>ENA-UOJD01000513-UOJD01000513.1-human-gut-metagenome-genome-assembly--contig:-P48-NODE-513-length-54777-cov-17.151858_pt1 | contig 54777 bp, 43 predicted proteins | sample MGYA00242342_ERZ723889 | MGnify/ENA metagenome assembly ERZ723889 | reverse complement strand
CGCGCACATAGGTGTGACTGGGGGTCTGCTGGGCCTGCTCCTTGCCGAAGTAGAATCCCGGCGAGTAGTGGCGGTGGCTCGTGCGGTTCAGCTCCTCAATGACGTCGTCGGGCAGCTCAAAGCTATCGTTGTACGGGTCTGCCAGAAAGGCGTCCAGCGCGCGGCGGTAGGCGCTGACGACAGATGCAACGTAATAGAACGTCTTGGCGCGGCCCTCGATCTTCAGCGAGTCAACGCCCGCTTTACAAATCAAATCTATAAACGGCGCGGTGCACAGGTCATTGGCGTTCAGGATGTAGCTGCCGTTGTCCTCGCTCTCGCCGATCTCCATGTACTGACCGGGGCGGTGCTCCTCCACCAGGCTGTACTTCCAGCGGCAGGGCTGGGCACACTCGCCGCGGTTGCCGCTGCGGCCCGCCATGTAGCTGGACAGCAGGCACCGTCCGGACACGCTCATGCACATGGCGCCGTGGACGAACGCCTCCAGCTCCAGATCCTGCGGGCAGTTGTCGCGAATCTGCGCGATCTCGGTCAGGGGCAGCTCGCGGGCCAGCACAACGCGCTTGGCTCCCAGCTCGTAGCAGACCTTCGCGGCCTCATAGTTCGTGATGCCTGCCTGGGTCGAGACATGACGCTCGACCTGCGGGGCGTACTTTTTGGCCAGCGCCAGCACACCCAAGTCGGCAATGATGAACGCATCCACGCCCGCCTCGGCGGCGTCCTGAATGTACCGGGGCAGCTTGGAAAGTTCCTCGTTAGTGGGCAGGGTGTTCAGCGTCAGATAGACCTTTTTGCCGCGGGCATGGGCAAAGATGCAGCCCTCGTGCAGTTCGCCCACGGTCAGGTTGACGGGTGCGGCGCGCATGCCAAATTCCGGCAGGGCGCAGTAGACGGCATCTGCGCCGTACATGACGGCGTATTTCAGCGTTTCCAGGCTGCCCGCGGGGGCCAGCAGTTCCGGCTGTTGCAGCATAGTGATTTCCTCCGTTTTGCGTAAAAAGCGCCCGGTAGGAAGCGGGCGCTTGGGGATTTGATGTGTGGTGTGCCGTGGGTCCGTGCTGTAGGGGCCGGGCATGCCCGGCCCGCGTGTTTGCCAAAGCACAGCATTCCACGGGAAGTTGCGGGCCGCACATGTGCAGCCCCTACAGGGCAGCTTGCGCGCTTACGACGCCCACCCGGCCTTGACGCAGTTCTGGTAGTGCTCGTCGGCGGTCTTGGCGTAGAAGTACTGCCCTGCCACATCGGTGCCGGGATGGCCCGTGACAAAGAAGTAGTACCCCTCGTTGATATACTCCTCATCGGGGTTCAGCGCGGCCTCCATGGCGGCGTAGCCCGGGCAGGAGATAGGACCTGCGGGCAGACCGCTGATGGCGTAGGTGTCGTACAGAGCCAGCACGTCATCGGGGATTGCGCCCTGCTCCGGCCAGCCGAAGTACTCCGCCGTCGGGGAGTTCCACAGATAGTTGTTCTCGCTGTCCTGCATGATATAGCTGCTGGCGTTGGATTCCAGCTTGTGCTCGGCCCACTGCGGGTCGCTGGATTCCAGGCGGTTGTGGAAGCAGGCACTGACCCTGGCGTCCTCGCTCTCCAAACCGGCCTCCTCCTGAATGAAGCTGGCCAGCTTGACCACGTCGTCCAGGCTCGTGCCCTTGGCGGCGACCGTGTCAGCCAGATCGGCGGTCTTGGACGCAAACTCGCCGTAGAGGGCATCCACATAGTAGGCGACGCTCTCGTCCTTATAGAGATTGTAGGTGTCCGGGAAAAGGTAGCCCTCGCACTTCATCAGGCGGTCATTGTCGGGGATGGCGTTCCAGAAATCGTACTTGCTCCAATCCGTGCCGTCGTTGCCGTTGGCGCAGGACAGGAAGGTGTCCACGTCGTCCACAAGGCCCGCGTCCACGAAAATCTGAGCCACACCGACGGCTGTCGTGCCCTCGGGAATCGTGACGTTCACCGTTGCACGGCGGGTCACGACGGACAGCGCCTTGATGATGTCGTTGTAGGCCATGCCGGACTGGACTTCAAAGTCGCCGTACTGGATCTCACCGGCCTTGCCGCTGTACTTGACGTACTGCTTGAACAGCCAGTCATACTCGATGACACCGGCGTCCTTGAGCTGGGTCGCAATGCCGGCGACGGACGAACCCTCGGGCACGGTGATGGTCTGGGTCGGGCCCAGCGTTTTCTGGCCGTCCAGCTCGGCGTAGAACTGGCTGACCTTGTAGCCTCCAAAGCCGACCAGCGCCAGAATGACGAGAACGATCAGGCAGCCAAACGGGAAACGGCGGCGGGGCTGCTCGTTCTCCTCGTCGTCCTCGACCTCCTCCACCGGCTGGCGGCGGGGCTTTTTGGCGGGCTTTTCCTTTTTGGGCTTCGGCGGCTTTGCAGCCTTCGGGGGTTCCTTCTGGTTTTCCTTCGGGATTTCCTGCTCGGGCAGTTCAAAGCCGTTTACCTCGGTCTGCGCCTTGAGCGGTGCATGGCTCTGCACCGGCTGGGCCGCAGGCTGCTCCGGATTTGTGCGATTGATCCTCATGGGAGACTCCTAACTTTTTTATAGATTCCTTGCTTTTTGCAGCCAACAAGAGCGGCAGTCTGTAGGGGCCACATGTGCGGCCCGCAGCCTTTCCCGAAATGCCTGGCCCCTACGGTACAGGCCTTCCGTGGCTTGCCGGTAGGGCCGTCTCTTACAGCAGCATCCTGAAATACGCATCGGTCACGGAGAAGGTGCGGCCTAAAAAGGCGATCATTCCGTAGCCGCAGCGGCGGCCTGAGCCGAGGTAAAGCGTCTGGTTCTCGGCCAGCAGGATGCGGGCGTTGGCCGCACCGGTCTTTTCCCGCGCGGCCTGCAAAAGCTGGTCGGCGCAGTGGTCGTTGTCGGCCTGTAATTCCAGAAATTGCAGCGTGTCGCCCTTGGTAAAGTACAGCCCATAGCCGCGCCGGGTGGACACCACGGTCAGCCCGCGGCGGTAGAGCTGGGTCATGGTTTCGTTCATGGCCTCCTCGGGCAGGCTGATGCAGCCGGGCTGGTAGATGTGCCGCCGTTCCAGCAGCTTGTGGACGGTCAGACTGTCAAACGCCGCCTGGGCGAACAGGTCGCGGCGGATAGGCGTCTGTATGACCCGCAGCGGCAGCTGGCTTTTGAAGCCCAGCGTTTTCAGGTCCTCGGCGCGCCGGGCGTCGTCGGGCGTCGTGACGGCAAAGTCAAACCCGCTGGCCCCGTAGGCACGCAGGCAGCCCTCCATGATTTTGGGCAGCAGGCGGTCCATCGGCACGCCCTGCACCCCGGCTGCGCCGCACAGCCAGACGCCGCGGTGCTGGCCGTACTTGACCGGCACCGCCGCCAGCATGGCCACGGGCTGGCCGCTTTTTTCCAGCACCAGAATATTTTCCAGCCCGGCGACGTTTTGCAGCCAACCCGCCGCATCGACGGGGTTCGCTTTGGCAGCCCCGCAGCGCAGCGCCGTCAGCGCGGGCAGATCATCAGCGGTAGCCTTACGCAGCATGGGCATCACCTCTTTTTGTAAAGTAAACTAAAACTATTTTTATTGAGCGGTAGGGGCCAAGCATGCCCGGCCCGCTGGTTCCCCTTTGGCGGGTGTTTATGGGTAGGTGCAGGGCCGGACATGTCCGGCCCCTACCGGGTGGTTTCCCGGCAAGTTTTCCCTGCCGTGAACCCCCGCGGGAGGGATAAATTCCTCCCCTGCGACACTCCCAAAGCATACCTATTTATTTTACAGTATTCCCGCCAATTCTGCAAGGATTTCTGCGTTAATATCCTCCACGGAGCGCATGGATTTTGCGCCGTTTGCGTCGGCGGTGGTGCATTCAATGCGGTGCCAGCCCAGCGTGCGGGCGCAGTACTCGGCGGCGGCGCGGCTGCGGGCCAGATACTCGGTGTCCTTCTCCTGGATATCCTTCTTGCTCTCGTCGCCGTGGTATCGCTCGGTGATGAGCCGCTGGGACACCTCGGGGTCAACCGCTAAATAAATCACCGCGTCGGGCGCGGGGATGCCGAACTTCTTGTACTCAAAGTCGAACAGCCAATTCAGAAAACCGTCCCAGTGCATCGGCGGCAGCTTCGAGCACTGGTGTACGGCGTTGGACGTCGTGTACCGGTCCGACAGCACCAGACCGCCCTCACGGTAAAACTCGCCCCAGTCGGTCTTGTAGCTGGCAAAGCGGTCCACGGCGTAAAAGCTCGACGCCGCGTAGGCGTTCACGTCGTCGGGCTTGTCGCCGAACGCGCCGGATAGGTACATTTTGACGAGCGCCGAGGACTCGCTGTCATAATCCGGGAAGGTGATCTGCCGCAAGTCTCTCCCCTGTTCTTTTAAACGATGAGCCGTCAGTTTTGTCTGGGTGCCTTTTCCGGAGCCGTCCAGCCCCTCAAAAATGATAAGCTGTCCCATTTATACTGCCTCCTCCTTGAGTTTGGCGTATTTTGCGCGTACCTCCGTTTGTTTGCCGCAGCACATGCGGCCCTCCGGGCAGGGGCCGACGAGGCACCGCGGGCCGGCGCTCGCAAAGATGTGCGGGGCCAGCGGCAGCACCAGCCGCAGCATCTCGTCCGCGACGGCGCGAATCTCCCACTGGGCGCGGTTGCAGCAGCGCAGGTTGAAGAAATTCTGCAAGCTGCGGCAATTCATCGTCATGACCATCTTCGTCTCACAGGCGTTGGGCAGCACAAAGCGGGCGTCCTCGTTGGCCTGCTTGGACGCCTTGGCGCGGGCGGCCTTTTCATCGAGACCATCCGCCATAAACCGCGCTGTGTGGGCATTTTCGAGCGTCTGCACCAACTCAAGATACTTCTTCGCGTCGTCGTTCATCGACGCAATGAACTGGGCTTTGGCCTCGGGGATGGCCTCGATCTCCGGCGGGATGACGTAGCGGAAATCCTCCAGCCGCACGTAGCGCTGGCTCTGCACGCTGAAGCTGCCGATGCGGTGGCGCGTCACCTGCGCCAGGAACGTGCGGGACACGCCCTCGATGCCGAACGTAAAGCTGGCGTGCTCGATCGGGCTGGCGTGGCCGACGTCGTTCAGCCTCTGCAAAAACGCCTCGGTCTTTTCGGGCGTCAGGCCGTCCAGCAGCGTCTCAATGTGTGCATCGGAGTAGCAGAGCTTTGCCGCTGCAGCGATGGTTTTTTCCGGGTCATTTGTATGGGCAATGAGTTGTACCAGCATATCATTCCTCCACTTTTTTCAGCGGCGCATAGTTTGCCATCGTCTTTTTGACGCCGACGCGGTCAAACTGAATCTCGACAATGCAGTCCCCCGCAATCGGCGTGGCCTTCAGCACCTTGCCGCGGCCAAACACGCGGTGCTCCACAATGTCCCCCGCCGCGTAGCTGGCGGCAGCCGCCTTCTTCTGAGGGGCAGCGGACGGCGCACCTGCCAGCGTGGATGTGCCCGCGCCCGCGGGGGCCGTGTTGCCCGCGCTGCGGCTGCGTCCGTAGCCCGAGCCAAAGCCTGTGCTCTGCACTTGATGGCGTCCGCCGTAGGAGTTGGGGCTTTCGTGGCCGCCGCTGGCAAAGCCGCTGCTGTAGCCGCCGCCAAACCCGCCGCGGGGCTTGGCGTTGTACTCACTGTTCAAATATCCGCGGGACGCGCCGGAGTACCCGCTGCGCCCGCCCGGGACGTTTGCGCTGTAGCTGCCGTACCCCGCACCGAAGCCGCCACCGTAGCCGGTCAGCTCGGGGCTCTGGGTCTCGTCCAGCAGACCGGGGTCGATTTCACTCAGGAAGGCAGACGGCGGGTTGCGGCGCGTCTGGCCAAAGATCATCCGCGTGCGGGAGGTGGACAGGTACAGTTCCTTCTTGGCGCGGGTGATGGCCACGTAGCAGAGGCGGCGTTCCTCCTCCATGTCCTCCTCATTATACTTGGCCATCTCGCCGGGGAAGATACCATCTTCCATACCTACGACAAAAACATACGGGAATTCCAGCCCCTTCGCCGAGTGGATTGTCATCATCGTGACGCTGTCGGCGTCGGTGTCGTAGCTGTCCAAATCGGAAATCAGCGCGACCTCCTCCAAAAAGCCCGACAGCGTCGCTTCCTCGCCGTTCTGGTCGGCGTAGGTCTTGATGCTGCTGACCAGCTGGCCCAGGTTCTCGCGGCGGGTCTCGCCCTCCTCTTTCATGGCTTTGAGCATTGCCTCGTAGCCGGACTTGGCGATGACGTCACCCACAAACTGGTCCAGCGGCTCACTTACCGACAGATCGCACAGCTCGCGGTACATCTCATAGAAGCGCTCGAGCGCCGCGGCGGCGCGCTGCAATTCCGGGTAGTCCCGCACATGGGCGATGATCTCCATCATCGGCACGCCCTTGGAGGCTGCCAGCTCACCGATCTTTTCAATCGTCGTCATACCGATTTTACGCGCAGGCTCGTTGATAATGCGGCGCAGGCGCACGTCGTCCCGCGGGTTTACGATGATGGCCAGATAGCTGTTGATGTCCTTGACCTCCTTGCGGTCAAAGAAGCGCTGGCCGCCCACAATGCGGTACGGGATGCCCGCGCGGGCAAAGTAGGTTTCGATTGGGTTGGACTGAGCGTTCATGCGGTAGAGCACGGCGTGGTCCTTCAGGCTCGCGCCCTCTCTCAAATGCTCGCCGATGACGTCCGCAATGTGGCTGGCCTCGTCCTGCTCGTTCGTCGCGGTGTAGTGGTGGACCTTCTCGCCGTCGCCGTGGTCGGTCCAGAGAGTCTTGCCCTTGCGGCCCATGTTGTTCTTGATGACACTGTTGGCGGCGTTCAGAATATTAGCGGTGGAGCGATAGTTTTGTTCCAGACGGATCGTTTTTGCCCCGGTGAAAACCTTCTCAAAGTTGAGGATATTTTCAATCGTAGCACCACGAAATTTGTAGATAGACTGGTCATCGTCGCCAACGACGCAGACGTTGTTGGTGCCGCCCGCCAGCAGCCGCACCAGATGGAACTGCGCAATGCTCGTGTCCTGGTACTCGTCCACGACGACATAGCGGAAGCGGTTCTGGTAGTATTCCCGCGCTTCCGCGTCATTTTGCAGCAGTTTGACGGTGTGGAAAATCAGGTCGTCAAAGTCCATAGCGCCCGCGGCCTTTAAGCGGCCCGCGTAGGCCGTGTAGATTTTGGAGACGAGCTGCGCCTTCGTATTGGCGAACGGCTCCCCCGCCACATCCTCGGCGGACAGGAGCTTATCTTTAAAGGAAGAAATCTGCCCGATGGCCGACTTGACGGGCAGGAATTTGTCGTCGATCATCAAGTCTTTGTAAATCTGCTTGATGACGCGCTGCTGGTCGTCGGAGTCGTAGATCGTGAAGCTCTTGGGGAAGCCGATGCGCTCAGCATCGCGGCGCAGCATCCGCACGCAGGCGGAGTGGAAGGTGGACGCGTTGACGTCGCCACCCAGCGTGTCTCCCAGCATGGCACGCAGACGCTCCTTGAGTTCGCCCGCGGCCTTGTTCGTAAAGGTGATGGCCAGCACGTTCCAGGGACGCGCGGGGCGCACGGCCAGATAGGCGGTCTCCCGCGGCAGGTCGCGGCCCGCGGCAACGGCATTGCGCAGGTCGTTGAGGTCGACCTCGGTCACGGGGCGCGGCAGTTCGGTGCTGCCGTGGGCGGAGCCGAAGCGGATGATATTGGCAATGCGGTTGACCAGCACGGTGGTCTTGCCGGAGCCCGCGCCCGCCAGAATCAGCAGCGGGCCCTCGGTTGCAAAGACCGCCTGCCGCTGCACGGGATTGAGCCGCGCAAACCGGCTCTCAATATATTGGTCGCGCAGCGCGAGATATTCCTTGGTGATGTCAGCCATGGAGTTCACCTTTCGTTTTGATTTTATTTAAAATGCGCAGTAGGGCCGGATATGTCCGGCCCGGGGGTGTCCCGGTATCGGGCGTTTGCGGGGAAGCGCTCCCCCCCTGCCTCCCTCTGCGAGGGAGGTGGCCCCGCAGGGCCGGAGGGAGAGAACCTTGCCATAGCCCGAAATATTTCGGATAGCCGCGAAGTTCTCTCCCCCACCCGCTGCGGCGGGAGCCCCCTCCCAGAGGGAGCCAAGAAGGCGGTTTTCCCGGTATCGGGCGTTTGCTGGGAAGTACAGGGCCGGGCGTGCCCAGCCCCTACGTGCGCAGCGTATGGTTCAGGCCCGCTCCCGTCGGCATAAGCCTCCCGGGTTGGCCACTCAGTCAACGGTTTCTCACTCCCCCGTAAACGGGTCGTGGCTATGGTTCAACCTTCTATTCCACACCTTCGGCGTGGCATCCCGGAACCCGGCGCTCAGATACTTGCCCTCGCTCAGGCTGATGGCCGTGCCGCGGGCCACGCAGTTCAGCGGGTCGGGGGCGATGGCCACATCGGTGTGCAGCTCGCCCGCGATATACCCGGCCAGCCCGCGCAGCAGCGAGCCGCCGCCCGTCAGCAAAATGCCGGTGCCGGACACATCCGCCGCCAGCTCGGGCGGGGTGCTTTCCAGCACGTTGCGGGCTGCGTTGGCAATACGGGCGGCCAACTCCTGCACGGGCTCGTACAGGTCGCGGGTATAGATGATGCGCCGCGCGGGCAGGTTCGTCTCCCACGAGTGGCCGCGCACCTCCATAACGCCCTCAAACTCGCTCCTGGTGCAGCAGGCGACCTGCTTTTTCAGTTGCTCGGCGGTCAGCGGGCCGATGGCGATCTGGTATTTTTCCTGCACGTACTGGGCAATGCAGCTGTCAAAGGCGTTGCCCGCCACAGGCAGGCTGGCGGCCTTGACCCGCCCGCCCATGCTAATGACCGCAATGTCGGTGGAGCCGCCGCCGATGTCCACGACCATGCAGCCGTGGGGCTGGCGGATCTGCAAGCCCGCGCCCAGCGCCGCTGCCACAGGCTCGTCCACAAGGTAGACCTGCCTGGCGCCCGCCGCCATGACGGACTCCACAACGGCGTCCGCCTCGATGCCGGTGATGGCCGCAGGCACGCAGACCGCAATGCGCGGCTTGAAGATGCGCGAGCGGCAGACCTGATTGACAAACCGGACGATCAGCTCGTTCGTCATGCGGTGGTCCTGGATGATGCCGTCCCGCAGCGGGCGCACCAAGTCAATGTGCGCGGGTGCGCGGCCCACCATTTTTAATGCCTCGTCCCCCACCGCAAGGATGGAGTTCGTCCGCGTGTCCACCGCGCCGATGGTCGGCTGGCGGAACACAACGCCCTGCTCCTCGGTGGCAATGATAATGGAGGTCGTGCCCAGGTCAATTCCGATGTCGTATTGTTTCATGGATAGTTCTCCATTGGTAAAATATCGTCGTTCTATCGCCAGTATGCGCCGCTGTAGGGGCCGGGCATGCCCGGCCCGGTGGTGTCCCATTGGTAGGCGTTTGCGGGCAGGTGCAGGGCCGGACATGTCCGGCCCCTACGTGCGTGGCTTTCCCGTCAACCCCAGCCCCCCCTGCGGAGCGGTCAAGACCGCTCCCTACAGGCCGGGATGAACGGGCGATTCGTAGGGAGGGGTCTTGACCCCTCCGTGCCCGCTCACGTCGCCGAGGGCTGTTCCTGCTTCTCCTCTGTCGGTGTCGCCGCGTCCTTCAGCAAATACCGCAGCCCGCTGTACCGCATATTCTGCCGCACATTCTCGACCATGGTCTGCTCGGTGCGGGCGGTGCCGGTCAGAACGCAGAGCTTCCGCGCGCGGGTCACGCCGGTGTACAAAAGGTTGCGGTAGCACAGCCGGGCAGGCACGTCGGCCACGGGCAGGATCACCGCGGGGAACTCCGAGCCCTGGCTCTTGTGGACGGTCACGGCGTAGGCGGGCTCCAGCTCGTTCAGCTGGTCGGCGGTGTAGGTGTACTTTTTGTCATCCATCTGGACCGTCACGCTGCGCGCGTCCACGTCCACCGCCGTAATGATGCCCAAATCGCCGTTGTACGCGCCGACGCCGGCCTCGGCCCCGGCACGCTCAAACGTGATGTCGTAGTCATTCTTGACCTGCATGACTTTATCGCCCAGACGTAATATTTTAGCACTCTCTGCCGTGCCGATCTGCCCCTTGCCCTTGGCGGGCGGGTTCAGAATATCCTGCAGCCGCCTATTCAGCTCAACGCTGCCGGTGGGGCCGACCTTCGTCGGGCAAAGCACCTGAATGTCCCGCACGGGGTCAAAGCCGTAGGCTTTCGGCAGCCGCGTGCTGACAAGGTCGCAGACCAGCTTCTGGCAGGCAAGGCCGTTGGACTCGATCAGGAAGAAATCGTCCTTCGGCCCGCCCTTCTGCGGCATCTGCCCCTCCACAATGCGGTGGGCGTTCTGGACAATCAGGCTGCGCTGCGCCTGGCGGAAAATATCGGTAAGACGTACCGTCGGCACGACGCCCGCCTTTAAAATCTCGCCCAGAATGTTGCCCGGCCCGACGCTGGGCAGCTGGTCGGCGTCGCCCACCATAATGATGCGGCAGTGGTACCGCGCCGCAGCCAGCAGCGCCTGAAACAGCTTGACGTCCACCATACTCATCTCGTCGAGGATGATGACGTCATATTTTAAAAGGTTCTTTTCGTTGTGGATGAACCGCACGCTGCCGTTGCTGTAGTCCACCTCAAGCAAGCGGTGAATCGTCGATGCAGCGTGGTTTGTCAGTTCACTCAACCGCTTGGCGGCGCGGCCCGTGGGGGCACACAGAGCCACGCGGTCATACAGTGCCTCGTACAGGCTCAGAATCGCGTTGACGGTGGTCGTCTTGCCGGTGCCGGGGCCGCCGGTCAGCACCATGACCCGGCTGGACAGCGCCAGGCGTATGGCCTGCCGCTGCAGCGGCGCGTACGCAAAGCCCTGCGCCATTTCCAGCACGCGGATGTCCGCATCCAGCGTCGGCGGGGCCTCGGTGGGAAACGTCGAAAGCTGGCCGAGCCGAGCGGCAATGTCCTCCTCGGCGGAGAGCAGGTCGGGCAGGTAGATGTACTCGACGCCGTCAAACGTGCGGGTGCGCAGTTCCTCGGAGGAGAGCAGCTCGTCGAGCGCGGCTTCCAGGTCGCCCAGCGGCAGGCGGAGAAATTTCGACGTAGATTCAAGCAATTTATCCCGCGGCAGGCAGGTGTGACCGTTGCCCGCGTTGTGCCGCAGCGCGTAGAGCAGCCCCGCCGCCACCCGCAGGCGGCAGCCTGTCTCAAATTGCAGCGCCGCCGCGATGGTGTCCACCTGACCGAACTTTAATTGCAGCGGCTCGCCGCAGAGCAGATACGGGTTCTGGGTCAGTGCCTCGACGGTGTGCGGCCCAAGCGCGCGGTAGCAGGTCACGGCCTGCTGGGCGGTCATGCCGTACCGGGCAAACCAGGCCACGACCTCCCGCACGCCGTACATGCGGCGGAACTCGTTGGAGATGATAGCCGCCTTCTGCTCGGTGATGCCCTTGAGTTCGCAGAGCCGTTGCGGGGTCTCGGCGATGACCGTCAGCGTATCATCGCCGAATTTTGCCACGATCTTTTTAGCGGTGGACGGCCCGATATAGGGCAGCACGCCGCTGGACAGGTAGCTTAAAATGGCGGTGCGGTCCTCGGGCAGGCGCGCTTCGATGGTCTCGGCGCGGAACTGCTCGCCGTAGCTGGGGTGGTTGACCATGTGGCCGTAGACGGTCACGCTCATGCCGTTGTCCACCCCGCCGACGTTGCCGGCGACGACCACATCGGTGCCGCCCGCGTCCACCTCGAACACCGCGTAGCCGGAGTCGGCGTTCTCGTAGATGACGTGCTCGACGGTGCCTTCCAGCTTCATAAGCTGTTGTTCCTGCTGTTCCATAGCCGCCCCCCCTTCCCGCAAAATTGCCGCACTTTCACAGATAAGGATATTATACCGCATTGCGCGGCATTTGGCAAATTTATTTGCAGTAAATGAATGTATCGGCCGCCCCGCGCCGCCGCACACGCACCGGGCGGATATGGAATCCGCCCCTACCGTAGGGGTCGGCGTCCCCGACGACCCGCGGACGTTCATCGTGCCGCCAACATCCCGGAGTGGTCAAGACCGCGCCCTACAAACCGCCCGTTTACCACAGCCCGTAGGGCGGGGTGCCCTCACCCCGCCGTGGCCGTTCCCGGCGCCGCACACGTAAAATAATCACCACGCACGTAGGGGCCGGACACGTCCGGCCCCTACCGGTGCGCAACCCGGTGCGCTACGCACAAACAAAAATCCCCCGCGCATACGCTGCACGGGGGGACCGGAAAATTCCTGCTGATTTACTCCGCCACGGCGGCCTTCAGGGCGTCCACGCGGTCGGTGTTCTCCCACTTCACGCCCAGGTCCTCGCGGCCCATGTGGCCGTAGGCGGCCAGCTGGCGGTAGATGGGCTTGCGCAGGTCAAGGTCGCGGATGATGGCGGCGGGCGTCAGGTCAAAGACCTTCTCGACAGCCTGCACGATCTTCTCGTCGGCAACGGTGCCGGTGCCGAAGGTGTCCACCATGATGGAGACGGGCTTTGCCACGCCGATGGCATAGGCCAGCTCGACCTCGCACTTGGTAGCCAGGCCCGCGGCAACCACGTTTTTGGCGACCCAGCGCGCGGCATACGCGGCGGAACGGTCCACCTTGCTGGGGTCCTTGCCGCTGAACGCACCGCCGCCGTGGCGGGCATAGCCGCCGTAGGTGTCCACGATGATCTTGCGGCCCGTCAGGCCGGAGTCGCCCTGCGGGCCGCCCACAACAAAGCGGCCCGTGGGGTTGATGTAGTACTTCGTGTTCTCGTCCAGCAGCTCGGCGGGAATGACCTTCTCAATGACCTCGCGGCGGATGTCCTCATGCAGCTGCTCCTGGCTGATGTCGGGGCTGTGCTGGCTGGAAATGACCACCGCGTCGATGCGCACGGGCTTGCCGTCGTCGTACTCCACGGTGACCTGGCTCTTGCCGTCCGGGCGCAGGTAATCCAGCGTGCCGTTCTTGCGCACCTCGGTCAAGCGCTTGGCCAGCTTGTGGGCCAGGCTGATGGGCAGCGGCATCAGCTCGGGCGTCTCGTTGCAGGCGTAGCCGAACATCATGCCCTGGTCGCCCGCACCGGCCACGTCGTCGTTGGTGCCCAGCGCAATGTCGGGGCTCTGGCCGTCGATGTTGGTGATGACGCCGCAGGTGTCGCAGTCAAAGCCGTACTTGGCGCGGTCATAGCCGATGGAGCGGATGACCTCGCGCGCCGTGCCGGGGATGTCCACGTAGCAGCTGGTCGTGATCTCGCCCATGATGTGGACGAGACCGGTGGAGCAGGTCGTCTCGCAGGCAACGCGGGCACCGGGGTCCTGCGCCAGGATGGCGTCGAGGATGGCGTCGGAGATCTGGTCGCAGATTTTGTCGGGATGTCCCTCGGTGACGGATTCGGACGTGAAAAGAACTTTGGACATTGGGGAAAGCCTCCTATAAAATATTCGGCAGAAACGCAACCGTGGAAACAAAAAGCGCGCAGCCGGAAAGACTGCGCGCGAAAACGCTTATCTTTCGGTTTCCCGCAGGACTTGGCACCTTGCGCATACACGCAGGTTGTCGGGCTTCATCGGGCCTGTTCCCTCAGCCGCTCTTGATAAGTTGCTATTCTGTTGTTGTGAAGTTAGTGTACCACAGGTTTTCGGCAAAGTCAACGATATTTCGTTGTGCAGTTCAGACGGTTTGCACAAAAGTGGGGCAGATGCGGCAGCGTGTGTGGTTTCGGAGGAGAGCCTTCCCCATCGGGGGTAGGTAGCCGAGACGCCGCCAGAGGCCGGATGAGGGCAAAGCTCTCCTTGCCGCCCATAGACGAGTGGTTGCGTGAACCCGGCCCTCATCAGTCACCTTCGGTGACAGCTTCCCCCTGCGCAGGGGAAGCCTTTCTCACTTTCTCCCGTGCAGCACGCCGGACAGCGGCTTGTAAATCAGGAAGCAGAGCGCCGCGTCCAGCAGACCTTTAAACAAGGTAAACGGGAAGTTGAAGGTGATCAGGCAGGTCAGCAGGCCATCCACGCTGGGGTTGATGGCCTGGTACATACCGATGATGGCCTCGAGCGGCAGATGATACAAAACCACATAGGCCGGGTAGACGATGAAGTAGTTGTATGGCACGGACACAACGGCCATGATCAGTGCGCCCAGCCCTGCGCCGATGAGTGCGCTGCGGCGGGTCTTGCTGCGCTTGTACACAAAGCCGGCGACGCCCACAAACAACGCACCCATGACGAAATTGAACAGTTCACCCACCGCAGCAGTGCTGGTGCTGGGCAGCTTGATGAGGTTTTTGATCAGGCACACGGCGATGCCGGACACCGGCCCGTAGGCGTAGGCGGCCAGCAGCGCGGGCAGCTCGGACACGTCCAGCTTGACGAAGGACGGCATGATGGGGATTGGAAACTCCATGTACATAAGTACGGCGGCGACAGCGCCGAGCATGGCGGTGCCGGTGAGCTTGCGGATGTTGGTAGTCTTGTTTTGCATGAGAAGATGCCTCCCGTAAAAATTTGTGAAAGTCAGCTCACGAACCCGGGAGGCTCTGCCCTGCCCTTGCGAAAACAAAACGCCCTGCCGCAAAATATACGACAGGGCGCAAAAAAGCAAAGCAAACAGCTTTCCGTTTCTTTCATCCGGACTTTAACCGTCGGCCCCGGAATCACACCGGGTCAGCAGCCGCATTTGCAGCTGGTCGCGGGCTTGCGGGCCATGCCGCTCACCGCCGGTGGGGAATCACACCCCGCCCTGAAACAGACTTTCCGGGAAGTATTATAGCATAGATTTTACAAAATGCAAGGGGGTGTGGTATAATTAAGGAAATTCTTGCCCACCAACGACAGCCCACTGCGGTACGGTCAAGACCGCTCCCTACAAAGCAACGTAAACGGGCGGTTCGTAGGGAGGGGTCTTGACCCCTCCGGCCCACTGAGGAGCACCGTAGGGGCAGGACATGTCCGGCCCTGCACCTACCCGTAAACGTCCGCTAACGGGACCACCCTTATTTCATCCCAACTGAGGTACCCACCATGGAAGAACTCACCCACGATTTTCTCTCGTTTCTGCCCGCGGCGCTGCTGGCACTGGCGGCTGCCGGTGCACCCGAGGTGTACAAGCTTGCCGCCCGACGTTTTCTGGAACGCGCAAAAAGTCACATGGCATCGTGGTTTTACATCTTGTTGGACAGTTTTCTTACGCCGGTGGCGGGCCTTTTTCGGGTACTGCTGGGCGCAGCTGCCATCAAGTCGCTGCCGTTTGAGCTGGTGCGCGACGCCGTTTTTTTGCAATACCTGAATCTGGCTGCCGACCTGCTGGTCATCTTCTATATCGCGCTCGGATGCTGGCGTGCGGCCCCGGTCACCCGGCTTTTGCTGCGCAGCGCCCAGAACCATCTGGATTTGGAAACAAATCAGACGATGGGACACTTTTTTGAGAACATCTTTCATGCGCTGGTCGGCCTGTTTGCGGGTATCGCCATGCTGGACCGCCTCGGCGTGCCGGTCTCCGGCCTGCTGACCGGCGCGGGTGTCGCCGGACTGGCGGTCTCGCTGGCCGCGCAGTCCACACTGAACAGCCTGATTGCGGGCATCACACTGGTGTTGGAACGGCCCTTCGGCATCGGGGATTACATCGTGCTGGGCGACTGCGAGGGTACCGTTGAGGACATTTCCTTCCGCTCCACCCGCATCCGCAGCCCGGATAATGTCGCTATCACAATAGAAAATTCCAAAATCACAGCGGAGTACATCCAAAACTATGACCGCCGCCAGAGCCGCCTGTGGAAGTTTACGATTGGTCTGACCTACGACACCCCGCGCGAAAAAATCGAACAGCTGACCGCCGATCTGACCGCCATGCTGCAAGCCCAGCCCGACGTGCAGCCCGACGGCGTGACGATTGCGCTGGACAAATTCAACGATTACAGTATTGATCTGGCGTGCCGGGTGTACATCACCAAAGTCACTCTGCGGGAGTTCATGCAGGCAAAAAACACGCTGAATCTGCAAATTTTGGATTTGATGCAGGAGGAAGGCTGCGAGTTTGCCTTCCCGACGACGACGGTGGATTTGCCGGAGAGGAAGTGAGGCTGTGGGCGGAAACGACAGCAAAGGCTTCCCCATCGGGGGAAGCTGTCGCCGCAGGCGACTGATGAGGGCTGAGTTCCCGTGACTGCCCGTATGTGGGAAATCGCGCGGACTTTCCCCTCATCCGACCTCGGGCGGGGCCTCGGCAACCTCCCCCAAAAGAGGAAGGCATTTAACGCACAAAAAATCCCCGCTCGGTCAACCCGGGCGGGGCATTTTCATTTCACGTCGCTTCTCTCGCTGACGACCAGAATCTTATCCTCGCCGGTCTGCGTCGTCACCGTGAACTCAAAGTTGTACGCGGTGTCCAACTCGTAGGAGACGTACCCGTCCCCTTCTGTCAGGATGTAATCCAGCTTGATCTGCGGCTTGACGCGGTCATAATCGACGTACACATCGCCGATGTCCTCCAGATACACAAGGTCAATATCCTGCGCTGCAGCGCCGTAAAACGTTACAACGGGCTGACCGTCGGCCTTGACGGCGGGCAAAACCGACACATTGTGCACGTACAGTTCCTCTCGCGTTGCGGCGTAGTAGACGTCCGCGTCGGAGAGCAGCTGCGCGTTGGCAAGCTCTATATGTACGCCGCTGGCGGGCAGGTCGCGCTGCCAGACCGGCGTCAGGTCGGGCGCGGCGGCGCAGCCGGGCAGTAACATTGCCAGCGCAAGCGCCGCAAAACAGCGATACTTCATTGAAAAGTTCCTCTCATTGATAAGGGTCGTAGGGCGCGGCGGGCGGGTCCTCCCCCACCTCCAGCGTGCGCGGGCAGAGGCCGGTCTCGGCCTCAATAAAACCCATCACCATGCCCATGTGGCGGTATAAATGCCGATACTGCGACAAAATCAGCGTAAACCTCGTCCACTCGCAGTTGTCGGGCCGCTGCAGCAGATCCTCGTCGTGGAGCGAGGTTAGATAGATGGACAGCTTGGCCTTGATTGTATAAAAATAGTCATCTACTGCCCCTCTGTCAAGACGCACTGCCGGGTAAATGTGCAGTTCCTGCAAGTGCGGCGTGTGGATGGGCGGTTCGACAAAGTCGGTGTCCCGCGGGTTGATGAACCACTGGTCCAGCTCGTGCAGGGTGTGGTAGACGTGCTGCCACAGCGGTGCGCCGCCGTAGCAGCGGTCCCACAGCGCGTCGGGGATGCAGTCCAGCAGGTTTTGCAGCTCCCACAGTGCGCGGACGGTCATCTCGGCAATGACCGCGTGGTAGGATGTTTCCCGCATGGCACATGCCCCCTTTCAGGGTCAGTATGCCCGCAGAAAGCACGTTTATTCGTTGTAATTTTCCGTCTCGCGGATGGTTTTGCGGGTCGTCAGCAGCTGCATGAACGGGTCGAGCAGTGCGCGTTCCTCCTGCGAGGGCGTGCGGCTGCGGGCCTGCATCAGCAGCCAGGCCAGCTCGCCGCTGACGGGGCGGCCATAGACCAGCGCGTTGTAGCCGTCCTTGCAGACGGCCAGCTTAGCCGACGTGATGTCCAGCGTTGTCGCGCCCGCGTAGTGGCGCAGCACATTTTGCAGCGCTGCCGGGCTGCCGAACACCGACTTGACCAGCTGCACATACGCGGCGATGTACCGCGGCGGCATACTGTCCGCGGCGCGCAGCTCAATGCGGGATTTGAGACGCACATCGTAAAAGAAATTTGACAAAATCTGCGCGGTTTCCTGACGACTGATATGCCCGGCGTAAAGCTCCGGCGCAATCTTTCCGCCCGCAGCCCTGACGCGGCCCAGCCGCAGCGCAGTGATTTGGGGCTTGGTCAGCACGTTCTCCGCGTAGCGGGCGTAGCCGAAATCCGCGTCCATCAGGTGCGGCGTGACGCCGCAGCGGTCACGATCCACATCCTGCCAGAGCCGCGTGCGGATGCAATAGCTGCTGTTGCGGCTGGCCTGATAGACCGGGGCGTTGTCGCTGAGCAGTGCAAAGAACGGCGTCAGCAGGCTGGCCGCGCGCATTTTGCGGACAAAATCGGTCTCATCCTGATAGTCAATGGACACCTGCGTCGCCGCTGTGGCGCGCATCATCTGCACGCTGCAGGCCCCCTTTTCCCGCAGGTAGGCGTCCATGGCCTCGTCCCGGGTGCGGGGCACCAGGGGCAGGTCCTCGGCATGGCAGGTCGGGTGGCAGCCCGCCGTCCAGGCGCGCAGCCCGTGGGCAGCCAGCGCCAGCCCCAGCTGCAAATAGAAGCGGTTGTACAGATCCATGATGTCCTGCACGTCGCGCAGCGGGGCCAGACTGATGCGCAGTTGGCACGCGGGCCCCAGCGTGGCCGTCAGCGCCGGGCCGCTGTAGCCGAAATATTCGCCGTCGGTGATGATCGGCGCGTCTGTCTGCTGCTGCAAATCGCGCAGCGCAGCCTGCACATCGGCAAAGGCCGGGAGCTGGCCGTCGGACCGGGTGAGGAAGTGCTCGACCTCCAATTGCAGCGTCAGCTTGCCGTCCGGCTCACAGTCCGCCGCAAAGTAGCCCGCCAGCGTTTTGATTTGTTCGTCCAATTTTGGCATAGCGTGTGGTGGTTCTCCCCTGTTGTGATTCTGGCACTATTATACCGCGATTTTGGGGCGGGCGCAATGCTGTTTTGACGCCGACCTGCGGCTGCGGCACGGTGCCCGGGCGGATATGGAATCCGCCCCTACGGTGTCGGGGCAGGGCCGACTTTACAGGTCACGCGCCGCCGGGAAGCCGTAGGCGCTGTCCGCGGCCTCCACGGCCCGGACGATGGCTTTGGCCATGACCCGCGCGCCGATCACGCCGACGGCGTCGAGGTCAGCGGGCACGTCGCCCAGCGAGACCGCGTAGATGCTGTCGCCGTCCATCGAGGTGTGCACCGGGCGGATGGCACGGGCGTAGCCGTCGTGCGCCATGCCCGCGGCCTTGCACAACCGCGCCTTGTCGAGCTTTGCATTGGTGAAAAGGATGCCAAGTGTCGTGTTGCCGACAAATTTTTCCTGCGGCGCGTCGAGCTGCTGCATCAGTACCCGCTCGGAATCCAAAAACGTTTTGCCGTCGTCAGCCCGCAGCCCGGCGACCTTGCGGCCCGTCTCAAAATCGTAGACGTCGCCCACCGCGTTGACTGCCACCAGCGCACCGACCTTCAGGTCGCCCACCTGCACGGCGTAGCTGCCGATGCCGGATTTCATGCAGCGGTCCATGCCCAGCAGCTTGCCGACAGTCGCACCGGTACCCGCGCCGTGGTTGCCGTCGCGGTAGCTGCCGGTTTCGGCGTTGACGCAGGCCGCGTAGGCCATGGTTGCATCGGGCCGGGTGCGGGCGTCGGCCACGGTCAAATCGAACAGGTCGGACTGGCAGACGAGGGGCACTTTCGTTACACCTACGTCAAAACCGATGCTGTGTTCCTCGAGATACCGCATGACGCCGCCTGCGGCATCCAGTCCGAAGGCGCTGCCGCCCGCCAGCACAATGGCGTGGATGACCTGCGCCGCTGCCAGCGGCTTGAGCAATTCGCTCTCTCGCGAGGCCGGCCCGCCGCCGCGCACATCCAGCCCCGCCGGGGCGCCGTCCTTGCCCAGCAGCACCACCGTGCAGCCCGTACCCGCCGCCGTGTTTTCCGCCTGGCCGATTTGGAGGTTGTCAAAGGATGTAATGGGGATTTCTTTCATGGGAGTGTCCTTTCCGCGAATGCCGCTTCACCGTATTATAGACCATTGTACACCACCCGCGCCCCCCGCGCAACAAAAAATCCCGCCGGGCGTCAGGCCAAGGCGGGATGGCAGGGTTAGGGGTTACTCAAACTCGAGGGCGTAGGAACTTTTTGTCCGTTTTCCTATTGCTATATCGTCTATTTTTAGGATTCTTTTGAGTATAGTTTGTGGATTTTTAGAATTTTTCTCACGAACGGAGTCAATGGGGAGCCAGTATCTATTAATGTACTAAAGTTTTCCGTTGCTTTTTCAGGTAAACATTATGCCCCCTTCATTTTTTTATCATATCTGCCACATTTAATGGAACCACCAGCACCTGAGTCCCATCCGATGTCTTTCCAGTTTGGAATATTATTTTCCAAAAATCATATTTATTTTTACCTCCGAAAATTGTTGCCGCCATAGATCGATCTTTCCAAACGGGAAGATTTTTTAAATTGATAATAAATGTCCTAATGTTTTCCCAAAGTTGATCTGGAATACGTTGCTGGAACAAATTATCCTCATTATACATCGTTCCTGCAAATGCAAAGTGATTTTTTATTAGTAACCGGAGATACTGAACCCAGTTATACATTATCTCCTCCTTGCAGAGGCGATAAGCAATCAAATGATCATCTGTAATTGAACTATCACGCCCATCGGAAATATTGTTTTCGATGCGATAAGTACCGATTTCTGTATCATATTTTCCAATAAGAATTTCTTCTGCAAGAATATTGCAAAGCTTGATGAGTTGATCTTTTTCAAGCACTCTAGGATTCATGCCCTCATCAACTCTATAGTTAATAGGTGTTTGTAAAATCGTCTTGGGATTCACAAAAGTTGCAAGAAAGGTTTTTTCAAATGTACTGTACGATAGCGGAAGGGCATTTCCTCGTCCCTCAAAATTAATATACGATTGCAATTTATTATCCGGGCTTCTTGTAATTGCGTTCTTCTGACTATTAATAATATAGAGTTTAATATTTCCACGCTCACCCTTAAAGTAATCAACAAGATTTTGTTCAGAGAAAGAGAAATCATCCTCATCAAGAAAATGATCTTGCTGATACTTACGGAGTCTCTCGCTATAGAGCGTATCATGAAGTTGTCGAACAATCGCTTTATCGAACGCAATTTGTTTAAGCTTGCTACCAGCATTCGTATTAGTTTCAATAAGACGATCAAGGTCTGGATTAATAAACAGCCTTACTACAATGGATTTTACACCAAGAACAATTTGTGCAACCGCTTTATGCTGACCATCGAAAATTTTGATTTTTTCGTCTTCAATTCTTGCAAGACTCAAATGCAACTGTGGATTTGACTTATAGAATTCTTTAATTAGCAGCCGTATACTACTATTTATTCCTCTAGGATTCACTACTTCATCGTGATACAAATAAGCAAGCGGCACATTGATAAACGCCGTCTTTTCTCCCGATAGTACATCTGTAAATATTTCGCCTTTACGAATTACGGTATCCCCATTATCATCAAAGGAATATACGATTTGATTTTCCTCAATCTTGTACTTAAATAGATATTCCGAGCCCCCATTAGCAAGAAGCACATGTTTCAAAGACGGCGTTTCATGAGATTGCTCAGCAACACTTATGATTTTTTCTAATGCATATAATCTTTTAGCAACTTCCAAATCCGCATCCTGCTTAGATTTGTTGCAATGCTCATGAGTAATTGCAAAATTGACAGGCTCATCCTTTCCACCGTTTGCCAAAGGCTTAATATGATCAATATTGGTAGTCTGGATATCAAGATCAATTTTTTCTCCACAAATAAAACATTTATGGTTTTGAATGTTCCATAGTTGTTTTACCAATGCATTTCGTTCATCTTGTGACAACCCATCAAGGTACTTAGAATTTCCCATAAAGCGGCATCCTTTCTGTTTCTCATTTTGGCTTCATATTCAGCCTTTTCAATTTATACATCATTCATCATTGAGCAAATCATTTGTAGGGGTGTATCCGTCCAGCAAATTCAGTTCTTGTTTCATAGCATCCTCCACATAAGAATGTCTGATTTTATAATACCTTATTCAAATCCAAACTGCAACAAAATTATTCGTAGACTAATTCATTCGTTACGATTTCTTCAGCGCGGTTGCGGATATTGTTCATACGGCACACCCATTCAAGTTGATCTTGCCGTTTCAGTTCCTTGGTGATTTCCTCGGTTTGACGCATCTGTTCCTCGGTCAAAATCAGGGGTATCACGCACCTAACGATCAAATTCTGCCAAGTAGCTGTCCAGCTTATTTTCTTTCAGTAGACCTTGGTACAGCTGCGAGCGGTGCTGTTTGATAGATGCAAAGCGGAATATTTGCCCAGCGGCCCAAATCGTTATGTGTTATGTTGTACTTCTTATCTTTCATCGCGTTCTTGTTCACGAGATTGTTCTTTTACAAGGTCGATACCGCGCCGCCGTAAAAGGTTCGTCAAGCCTTTTTGCTCACGCTTTAGCACAAGATTCCAAAAGGACAGCTGCCAACAAATCAACAGAAAAAACATCTCAAGATTCCCCTATTGCTCAACTCCTAAAAGGTATTTTTTCTACCAACCACTAACTAACGGGAGTCAAAACGGAGTCAGCAAAAAGAAAGAGCCTGTACATTGAACGATAGAACGTTTAATATGCAGGCTCTATTTAGGTTTCGCGATTATTCAAACTCAATCGTTGCCGGCGGTTTTGTGGTGTAGTCGAACATGACGCGGTTGATGTTCTTGACCTCGTTCACGATGCGGTTGGCGGCGGTGGTGATGGTCTCCGTCGGCAGGATCGTGACCTCGGCGGTCATGAAATCCGTCGTGGTGACGGCGCGCAGAGCGATGGCGTAGTCGTAGGTGCGCTCGTCGCCCATGACGCCGACACTGCGCATGTTGGTCAGCGCGGCAAAGTACTGGCTCGGGCGCTGGGCCATGGGCAGCTTGTCGATCTCCTCACGCCAGATGGCGTCGGCATCCTGCACGATGGCGACTTTCTCGGGGGTCACATCGCCGATGATGCGGATGGCCAGGCCCGGGCCGGGGAACGGCTGGCGGGCGACAAGGTACTCCGGCAGGCCCAGCTCACGGCCAGCCTGACGGACTTCGTCCTTGAACAGGTCGCGCAGAGGCTCGACGATTTCCTTAAAGTCAACGTAGTCGGGCAGACCGCCGACGTTGTGGTGGCTCTTGATCGTGGCAGATTCGCCGCCGAGGCCGGACTCGACCACGTCGGGGTAAATCGTGCCCTGTGCCAAAAAGTCCACAGCACCGATCTTTTTTGCCTCATCCTCAAAGACGCGAATGAACTCCTCGCCGATGATCTTGCGCTTGCGCTCGGGGGCGTCCTGACCTGCCAGCTTCTTGTAGAAGCGATCACGGGCATCGACGCAGACAAAGTTGATGTCGAACTGGCCGCCCTCGCCAAAGACCTCGCAAACCTGCTCGCGCTCATTCTTGCGCAGCAGACCGTGGTCCACGAACACGCAGGTCAGCTGCTTGCCGATGGCCTTGGCCAGCATGGCCGCGCAGACGCTGGAATCCACGCCGCCGGACAGGGCGCAGAGTACCTTGCCGTCGCCGATCTTTTCGCGCAGGGCCTTGACGGAGTTTTCCACGAAGGAGTCCATCTTCCAGTCACCGGCGCAGCGGCAGACATTATAGACGAAGTTATGCAGAATTTTCGTGCCGTTCTCGGTGTGCAGGACCTCGGGGTGGAACTGCACGGCGTAGAGGCCGCGTGCCTTATCCTGCGCGGCAGCCACCGGACAGTTGGGCGTGTGGGCCACGATCTCAAAGCCGGGGGCGGCCTGCTCGATGTAGTCGTTATGGCTCATCCAGCAGACATTCTGCGCGGGCAGCGTGTCAAACAGCGGGCTGGCGGTGTCCAAGTCGACCAGCGTTTTGCCGTACTCGCGCTCGGGTGCCTTGCAGACCTTACCGCCCAGCATGTGCATCATCAGCTGGCTGCCGTAGCAGATGCCGAGGATGGGCACGCCCCAGTTATAAATATCGGGGTCGATCGTGGGCGAATCCGGCAGGTAGGCGCTGTTGGGGCCGCCGGTGAAGATGATGCCCTTGGGGTTTTTGGCCTTGATTTTGGCAAGGTCGGTGCGGTACGAATAAATCTCGCAATATACGTTGCATTCGCGGACGCGGCGGGCGATCAGCTGATTATACTGGCCGCCGAAATCCAGAACGATGACAGTTTCCTGCTGCATGAGGAGACTCCCTTCTCTATTTATAGTCCTATTGGATTATTATAGCACGTTTTGGCGAGTTTGAACAGATGGGGAGGGAAAATAAATTATTTTTGCGTTTGTGTGGCGTACAGCGTGACGCAGGGGCGCCTTGTATATGTGCCCGGGCCGTGTGCGGCTGCGTTAGGTTCGCGGGCGGATCAGGAATCCGCCCCTACGGTGGTGGCGGGAGGCTTGCGGTGGCTGGAACGGGCACGGCGGCATGAGGGCATGCCGCCCTACGTCCCTGCATAAATGATACACGTAGGGCGGGGTGCCCCCACCCCGCCGCAAGTTCACACCAACTCCACCTTATACTTTGCCAGCCAATAGTTCAGCTGCAAAAACCACGCGATAGTCTGGGGCGTGGTCATCAGCTGACCGTACCACGGGATGGGGTTATCCGCGCCGGAGGCCAGCAGCGTTTCCAGTGCGTCCGCCCGAATGATGCGCAAAAGCGGCGCGGCGGGGTCGTTCAAGACGGTGCGCAGCTCCGCCGAGACGGCAGCCAGGTAGCTGGGGTTCCACGTTTTGGGGTACGGGCTTTTGCGCCGCCACAGAACCTCGTCGGGCAGCACGCCGCGCATGGCCTCGCGCAGGAGGCCCTTTTCCTGCCCGTGATAGTCCTTGAACTCCCATGGGACCGAGTAGAGATACTCCGCAATGCGGTAATCGCAGAACGGCACGCGGACCTCGAGGCCGCTGTACATGCTCATGCGGTCCTTGCGGTCCAGCAGCGTCTGCATAAACCATTTGAAATTCAGGTTCATCATCTGGCGCATCCGCTGTTCTGCGGCGAGCAGGCCGGGGCGGACGGAGGTCTGTGCCAGCGTGGCGCGATAGCGTTCATCCACGAACGCTGCCGGGTCGATGCCGCCCAGCACACCGGGCTTGATGAACGACGCGCGGTAGGCCGTGGACTGCGCCCATGGGAAGCCGTACCGCTCGCGCACCGTGGGGTCGCGGTACCACGGGTAGCCGCCGAAAATTTCGTCCGCGCACTCCCCCGACAGCGCCACCGTGGCGTGGGGCTTGATATGCCGACAGAACACGAGCAGCGACGCATCCACGTCCGCCATGCCGGGCAGGTCGCGGGCGTCCACCGCGGCGTACAGCGCGGGCACAAGCTCCGGCGTGTCCAGCGTGACCCAGTGGTGCCTGGCATGGAGAAAGTCGTTCATTTTGCGGATGTAGGGTGCATCCGCGCCAGGCTGAAATTTTGTCGCGTGGAAGTACTTTTTGTTATCCCGGTAGCCAACCGAAAACGTTTGCAGCTGGCTGCCCTGCGCCGTAAAATGCGCATCGGCAATGGCCGAAATCAGGCTGGAATCCAACCCGCCAGACAAAAACGTTGCCACGGGCACGTCGGACACGAGCTGCCGCTCGATAGCATCGGTGACGAGGTCGCGCACCCTGCGGGCCGTGGCGGCGAAGTCGTCGGGGTGGTCGTGGTCCTCGAGTCGCCAGTAGGTGTGCAGGGTCAGGCGGGCGGTTCGGGTCTCATAGACAGCGTACTGGCCGGGCAACAGCTCCCGCACATTTTGAAATACGCCGCAGCCCGGCGTGCGCCCTGGGCCAAGCAGCAGCACCTCGGCCAGGCCATTGGCATCGACGCGGGGCGGCACAGCGGGGTGCGCCAGCAGGGTCTTCAGCTCACTGCCAAATATCAGCGAGTCCTCCGCCTGCGTGTAGAACAGCGGCTTGACGCCGCAGCGGTCCCGCGCCAAAAACAGCGTACCTGCGTTCTGCTGCCAGACCGCAAACGCAAAAATGCCGTTGCACCTGGGCACGCAATTTGCGCCCCACTCGGCAAAAGCGTGGAGCAGTACCTCGGTGTCGGAGTGCCCGTTGAAGCTGTGCCCGCGGGCGGCCAGTGCGGCGCGCAGCTCGGGCGTGTTGTAGAGCTCGCCGTTATAAACCAGCACGTAGGTTTCACCCTGCCAGTCCAGCTGCATGGGCTGCAGGCCGTTTTCGAGATCCACAACCGCCAGCCGCGCGTGGATGAGCGCCGCCGCGCCGCAGATGTACATACCGCGCTGGTCCGGCCCGCGCCGCGCCAGCGTTTGCTGCATGGCGCAGTAGGCCGCGTACCGCCGCTGGATGGTCCGGGGGTCGCGCCCGACCTGCCCCGCAATTCCGCACATAAAAACGCCCCCTTTGCATGATTCACAAATGAATATGCAGGTGGGGGCGGGGGTATGATTTTTTTGTTTCGGGAAAGAGCTTTGGCCGTTTGCGGTCTGTCTCTTACTTTCCCGCAATCGCGTCTGCGATGTGACCGGCGACGGCATCCTTGCTCTGGAGGGGCAGCTCGGTGGCGCCTTGAGCGGTGATGATAGTCACAACGTTCGTGTCCACACCAAAGCCTGCGCCGGGCACCTTCAGGTTGTTGGCCACGATCATGTCCATGTTCTTCTTGTTCAGCTTGGCCGTGCTGTTTTCAATCAAGTCGCGGGTCTCCATCGAGAAGCCGCAGACAAACAGCTTTTCCGGCTTATGCGCACCGACCCAGGCTAAAATATCGTCGGTGCGTTCCAGGGCAATATTCATCTCGCCGTCGTGTTTTTTGACCTTGTCCGCGGCGACAGTGGCCGGGCGGTAGTCGGCCACGGCGGCGGCCATGACGAGGGCGTCAGCGTCCATGGCGTTTGCCTTGACGGCCTCAAACAGGTCGGCGGCGGTGGTGAACGGAACGGTCTTTACAAACGGCACGGGCGGCAGCGTACAGCCGGTGGACGCCAGCAGCGTGACGTCTGCGCCGCGCAGCATACAGGCGCGGGCCACGGCGTAGCCCATCTTGCCGGTGGAGTGGTTCGTCAGGTAGCGCACGGGGTCCATCGGCTCCTGCGTGGCACCGGCGGAGACGACGACCTTTTTGCCTTTAAGGTCTTTCGCGCAGGCCAGCTCCCGCAGAACGTAGTCGACCAGCACACCCTCATCGGGCAGACGGCCCGAGCCGACGTCGCCGCAGGCCAGCATACCGGAGCCGGACGGGATGACCGTGAAGCCGTAGTGTTCCAGCGTTTTGAGGTTATCCTGGGTGATGGGGTTTTCGAGCATGTGGGTGTTCATGGCGGGCGCGACCAGCTTGGGGCAGGTCGCGGCCAGCGTGACGGTGGTCAGCATGTCGTCGGCCTGGCCGTGGGCCAGCTTGGCGATAACGTTGGCCGTGGCCGGGGCGATGAGCATCAAATCTGCCGCGTTGGCAAGGCTGATATGGGCCACGTCGTACTGGAAGTTGCGGTCAAATGTATCGACCTGGCAGCGGCGGCGGGTCAGCGTCTCAAACACCAGCGGCGAGATAAACTCGGTGGCGTTTTTCGTCATAAGAACGTGTACATCCGCGCCCTGCTTGACGAGTGCATGCGCCACGTTGGGCATTTTGTAGGCGGCAATGCCCCCGGTGATGCCGAGGACGACGGTTTTATTTTTTAACAGCATTTGTAAGGTCACACCCCTGCTAAACAAATAATAAATAAGAAATAAAAAATAATAAATGATGTGGAGTTTTTGCCTTTGGCAAAAACGAAATTGCTCTGCGTGTATTATAGCAGATTGACGCCCCGTATGCAAATGCGTATAATATTTTTGAGCGGTGCAAAGCGCCGCGATCCACCTTTTTTATCTATTATCTCTTATCTTTTATCTATAAAAAGGACTTCACTATGGTTTTAGCAGTTGACATCGGCAACTCCAACATCTGCATTGGCGGGCTGGACGGGGCGGACCACCGCACCATTGCGTTCACGACCCGCATGGTCACCCGCCCCCGCTGCACCGAGGACGAGTACGCCGCCGAGATGAAATTTCTGCTGCAGCGCCTGCCTGTGGACCCCACCGCCTGTGAGGGCGTTATTGTGTGCAGCGTTGTGCCGCGTCTGACCGGCGTGCTGGCCGCCGCCTGCAAGCGGCTGACCGGGCGCGAGGCGCTGATTGTGAATTACACGCTGGACACCGGGCTGACCTTCGCCGTGGACGAGCCTTCCAAGGTGGGCCGGGACCGCATCGCCGATGCCGCTGCGGCAGCGGAGCACTATCCCCTGCCCTGCATGACCGTGGATCTGGGTACGGCGACGACATACAACGTTATATCGAATAAAAAAGTGTTTCTGGGCGGGTTCATCGTGCCCGGCGTGCAGACAAGCCTGCGGGCCATCAGCGCGGGCACGGCGCAGCTACCGCCCATCGCGCCCGAGCCGCCGGAGCATCTGATTGGCGCGAACACCGTCGCCGCGTTGAACAATGGGGCCATGTTCGGCACCGCCGCCATGCTGGACGGGTTAGCGGACCGCGTTGAGGCCGAGCTGGGCCAGCCGCTGACCGTGGTCGCCACCGGCGGGTTAGCGCCGTACATTATGCCCTGCTGCAAGCGGAAGATCATCTATGACGCTGATTTGCTGTTCAAGGGGCTGGCACTGATCTGGGAGAGGAACGGGAAATGAATCGACTGTATAAAGTTTTAAAGACCGCCGTCTGGTGTGTGATTGGCGTGTTTTTGGGCGTGACGGGCTACACCTGCTGGGACTATCACGCCCATCCCGGGCTGTATGCGCTGCAATCCGCACCGTGGTATACGAGCATCCAGATTCACGCCGTGTTTACCGCGGTGATGGTCGGCGTGCTGCTGGCGGGGATGTGGTTTTTAAAGCGGCGGATGAAGTAGCCTGCTGTTTGTGGGCGGTTTGCGACGGCGGAAGGTGCCCGGGCGGCATGTATGCCGCCCCTACGACTATCGAGAACGGGCATATGCGTTCCGCGGAGCGTCGCGGACGCCAACCCCTGCGGCGTAGGGGCGGATTCCATATCCGCCCGGGGTGTTTGCGGCGGCGGAAGATGGATGCGGAGCGGTCAAGACCGCTCCCTACGGGGCTTCTTGGAGCGGCTGCCTGTTGATTCTGCCGGTTTGTAGGGGCGAACATTGTTCGCCCCTACAAATTGACGTAGCAACGTATTTTTTTAATTTCTCACAAGAAAAACTGGCACGGGCGAGCAATGCTCGCCCCTACGAGGCACTTTTTTGGCAACCTGCGAGCGCACACTGTACGCCCCTACACAGCATTTTTTGGTAACCTCCGGGCCGGGCATGCCCGGCCCCTACCGCACGATGATATTAAAAAAGCACAAAAGCCGCAGCTATGCGTTTTCTGCACAGCTGCGGCTTTATTTACACTCTTTTATGTGCTCACATATCCGACGTCACGGGCACGGCACCGTAGTTGCGGATGTTCAGGACGTGGCAGCTGCCCTCGCCGAAGCAGCCGTCGATGGCGGCCTTGTAGGCGTCCAGCAGGTCAACGGGCACAAACGCCTGAATGGTGCCGGCAAAGCCGCCGCCCTGCAGACGCCACGCGCCGCGGCCATTCAGCACGCGCTGGCTCAGGGCCAGGGCCACAGGCACCCCCTGCTCCTTCGGGTTCTTGATGCTGTAGGCGTTCTGGTTAAACTCAAAGCTGGAGTGACCGCCCTCGATAATCAGGCGCAGGAACGTTTCAAAATCGTCCTCGCGCACGGCGTCGCAGAGCTGGGCGGCGCGGCGGCAGTCGTTGTAGAAGTGCATCGCACGCACGACGGCGCGGTCCCCCACGGCCTTGCGCAGCTTGGGCAGAGCCTTGTAGAACTCGTCCTCATCGACCTCGCGCAGGACCTTTTTGCCGAACTGCTCGGCCACACTCTCCATCTCACGGCGGATGGCGGCATAGTCGTCGGTCAGGTCGGCGTGGCTGCCCTTCGTATCGCTGATGCACATGACAAAGCCGTGCTTCGCCAGGTCGATGGCCGTCTGGCCGACCACCGGATGGGCCGGGTCCTTGAAGTCGATGGTGATAACGCCGCCGACGGCGCAGGCGGTCTGGTCCATCAGGCCGCAGGGCTTGCCGAAGAACACATTCTCGGCATACTGGCCGATCTGGGCGATCTTGACCTGGTTGAACTTCTCCATATCGTTGTTGTTGTACTCGCCGCGCAGGATGGCACCGATGCAGACCTCAAAGGCTGCGGAGCTGGACAGACCGGAGCCGCGCAGCACGTTGCTGGTGGTGTAGCAGTCAAAGCCGCCCACCTTGCCGCCCGCATCCACGATGCCCTTGGCGACGCCGCGAATCAGGGACGCGGAGTGCTCGGCCTCGCACGGCTGCGGGACGAGGTTGGTGACATCGACGTCGTCAATTTTGTCAAAGCCCAGGGACTTGACGCGGATGACATTTTCCTCATTCGGGGAGACGACGGCCACCATATCCAGGTTGACAGAGCCTGCCAGCACCACGCCGTTGTTGTGGTCGGTGTGGTTGCCGCCGATCTCGGTGCGGCCCGGGGCGGAATAGAGGCGCAACGTGCGGTTGGTGCCGTATTTCTTTTCAAATTCGTCGATCAGGTCGGTATAGCGCTTGCGCTGCTCCTGCACGGCGTCTGCACCGTACAGCTTGGCAAAGGCGGCGTCGTATTCGCCCTGTGCGATCTGCTGTTTGAGTTCAATGGTATTTGCCATGATTCCACTCACCTTTCCTGTCGGGCGGCTCTTTTCGTAGATATGCACAAATTGAGCCTTATGTTTTTAGGCAGACAGCCAAAGGAGCGGCTCTCTGCGGGTTTCTTGTTTTCAGTATAGCAAATCCTGCAAAAAAAGCAAACATTTTTTCCGCCTCTTTTATGGACTTTTGATGAATAGCTTGGTATAATGAAATTATCACACGAGCGAGGTGCCGCCATGACCATCAATGAGATGAAGCAATCCTACAAGCAGAGCTACACCGACAACGTCGAGCTCTCGATTTTTAACTGCGGGCATGAATACTGCCAGCCGGGCCATACCTGGGGTCCCGGCGTGCGCGACCACTACCTGATCCATCTGGTGGTGGCGGGCAAGGGTGTGTATCAGGTCAACGGGGCCTCGCACACGCTGCAGGAGGGCGATCTGTTCCTGGCCAAGCCGAACCAGCTCATCACCTACGCCGCCGACGAGACCGACCCGTGGGAGTACTACTGGGTCGGCTTCAACGGCGCGTGTGCCAACAAGCTGGTGCAACAGACGCCGTTCTCCGACGCGCATCCCGTACACCACTGCAAGGACCCGCAGACCGTGCGGGAGGCGCTGTACAACATCTATCTGTCCCGCGGGCCGGAGCCGCAGTGCGAGGCCCTGATGACGGGCTATCTGTATATCTTTATGGCGCACCTGATGAAGGAGGCCCGCGAGGCGATGCCAAACGTAGGCTCGTCCAGCAGCCAGTACGTGCTGGCCGCCATCAAGTATATCCAGTTCAACTACTCGCATGATATTTCGGTGGACGATATTGCCAAAGCCGTCGGCGTCAGCCGCAGCCACCTGTACCGCGTGTTCATGTCGAACGTCGGGCAGAGCCCCATTGACTACCTGACAAGCTACCGCATCAGCGAGGCGTGCAGCCTGCTGAAGAATTCCAGCCTTTCGATTGCGGAAATTGCCGTATCTGTGGGCTTTTTTGACCAGTTCTATTTTTCCCGCGTGTTCAAAAAGGTCAAGGGCGTGCCGCCGAGCAAGTACCTGGCCACGCTGGAGAAGGAGGGCCCTGCCGCACCGCAGGCCATCAACCCGTAACATTTCCCGCACTAATTATAAGGAGCAGACATGCCTTTTACGAAAAATCAGATCATCACTCTGGAGATCGAAGCGCTCTCCAACGACGGAAACGGCGTGGCCCACAAGGACGGTCAGGCCGTTTTTGTGCCGCTGACCGCCCCCGGCGATGTGGCCGAGGTGCGCATTGTCAAGCCGATGAAAACCTATGCCTTTGGCCGCGTGGAGAAGCTGCTGACCGCCGGGCCGGGCCGCGTCAGGCAAGACTGCCCGGTGGCCGGCCCCTGCGGCGGCTGCGGGCTGCGGCATATCAGCTATGAGGCCGAGTGCGCCGCCAAGACCCAGTTTGTACGGGACGCCTTTGCGCGGCTGGGCAAGCTGGACGTACCGGTGTCGGACGTGCTGGGCGCACCCAACACGAACCGCTACCGCAACAAGGTCCAGCTGCCCGTGGGCACCGACGAGAACGGGCATATTGTGACCGGCTTTTTTGCCGGGCGCAGCCACCGCATTGTGGCCTGCACCGACTGCAAGCTGCAGCCCGCGTGGATGAACGAGCTGGCCGCCCGCGCCTGTGCGCTGCTGGAGGAGAACGGCATCACCGCCTACAACGAGGAGACCCACACGGGCCGCGTGCGCCATTTGTACATGCGTCAGGGCTGGCACAGCGGGCAGCGGCTTTTGTGCTTTGTGGTAAACGGCAACGGCCTGCCGAACGAGGCGGAAATTTGCGACACACTGCAAAAAGAGTTTGCCTTAACGACGATTTTGATCAACCGCAACAGTGAGCGGACGAACGTGATTTTGGGCCGCAGGACCCGCACCGTGCTGGGCCCCGGCGTCATTGAGGACACGCTGGCCGGTGTGCCGCTGCGGATGGGTGTGCATGAATTTTACCAGGTCAACACTCCCGCCGCCGAGGTGCTCTACGCCAAGGCGCGGGAGTACGCCGGGCTGAAGCCGGACGATTTTTTGCTGGACCTGTACTGCGGCATGGGCACGATCGGGCTTTCGATGCTGGCGGACTGCAAGCGCTTAGTCGGCGTTGAGGTCGTGCCGCAGGCTGTCGAGGGCGCGAAGGAGACCGCCGCGCGGCTGGGTCTGGACGCGGACAGAGCGGACTTCCGCTGTCAGGATGCCGGTGCAGCCGCCGCCCAGCTCGCCGCCGAGGGTGCGCGTCCCGACGTGATCGTCGTAGACCCGCCCCGCAAGGGCTGCGACGAGGCGACCCTGACCGCCATTGCCGAGATGGCCCCGCGGACCGTGGTCATGGTCAGCTGCAACGCCGCAACAGCAGCAAGGGATGCCAAGTGGCTGACCGAGCACGGGTATAAAGCTGTGGAGGTCCAGCCGGTGGATCTGTTCCCGAGGACGAAGCACGTGGAGTGTGTGGTGAAGCTGACACGCGGATAAAAGAAGTGGAGATGTAAAATGGCGATACCTAAGTACAACGAACTATATGACCCCTTCCTTACCGCAATCAGCGATGGAAAAATTCATACTGCTAAAGAAGTTGCCTCTACTGTAGCAAATATTCTTCAGCTTTCCCCGGAAGATTTAGCTGAGCAGCTGCCGAGCCAGCGGCAGACTACGTTTGCCAATCGGTTGAATTGGGCAAAGACCTATCTAAAAAAGGCCGGACTTGTAGATTCACCCAAACGAGGCACCTACATCATCACTACAGCCGGGAGCACACTTCTTCACAGTGACGTCGCCATCACAAACGAATTTTTGGAGAGCAATTATCCATCTTTCGCTGCGTTCGTAAACAGGACTGACGATGTAGATACCGCAAACGACACTGCAAGCATCACACCATCTGATACGCAAACTCCCGAAGAGCAGATGGATGCCCTTCACAAAACAATCAATGATACTCTGGCTGATGACCTGCTTGCCGAAATCATGCAGCAGACGCCTGTATTTTTTGAGCAACTGGTCGTTGACTTGATGAAAGCTATGGATTACGGCGATGGGTTCAAAACAAAATCCAGTGGTGACGACGGCATTGACGGTGTTATACATGAGGACAAGCTCGGCTTCAATCTGATTTACATCCAGGCTAAACGTTGGAACCCCGATGTTACCATTGGCAAGCCGGAGATTCAAAAATTTTTCGGTGCCATGATGGGCCCGCCCCGTGTGGAAAAAGGACTTTTCATTACAACTGCTAAATTTTCCAATGGAGCCAAAGAGTACGCCGATGCACAGCATATTATTCTAGTCGACGGGCAAAAGCTCACTTCCTTGATGATTGAGTGCGGCTTGGGCGTGTCTGTGCAGAAGGTGTACCAAATCAAGCGCATTGACAGTGATTATTTCTCTGATTCACTTTAAACCCGCTTTTGTTCAAACTCTATTCCCCGCTTGTTCACGATTTGCCCATATTTGTGTGCCATAATAGTACGATGAAAACAATGCGGCTTTGCCGCAAAAAGGTGGTTTTTACATGAAAGGCTGGTTTCAGCGGTTTATGGCGGGCCGATATGGGTTCGACCAGTTCGGCGGTTTCCTGTGTATTTCGTCGCTTATCCTTATTGTCATCGGCGCGTGGGTGTCGCCGGTGCTGTACTGGCTGGGGCTGGCGGCCATCGTCTACAGCTATTTCCGCATTTTGAGCCGCAACACCCGCAAGCGGTACAGTGAAAACCTCAAATATCTCTCCTACCAGAACCGCGTTACCACCTGGTTTGGCAAGCAGCAGGTGCGGTTCAAGCAGCGCAAGGACTATCACTATTACCGCTGCCCCCAGTGCGGCCAGCAGCTGCGCGTGCCCCGTGGGCGCGGCAAGATCAGCATCACCTGCCCGAAGTGCGGCCATCAGTTCATCAAAAAGAGTTGACGCGCGATGTTCGGATATGTTACGCTTTACCGTAAGGGTCTGGCAGACGCCGAGATGGACCGCTACCAGGCTTACTACTGCGGGCTGTGCCGGACGCTGGGCCGCCGCTACGGACGCACCGGACAGTTGGCATTGAGCTATGACATGGCGTTTGTCGCCATTCTGCTGACAGCACTGTATGACACGCCCACGGCCTTTTCCGAGGGCCGCTGCGTGCCCCACCCACTGAAAAAACGCCCCCGTGCGGACAACGAACTGCTGGACTACGCCGCCGACATGACCGCCGCGCTGGCGTACTACAACTTTCTCGATGACTGGCAGGACGATCACCGCCGCGCCAGTCTGACGCAGGCGCAAAAGCTGGAGCCAAGCCTGCCCGCCCTGCGGGAGCGCTGGCCGCGCCAGTTGCAGACCATGGCCGCGCAGCTGGACAGGCTGAACACGCTGGAAAGCGCCGGTAGCCACGATTTGGACGCGCTGTGCAACGCCTTTGGCGCACTGCTGGGCGAGGTGTTCGCCTGCCGCGACGACATCTGGGCCCCGGCGCTGCGCGGCATGGGCAATGGGCTGGGGGCGTTCATCTACCTGATGGACGCCTACGACGATTTGGAAAAGGACAGCCGCCGCGGGCAGTTCAACGCCCTGCGGCAGCTGGCGGACGAGCTGCCGCCCGCCGCCTATGAGCAGCGCTGCCACGAGCTTTTGACCCAGCAGATGGGCCGCTGCGCACAGCAGTTTGAGATGCTGCCGATTTTAAAGGACACCCCGGAGGGGAAGCTATTGTACAACACGATCTATTCCGGCGTGTGGAGCAAATACGCGCTGGTACGCAAGCACAGGGAGGCAAAGCGCCATGACTGATCCATACAGTGTATTGGGCATCACCCCCAGTGCCGACGACGAAACGATTAAAAAAGCCTACCGCAAAAAATGCAAGGAGTACCACCCCGACCTGCACCCCGATGACCCGTCGGCGGAGGAGCACTTTAAAGAGGTACAGGCCGCTTACAGCGAGATCATGCGCATCAAGCAGGGCGGCGGGGCGTCCTACAGTGCTGGCGGGCAGCGCTATGGCAGCAGCCAGAGCGGCTACAGCCAGCAGTATCAGGACCCGTTCAGCGGGGCCGGGTTTGGCTTTGGACCGTTCGGGTTTGGGTATTACAGCACAAGCGGCTCGTCCGGGCGGCAGAGCTACGGCAGCGCTGCCGGTGACCCAGAGCTGCGTGCCGCGGCAAACTACATCCGCAGCGGCTTCTATGAGGAGGCCATGAACACGCTGAACGGCATCCCCGCTGCCAACCGCACGGCCCAGTGGCACTACTACGCCGCGCTGGCCAATCAGGGGCTTGGCAACAATATCCGCGCGCAGGAGGAGGCCCGGACGGCGGTCTCGATGGAGCCGAACAACTACGCTTATCAAAACCTGCTGGATCAGCTGCAAAGCCCGGGCCGCAGCTACACAAGCTACCAGCAGCCCTACGCCCAGCCCAGCGGCAGCCCGGGGTCTTTCTGTCTGTCGTTCTGGATGTATGTATTGGTGTGCAATATTTTGAGCTGGTGCTGCTGCGGCGGCAGAGGCGGATTCTTTATCTGCTGATTTACACGTAGGGGCCGGGCATGCCCGGCCAGCGGCTTTCCCGCAGATGGGCGGTTATCTTCAGGCTGCGGGCCGCACATGTGCGGCCCCTACAAAGCAATATAGGAAAAGCGCTGTGACTGTTTGAAAAGGTCACAGCGCTTTTGTTGTTGTTTTGTAGTGGAGGGATTAGTCTCTCCCGGGGCGTTGGCGGCGGTGGAAAGGTACACGTGAGACATGAATGCCTCCCCTACAAGGCGTCTATTTACCCGCATCCGACAATTTACGGGGAATTTTGTAGGGAGGGGTCTTGACCCCTCCAGGGCGTTGGATTCTGCCGCAGAGCTGCACGGAGCGGTCAAGACCGCTCCCTACAAAGCTGTTTTTACAGCATCCTGTCCAAAAGCGGCATTAAAATTTCTATGTTTTGACAAAACTGCGGGTAGAAGTCGTCGCCGAGCTCGTAGTCGTAGTAGAGGGCACGCTCCATACGCCTGACAGCGGCGGAGAAGCGGGGGTTATTCGCGCCGCCCGCGGCCTGTAACCTGTGGGAAAGCTGCGTGCAGACGATGGCCCAGCGGGCATCCACCCCCGCGCGGTCCAGCACGGCGGAATCCTGCAGATAGTCCTGCAGCGTCCGTGCCTTCCCTGCCCGTGCACCGCAAAGCGGCGTCTGGACGTAATATTCCATCTGCGCTGTCACCGTGTCGATGCTCTGCCCCAGCGGGTAGAGCGCACAGGCCAGCGGGCGCGCGGCGTGGATGGTGCAGGCGCTGCCCTCAAAAAAGCGGCAGTTGCCGGTTTTGGGGTCCGGCGTCAGGCGCAGGGCGGGCAGGCAGCTTTCAGGCGCAAGGTAGCTTTTGCAGAACGCCGCTGCCACGATACGGGGCGGCAAGCTAAGCCGCCGCGCAATGCGGTAGAGGTCATACCCCGACAGCACCAGGTCGCGCCTTTGGCGGCAGCAGTCGCCGCAGCCCGCACAGGCAAAGTCAAAGCGGTCCCCTGCCGCCAGCCGCGGGCAGTCGTCCCAGTGTTCGCCGCAGCGGCCCGGCTCAACGGCTGGCATCACAGCTGCACCTCACCGGCGTAGGGCTGGCCGTGGGCATAGGCGTCCAGCGCCTCAAACGGGCTCTGCACCATGCTGGCGACATTGACGTCGGTGTAAAACGCCGTGTGCGGGCTGACGATGACATTGGGATAGCTGCGCAGCAGGTTCAGTTCGCGGTTCGGGATGGCCTGCCCCATGCGGTTGTAATAGTAAATACCGGTCTCATCCTCAATGACGTCGAGGCCCGCACCGCCGATCTTGCCGCTTTCCAGCCCGGCGATCAGCGCGTCGGGGTCAATGAGCGTCCCCCGCGCCGTGTTGACGAGCAGCACGCCGTCTTTCATTTTTGCAAGGGCGCCGGCGTTGATGAGGTGGTGGTTTTCCGCCGTGGCGTTCGTGTGCAGCGTGATAATGTCACTTTTCGCGTAAAGCTCGTCCAGCGTGACGTAGTCGGCGTACTGCCTGACCGCGTCGTTCGGGTAGAGGTCGTAAGCCAAAATCTTGCAGCCGAAGCCGCTCAGGTGGCGGATGACCGTCTGGCCGATCTTGCCCGTACCGATGACGCCCACCGTGCAGCCGGAAATATCGCGGCCCATCTTGCCGGGCAGCGAGTAGTCCTGCACGGTGGCGCGCAGCATGATTTCGTTCATGCGGCGGGTACACATCAGCATGAGCATGATCGTATAGTTGGCCACGCCGTCCGGCGGGTAATGGCTGTGGCTGATGCGCAGACCCAGCTTTTTGGCGGTGTCCAGCGGGATATGATCATAGCCGATGCTGCGGCAGGGCAGATATTTGACGCCCATTTCAGCCCATATCTGCAAATATTCAGGGCGTATCTCGCAGGGGTTCGTGCTGACGGCGTCGCAGCCCTCGGCCAGATGCAGGTTATCCGGGCGCGGCACGTCGGGCGTGCCGGTGTAGTCGATGCCGTAGCGGGCTTTGTAGGGCTCGCAGTATTGCTGCTCATCAAAGGGGCGCAGCGCGTAAAACATGATTTTCATGCTTTGTCATCTCCTGTTACAGGTGAAAATCAAAGGTTTCGGCCAGCCAGTCCGTGCAGAGGGCCACCCAGGCGCTGTTGTGCTTGTTGGGGGTGTTGACCTCCCGCGTGCAGGTGCTTGTGCCGTGGCCGTCGTGGGCGAAAAGATGCAGCTCCAGCGGGACCTTATGGGCTGTCAGCGCACCGGCAAGCATCAAAGAGTTCTGCACGGGGACGGACGGATCCTCCACCGTATGCCAGACGAAGAAGGGCGGCAGACCGTCGCGGACCTGGTTTTCCAGGCTCATTGTGGCGCGCAGGTCGGCGTCATCGCCACAGAGGTTGACAATGGAGCCGTCGTGGCGGTATTCCCCCGCCGTGATGACCGGATAGCCCAGCACAACGGCATCGGGGCGGGCCTCGGTGCCGTGGATGCCAAGGGCGGTCTGCACAGGCTCGGCGTCCCACAGGATGGCCGTGGACGCAGCCAGATGGCCGCCCGCCGAGAAGCCGCAGATGGCGATTTTCGCCGGGTCGGTGCCGAACTGCTCTGCATTGCGGCGGATATGCAGGATCGCCCCGGCAGCGTCGATCAGTGGCTGCCAACGCAGCGCGGGCACAGTCTCGTCACTTCGGCAGGTGTAATAGAGGGTAAAGACGTTGTAGCCAGCCTGCAGAAACTGCATGGCAACGGGGTCGGCCTCGCGCCTGCTGCACCAGGCGTAGCCGCCGCCCGGCAGGATAAGAATGGCCGGACGGGTGTTGAAGGCAGGCATCTCGACGGTCCTATCGCGCAGATACCCGATGAGCTGTGCGCCGCTGGGGAGAGTGTGGGTGTATATTTGCATGATGGATTCTTCTTTCTATGGTATTTCTATGGTAAGGGATCGTTTTTTGTCGGCAGGGCGTAGGGGCCGCCTATATGCGGCCCCTACTGTACGCAGGCAGAAATTCACGGGCAAGCCCGGCCCCTGCCGCGCTGTTTAACAGAATACCTTATACATAGTTAGCATACCGCAAATTCCCACGTTTGAAAAGCCCTGAATTTAAATTTTTTGTTAAAATGCTGTGCAAGGGTTGCACTTTATTAAAAAGAGTGCTAAACTAGCTTTAGCAGTTGAAATAAACGAGTGCTAATTTCATTTGTATAAAGTGAGGTTTTCTACCATGGCTATGCGTCAGTTTAAGGCCGAGAGCAAAAAGCTGCTTGACCTGATGATCAATTCTATCTATACAAACCGCGAGATCTTCCTGCGTGAGCTGATCTCCAACGCATCGGACGCCTGCGACAAGCGCTACTTCAAGAGCCTGACCGACACGTCCATCGGCATCACGAAGGACGACTTGAAAATCCACATCCAGCCCGACAAGGACAGCCGCACGCTGACCATCACCGATAACGGCATCGGCATGACGAAGGAGGAGCTGGAGAAGAACCTCGGCACGATTGCCAGGTCCGGCTCCCTTGACTTCAAGACCGAGAACCAGAGCGATAACATCGACATCATCGGTCAGTTCGGCGTCGGCTTCTATTCCGCGTTCATGGTGGCCAAAAAGGTCACCGTCATCTCCCGCGCACAGGGCGCTGACACGGCTTGGAAGTGGGAGTCCACCGGCGTCGAGGGCTACACCCTGACCGAGGCTGACAAGGAGGACGTCGGCACCGAGATCATTCTGGTGCTGAAGGACGACACCGATACCGACAAGTACAGCGAGTACCTCGAGGATTACGAGCTTGCAAACCTCGTCAAGAAGTACAGCGACTACATCCGCTTCCCCATCACGATGTACCGCGAGAAATCCCGCCAGAAGCCGAAGCCGGAGGACGCGGGCGACGACTACAAGCCCGAGTACGAGACCTACACCGAGCTGGAAACGCTGAACAGCATGGTGCCCATCTGGAAGCGCCCGAAGAACGAGGTCAAGGATGAGGACTACAACGAGTTCTACAAGAACAAGTTCATGGACTACACCGACCCGCTGCGCGTCATCACCAGCCGCACCGAGGGTACGGCGACCTACACCGCGCTGCTGTTCATCCCCGGCTCGACCCCGTATGACTACTACACCAAGGAGTACGAGAAGGGTCTGGCGCTGTATGCCTCCGGCGTTATGATCATGGAGAAATGTGCCGACCTGCTGCCGGATTATTTCAGCTTTGTGAAGGGCGTTGTGGACAGCGAGGATCTGAGTCTGAACATCAGCCGTGAGACGCTGCAGAAGGACAACCAGCTCAAGCTGATGCGCAATTCTCTGGAAAAGAAGATCAAGAACGAGCTGCACGCGATGCTCGTCAATGACCGCGAGAAGTATGAGACCTTCTGGAAGAACTTTGGCCGCCAGATCAAGTTTGGCATCTACGGCGACTACGGCATGCACAAGGATCTGCTGGGCGACCTGCTGATGTTCTACTCCGCCAAGGAGAAAAAGCTCGTCACGCTGGACGAGTACGTCGAGAAGATGCCCGAGGATCAGAAGTGCATCTACTTTGCCGCCGGTGACGACACAGACCGTCTGGGCAAGCTGCCCAACGCCCAGCTGGTGTTGAGCAAGGGCTACGACCTGCTGCTCTGCACCGAGGATGTGGATGAGTTCTGCCTGCAGATGATGCGCGACTACAAGGAGAAGGAGTTTAAGAACATCAACTCCGGTGACCTGGGTCTGGAGACCGAGGACGAGAAGAAGGCCGCCGAGGCTGCCGAGACCGAGAACAAGGACCTGTTTGAGGAAATCAAGAAGGACCTGAACGGCAAGGTCAAGGAGGTCAAGGTCAATCCGACCCTGCAGGAACACCCCGTCACCCTGTCTGCCGAGGGCGGTATCTCGATGGAGATGGAGAAGGTACTGCGCCGCATGCCCAACGCAGAGGGCGTCGAGAGCACGAAGGTGCTGGAGCTGAACCCGAACCACACGGTCTTTGCCGCCCTGAAGGCTGCCCACGCCGCAGGCGACACCGACAAGGTCGCCAAGTACGCTGAGCTGCTCTATGACCAAGCCCTGCTGATCGCCGGTCTGCCCATTGAGGACCCCGTTGCCTATGCACAGCTGGTGTGTGGGCTGATGCAGTAATCATTTGATAGAAATACAGCCGCCCTCTCAGGCGTCAAACCTGAGCGGGCGGCTGTTGTTTTTGGGGCGGGGTTGTAGGGGCGAACATTGTTCGCCCGCAGGAGCTTCTCGGCAGCGACAAACGGCCCGGGTCGTCGAGGACGCCGACCCCTACCGTAGGGGCGGATTCCATATCCGCCCGGGAAAGCTTCCGCCACCGCAAACGGGCATGGGCCCATATATAGAATGCGCCCCTGCGGAGTTATGCCGCAGGGGCGCATTTTTCGTATTTACACAAACGGATTATAAAACCGTCCAAACCTGATCGTCACGGTCAGGCTGATGAGCAGCAGTACTACGCCGACTGCCAGCGCGATAAAATCGCGGCGGGCAAAGGGGCGGCGGGTGTACCAGGTGCGCTTGTCATGCTTGCCGAAGCCGCGCAGCTCCATGGCGTTGGAGATCGTGTCGATGCGGTTCAGGCTCGTCAGAATCAGCGGCAGCAGGATGCTGACCGAGTTCTTCAGTCGCTTGAAGAACGGCTCGCTGCGGCCCAGCTCGACGCCGCGGGCCTGCTGTGCCTGGCTGATGCTGTGGTAATCGCGCTGAATATCCGGAATGTACCGCAGCGCAATGGCGACGGAATAGCCGACCTTGTATGAGATGCCGATGCTGTTCAGGCTGGCGGCGAACTCACTGGGGTTCGTGGCCGAGATGAACAGAATGGCCACCGGGAGCGCGACAAAATATTTCAGCGAGATGTTGAACATATAGAACAGCTGCTCGGCGGTCAGGTCGTACCGCCAGAACAGGTGGCAAAGCACCGTGCGGGTGCCGTAGAGCGCCGTGCCCTGATTCGGGTCGAACAGGAAGATGAACAGGTCGTTCAGCACGAGGAACACCAGCATAAAGACCAGCATGAAACGGACCTCGCGCAGCTTGATGTGGCTGAGCCTGAACACCGCAAAGCTGACGGCCATCAGCCCCAGCAGCACCCAGGTGTTGTAGGTGATCATACTGGCGAAGGTAAACAGCAGAAAGAACGCCAGCTTTGTCGTGCCGGTCAGGTCGTGTACCACGCTTTTGCGCGGTATATAGTTCAAAACGGTATTAGCAGCCATCGGCGCGCACCTCCCTGTCTGCCGCGATAAAGCGCTCCACAAATTTCTCGGCGGGCGTGATGCCGCAGCGGTTGGCCAGCGTGTAAAGGCTCGTCTCCTTCAAGGCCGCCTGCTCGATCAGCGCCGGGTCACAGAGGATGGCCGCCGCGCTGCGGTCCGCAATGAGCCGCCCGTCGCAAAAGGCCAGCGCCCGCGGCGTGTATTCCAGCATCAGGTGCATATCGTGGGTGATCATGACCACGGTCACACCCTTGGCGTTCAGCCCGCGCAGGAACTCCATAATGTCTGTGTAATGTCGGAAATCCTGGCCCGCCGTCGGCTCGTCCAGAATGATAAGCTCGGGGTCCTGCACCAGCACGCTGGCGATGGTCACGCGCTTTTTCTGGCCGAAGCTCAGCGCCGAGATGGGCCAGTTGCGGAACGGGTACAAGCCGCAGACCTTCAGCGTGTCCTCGACCCTGGCGCGAATCTCAGCATCGGTCAGGCCGCTGCCCTGCAGGCCCAGCGCGACCTCGTCAAAGATCATCGTCTTGGAGATCATCTGGTTCGGGTTCTGCATGACATAGCCGATATGCCTGGCGCGGCGGCGGATGTTTTCGTCTTTCAGGTCTTTTCCGTCAAAGAAAATTTCACCGCTGTCGGGCGTCTCAAAGCCGCAGATCAGCTTGGAGAGCGTTGACTTGCCCGCGCCGTTGCGGCCCACAATGCTGACCATCTCCCCTTTTCCAATCGTGAAGCTCACATCAGACAGGGTGTGCTGGTCCTTGCTGTAGCCGAAGGACAGGCCCTTGACCTCCAGCAGCGGGGTCGGGGCAGGCTTGGCCGCGGGCAGTGGCTCGGCACGGAACCAGGCGCGCAGCTTCTCGGTATCGGCGTCATCCAGCACGACGGAGTCAACGTGGGCGGGGTGCTTGGTGGGCGTGATGTCAATGCCCGCATACCGCATAGCCGTGATGTAAAGCGGCTCACGGATGCCGTTTTCTGCCAACAGTGCGCCGGACAGCAGCTCGTCGGGGCGCAGGTCGGCCAGGATACGGCCCTCGTTGACCAGCACAATGCGATCCACGCTGCGCCAGAGCACGTCCTCAAGGCGGTGCTCAATGATGAGGACCGTCGTGTCGGTCTTTTGCTGGATCGAGTCGATCAGCTCAATGGCCTGCTTGCCCGTGGCCGGGTCAAGGTTTGCCAGCGGCTCATCGAACAGTAAAATCTTCACCTCGTCGACCATGACGCCCGCGAGGCTGACGCGCTGCTTCTGGCCGCCGGAAAGCTCGTGCGGAGCGTAGTCGAGGTGGTTCTCGATGCCGACCAGCTCGGCGGCGCGGCGGGTGATCTCGTGCATTTCGTCCTGCGGGGTGCAGCTGTTTTCCAGCGCAAAGGCGATGTCCTCCCCCACCGTCAGGCCGATGAACTGGCCGTCCGGGTCCTGCAGCACCGTGCCGACATGGCCCGCCAGCTCAAAAATACTGCTGTGGGGCGCGTCCACGCCGTCCACAGTCAGCGTGCCCGTGCACTCGCCGGGGTAGGAGAACGGGTTCAGGCCGTTGATGCAGGCCGCCAGCGTGGACTTGCCGCTGCCGGACGGCCCGGCAATCAGCACGCGCTCCCCGGGGTAGATGTCCAGATCGATGTCATGCAGCGTGGGCTGCTTCTGGGCGCGATACTGGAAAGAAAAATTTTTAAAGGATATGATCGGGGTTCTCGTTTCAGCCATACGGCACCTCGCAGGGGAAATTGTGGTGGAACAGCAAAATGCCTTCCCGCGTTTGTGGGAAGGCATACGGGTTTAACAGCGGATCACTCTTTGTCCAGAGAGCCCTTCTTGGCGATGGTCTTGGTGTAGGCCAGAATCAGCAGGCCGCCGACGACGACAGCCGTGATGATGTTGGACACAGCGGCAAATGCGCCCTGTGCAAAGACCTTTTTGGCGGGCTCGGCGTAGATCAGAATGTCCAGCACAGGCGCAACGACGATCCAGGCAATGGCATGGGCCGCGACATTGGCGATGGCGAAGGTGGCAACCTTACGCTTGTTGAAGTCGCCCTCCTGCACATTCAGCTTCTTGGCAAACAGGCCGACGACCACGCCGGTGAAGGCGGAGGCGATGACCCAGCTCCACCACGGGATGCCGCCCCAGGACAGGTCGATGAGGGCATGGCCGATGAAGCCGATCAGGGCGCCGGCCACAGGGCCGTACATGGCGGCCAGCAGACCGAGCACCGCGTACTGCAGGCTGATGTTGGTGTTGGGCACCGGGCTGGGGATAGCGACAAAGCGCCCCAGAACAAAGAACAGGGCTGCGCCGATGCCGACGGCAACGAAGGTTTTACTGTTCGAGTTTTTCATGATTCCGCACTCCTTTTAATACTATACCGCAAATCGTTCTTCCGCTTTCGCAAAAGAACAGTTTAAGTATACTGTTATAAAAGTGCCGCTGTCAATGGGCAAAAGTCGAGGTATGCACTATTTTGGTGAGATTTCGGCACAAAAAAACCACCCCGAAGGGTGGTCAAAAGTGGAGCGGCCGACGAGGCTCGAACTCGCTACCTCCACCTTGGCAAGGTGGCGCTCTACCAGATGAGCTACGGCCGCATAAAATGGTGCCTCCGATCGGAATCGAACCAATGACACGGGGATTTTCAGTCCCCTGCTCTACCGACTGAGCTACAGAGGCAAACAACAGGTATGATTATACACGAAGGAGGGACATCTGTCAAGCGCGTTTTTACAATTTTCTGCCGGATTTTGCCTGAATTTCAAAAAATAAAGCAGCTGCTGCCGTGCCCCGGGTCATCGGGGCGCGGCGCAGCTGCATAAACAGTATGGCAAACGCGGTCAATCGCGGCGGAAGATGTCGCGCGTGTAGACCTTTTCCTTTACGTCGTCCAGGCATTTGTCATAGCGGTTTGCCAGAATGGCCTGCGACTGTGCCTTGAACCTGTCCAAATCGTTGACAACAACACTGCCAAAGAAGGTCTCGCCATCCTTCAGCGTCGGCTCATAGATGATGACCGTCGCCCCCTTGGCCTTGATGCGCTTCATGACACCCTGAATCGAGCTCTGGCGGAAGTTATCGCTGTTGCTCTTCATCGTCAGGCGGTAGACGCCGATGGTCACGGGCTTTTCCCTGCCGGCGTCATACTCATTCTCGTCGGCGTAGCCGTAGTACCCGGCCAGCTTCAGCACACGGTCCGCGATAAAGTCCTTGCGGGTGCGGTTGCTGTCAACAATGGCCTCGATCAGCTTTTCGGGCACATCGGCATAGTTGGCCAGCAGCTGCTTGGTGTCCTTGGGCAGGCAGTAGCCGCCGTAGCCGAAGCTGGGATTATTGTAGTGGCTGCCGATACGCGGGTCAAGGCAGACACCGTCGATGATCTGCTGGGTATTCAGGCCCTTGCTCTCGGCGTAGGTGTCCAGCTCATTGAAGTACGCCACGCGCAGCGCCAGATAGGTGTTGGCAAACAGCTTGACAGCCTCGGCCTCGGTGAAGCCCATGAACAGCGTGTCGATGTTCTCCTTGATAGCTCCCTCCTGCAGCAGCGCCGCAAAGGTGTGCGCGGCCTCCAGCAGGCGCGGGTCGTTCAGGTCAGTGCCGACAATGATGCGGCTCGGGTAAAGGTTGTCGTAGAGTGCCTTCGACTCGCGCAGAAACTCGGGGCTGAAGATGATGTTGCTGCTGCCGAATTTTTCGCGCACCGACACCGTGTAGCCCACAGGAATCGTCGACTTGATGACCATGACGGCGTTGGGGTTGTACTGCATGACAAGCTGAATGACCGCCTCGACAGCCGAGGTGTCAAAGTGCTGGGTGCGGCTGTCGTAGTTTGTGGGCGCGGCGATGACGACAAAGTCCGCGCCGCTGTACGCCTGTGCCGGGTCAAGCGTGGCGGTCAGTTTCAGTTCCTTTTCGGCCAGGTATTTTTCAATGTATTCGTCCCGGATCGGAGATTTGCGCCGGTTGATGAGATCGACCTTGGCCGGGATCACGTCAATCGCGCAGACCTCGTGGTGCTGCGCCAGCAGCGTTGCAATGGAAAGTCCCACATAGCCCGTTCCCGCAACCGCAATTTTAAGCATTTTGTCCATAGCCGATTCCTTCTCCGTGTTATTTTGGCGGCACCGGCGGACGCAGTGTGCATCCTGCGGTGCTTTTGTTTTGGTATTGCCTTATAATAAATGTATTATAACACGAAGTTGGGAGTGTGGCAACCGGGCGGCGGGCAGTTTACGCATGCCGCTTTTTGTCCAGACGAATTTTATCGCTTATCATGGCAATAAATTCACTGTTCGTCGGCTTGCCGCGCAGGTTGTGGATCGTATAGCCAAAGTAGCTGTTCAGCGTGTCCACGTCGCCGCGGTCCCAGGCGACCTCGATGGCGTGGCGGATCGCGCGCTCGACGCGGCTGGCCGTGGTCATGTTGCGCTTGGCGATTTCGGGATAAAGCCGCTTGGTCACGGCGTTGATGTACCCGTGGTCGGAGATCGTCAGCAGAATGGCGTCGCGCAGGAACTGGTACCCCTTGATGTGCGCGGGTACGCCGATCTGGTGCAGAATTTCCGTCACGGTCAGCTCATCGCTGTCCTGCGAGACGACCTGCGGGCGTATTGTGTTGCCCGCCGCCTTCAGCACACGGCTGACGAGGACCGACTCGTCAAACGGCTTGACGAAGAAGAACGAGAACCCGCTGTCAAGAAGTTCCTGCTCCATCTCCTCGCTCTGGAATGCCCCCGTGACGAAGAACGTCGTGTGGGTGCTGCTGGTGTTCTGGGCCTCGTAGCGCTGCTTGACCGTGATCGCGTCCAGGTCCGGCATGAACGCATCCAGCAGAACGGCCTGCGGATGAACGGCCAGAAGGGTTTCCAGGGCCTTGGTGCCGTTCTTCTCGCAGACGGTCACGGCAATGCCTTTGGCTTCCAGCGCACGGCGGCACACAGCGGACACCTGCGTGTCCGTGTCGGTCATTACAAATTTGATCTTTTCCATCGTCACATATCCTCCATACATTTTGAGCTGCGCGTACCCCGCGCGTAAACTTCGCTCGGTTTCTGTTTACATTGGGAATTCTACCATATTTTCCCACATTTATCAATAGATTTCCCGCAGTTTATCGTTATTTCCCGAAATTTTCGTTCGACAATTTTTTCTATAATTCGTCAGTCATCGGCAAAATAGTACACGTATCAACATCATTTTATTCTTTTCGTGGTTTTTGTTGTCGGTCAGCAGTCCCGCTTTTTCGTCCGCTGCGTCCCTCTTTCGGCGCTCATTTGCTGCTGGCGACAGCATCTGCTTTTTCCAGCATGGTTGTCGCAAAGATTGCGTAGCCCCTGCTCGGATCGTTCACCAGCACATGGGTAAGCACCGCCGCCAGACGGCCATTCTGCACGATGGGCGAACCGCTCATGCCCTGCACTACGCCGCCGGTGGCGTCAAGCAGGCGCTTGTCCGTCACGCGGATCAGCAGATTTCGGTTCGGGTCGCTGCCGGTCATCGTCACACGCTCGACCTGAATCGTATAGGGCTGCGCCGTCGTGCCCAGCACAGTGGTCCACAGCTCGGCCTCGCCGGGCGTGACCTCCTGCAAATTTGCCACGGGCAGTGCCGGGGCGGTGCAGTTGCCGGTGTAGCTGCCGTAGACCCCGGCGGCATCGTTGGCCAACACGGTTCCGGCTGGTGCGGCGGCGAACTCCCCGCGCAGCTCGCCCGGGCTGCCCGCTGCGCCGCGGATGCAGCCGGTGATCGTCACCGGGACGATTTCCCCGGAGAGCAGCGTCAGATTCGCACCTGTGTCGGCATCGCTGATGGAATGCCCCAGCCCCGCGAATGTGCCGCGCTGCGGGTCCACAAAGCTCATTGTGCCGATGCCCGCGCCCGAGTCCCGCACCCAGACGCCCGCCTTGTAGTGACCGTTTTCGTCCGCCGTCGGAGTCAGCGTCGCCGTGTGCCGGGCACCGCTGCGCCGGTACACCACGGTCAGGGGTGCACCGCCCGCCGCCTGAATGGCCGCGGTCAGGTCCTCGTTGCTGCGTACCGGCCTGCCGTTGGCGGAGACGATCAAATCGCCCAGCCGCAGCCCAGCTGCCTTGGCGGGGTTCTCGCTGCCCAGCACCGTGTAGCGATCCGAGAACGCCACGACAAGCGCCCCGTCGGAGAACATCTTGACGCCGAACGGTGTCCCGCAGACCTGCACGGTGCGCCGCTCGGTGCTGACGGCACGCACGGTCTTGACCGGCAGCGTGCCGAACAGCGTCAGCGTGACGTTGGCGCTTGTGTCAGGCGTCGTGCTGTCCGCGGCCACACTCCCCTGCCGCTTTTTTACGGTCAGGTAGGGCATCGAGGCAATTTCCAGCTCCGCCGCCGGGCCGTCGGTGTAAAGTGTATCCGGCAGAGCCGCCGCCAGGCCCGCCAGTACCACGGCCGCCAGAAGGGCCGCTGCCGCCAGGACAGCCGCCGCATGCCGTAAAAATTTGTGTCGGTGCATATTCATCCCTCGCTTTGGGATTAGAATGTGCAGGCAGTCCGCGGATTATGTCACAAAAAGCCCCCTGCATCGCGGGGATGCAGGGGGCTTGGGTCAGGCGGTTTCTTCCTCCTTGCTGCCGTGCAGCAGGTCGGCCACCGGGCTGATGGCCATATAGGCGTTTGCGTCGACACCCTTGACCAGCGTCTTGAGCTTGACGGTCTGGAAGCGGTTGACCACAACGTACAGCACCGTCTTGGGCGTGTCCGAGTAGAAGCCGTGGGCGTCTATGATGGTCAGGCCCGTGCCGAATTCCTCCGACACGGCGCGGGCGATCTCGTCCGGGTGGGTCGTGATGATCATGGCTGCCTTGGCGCTGTCAAGGCCGTCCACGATGAAGTCTACGGTCTTGGAGCCCGCCGCGTAGGTGACGATGGAGTAGAGCGGCAGTATCCAGCTGCCCATGACGATGCCGCAGATCATGTACAGCAGCACGTTGTAAATCAGCACAAATGTACCGACGGACAGCCCGAGCGGCTTTGCAAAGATGACGGCGACGACCTCAATGCCGTCCATCGCGCCGCCGTAGCGGATGGCCAGGCCGCTGCCAACGCCCGAGATGATGCCGCCGAACAGCGCACACAAAAACAAATCCGTGCCCGCCAGCGGCGAGGCAATGCTGACGTCGATGGGCAGCACATCGGTGATGAGCCAGGCCGCCACCGAGTAGACGCAGACCGTAAAGATGGCGTAAATCGAGAACACCGCCCCCTGCCGCTTGAAGCCGAACAGCAGCAGCGGGATGTTGAGCAGGATCAGGAAGAAGGACAGCGAAAGATAGTCCGGCGTCAGCTGGGAGAGCAGGATGGATGTGCCGGAGATGCCGCTGTCGTACAGCTGTACCGGCGCAATAAACAGCGTTACACCGATAGCATTGATGATGCCCGCGATCAGCAGCATCAAAAAATGGAAGGGCGAGAGCTTGGCTAGGATGTTCTTTTTCAAAGTCTACCTCCGTGGTCACAGGCTGGCAGGCGGTTTGCCTATAGTATACCGTACAGCAGAGGCACACGTCCATAGATAAAACGTAAATTGTGCGCAAGCCTTCCTTTATTAAAACGGATGCCCGTGTCAATACGGTTTTGCCATTGACAAACCGCACAAAAAAACGTATACTAATTTTGTTATGCGGCTATGGCGGAATTGGCAGACGCGCTGGTTTTAGGGTCCAGTGTCCACGACGTGCAGGTTCAAGTCCTGTTAGCCGCACCATGACGAATGTTCTTACAGCATTTAGCTGTCAAAGAACATTCGTCATTTTTTATTTGCTAAATAGCGACATCACAGGGGGCGTAGTTCACAACTACGCCTTTTCTTGTATTCACCGACACATCGGGTGTCGGCAAAGGAAGTGCGCTTGGAATCTCGATGGTGCCCACGCAGTTGTAGTGAATGCGGAGCCGCTGCTCCCATACACCGTTGACCTTTTCTGCATTGAACACTTCGATTTTTTTAACCAGTTCATTCAGCATCCGGGGTGTCAGCTTTTTTGCTCTGGTGTACTTGCGAACCAGACTGATGAACATATGTGCCATTTCACCTACGGTATAGATCATCTGAAACCTCCGTTTTTTCAAAAAGTCCTTGACTTAAAGTGCGCTTTAAGTTGTATGATAAAATCAAACTTTATCAACATCATAATGTGGATGCACCCCGCTGTCAAGGAGGTTCCTATGAGCAAGAAGGTATTGATTTTGTCTGGCAGTCCACGGAAGGGCGGTAACTCTGATATTCTATGCGATGAATTTCTGCGTGGAACGCAGGATGCCGGGCACAAAGCAGAAAAGATCCGGGTCACTGAGAAAAAGGTGGCTCCCTGTTCCGGCTGCTACTACTGCAGCACCCACGGCGGAGCCTGCGTCCACAAGGATGATATGGCAGACATCCTGCAAAAGATGATCGATGCCGATGTCATTGTGCTGGCAAGCCCGGTATACTTCTACTCCATCAGTGCCCAGTTGAAGGCAGTGATCGACCGTACCGTGGCACGGTGGCTTGAGGTCAAAGACAAGGAATTCTACTACATCACCACCATGGCAGACGAAGAAAAAGCCTCTGCGGACACTACGCTGGCCTGCTTCCGGGGCTATGCAGACTGTGTGGAAGGTGCCGTGGAAAAGGGAGTCCTTGTAGCAGGCGGTGTCTATGAGCCGGGTGCGGTGCGAAACACCTCTGCCATGGCACAGGCTTACGAGATGGGGAGGAACGTATAATGGCAGTGAAACAGACCGCAGGGCGGGATGCTCTGGGCGAATTTGCGCCAAAATTTGCGGAACTTAACGATGAGGTACTATTCGGGCAGGTGTGGAGCCGAGAGGATAAACTCTCCCTCCGGGACCGCAGCCTTGTGACGGTGGTAGCACTGATGGCGCAGGGACTGACGGACTCCTCGTTTCGGTATCACCTGACGGCAGCGAAAAACAACGGTATTACCCGGACTGAGATTGCAGAGATCCTGACCCATGCGGCGTTTTATGCAGGCTGGCCCAAGGCGTGGGCGGCTTTCCGCATGGCCAAGGAAGTCTGGGCAGAGGACGCTGCAGAGGATGCCAAGGCAAAGCACCAGAGTGAAATGGTGTTCCCCATCGGTGCATCCAACGACGGTTTTGCACAATATTTCAGCGGAAAAAGCTATCTGGCACCCTTGTCCACCGCACAGGTTGGCATTTACAACGTCACCTTTGAGCCGGGCTGCCGGAACAACTGGCACATCCATCATGCCGCAAAGGGTGGCGGGCAGATCCTTGTCTGCGTGGCAGGCCGGGGCTACTATCAGGAATGGGGCAAAGCTCCGCTGGAGCTGCATCCGGGCGATGTGGTGAACATTCCCCCGGAGGTCAAGCACTGGCACGGTGCTGCACCCGATTGCTGGTTCTCTCATCTGGCAGTGGAAGTGCCCGGCGAAGGCACCTCCAACGAATGGTGCGAGCCGGTGCCGGAAGAAACCTATAAGGAGTTGCGGTGATGCGGTTTGATGTACACCCAACCACGATGAAACAAAAACAGGGTGCGTCCACCCGGACGCACCCTGCCAAAAGCCACAGACGATAGCGATATGGCCTATGCGGAAAAGAATGGCATCACCATCGTCAAGCACTACATTGACCGTACCATCTCTGCCAAGACAGACAACCGCCCGGAGTTCCAGCAGATGATCAAGGAAATGACCGAGGTATATCCCCTGCGGGGGGATGTACCTCGGTCATTTTTATTTTTCGGTTGTCTCTGCCGGTACCACACCGTACTCGTCGGCGCTGACGGGGTCTGCATAGACGGCGTAGCGCTGGGGGGTGTGGGTCAGGATGCCGAAGGGGTAGCAGGTGTACAGGATGCAGCTGGGCTCCTCGGCACCCCAGCGCACCTTATCGACATCGGTCTCCTGAATGACCTGCATGTCGGTGACTTTATAGGTAAAGTCGCCCCAGTCGGTCTCCAGATGAATGATGGCACCGAGCTGCGTCGAGCCAAGGTCCGAGAAGTACGTGCCCGTATGCCCGCCGATAAAGACTGTGCCGTTCTCGCCGGGCAGGACGCAGTCACTCTCGGCGCGGCAGCCCGCGCCGCGGCCAAACTGGCCCTCGCTGTCGCCCCAATAGAGGGCGCAGTCCACGTTTGTGCCTTCGACCCAGATGCGGCCCAGCTTATCGCCGTACTGCACGCTGTCGTGCTCGGCCTGTGCAGCGGTGACCTGCTCGGCACGCTTCGCGGCGGCTGCTTCGGCGGCCAGGCGTTCTTCCTCCTGACGGGCGGCCTCGGCGGCTTCACTGGCGGCGCGGGCAGCCTCCTCCTCGGCGGCTTTGGCGGCCTCGCTGGCAGCAGCGGCACTGGCCGCAGCGGCAGCTTCGGCAGCTCTCTGCCGGTTTTTGGAGATGACCAGCGCCGCCGCTATGCCGACGCAGACGGCCAGCGCCAATGCGCAGAGGGCCAGGCACTTTGCCATCCGTTTGCGGCTCATGCGTTGTGCTCCCGGCTGGCGAGGTAAGCAGCGGGGCCGCTCCGGTACAGGTCGCCGCCGTGGGTGTCCAGCAGGACCGTCAGCGGGAAGTCCTTAACCACCAACTTACGCACCGCCTCACAGCCGAGGTCCGGCCACGCAATGATCTCACAGCTCTGCACACTGCCGGCCATCAGGGCACCGGCCCCGCCGATGGCGGCCAGATAGACCGCGCCGTTTTTGACGACGGACTGCTTGACGGCATCGGTGCGCTTGCCCTTGCCGATCATGCAGGCCAGTCCCAAATCCAGCAGCCGCGGCGTGTAGGCATCCATACGGCCCGAGGTCGTGGGGCCTGCCGCGCCGATGGCACAGCCCGGGCGCTCCGGCGTGGGGCCGACGTAGTAGATGGCCGCGCCCTCAATGGGGAACGGCAGCGGCTCGCCCTTGTCCAGCAGCTCCATCATGCGGGCGTGGGCGGCGTCACGGGCAGTGTAGACCACGCCCGACAACAGCACGGTATCCCCTGCTTTCAGCGGCGCAAGGTCCTGCTTGGAGAGGGGCGTTTTCAGTACATATTGCATCGTTGCGCCTCCTTACAGCGTGCGGCTGGCGCGGCGGGTGACGTGGCAGCTGATGTTGACGGCCACGGGCAGGCAGGCCACATGGGTAGGCTTTTGCTCAATGGCAACCCCCAGACAGGTCGTGGCACCGCCAAAGCCCTGCGGGCCAAAGCCTGTGGCATTGATGGCGTCCAGCAGTTCCTTTTCCAGCGCTGCATAATACGGGTCGGCGTTGGGCTCGTCCAGCGGGCGCAGCAGCGCCTTTTTGGCCAGCGCTGCGCAGTGGTCGAAGCTGCCGCCGATGCCGATACCCAGCACAATGGGCGGGCAGGGGTTGGCTCCGGCCTGTTCCACCGTGTCAAGCACGAATTTTTTCACGCCCTCGACGCCGTCGGCTGGCTTGAGCATGGCAAGGCGGCTCATGTTTTCACTGCCTGCACCCTTGGGGGCGACGGTGATTTTGCAGCCGTCGCCCGGCACAAGATGCACGGTCAGGAATGCCGGGGTGTTGTCCCCCGTGTTGACGCGCTGCAGCGGGTCGGCGGTGATGGATTTGCGTAAGAATGCTTTCTCGTAGCCGCGGCGCACACCCTCGTTGACGGCATCGGTCAGGTCGCCGTCAATGTGAGCGTCCTGACCCAGCTCGATAAAGACGCAGGCCATGCCGGTGTCCTGGCAGATGGGCAGGTCTTTCTCTTTCGCAACGCAGAGATTCTGCTGCAATAAGCCCAGTGTCTCTTTTGCCAGCGGCCACGGCTCGGCGGCCTCGGCGGCATCCAGTGCAGCCTTTACGTCGGCGGGCAGCCGGGTGTTGGCCTCGATGCAGAGAGCCTCCACTGCGTCGGTGATGGCGGCGGCGGGAATTTCACGGATGCTCATACGCGCGCCACGCCGCTTTCTCTCGCGGCCTGTGCGACGGCAGCGGCGACGGCATCGGCCACACGGGGGTCAAATGCCTTGGGCAGGATGTTTTCCTCGTTCAGCTCGTCGTCGGGGATGAGACCCGCGATGGCCTTGGCGGCGGCCATCTTCATGGCGGGGTTGATGTCCCGCGCACGGACGGACAGCGCACCCTTGAAGATGCCGGGGAATGCCAGCACATTGTTGACCTGGTTCGGGAAGTCGCTGCGGCCCGTGCCGATGACGCGGACACCCGCCTGTTTAGCGAGGTCGGGCATGATCTCGGGCGTGGGATTCGCCATGGCGAACACAATCGCGTCCTTCGCCATCGTGGCGGCCAGTTCGGGGGTCAATGCGCCCGCAATCGACGTACCAATGAAGATGTCCGCGTCCCGTATGGCCTCGGCCAGACCGCCGGTCAGCTTGTCGGGGTTCGTCTCCTCGGCCAGCCTGCCCTTGTGGCCTTCAAGGCCCGCGGGGCGGTTCGGGTAGAGGATGCCGTGCTCATCAACGGCGACGATGTTCTTAGCGCCCGCGACCTGCAGCATGTGGATGATGGCCGTGCCCGCCGCGCCGGGGCCGTTCTGGACGATCTTGACGTCCTCAATGCGCTTGCCGACGACCTTCAGGGCGTTGAGCACACCCGCCAGCACGATGATGGCTGTGCCGTGCTGGTCGTCGTGGAACACGGGAATGTCGAGGTCACGCTCGAGTTCGGCTTCGATTTCAAAGCACTCGGGGCTGCGGATGTCCTCCAGGTTGATACCGCCGAAGGTCGGGGCAATGGCCTTGACCGCAGCGATGACCTCCTCCTTCGTCT
>ENA-UOJD01000512-UOJD01000512.1-human-gut-metagenome-genome-assembly--contig:-P48-NODE-512-length-54909-cov-7.804991_pt1 | contig 54909 bp, 45 predicted proteins | sample MGYA00242342_ERZ723889 | MGnify/ENA metagenome assembly ERZ723889 | reverse complement strand
TGTGCGCGGTTTCGACACCGACCCCACCAAGCCCCTGACCGGCGGCATCCAGACCACCGGCAGCTATCCCGGCCGTGCGAGGACCCCGCAGGAGCTGATGGCGGACATTGCGGAAGTGCTGAAGCTGTGCCCCGGCACGAAGAAGCTGAATCTCCACGCCAGCTATGCTATTTTGCCGAGGGCGAGTGGGTCGACCGCGATAAGCTGGAGCCGAAGCATTTTGCACCGTGGGTGGACTTCTGCAAAAAGCACGGCCTCGGCGCGGACTTTAACCCCACCTTCTTCTCCCACCCTAAGTGTGATCCGCTGACCCTCAGCTCCCCCAACGAGGAAACCCGCCGCTTCTGGATCGAGCACGGCAGGGCCTGCGTGCGCATCTCGCAGTATCTGGCGGAGGAGTTGGGGCAGGTCTGTACCATGAACATCTGGACGGGCGACGGCTTCAAGGACATCCCTGCCGACCGTCTGGGGCCGCGTATGCGCTACAAGCAGTCCATCGACGAAATTCTCTCGGAGCCCTTTGACTTTGCCAAGGTCAAGCCCTGCGTGGAGAGCAAGGTTTTTGGCATCGGCGTGGAGAGCGACACCGTGGGCAGCGCGGAATTTGCCCTGAGCTACGCCGCCATGAATCCCGGCAAGTGCATCCCCCTGATGGACAACGGCCACTATCACCCCACCGAGGTGGTCAGCGACAAAATTCCGGCACTGCTGACCTTCTTCCCGGAGATCGCCCTGCACATCACCCGCCCGGTCCGCTGGGACTCAGACCATGTGGTGCTGTTTGACGATGAAACAAAGGAACTTTGCAAGGAGATCGCCCGCTGCGGCGGGCTGGATGGGCGCGTACATATGGCGCTTGATTACTTCGATGCCTCCGTCAACCGCATCGCCGCGTGGGTCACGGGCTTCCGCAATGTGCAGAAGGCCCTGCTGAATGCCCTGCTGACGCCGGATATGACGGCTGAACAGAACGCGGGTAATTTTACAGATCTGCTCGTTCGGCAGGAGGAACTGAAGACCATGCCCTTCGGAGAGATCTGGGCGGAATACTGCCGCCGCTGCGGCGTGCCGGAGGATGGCGCGTGGCTGCCGCTGGTGCGGGCGTATGAAAAGAACGTTCTGGAGGCGAGAGCATGAAAAATATTCTGACAGCCCCGTGGATGGTGGAGATGATCCGCACCGTGACGAATATGTACGACCACGGCTGGGACGAGCGCAACGGCGGAAATGTGAGCCTGCTGCTGGAGGAATCGCAGGTCAACGATTATGTGGACGGCGCGGTTCTGCGGGAGATTCCCACGGGCTTTTCCTGTCCAGAGCTGGACGGCAAGTACTTCCTCGTCACCGGCACAGGCAAGTATTTCAAGAATGTCCAGTATGCGCCGGAGATCAGTCTCGGCCTCGTGCGTCTGACGGACGGCGGCGAGACGGCGCAGCTTCTGTGGGGCTTTGCGGACGGCGGGAAATTCACGTCCGAATTTCCGGCACACATGATGAGCCATGCCGCACGGCTGAAAATCGACCCGCAGAACCGCGTGGTCATGCACTGCCACCCAGCAAACCTCTTAGCTATGACCTACGTCCACAGCTTGGACGAAAAGGCCTTTACCCGTACCCTATGGCAGATGTGCACGGAGTGCATCGTCGTCTTTCCGGACGGCGTGAACGTTCTGCCGTGGATGCTCTGCGGCACGAACGAGATCGGTGAGGCCACCGCTGAGAAGATGCGCACCGCCCGGCTTGTTGTCTGGGCGCAGCATGGCATCTACGGCGCGGGAAAAGACCTCGACGAGACGTTCGGCCTCATCGAGACCGCCGAAAAGGCGGCAGAGATTTACATGAAGATCGCCCATCTGCCGCTGGTCAATACCATTACCGATGACCAGATGCACCAGTTGGAGGCCCACTTTGGCGTGAAGGCAAGAGAGGGCTATCTGGCCTGAATCCTGTTTCTGTTATAGACCAAACCGGCAGCCGGAAACGCATCCGGCTGCCGGTTTGGCCTGTGCTCAGGCACAGAGGTCGAAGAACAGGAAGTGCTCCGGGTCGATGAGGTCGATCGCGAGGATGCTTGCCTCGGGACAGATCCTGTCGAGATCCAGCCGGGCGTCGGTCTCGTCATAGGTGGCGGGCTGCGGCTCGGCGGCGAAGATCAGGCCGTCGTAGTCCTCGGGCACATAGACGATGTAGCTCTTCGTAAAGAGCCGCCCACCGTCCGCGGTGTCCTCCCACTGCGTGGAATAGAAGAATTCGATCTCGTAGTCCGTGCCGTTCCAGCTGACGGTGTGCAGGTAGTGATTCTCGCCACGCTCCGTGTCGTCATAGGCGGAGGAGGCGGTCAGCCACATGCCCGTGTAGTAGTCATAGAGCTCGCTGCTCAGGACCGTCTGGAAATCCTGCTCGAAGTAGGGGATCGACTCGGCCGGGATGTAGCACACGGCGTCAAAGGCGATCTCGCGCAGGCCGTCGTGGACATTGTCGTCCTGCTTCGTCACCTGCCACAGGCAGGGCGCGGTCTGGTAGCCGTCGCCGCCCTCTGCGTAGAAGCAGACGCCGTCCTCCAGCTCATATGGGCCGCCGCCCACGTCGCAGTTGATCATCAGATCGCCGTTTTCAAAGGCGGGGCGCAGCACGATCGCGCTGACCTGCCGCAGAACGCCGCCGTTTGCAGGATCGAGCAGTTCGCCGGACGGGGAATACTCCAGCACGAGCCTGTCGTCGGAATCCTCATAGCCCAGCTCCACGCCCGCCGCGCCGGCAGTGGCAATGCCGGATTCCAGCACGGTCTCCTCGGAATTCAGAATGTCCCATGTGCCGTCCTCATGGATGCGGATCCAGAAATTCTGACCGACGTATTCCCAGAGGCCAACATAAGCTGCGAGGTATTGCGTGGAGTCCGAGGCGTAGGGACCGTAGGAGGCGTCCGGCTGGAACTGGAAGCAGTCCTCGCCCTCCCAGTACCAGACGAGCACCGTTTCGGTGCCGTCCTCCTGCCGGAATTCCAGCCGGATGTCGCTGCTGCCGTCGCCGGTCACATCGTCAAAGGAGATGTTCCAGTAATCGGACGCGGCGTTCGGGATTTCAACGGGATAGGTGACGCTGTCAAAGCAGATCTGTTCCGCCTCGTCGTAATAAAATGTCGTCCATTCGCTGCCGATGCAGACGCAGACCGGCGTTTCCACGCCGTCCTGCACGATCGTGCCCCGGTCGTTTACCATGCCCGTGGTGCGCCAGTCCTCGCCCGGCAGCTCCTCCGTCGGGGCCTCCTCTCTGCCGCAGGCGGCGAGGGTCAAGAGGAGTGCAAGGGCCAGAAGCAGGGAAAATGCTCTTTTCATGATTCGATCTATCCTTTCCGTTTTCTGCCGGGTAAAAAATTCCACCGTACAGAGACATTGTACGGCGGAATGTTCAGAAAGTCTATTAACCAAAGGTTAACCAGACTGCTTTAACAGGGCTGCAAGCTCCTGCCGTTTCCGGCGGGTGTCGCCGTCGATGTGGAGCTTGGCATAGAGCTGGTTCAGATACTGCTTGACGCTGCCCTCGGAGAGGCCGAGCCGGCCGGCGATCTCGCGGTTCGTCAGGCGCTGCGCAAGCAGGTCGGCAAGCTCCAGCTCCCGCGGGGTAAGCCCGGCGAGGGCAGCAGGCCGGGTGCGGCGCGCCTCAGACAGCCTGCCCAGTTCCGCGATCGCCTGCGTGTCCGGGCGATTTTCCAGCAACGGCGCAAGATAGCGGTAATTCTCCGCAAACGGCAGAATCAGTCCGTCCGGCGCGGCATCGGCCAGAGCCTGCTCCAGCAGCGCCTCGGCCTCGGCGCGTTTGCCGAGCTGCGCATAGGCGGCAGCCGTCTGGATGCGCACATGGAGGGCGACAAGGGCATAGGAGAATCGCGCGCAGGCGGCCAGAAGCGCCTCGCTCCGGCCGATGAGCCGGGCATACTCTCCCTGCGCCAGCCAGACCTGATTTTCGATCATGTCATACATCGGCCGTCCGGGGGCCAGAATGTGGACGGTGTCGAGCCGGTGCAGGCGGAACAGCTCCGGAATGCGCTCCGTATCTCCGCGCAGCGCATCATAATAGGCGCAGATGGCGTAAAAGATCGGGAGCCATGCGGCGTTGTGCTGCCGCACCAGCCCGGCGTTGCGCTGCTCGCGCGTGTACGGCAGGGAAACGTCCCGGAAAAGCGACAGCCGCAGCGCCAGAAGGTCGCAGCACAGGGCCATGCTCTCCTGCAGAGGCCCGGTGCTCCGGGCGCGCTCCAGCGCAATATGGGCGTCGGCAAAGCGGCACTGCAGAAGCAGCGCCTCCGCACGCATGATCTGCTCCGCCCCGCGGCCGTGGCCGTCCGTGACGCGGTAATAATGCGGCATGCACTCGTCCATCTCGGACAGCTCTGCCTCCAGCGCGCCGGGCGTCCGGTGGAACATCATCAGCACGGAGGGCGAGCCGAACGTCCAGCCGCCGCTCCGGCGGATGGTGATGGCCGGACGGGTCATTTTGCTGCTGGCGCTGCGGTGCAGGCGGCTCATGGCCGAAATATCGTTGTAGGATAGGAAGCTCAGGATGAGGTCGCATTCGCCAAGCAGATTTCCGCGCTCGTTCGGCGGCAGCTCCGGATGCGTGTCCAGCGCGCTCTGCAGCAGCTCGCGCAGCTCCAGCATCTTCGGGATACGGCTCCAGTTGAACATGCAGCGCATCAGCACCAGAATGGCAAGCGGATGCGCCAGCAGCGCGTCTTTCGGGCATTCCTCCAGCGCAGAAAGCACCAGAGCGGGGTCCAGCGTGGAAAGCAGAATGCCGGCGTCCTGCGTCACAGCGTCCAGCAGGGAAGCATAGTCGCCGCAGCGCCGGAAGGAAATCCATGGCGTGGAGCATCTGCCCGTGCGCGGCGTACCAGCGCCCATAGCGCGCCCTGCAGGCCCGCTGCCGGGGCTCCGGGAGCGTGCGGAAGACCTGCGCGGCGCAGGCCTTCATCATGTGGTGGAAGCGATAGGTCACGCCGTCCGGAAGAAGGCTGGCAAAGGCGTTCTGCGCAGTCAGCGCGCCCAGCAGCCGCTCCGTTTCCGGCTCTTCGGTGACAAAGCGCGCCATTTCCACCGTGAATTCATCGGCAAGACCGAGCACGGCCAGAAATTCCCGTGTGCGCTGTGGCAGCGGGTCAAGCATGGCGGCCGTGAACATGGCGTAGATATCCGAATTTCCGTCGGCCAGCGTTCCGCGCTCGGCCAGCGAGCGCAGATTGAGGTAGACGGCGGAGAACCAGCCCTCCGTGGAGGTCAGAAGCGCGGTCAGCTGCGACTCGGACAGCGCGGCGCCGCAGCGGCGGGCATAGACGGCCAGCTCCTCGCGGCCAAGCCGGAGCTGCTCCGCGCCGATCCGTTGCAGGCGGATGCCCAGACGCAGCTGCGCGTCGGCTGGCAGAAAGTGGTCGCGCCCGGCAACGATGAGGTGGACGTTTTCCGGCAGGCGGTTTGCAAGCGTGCACAGGAAATCCGCGACGCGCGCATCGGCCAGCAGGTGAAAGTCGTCGAGGAAGAGATAGCACGGCTCCGGCCCGGCCAGCCCGCGGCACAGGCCGTCCGCCAGCAGCCCTGCGCCCGCGGCATCGACAGGGCAGTCGTAGTCACGCAGGAACGGGAACCCGGCGTGGGCAAAGGCCTCCTGCGCGCTTCGCCAGAGAATGGCAAGGTGGGCGGAATAGACGCTGATGCGGATACAGTGTGGCGGCGCCTCTCTGGCGAGAAACCAGTTGACGGCCGTCGTCTTGCCGTAGCCCATGGGTGCAACGACCGCCGTCAGCGCACAGCGGGAGACCGGCCGCAGGCTCTCCTGCAGCCGCCCGGAAATATAGATCGTGTTAAGATCATGCCTGATGCGCGCCATCCGCTCACCTCCGTGCTTCCTGCGCTGCAGAGCAGGGAAGCATTACGGTCGCGGTAAAGAAGCCGTGGTCCACCGTGAAATCTGACATACCATGATATTCCTCTGTGATCAGGCGAATGCTGCGGATGCCGAAGCCATGCAGTGCGCGGTCCCGTTTGGTGGTCTTCAGCTCCGGATTTGCAGCAAGTACATCGGAATCGACCCGGTTCATGACGCAGCAGAACAGATGATTCTGTTTCATACGCAGGCATACACGAATTTCCGGCTGGCGGACATGAGCGCTGGCCTCCAGTGCGTTGTCCAGCAGGTTGACGAGCAGACTGCAAAGATGCGAACCTTCGACCGGAAGCTCCGGCGGCAGAGCTGCCTCCAGCACGATAGGGATCCCCTCCCGTTCTGCTGATTTGGCCTTTGACCAGAGAATGGCGTTTACGAGCTGATTGCCGCTGTCGAGCCGATTCGTCAGTTCGTCCGCTGCGGTTTCATATTGTGCATAATAGGCATCCAAAGCGGCGTAGTTCTTTGTCCGAAGAAGGTGACGGACGTAGATCGCCTGATTTTTCGCTTCGTGCCGAAGCTTGCGGAAATCCAGATACAGGGACGAAAGTTCGTCCGCATGCTGCAGCTGCAGGGCATATTGCTGCGCCATGCGGGCTTTTTCGGCCGAGGCAACACGCAGGCGGACCATCTGCATGGTGATGGTGAAAAATACCGCCAGCTCTACAAGGAACAGAAAATACAGTAGGACGGTGACGGCGGGGTAGACCTGTGTCTTTACAAAGAACTGATTCAACAGACGGCCTATGGCATAGAAGCACCAGAGAAACAGACAGCACCGCCCGGCAGAGGCCGGGAGCATGTTGGTGATATCGCGGGATTGGTGAACGGAGAACAGACTAATCGCAGCGAACAGCAGCAGAATGATACTCTCGGAGATCAGCTGCTCACGAATCGCAAACTCCGTGACCACAACAATGTGGTGCTCGAAGGTATAGATCACATAGGTTGCAAGGATCTGGCAGAACTGCATTGTGATCAGAACGTGCGACAGCAGAAACAGCGAAAGCTGCCACGGCTGCCGCAGGGCGATCCGCCAGAACAGCAGCATCGTCAGTCCATTCATGAGGACGTAACGCAGCGTGAATGTTGTTTCCGTAAAATATCGATTGACAAGATAATATGCCAACCCCTGCAGCAGACCGGAGGTCAGAAAGAGCCACCAGAAGCGCGCAGCGGTGCGGACTGCTGCGGCAGGGCGCTTCAGCAATCCCCATGCCAGAAAAAAGTTGAGGAGCGCCGCTTCAAAAATATATTTGCTGGTCATGAATGCAAGATTGGCCAAGGAATACCCTCCTAAAAATCCAGAAAACCGCTGTCCCGCCGGTGGCAGGCCATAAAGCGGCTGATCACGTCCTGATAGCGGTGCTTGCTCAGCGGGAGCCTCTGTCCGTCGGTCAGAAGCACATGATCCTTCTGAATGCGCGCGATTGCGCGGTAATTTACAAGATAGCTCTTATGAATGCGCAGAAAACCGGCCGGGGCCAGCAGCTCCTCGGCCGCGCTGATGGTATAGCGGAAGCTCACACGCTCCTGCGCCAGCACGACAGTCAGCGTCTGGTTCAGGACCTCTGCATAACGGATGTCCTCCAGCGGGAATTGGTACAGGTCCTTTCCGTCCTGAAATACGACATTTGCGCTGCGCTGCAGATGGCGCAGCACGGCGCCGACGGCGTCGTCGATCTCAGCTTCAAAGTAGGTCTTGCGCAGAAAGCGGAGCGGCCGGACCTGCAGGGCACGGAACACCAGCTCATCCTTGTTGGAGAGAAAAAGAATGGCAGGTGCGGGCTCCTGCGCAGTGAGCAGCTTAGCCAGCGAGATGCCGTCGAGTCCCGGCATATCGATGTCCAGAAAAACAACGTCAAAGACGGCACCCTCCCGGAGTGCAGCTGCAAGCTGCAGCGGGTCAGCGTAATCGGCGAGCGCAGCGTTGACATTCTGGCGGGAAAATGCGTCGAGGATCCCTACGTCGAAAATCTGCCTGGCTTCCGTTTCGTCGTCACAATATGCAATGCGCAGTTTCATGCCGATCCCCTCCGTGCTTCTATTATACCATACGTCAAATTCGGCCGCAACCGCAAAAGGGCCCGCCGCGGTGTGCGGCAGGCCCAGAGAATGCGCTGTGTTACTGAATGCCGTTGGTGGCGATGAGCGTCTGGAAGCGGAGCAGGAACGTCGCCGCCTGCGCACGCGTTGCAGTGCCGGCGGGATCGATGCAGAGCTGCCCATTCAGCTCCAGACCTTTCAGTAGGCCGCTCTGCGCTGCCCATGCCGTGGCCTCCTTCGCATAATCAGAGACAGAAGCGGCGTCCGCAAAGGCGTCCAGTGCTGCGGGGTTGGAAGTGACCTCGCCAAACTGCTGCGCATAGCGGTACAGCATGGTCACAAGCTCTTCGCGCGTAATGGCACGGTCCGGGGCAAACTCCGTATCGGAGATGCCGTTGACGACCTTGTTCTCGCGTGCCCACACCACAGCCTCAGCATACCATGCGTCGGCCGCAACATCGGCAAACTGTGAGCTGCCGGTCACGGCCGGAGAACCGGCCATGCGGTGCAGGACCATCGGGAGCATGGCGCGCGTTGCTGCAGCATTCGGAGAGAACTCCGTTTCAGACGTTCCGAGGAACAGACCGTCCTGTGCGGCCGCCTGCACGGGATAGTAATACCAGTCCTGCTTCGCCACATCCTCAAAGCGGTTGTCCTCCTGTACGGTCAGGGAGCCGTCAGCGTTGCGGCTGAACTGAGAGAGGAAACGCCACATGATCTCGGCGGAGGCAGGCAGAACATTATGGGAGACGTTGTAGATATCCACAAGCTTCGTGTAGACAACGCCATCCTCTTTACTTGCAAGGAAGTGTTCATTCAGCACGGCACGCTCATCAGCCAGACGGATGCTGTTGTCCAAATCAAATTCCGCGCCCCAAAAGCCGCCAAGCTCCGTGTTGTAGGCGTATTCAAAGCCGTTGACGGTGCCAAGGTTAGACAGGACCTGCGCGGCGATCTCAGTGTCGCGTGGGAAGATCTTATAAAAATCATTCTGACCGAGCAGCATGTAGGACGGCATGGTGTATTCCGGGGTCAATGCATTGAAGTGCGAGAAGACCGGCTCGTACAGGCCGATGGCCGCGATTTTATCGGAATAGGAGCAGGCAAGATCATACGACAAGCGCGCACCCTTGGAGAAGCCGGTCGCATAGACGCGGGAAGGATCGATGGCGTAACGCTCCTCAAGCATATCCAGCAGGTCTGCGACGGCATTTGCGTCGTTTTCCGTGTTGTAAAGGCCGTTGACGGAGACAACAAGGAAGCCCTCTTTTGCCGCTAGAACAGGCCAGGTCGTATTCTGCGCGATGGCCTGCGGATGCATGCCACTGCCGTGGAGCACGAAGACGAGCGGATACTTTTCCGTCTTGCTGCTGCGGTCGATGGTTTCCGGCGTGTACATATAGTATTCCAGCTCGCCGACATCGCCGTACTTTGTTTCAAACGTCTCAACTGTTTCAGAGACGCCGATCTCGTCCCAGTAATAATACGGCGTGCGGAACGTGACCTTATTGTTCACGAACATGACGCTCGTGTGGCGGACGGACTCCCAGCCCTCGGAGACGAGCTGCGCCGTGAAGCCGTTTTCGGCATAGACATAGCCCGCACCGAAGATATCGCACCACGAGTACCATTCTGGCATGTAGTAGGTCGCACCGTCCGTGTCCAGATACTGCTTGGCGAACGCAGCGGCAGAGCCTTCTGCAAAGATGTAGTGGCGGAAGCGGCCGGTATGGAATTTGCCCTCTTCGCTGATGCCATGGGAGTAATCCGTGCCGTAGAAGTAGTTGTCACTGGCGTTGCCTGCGAGCGTCTGCATCATGGCGTAGTCGGCCTCGGTCCACTCGGAACCGTTCGACGGGCTGACGAACAGAACGGTGCAGCTCTCCTCATCGGCAATCGCGCGGAAGCCGAACGTGTTGAGTGCGGCGTTTGCGCTTTCCACCGTGAAGCCCTTATCCGCAAGGACATACAGAAGCGGGGTGTTATTGCCGCGGAAGTTGAAGTTGGCGGGCGTGTAGCGATAGAACGTGTATGCCAGCTCGCCGGATGTGACGGTCTGCTCCACCACGGCGGCAGGCGTGTCAGCTGCAAAGCTGACCCCGGAGAACAGGGCGCACAGCATTACACAGGCCAACACGGCAGACAAAAGCTTTGGGATTCGTTTCATGTGTGGTCTTCCTTTCTGTTTTCTTTTGTGCGTTTTGCGCAAAATAATTGTGCCAAACGATGCTGAAATTGTCAATGCGCCAGATGCAACTGGCCAATATCCTGCGCAACTGGCCGCACGATGCGGCGGGAAAACATGCATTGATTTCCGAAAAGTGATGTGCTATACTATTTAATATAGATATCAAACCAGAGGAGGGCCTCCCGAATGGAGCGTATCACAAGCAGTCACAATCCGCTCGTGCAGCACATGCGGAAGCTGCAGACCTCGCGCGCCTATCGCGAGAGCTGCGGCGAATTTGTGGCGGACGGCTGGAAGCTTCTGGAGGAGGCACTCAAGTGGTATCCCGAGGTGACGGCCGTTTTGACGAGCGAGCCGGAGCGCTGCCCGGCACTCCCATCGTCGGCACGTCTGGTCGAGGTCCCTGCGTCATTGATGCAGAGCGTTTCGAGTATGCGCACGCCGCAGGGCGTTTTATTCTCCCTGCGCCTGCCGCAGGAGGGCGCGCTCCGAGTGCAGCCCGGCATGCTCCTGCTCGACCGCATCCAGGACCCCGGAAACCTCGGCACGATCCTGCGCACGGCCGACGCTTTCGACCTGCCGGTCCTGCTGACGAACGGCTGCGCCGATCCGTTTTCCGAAAAGACGGTGCGCGCCTCCATGGGCGCAGTGTTCCGCCGCCCGCCGCAGAGCGCACCGATGGAGGACGTGCTCAGAGCCTGTCATGCCGCCGGGATCCCCATTGCGGCGACGGCGCTGTCCGACACGGCGTGCGATCTGCGCGAGGTCGATCTGATGCGCCATCTTGTCGTCATCGGCAGCGAGGGGCAGGGCATTTGCCCGGAGCTGCTCGCCGCCTCGGACCGGCAGATCATCATTCCCATGCAGCCGCGCTGCGAGTCGCTCAATGCGGCCGTCGCGGCGGCGATCGTGCTGTGGCAGATGCGGCCGTAGCGCGGGAGAACACGGAAGGAGGGCGCGCAGATGCAGAAGCACTGGGTTTGGCTGGCAACGCGAAGCGGCATCGGGGTCCGGGGCCGCGCGGAGCTGCTGCGCCGGTTCGGCACGGCAGAGCGCATTTATGCCATGGACCGGGCCGCGCTGCAGGCGGAGGAAGGCCTGCGGCGGAGCTGGCTCGAGCCGTTGCTCGACAAAACGCTGGACGGCGCGGAGCGCATTCTGGCGCAGTGCGACCGTTTTGACATCCGCCTTCTGACCTATGCGGAGCCTGCCTATCCCGAGCGGCTGCGCAACATTGCAGACCCGCCTGCGCTTTTGTATTATCAGGGCCGTCTGCCGGACTTCGACCACGAGGCCGCGATCGCCGTTGTCGGCTCACGCCGGTGCAGCGCCTACGGCCTGCTGCACGCCAAGCAGTTCTCCCGCCTGATCGCCGCAAGCGGCGGGCTTGTGATGTCCGGCGGTGCACGCGGCATCGATACCATGGCGCTGCAGAGCGCGATGGACCTGCCGGAGCCGGTCGTTTGTGTGCTGGCCTGCGGGCTCGACATCGCCTATCCGCCGGAAAACGGCCAGCTGTTTGCGCAGATCGCGTCGAGAGGCTGCCTCCTGAGCGAATACCCGCCGGGGACGAGCCCGATGCGCGGCAATTTCCCTGTGCGCAACCGTATTCTGAGCGGCCTTTCCGTTGGCGTTCTCGTGGTCGAGGCCTCGGCGCAGAGCGGTGCGCTCATCACGGCGCGGCTGGCGCTGGAGCAGGGCAGGGACGTATTTGCCATTCCCGGCAATCTCGGCGTCGCCTCGTGCGAGGGGACGAATCGCCTGCTGCGCGAGGGTGCGCTCATGCCCGAAAACGGCTGGGAGCTGCTGCAGGAATACACGCACCTGTTTCCGGGCAAGCTGGCGGACGGTCGCCGCCGCGAGGTGATGGAGCAGCGCTTTGGGTCGCATTACGCAGCGGCCGTCCCTGCGCAGCCCCTGCCGGAGAGACCGGCAAAACCGGCCCGCCCGGCAGCGCCTTCACCGGAAAAGTCCCCAGCCCTCGACAAAAAAGACATTGACAATCCGCCTGCAAGGCCTTATAGTGACAGAAAGAAAGCACCGCCCGCCCTGTCCGGCGACGAAGCGGCGGTCTATGCCGCCCTGACGCCGGAGCCGATCCTTGCGGATCTTCTCACGGAGCATACGGGCCTTCCGCCGCAGCGCCTGCTTGCGGCCATGACCATGCTCCAGATCAAGGGGCTGGCAAAAAAGCTTCCCGGCAACCGCTATCAGCGCGCCGGAGGATAATGGATATATGGAGGTTCCCTTCATGACAAAGGGATCGAATCTGGTGATCGTCGAGTCACCGTCTAAAGCAAAGACCATTGGAAAATATCTCGGCCCGGATTATCGCGTCGAGGCCTGTATGGGCCACCTGCGCGACCTGCCCAAGAGCAAGATGGGCGTCGATCTGGAGCACGATTTTGAACCGGACTATCAGCCGCTGGCCAGCAAGGCCGCGATCATCTCCGAGCTGCGCAGCGCTTCCAAAGCCGCAAAGCACATCTATCTTGCAACTGACCCTGACCGCGAGGGAGAGGCGATCTCATGGCATCTGAAGGAGTTGCTGGAGCTGCCGGACGACAAGACGGAGCGCGTGACGTTCAACGAGATCACGAAAAATGTCGTAACGCGCAGCATTCAGGAGCCGCGCAGCATCGATTATAATCTGGTGGATGCCCAGCAGGCCCGCCGGATCCTTGACCGCATCGTCGGCTACCAGCTCAGCCCGCTGCTGTGGAAGAAGATCCGCCGCGGCCTGTCCGCCGGGCGCGTGCAGTCTGTTGCCACGCGTCTTGTCGTGGAGCGCGAGCAGGAGATCGAGGCCTTCGTGCCGAAGGAATACTGGACGATCGACGTGCTGCTGCGCTGCCTGAACAAGCCGGGCAGCTTTACGGCGCACTATTACGGCGAGGAAAAGAAGCGCGAGCTGCACAGCGAGGCCGAGGCCGACGAGGTCCTGCGCGACATCGCCGGGCAGGAATTCACCATTGCGGGCATCAAGCGCACGGAAAAGCGCCGCTCGCCGACGCCGCCGTTCATCACCTCCACGCTGCAGCAGGAGGCCTCCCGCAAGCTCAATATGACGCCGCGCCGCACGATGGCCGTTGCGCAGCAGCTCTATGAGGGCGTCGACATCAGCGGCGAGGGCACCGTCGGCCTCATCACCTATATGCGTACCGACTCCCTGCGCCTGTCCGAGGAGGCGCTGGCCGCTGCGCGTGATTTTATCACCGATCGCTACGGCCCGGCCTACTATCCCGGCCAGCCCCGCCATTTCCGCAAGAAGGAGGGCGCGCAGGACGCGCATGAGGCCATTCGCCCCAGCAATGTCCGGCTCGACCCCGAGAGCATTCAGGCAGACCTGACGCGCGAGCAGTACCGGCTGTACAAGCTGATCTGGAGCCGCTTCGTCGCCTGCCAGATGTCCGATGCACGCTATGACGCCGTGCAGATCGACGCGCGCTGCGCGGGCCATGCCTTCCGCGCCAGCGACCAGATCCTGAAATTCTCCGGCTTTACCGCCGTGTATGAAGAGGGCCGCGACGACGAGGCCGAGGAGCGCTCCTCCTCGCTGCCCGATCTCGATGGCTCCGAACGCCTGACTGCCGAAAAGCAGGAAAAGGCCCAGCATTTCACCCAGCCGCCCGCCCGCTACACCGAGGCGACGCTCGTCAAGGCGATGGAGGAGCGCGGCGTGGGCCGCCCGTCGACCTATGCGTCGATCGTCGCGACGATCCAGGATCGCGAGTACGTCATCAAGAAGGACAAGCGCCTCTGGCCGACACCGCTCGGCCGTGTCGTGACCGAGCTGATGATCGAGCGCTTCCGCGACATCATCGATGTCGAGTTCACGGCGAATATGGAGCACCAGCTCGATGAGGTCGAGGCCGGAAAGGTCGGCTGGAAGACCGTCCTGCGCGATTTTTATCAGGATTTCCACCGCGAGATGGAGGATGCCGAGAAAGCTCTCGACGGTGTGCGCATCAAGGTGCCGGATGAAGAGACCGATGAGGTCTGTGAGCTGTGCGGGCGCAAAATGGTCATCAAGAGCGGCCGCTTTGGCCGGTTCCTGGCCTGCCCCGGCTTCCCGGAGTGCAAAAATACCAAGCCGCTCGTTGAGCGTATGCCGGGCCGCTGCCCGCGCTGCGGCAGCGGGATGCTCAAGCGCAAGTCGAAGAAGGGCTATGTCTATTACGCCTGCGAGCGCGGCGCGGAGTGCGGCTTTATGACGTGGGACGTGCCCACGGCGCAGGACTGCCCGAGCTGCGGGCAGACGATGTTCAAAAAGTCCGGCCGCGGCCAGATGAAGCCGTTCTGCATCAACGAAAAGTGCCCGGACTTCCTGCCGGAGGACAAGCGCGGTTATAAGCGCCGCATGCCGAAGGCCACGACGGACACCGTTGAGAATGCCGAGGAGATTGCCCCGGCCGCGGAGGAAGCGGAAAAGAAGCCTGCCAAAACGGCCAAAACGACGAAGACCGGGAAGACGGCCAAGGCCGCCAAGGCCGCAAAAACTGCGAAGACCACGAAAAAAGCGGCGGAGAAAAAGCCTGCCGCACGCAAAAAGACAAAAACGGAGAGCGAAGCATGACCGAAGTACGCGTGATCGGCGCGGGACTTGCGGGCAGTGAGGCCGCATGGCAGCTTGCCGAGCGCGGCTTTGCCGTCCGCCTGTCCGAGATGAAGCCGGTAAAAATGACCCCTGCGCACCACTGCGCGGATTTTGCGGAGCTTGTCTGCTCCAACTCCCTGCGCGGCGACCGGCTGGAAAATGCCGTCGGCCTGCTCAAGGAGGAGCTGCGGCGGCTCGGGAGCCTCATCCTGCAGTGCGCCGACGCCACACGCGTCGAGGCGGGCGGCTGCCTTGCCGTCGACCGCTACGGCTTTTCCGGTATGGTGACGGAGCGCATCCGCAGCCACCCGAATATCACGGTCATCTCCGAGGAGGTGACCGAGGTCCCGGCGGGGCCGGTCATCATCGCGACGGGCCCCCTGACGTCCGACGCCATGAGCGAGGCCATCGGCCGCTATTTCGGCCAGACGGATTATCTGCATTTTTTTGACGCGGCTGCGCCGCTCGTCACGCTGGAGTCCATCGATATGACGAAGGCGTGGTACGCCTCCCGCTATGACCGCGGGAGCGCGGATTACATCAACTGCGCCATGACGCGCGAGGAATATCAGGCCTTCGTCCGGGAGCTGGCCGCCGCCGAGGAAGCGGAGGTGCACGGCTTTGAGGACAAAAACGTCTTTGAGGGCTGCATGCCGGTCGAGGTCATGGCCCGCCGCGGCGAGGACACGCTGCGCTACGGCCCCCTGAAGCCCGTCGGCCTGCGGGACCCGGCAACGGGCCGCGAGCCCTATGCTGTCGTTCAGCTCCGGCGCGACAATGCGGCCGGAAACATCTACAATCTCGTCGGGTTCCAGACGCACCTGCGTTTTCCGGAGCAGAAGCGCGTGTTCTCCATGATCCCGGCGCTGCACGATGCGGAATTCGTCCGCTACGGCGTGATGCACCGCAACACGTTCCTGAATTCACCGAAGCTGCTCGACGCGTGCTACGCAGACCGGCGCGACCCCATGGTCGCCTTTGCCGGGCAGATGACGGGCGTGGAGGGCTATGTCGAATCGTGCGCCTCCGGCTATCTTGCCGCCGTCAGCATGGCGGCGCGGCTGGAGGGAAGGCCCGTCCCGGACTTCGGCACCGTGACGGCCATCGGCGCGCTGGCGCACTATGTCAGCGACGGCACCGTGGCATCGTTCCAGCCGATGAATGTGAATTTCGGCATCATCGCCCCGCTCGAGCAGCGGGTGCGTGGAAAAGCAAACAAGAATCTGGCCATTGCCAACCGGTCGCTTGCGCACCTGGAGGCCATGGAGAAATGAGGGAACAGGCATGAAAATCATTCTGGATGCAATGGGAGGCGACAACGCCCCGGATGCCATGGTGCGCGGTGCACTGGAGGCGGCAAAGGAGTTCGGCGTGCAGATCGTTCTGGTCGGCCGCGGCGCGGATATCCTTGCCAGCATGAAGGCCCAGGGCTGGGATACGCTCCCGGACGGCGTGGAGCTTGCCAATGCCGAGGATGTGGTGGACATGCACTGCGATCCCGCCGCGGTCGTGAAGCAGCATCCGAACTCTTCGCTCGTGCTGGGCGCAAGAATGCTGGCGCAGGGCGGCGGTGATGCGTTCATCTCGGCCGGCAATACCGGCGCGCTGCTCACGGCGGCTACGCTGCTCGTCAAGCGCATCCGCGGTATCCGCCGCGCGGCGTTCTCGCCGGTCCTTCCGACGAAGGACGGCCACGCCATTCTCATCGATGCGGGCGCGAATGCCGAGTGCACGCCGGAATTTCTGCTGCAGTTCGGCTGCATGGGCTCGTTCTACGCGCAGAAGGCGCTCGGCATCGAGTCGCCGCGCGTGGGCCTTCTGAACAACGGCGCGGAAGATACGAAGGGCGACCCGCTCCACCGCGAGGCCCATCAGCTGCTCAAGCGCGCCGGTGAGCAGGGGACCATCCACTTCGTCGGCAATGTCGAGGCGCGCGATGTGCCGTTCGGCGCGGCGGATGTTATCGTGGCGGACGGCTTCTCCGGCAACGTCCTGCTCAAGACCATGGAGGGCACGGCCATGTTCATGTCCGACATGATGAAGCAGATGTTCTACCGCAATCCGCTGACGATGCTCGGCGCGCTGCTGTGTAAAAAGGGCATCAACGGTATCCGCAAGACCATGGACTACCGCGAGACAGGCGGGTCCATCGTCATCGGCATCAGCCGCCCGGTCATCAAGGCGCACGGCTCGTCCGACGACGCCGCCATCCGCGGCGCGATCCGGCAGGCCATCCGCGCGGTCGAGAGCGGCTTCTGCGAGGAAATTCGTGCCAATATCGGGCAGATGATCCTGCCCAGGGAGGAAGAACATGCTGAATAAGCTGGAAAAGGCGTTGGGCTACAAGTTCCGCGATCCGGAGCTTCTGCGCATGGCGCTGACCCACACCTCCTGTGCAAACGAGATCTATCAGGACCCACTGCGCAGCTATGAGCGGCTGGAATTCCTTGGGGATTCCATTGTCGGCTTCGTGACGGCGGAGTATCTGTACCGGACTTTCCCCAAAAAGCTCGAAGGCGATCTGACGCGCATCCGCGCGGAACTCGTCTGCGAAAAGAGCCTTGCCGCCGTGGCGGAGCGTCTCTCGCTCGGCGAGCATCTGCTGCTCGGAAACGGCGAGGATCAAAGCGGCGGCCGCCGCCGCCCGAGCATCCTCTGCGATGTTATGGAGGCCGTTGTGGCTGCCAGCTATCTGGACGGAGGCTTTGCCGTGGCCAGCGACATCGTGACGCGGCTCATCCTGCCGCAGCTCGCCGAGGCGGAAAAGACCCACGATTATAAGACGGAGCTGCAGGAGCTCGTGCAGCGCAAAAAATCGCAGCAGCTGAGCTATGAGCTCATCTCGGAGACTGGCCCGGACCACTGCAAGGAGTTCAACGTCCGCGTCCTGCTCAACGGCAGGGAGGTCGGTACCGGCTCCGGCACGAGCAAAAAGCGCGCCGAGCAGGCAGCGGCGGCGCAGGCCATTGTGCGGCTCTTCCCGGAACAGAAATAAAACGATTGGGACCACCGGCGGCAGCCGATGGTCCCAATTCTGTTTTATAGCGTGCGTTCGCGGGTCGAGCGGCGCATGGCGTTGGCCAGCTCCGTGATGCACAGCAGCGTTGCCACAAGGAACACACCGGGGATGACGATGATCCACCATGCGTCCGTGAGCAGAGCCTTTTCGGACAGGGAAAGCATGCTGCCCCACGAGACGACCTCGATCGGCAGGCCGATGCCGAGGAAGCTCAGCGTCGATTCCGCCGTGATGGCGCTGCGGATGTTCATAACGACCATGAACGAGATGGACGAGAAGAAATTCGGCGCAAGGTGCTGCCGCAGGACGTGGAAGAAGCCGCCGCCCATGCAGCGCGAGGCCAGCACATATTCGCTGCTGCGCAGCCTGCGCACCTCCGTGCGAACGACCTTGGCGATGCTGGCCCAGCTCGTCAGCCCGATGACGAGCGAGAGCGTGAGCACATTTGCCGTGCCCAGAATGGCCTGCAGCAGCACGACGAGCAGCAGGTTCGGCACGCTCAGCAGAATTTCCGTCAGCCGCATCAGGAGACGGTCCAGCCAGTCCGGCGCGCAGCCGCTGACCGTGCCGAACAGAATGGCGATGGCTGTGGACAGCAGCGTGGACAGAACGCCGATGGTCAGCGAAATGCGCCCGCCGTACCAGATCATGGAGAAAATATCGCGGCCCATCGGGTCCGTCCCGAAGAGAAATTCCCGCGACGGCGCTTCATTGCAGTGCGCAAGGTCGAGATAGGTCGGATCGTGCGTCAGGAGCACCTCGCAGAACAGGCAGCCGAGCACGATGAGCGTCAGAACGGCGGCCGAAAAAATCGGCTTGCCGCGGTACCACGGCGCGCGGCGTACCGATGCTGCGGGCGACTGCGGCCGGACGCCGACCAGACGAAAGCGGTCGTCTGTCATTTTGAGGTCACCTCCCGTTCCGTCGGGCGAAGGCGCGGGTCGAGCCGCGCGTTCATGGCCTGCGCCAGCAGACTGCATGCGATGACGACCGCGCCGGAGAGCAGGCACAGCACCATCAGCAGGTTGTAGTCCTTGTAGCGCGCGCTCTCGTAGGACAGTGTGCCGAGACCGGGGTAGGAGAACGCGGCCTCCACGATATAGGTCCCGCCCATCACATGCGGCACGGAGATGGCCATGAGGCTGAGATAGGACGGAAGCACGTTACGCAGGCACTGCCGCAGCACGATGTGCGCCCGGCCCATTCCCTCGCTGCGCGCCAGCAGCACATAGTCCGCGCGCAGCTCCTCCACCAGCCGGTTGCGCACAAGGTAGGCATAGTACCACAGGTGGCTCAGCACGACGACGGACATCGGCAGGATCAGGTGCACGATCCGGTCGCCGACATCGTCCGCGTGGCCGACGCTGTAGGCCCCGGAGCTCGGCAGCCAGCGCAGCGTGACGGAAAACAGCAGGATCAGCATCAGTGACAGCCAGAATTCCGGGATGCAGCTCGTCACCGTGCCAAGCTTGCAGAGGATGCGGTCGAGCGGCCGGTCCTCCTTCCATGCGCACAGCGCGCCGAGCAGCAGAGCCAGCACGAACAGCAGCACGAAGCCGAGCCCGCCGAGCAGCAGGGTGTTGCCAATGCGGTCACCGATCAGCTCCAGAACATCTATCTTATATTTATAGGAGATGCCGAAATCGCCGTGCAGCGCGCGGCCGAACCAGCGGGCGTACTGCGTGGGCAGGGGATCATTCAGGCCGAGCTTGTCCTCAGCCCATTCGCGCTCGGCGGGGGACATTTTTTCCACGCGGTCGCCGTAGTAGGAGACAAGCGGGTCGCCGGGAGCGAGGCGGGAGATATAGAATGTCAGAACGGACAGCAGCAGCACGCTCAGCACGAAAATGCCGAGGCGCGGCAGCAGCCGCAGGAAAAACCGGCGGACCTTCATACGGCGCCCCCTCCTTCCAGCAGAACGTAATGCTCCGGCGCGACCTCCGTCCATGTGCCGCCGTCCGGCAGCGGCCCCTCAAAGACGAGCGGCCTGCGGGCGCGCTCGAGGCGCGGGTCCGGGATGGGGATGGACGAGAGCAGCGCGCGCGTATAGGGGTGCTGCGGCGCGGCGAACAGCGATGCCGTCGGGGCCAGCTCCACGAGCCTGCCCTGATACAGCACGCCGACGCGGTCACAGAGGAATTCCACGACAGCCAGATCGTGGGCAATAAACAGGAAGGAGAACCCGTGCTCCTCCTGCAGATGGCGGAACAGATTGATGATCTGTGCCTGAATGGAGACATCCAGCGAGGCGACCGGCTCGTCCGCAACGAGCAGCTCCGGCTCCATGGACAGGGCGCGCGCAATGGCGACGCGCTGGCGCTGCCCGCCGGAAAGCTCACCGGGGTATTTGTCCAGATAGCCCGCGTCCAGACCAACATAGCGCATCTGGAATTCCGCCTCGGCGCGGTAGCTGCCGCGCGGCGGGCGGACGTGCTGGATGCGCATCGGCTCTGCAATGATATCGCACACGCGCATGCGCCCGTTCAGGCTCGAGCCGGAGTCCTGAAAGATGATCTGCCGCTCTGCCTGCAGCGTGCGGCGGTTCGCGCGGAAGGCGCGGCGGTCACAGATGTCGATGCCGCGATAGAGGATCTGCCCGCTCTGCGGCCGCAGCAGATTCATCACGCAGCGCGCGATGGTCGATTTGCCGGAGCCGGATTCGCCGACGAGACCGAGAACCTCGCCGCGCCGGAGCGTGAACGAGACGTGATCCACAGCGCGGAGCACGGCCCTTCGCCCGAGCGGGAAGGCGTGCGTCAGACCGCGCACCTCGAGAAGCGGCTCAGCCATGGCGCTCGCCTCCGATCGGCGGCGTGATGTGCGGGGCCCGGGGGTCGAGCAGCCACGTCGCGGCAAAATGGGTGTCGGAAATGCGGAACATCGGCGGCTCCTCCTCATAGTCGATGGCAAGGGCATATTCATTGCGGCAGGCGAAGGAGTCGCCCTTCGGCGGGTCGATCAGCGTGGGCGGCATGCCGGGAATGGTATGCAGCCGCGGCTTCCCGCGGGACAGCGCCGGGAGCGACTGCAGCAGACCCCAGGTGTAGGGGTGGCGCGGATCGTAGAAGATATCCTCCGCCGTGCCGAGCTCCACGATCTTCCCGGCGTACATGACGGCCACACGGTCCGCCACGCGCGCCACGGCGCCGAGATCGTGGGTGACGAAAACGGTCGCCGTGCCGAGCTTCTGCTGAATTTCGCGCAGAAGATCGAGAATTTGGGCCTGAATGGTCACGTCCAGCGCGGTCGTCGGCTCGTCGGCAAACAGGATCGACGGGTCGCCCGCCAGCGCAATGGCCAGCACGACGCGCTGGCGCATGCCGCCGGAAAAGTGGTGCGGATACAGGCCACGCCGCTCCTCCGGCCGGTCGATGCCGACAAGGCGCATCAGCTCGAGCACGCGCTGCTCCAGAGCCGCGCCGCGCAGGCGGGGCGCATGAACACGGACAGCGGCCGCCAGCTGCGCGCCGACGGTCATGCTGGGGTTCAGCGCAGTCATCGGGTCCTGAAATACCATGGAAAACAGCGAGCCGCGCAGCTTCTGCAGCTCGCGTTCCCGCAGCTGCGTGATATCACGGCCATTTACCGCGATCGTGCCGCTCTTGCGCCGCGCGCTTGGCGGCAGCAGGTGCAGGATGCTCTTGCACAGCACGCTTTTGCCGCAGCCGGATTCGCCCACGATGGCGAGGACCTCACCCGCGCGCAGCGAAAAGCTGACGTCGCGCACGGCCTGGACCTCTCCAGCCGGGGTGAAAAAGCTGACGGACAGATTTTTTACTTCCAGTAGCTCTGCCATAGGATCACCTGTTAAAACGTACATGCGGGAGGCAGCTTGCCAAAAAAGTCTTTTAGAACTTTTTTGGCAAGCTGCTTTCAAAATTGCAAAATATGATTTTGCAAGATTGTTTTGCAATTTTGCCGCTGCGGCGGGTTATTGAACGCGAAAGGGAACCCTGACGGTTCCCTATCACACTATCCTTCCCTCCGAAATTCTCGGCCGGGCAGTTTTTTCAACAGTCTGGGAGGCTCGATCCGCGAGCCTCCCGATGCTTTTTCCGTTGTTATTTCTCGATCGTCCATTCCTGAACATTCCAGAAAATGCCGACGCCGTGGTGGCCGAGTACGGTATCCGCCGCGATGCCCTGCAGACCGTCGACGGCGACATAGTTCGCGTCGATGTAGCAGATGAAGGCATAGGCGGGATCGGCGGCCAGCGCCTCCTGGAACTTGGCGTAATACTGGCGGCGCTGCTCCGGGTCGGAGGTCTCGCGGGCCAGCTTCAGGTAGCTGTCCACGGCGGCATTGGAGTAGCCGGAGTAGTTTGCGCCCTTGTCCGTGCCGAAGACCTTATAGGTGTGGTCGTCGGCGTCGAACGGGCTGCCCCAGCCGATGAGGCAGGCCATCTGTCCGCCCCAGTCCATCTGTGCGGGAATGTCGACCGTGCAGTTGATGCCGATATCGCGCAGCTGCTGTGCGGCAGCCTGTGCAATGTCGATGCGGTCCTGCTCACCGGCCATCACGCTGATAACAAAGCCGATCTCCTCGCCGTTTCGCTCGTAGAAGCCGTTTTCGCACATCGTGCAGCCTGCGTCCTCCAGAATGGTCTTTGCCTTTTCCGGGTCATAGTCGTAGTGCTCTACATTGGAGTCATTATAAATGTTGCGCTGCAGGGGACTGTAGGCGGCCATACCCTGCCCGAGCAGGACAGAGTCGATGATGGCCTGCCGGTCAATGCCGTAGCAGATGGCGGGGATGAGGTCGCGGTTCTCCGTCCAGTAGTCGTTCCAGAAGTTGAAGAGAATGCCGCGGTAGTCTGCCGTCGTCATGTCATAGCAGGTATAGCCCTCTTTGTCCGTAAAGTCCTTTGCGTTTTTCGGATCGAGCAGGGCCAGATCGATCTCGCCGGACTTCAGCTGCAGAGCCTGTGCATTGTCGTCCGTGACGATTTTGAAGATGATGCGGTCGATCTTCGGCGCACCGAGGTAATAATCCTCGTTTTTGACCAACACGATGGACTGCCCGGCGTCCCAGCTCTCCAGCTTATACGGGCCGGTGCCGACCGGATGGCGGAAGAAGTCCGACTCCTGCATGTCCTTGCCCTGCAGCAGGTGCTGCGGCAGAATGGCCATGGTCATATAGTCAAGAAAGGCCACGTTCGGTGCGGACAGGCGGAACACGACGGTCTTGTCGTCGGGAACGGTGATCTCCTCCACGTCTTCGAAGTTCGGCGCGTTCTCCGAGCCGTTTTCGGGGTCCATGATGGCTTCGATCGTGAACTTTACGTCCTCGGCCGTGAACGGCTCGCCGTCATGCCACTTCACGCCGTCGCGCAGGTGGAAGGTGTAGGTGCAGGCGCTCTCATCGTATTCCCACGATTCAGCCAGACCGGAAACGACCTCGTTGCTGCCGTTGTGGGCGGTCAGACCGCTGAAGAGCAGCACGTTGATCTCGCCGTGCTCATCCATGGCGGGGTTGATGCGGGTGTAGTCGCCGCTGCCGTAGACGAGCGTCGTGCCTTCGTCTTCGGTCACTGCCGGGCTTTTGCTGCATGCGGCCAGCGCCAGAAGGGCACTCAGCACCAGCAGCAGTGCAAGAATTCGTTTCATTGGGGGTGGTCCTCCTGTCATTTCGGGCCCTTTCGCCCGTTCTCGTGATGCATTTTAGCATACGAAATTCGGTTCCGGAAGCTCCCCCGGGGGATATTCGATGCAAAAAGATCGAAAAAAGTTGTGCCGGCTTTGTTTCGTGAAAAAGTGGCCATAGCCGCTTTGACCTATGTTCGGAAACAAAACCGGACCGGCATCTACTGAATCTGGTCCACACCGGGACGGTCCGCCAGCACCTGACGCACCTGACGCCGCCGCAGAAATACCGTCAGCCAGCACACCGCCATGGTGATCAGACCGCAGACGGTCATGCAGAGGCGGTAATCCAGCACCTCTCCCAGTGCGCCGATGGCCAGAGAGAGCGCCGCTCCCGCCGCTGTGCAGAGCATGGACTCATAGGCATTGAGCCGGGCGCGCAGCCGGTCTGGAATATAGCGCTGGACTGCCGCCTGACGGATGGTGGCGCTTTGAATGCCCAGAAAGCCGCAGATCGCCCGATTCACCAGCATCAGGGGATATGGCAGCCACAGCAGGCAGGTGTCCATCAACTCATAGGTCTGATATACACCGAACAGAAAGCCAAAGCGCTTTTTCTCCGGGAGAGAGTAGCGGTAGCGGATGGCTCCGCCGATGGTGCGCCCGGCAAATTCCGCAACGGAGAAAAAGGAATACATGGCGGTAGTGAAGCCCGGCGCCGTGCGGAAAAAGGCGATGAGCAAGGGAGAATAGCCCGAGGCCATGCCGTTGGTAACGGACATGTACGCATAGAGCCCGTGCAGGCCGTGCTCCTGCCGCAGATAGGCGGCTGCTTCCCGGACATCCCGCCACCATGTTTTCAGTGACAGCAGCGGCTCCTGATCCCGGCGGCTTTCCTGCACGCGAATGCGACTTTCCAGGAAGGCCGCCAGTACCGAAAGCGCGGCCTGTATCAGCAGCAGCCGTCCCACGCCCAGCTTATCGTACAGCACCGCCGCCAGCGGCATCATCAGAACCTTCAAAATGGGATAGAGCATGGCTGAGACGGTGTAGGCCCGCTCTTCCTGCCCCTTCGGCAACAGCAGGGGATAAAAGCTGTTGTAGGCCAGCTCGTCGAAGGCCCCGAGACACGACACGAGCAGGGAAAAGGCCAGATAGGCAATATAGGAAAAGGAACTGTGCAACAGAAACAGTCCTGCTCCGGCGTAGCACACGCCGTTGAGCAGGTCGCCCCACACCAGAAAAGGCTTACGCGGCAGACGATCCATCATGGGAGCGACGACCAGCGGCAGCAGCACCATCGGGAACAGCTGGATGGCGACCACCAGCGCCGCTGCCAGCGTGCTGCCGGTTTCGTCAAAGACCAGAAACGATAGGGCAAACTGACTGATGATGCCGCCTGCTGCGCCCAGTGCTGTGGCGGCAGTAATGCGGGTAAATTCCCGCGTCCAGAGTGTTTGTTTCATAGTGTTCACCTCGCGGCTATCATTATCGCACAGCTCCTTACAAAAAGAAAGCATGTCATCATGGGAAAATTATTCCCAGAATGACACGCTTAGATTGGTAAAAACACTATATTACAGGAAACTCCTCCAGCAGGCGGCAAGCTTGGCGGTACTGGCGGTTCGCCTTGTACCATGCCAGCACCCACTGCAGGTGGAACCGGGTGAAGCCCATGGGGTATGTCTCCTGCAGCTGCCGGAAGCAATCCAGCAGCTGCGCGCCGTAGGCGCTGTCGTGAAGGTAATCCGCATGCTCCAGCCGATAGCGTACCAGCGCCAGCATCTGCCGCTCTGTCTCGCAGGCGGTCAGAGACTCCGCCTGTTGGACGGCTGCCAATGCCTGCTCCCGGTGCCCTAACTGTTCATGGCAGATGGCGAGCTTGTGCAGGTCCAGAAAGCTGGGATGCGGGAGGGCGGAAAAGTAGGGCAGGGCTTTTTCCGGCTGGCCGAGCTGCAGCTGCGTGGCAGCGGTATTGTAGCGGAGGGATGCCAGACTGTCCGTGTCGCCAAGAGCCTCTGCCAGATGCTCCGCTACAGAAAAATGGGTCATCATTTCCTCCATGCGGCCCAGATCCGAGTAGCAGTTTCCTATAAGAATACGGCAGGAAAGCATCATATGGGGATAACCTGCGTCTGCCGCCGAGCGGTAGGCGTCTCGCAGCACCTCAATGGCGGTTGTATACGCCCCCTTTGTGTAGAGGGCTTTCCCGTGGAGCGAGGACAGCAGCGGCAGCGGTTCCAGCCGCGCGGCCTCGTCCCACCGCCCCTGCAGAGCACGCTGCAGAGCCAACTGCCGGGTGGAGAGAAACGGCTCCCATTCCTCCGACAGGGGCTGCATGGTATCTGTGTAAAAGGCAGCCAGCAACAGGATGTCTGCCGCCAGCGGACTGCAGGCAAGTCTCTCCTGCTGGGGCAGTACCAGCTGCTCATAGCAAAGGAAAAAGCCGGGACTGCCGGAAAGCAGGGCGTTCCAGCAGGGCTTCAGATCCTCCGGCTCCGGTATCCAGACAAGGCCCAGACGACGAAGCAGAAGCTCCGTCACCTCCGGAGAGGGCTCTGCCTTGCCCTGCTCGATCTTGGACAGGTAGGAGGGAGTGCAGATGCCCAGGCACAGGCCGTCCTGACTCCAGTCCCGCCGGAGACGGGCCTGGCGAATCAGCAGCCCGGCGATCCTTGCGCCCCTCATCCGATGAGACCCCGCAGAATGCATGCAGCCGAATGGAGGGCAAAGAGTCTGCGCCCGATGTTGGCAGCAGGACCAGTCTGTCCGATTGTTCCTTTTTTCATTTTTTGCTTCCTCCAGAAAATCAAATTGCGGATCGTCTCGACCGGAACACCGCTTAGCCCCTCCCGCGTCATACTTCTGGGCTTCTACACGCGGAGCCCCGTACTCCGGAAGGAATACGGGGCCAATACGGTTCGGTCAGAGATCGAAATAGCGGTCGAACTCCGCTGGGTGCGGGATGCGGCTGATCTCCTGCGCGTCGGCGCGGAGCGTTTTGACGAGCGTCTCGAGCAGCGGCATCGGGAACACGCCGTCGCGCGTGAGATAGTCGTGATCCGCTTCCAGCGCGTCGAGCGCTTCGTCGAGGCTGGCGGGCAGGTGGCCGAGGCGCTTGCGCTCGTCTGCCGGGAGGTCGAAGAGATTGAAGTCAAACGGCCCCCAGCCACGTCCTGCCGGATCGATCTCGCGCTCAATACCGTCGAGGCCTGCCATCAGAATGGCAGCGTAGGCAAAGTACGGGTTGCACATCGCGTCCGGGTTGCGGAGCTCGAAGCGTTTCTTGTCCGGCGATTTAACATAGGCCGGGATGCGCACGACGGCGCTGCGGTTCGCCATGGCATAGCCGATGGTGACAGGAGCCTCGAAGCCGGGGATGAGGCGCTTGTAGGAATTCGTGCTGGGGTTCGTGATGGCGCAGAGGCTGCGGGCGTGCTTCAGCAGGCCGCCGATGAAGTGCATGGCCGTGCGGCTGAGCTGGCCATAGCCATCCGGATCGTAGAACACGGGCTGCCCGTTCTTGCGCAGGAGCATGTGTACGTGCATGCCGTTGCCGGCCTCGCCGTAGATGGGCTTCGGCATCAGTGTGGCCGTCATGCCGTTCGCGGCGGCCGTATTGCGGATGACGTATTTCGCGGCCATCGTGGCGTCTGCCAGACGGGTCATCTCGCCCAGCTCGACCTCGATCTCCAGCTGGCCGGAGCCGCCGACCTCGTGGTGGTGATACTTGACGTCCACGCCCCACTTGGCAAGCTCCAGACAGATCTGGTTGCGCAGGTCAAACGTGCGGTCGCCGGGCAGATCGGCGTGGTAGCCATCGTGCGGGCCGGTGTGAAAGCCGTTGTTCGGGAATTCCCCGGCGGACCAGACGGACTCGCTGCACTGCAGGCGGTAGCCGACGGCATCCGGGCGCAGGGTGCGCGTCATGCCGTCAAAGACATGGAATTCATACTCCGGTCCGATGATCATCTCGTCCGCGACGCCGAGAGCCTGCATGTGGGCAATGGCGCTCTTGGCGACATTGCGCGGATACTGGTCGAACGGGCGGTTTGCCGGATGGTCGATGACCATGACATCGCCGATCATCGTGAGCGTCGGCGCCTTGACGAACGGGTCGACGACCGCCGTTGTGATGTCCGGCAGGAAGACCATGTCACTGCGCTCAACCTGGGCATAGCCGTAGTTCGAGCCGTCGAAGCCGATGCCGTGCGTCATGATGTCCGCGTTGAAGCGGGCTGCGGGGATGGACAGGTGCTTCCACCTGCCGCGAAGGTCGATCATCTTGAAATCGAGAAATGCGATGCCGTTCTGGCGGATAAAATCCTGGATCTGCTGTACATTCTGAAACATGAAGGTTCCTCCTGCTCACATAGTTTCCGCGGGGATGTTCCGAACTCGGAAAGAGTGCGATTGGTAAAAATGACGGAGATTCTGGATTTGTGCTCGTCTGCATTATAGTAAATTCACGAAAGAAAAGCAAGCCCATTCCGGGCTCTGCAGAAAATTTTGTATATCACGATGAATATACACGGACGAATGTCCGCGGGCGGTGTAATTTCCGGAAAAACCTTGACACCGCAGGCCCTTGATGGTAATATAATAGCAATGAAATAGGCGTTATGACCGGGAAGAGTAGCCGGCCCGTCTGCCGCAGAGAGCGTCCGCCATTGGCTGAGAGCGGGCGCGGCGGACTCCGTGTGAAGTGTGCGCCCGCGAGCGCCGGGGAGACCCCGTTGGCCGCGTCAAGGCCGGAGCAACAAATCAGAGTGGAACCGCGAGCACTGCCCGCCTCTGGAGCGATCCGGGGCTGGCAGTTTTTTGTTTGGAGGCGAAAGAATGCGGTTAAAAGAAACCATAGAGGCATACCGCCGCAACGATCCCGCAGCGCGCAGCGGCTGGGAGGTCTTCTGGTTATATAACGGCCTGCACGCCACGATGTATTACCGCGTGGCGCACTGGCTCTATGAACACCGGCTGCGATTCCTTGGCCGTTGGGTCTCGCAGTTTGCGCGGCGGCGGACGGGCATTGAGATCCATCCGGCCGCCAAGATCGGCAGACGGCTCGTCATCGACCACGGCACCGGCATCGTCATCGGCGCGACAACGGAGATCGGCGACGACTGCCTGCTCTATCAGAACGTCACGCTCGGCGGCACGGGTATGACGAGCGGCAAGCGCCACCCGACGCTCGGCAACAACGTCATGGTCGGCAGCGGCGCAAAGGTCCTTGGTCCGTTCAAGGTCGGCGACAATGCCCGCATTGCGGCGAACTCCGTCGTACTGCACGAGGTGCCGCCGGATTCCACCGTCGTCGGCGTGCCCGGCCGCGTTGTCCGGCGCAACGGCGAAAAGCTCGATCATATCCACACGCCAGACCCTGTCCGGCTGGAGCTGGACGCCCTGTATGCGCGTATCGAAAAATTAGAGGAAAAATTGAAGGAGGATCAAGATGTATCTCTATAATTCCCTGAGCCATAAGAAGGAGCTCTTTACCCCCATCGATCCGAAGCTCGTCAAAATGTATACCTGCGGCCCGACGGTCTATCACTTCGCCCACATCGGCAACCTGCGCAGCTATATTATGGAGGACGTGCTCGAAAAGAGCCTGCGCTACATGGGCTATCCCGTCAAGCGCGTTATGAACATCACGGACGTCGGCCATCTGGCCTCAGACGCCGATACCGGCGAGGACAAGATGCTCAAGGGCGCGCGTCGCGAGCACAAGACCGTCATGGAGATCGCAAAGTTCTACACCGACGCATTCTTTGCCGACTGCGCCAAGCTGAACATCAAGCGGCCGGACGTCGTGGAGCCCGCCACGAACTGCATCCCGGAATACATTCATATGATCCAGACGCTGCTGGACAAGGGTTATGCCTATCTCGCGGGCGGCAATGTCTACTTTGACACGTCCAAGCTGGAAAAATACTATGTCTTCAACGACCATAAGGAGGAGGACCTTGCTGTCGGCGTGCGTGAGGGCGTCGAGGAGGACTCCAACAAGCGCAATCAGAATGACTTCGTTCTCTGGTTCACAAAGTCCAAGTTCGAGGATCAGGCCCTCAAGTGGGATTCCCCGTGGGGCGTCGGCTATCCCGGCTGGCATATCGAGTGCTCGTGCATCAGCATCAAGCACCTCGGTGAATATCTGGATATCCACTGCGGCGGCATCGACAATGCCTTCCCGCATCACACGAACGAGATCGCCCAGTCCGAGGCCTACCTCGGCCGCAAGTGGTGCAATTACTGGTTCCATGTCCATCACCTGAACACGGAGTCCGGCAAGATGTCCAAGTCGAAGGGCGAGTTCCTCACGGTGTCCCTGCTGGAGGAGAAGGGCTACGATCCCATCGTCTACCGCCTGTTCTGCCTGCAGAGCCATTATCGCCGCAACCTCGTGTTCTCTTGGGAGAACCTCGACAACGCGGCACAGACCTACGAAAAGCTCATCGCCCGCATCGCGGCCCTGCGCCCGGAGGACGGCGCGGTCGATGCGGAGGCCTTCGAGGCGCTGAAGGAGCGCTTCCTCGGCGCGCTGAACGCCGACCTCAACACGTCGCTCGCCGTGACGGCCGTCTATGATGTGCTGAAGGCAAAGACGAACGATGCCACGAAGCTCGCAGCCCTTGCCAGCTTTGACGAGGTGCTCGGCCTGAACCTGCTCTCCGCGGCAGAGAAGGCACGCAGCGCCCGGCCGGAGGAGGAGCACGACCCGGAGATCGACGCGCTCGTCGCCGCCCGTACCGAAGCAAAGCGCGCGAAGAACTGGCCGGAGGCCGACCGCATCCGCGATGAGCTGAAGGCACGCGGCATCGAGGTCATCGATACGCCGCAGGGCGCAAAGTGGAAGCGCATCTGATCGAAGGAGATACCATATGAAGCTGATGATCCTGGACGGGAACAGCGTCATCAACCGCGCGTTTTACGGCGTGCGGCCGCTGACGACCCGGGACGGACTTTATACCAATGCGATCTACGGCTTTCTGAATATTCTGGAAAAGGAGCGCAGCGAGGAAAAACCGGACGCGCTGTGCGTGGCCTTTGACCTGCACGCGCCGACGTTCCGCCATCTGCGCTATGACGGCTACAAGGCTACGCGCCACCCCATGCCGGAGGAGCTTGCCATGCAGATGCCGGTCATGAAGCAGGTGCTCGCCGCGATGAACATCCCGGTCTATGCCTGCGAGGGCTGGGAGGCGGACGATGTGCTCGGCACGGTCGGCCGTCTGTGCGAGGAGGCCGGGTGGGACTGCGCCATCCTGACGGGAGACCGCGACAGCCTGCAGCTCGTCGACGAGCACGTCTCCGTGCGCCTGGTGCGCACGCAGGGCGGGCAGACGCGGACGGAGCGCTACACGCCGGACGTCTTCCGCGCGGAGTACGGGCTGGAGCCGAAGCGCCTCATCGATCTGAAGGCTCTTATGGGCGACAGCTCGGACAATATCCCGGGTGTAGCGGGCGTCGGGCCGAAGACGGCGAACGACCTGCTGAAGCGCTTCGGTACGCTCGACGGCGTCTATGCCAATCTTTCCCGGGAAAACATGAAGGGAAAGCTGTTTGATAAGCTCGAAAACGGCCGCGAGTCGGCCTATCTCTCCTATGAGCTGGCGACGATCCGCTGCGATGCGCCCATCGACTTCACGCCGGAGAACAATCTCATCCGGCCGCCGAAGCGCCGGGCGCTGTATGACCTGTTCACCACGCTGGAATTCCAGCGCCTCATCGACCGCTACGGCCTGCGCAGCGCCGCTTTGGAGCAGGACGAGTCGGAGGAACCGGCGCAGCCCGTGACAGGCTCCTGTACGCTTCTTGACGTGCAGACCCCGGAGCAGGCGCAGCCGCTGTTATCAGGCGTGACGCTCAGCATTGCTGCGGCGGACGATCTCTCGATGCTCGTGGCCGCGCCGCACATGGACGGCCCGGACCAGACGGCCTATGTGCTGCGCCGCGAAACGCTCGGAACGGACTTCGTGCCGCTGCTGCAGCGCCTGTTTGCGGCGGACGTGCCGAAGACCGTGCACGACAGCAAGCCGCTGCTGCGTGCGCTGCTGGCTCTCGGTGTGGAGCCTGCGGGGATCGTGTTCGACACGGCTGTGGCGGCCTATCTGCTCGATGCGACGCGCGGGGCATACGCCCTGCCGCAGCTGGCGCAGGACTATCTGCACATCCCGCCTGCGGACGAGGCCTCGCTCCCGCAGGAAAGCGTCCTTGCCATCCGGACGGCCTGCATCGACGGCCTGACGGAGGAGCTCGGCAAGCGCCTGCGCGAGCAGGGCATGCAGCCGCTGTTCGAGAACATCGAGCTGCCGCTGTGCCCGGTGCTGGCGCAGATGGAGCACGACGGCATCCTCGTCGACGCGCAGGCCCTGCATGACTTCGGCGAGATGCTCTCCGAGCGCATCGACGCCTGCGAGAGCCTGATCTTCGGCTATGCCGGAGAGACGTTCAATCTCAATTCCACGCGCCAGCTCGGCGTGTTCCTGTTTGAAACGCTCGGCCTGCCGCCCGTCAAAAAGACGAAGAGCGGTTATTCCACGAATGCCGAGGTACTGGAAAAGCTCCGTGACCGCCATCCGGCTGTGCAGGCCATCATGGACTACCGCATGCTCACGAAGCTGAAGTCCACCTATGCCGACGGCCTGCAGAAGGTCATCGGGCCGGACGGCCGCATCCGCACGACGTTTCAGAACACGGTCACGGCGACGGGCCGCCTGTCCTCCACGGACCCGAACCTGCAGAACATCCCCGTACGCACGGAGCTCGGCAGCGAAATTCGCCGCATGTTCGTCCCGCGCCCCGGCTGGGTGTTGGTCGACGCGGACTACAGCCAGATCGAGCTGCGCGTGCTGGCGCATATCGCGGACGATACGCGCATGCAGGAGGCGTTCCGCTCCGGTGAGGACTTCCATGCCGTGACGGCCTCGCAGGTGTTCGGCGTGCCGCTGGAATCCGTCACGCCGCTCATGCGCCGCCATGCCAAGGCCGTGAACTTCGGCATCGTCTACGGCATCTCGGAGTTCTCCCTGGCGCAGGACATCGGCGTGTCCCGTGCGGAGGCCAAGGCCTATATCGACAGCTATCTCGAAAAATACAGCGGCGTGCGCGCCTATATGCACGATATCAAGGAGACGGCGCGTGAAAAGGGCTATGTGGAGACGATCTTCGGCCGCCGCCGCGCCATTCCGGAGATCAAAAGCTCGAATTTCAACGTCCGCTCCGGTGCGGAGCGCATCGCGCTCAACACGCCCGTGCAGGGCAGCGCGGCGGACATCATCAAGCTGGCCATGGTGCATGTGTTCCATGCGCTCGAGGGGCTGCAGGCCCGGCTGCTGCTGCAGGTGCATGATGAGCTGATCGTCGAGTGCCCGCAGGAAGAGGCGCAGCAGGTCATGCAGATCGTCACGAATGAGATGGAGCACGCCGCTGCGCTGCGGGTCCCGCTCGTGGCCGAGGCCAAGCAGGGAGAAAGCTGGTACGCTGCCAAATGATCGAAATTCAGGAAATGACCGCCGCCGATGTGGCGGACATCGCCGCGCTGGAGCGTCTGTGCTTCTCCGCGCCTTGGAGCGAAAACTCCATTGCGGAGGAGTTGGAAACTGGCTTCAGCCTCTGGCTCGTCGCGCGGCTGGACGGCGCATTTGCGGGCTATGTCGGCGCGCAGCTCGTGCCGCCGGAGGCCGATATGATGAATCTGGCCGTCGTGCCGGAGCTGCGCCGCCGCGGTACGGCACAGGCGCTTCTGCAGGCGCTGCAGGAAAGGCTGGCTGCGCGCGGCATCGGCTCTCTGACGCTGGAGGTCCGTGCCTCCAATCTCCCGGCCCAGCGGCTCTATACCGCAGCGGGCTTTGCCTGCATCGGGCGCAGGCCCAATTACTATCTTGCGCCCCGAGAGGACGCGCTGATCCTCAGAAAGGAGCTCGATCATGCGGATCCTTGCCATTGAATCCTCCTGCGACGAGACCGCCGTCGCCATTGTGGAGGACGGAAGACGCATCCTGACGGACTGCATCGCCTCGCAGGTCGCGCTGCACCGCGAATACGGCGGCGTTGTGCCGGAGATCGCCTCGCGCAAGCATATTGAGGCCATCTACGGTCTTGCCGAGCAGGCGCTGGAGAACACCGGCCTGACGCGCGGCGAGCTGGACGCCGTCGCCGTGACCTATGCGCCCGGCCTTATCGGCGCGCTGCTCGTCGGCGTGAATTTTGCCAAGGCGGCTGCACTGGCGCTCGATGTGCCGCTCATTCCGGTCCACCACATCAAGGGCCATATCGCGGCCAACTATCTGGCCTACCCGGATCTGGAGCCGCCGTTTCTGTGCCTTGTCGTCTCCGGCGGGCACACCATGTTCGTCGATGTCGAGGACTATACGAAGCTGCGCATTCTCGGCGGCACGCGCGACGACGCGGCAGGGGAGTGCTTCGACAAGGTCGCACGGCTGCTCGGCATGCCATACCCCGGCGGCGCGGCCCTTGACCGCGCGGCGCAGGGCGGAGACCCGTCGCGCTATCCCATGCCCCGGCCGCACCTGAGCGGCAATCCGCTAGACCTGTCGTTCTCCGGCCTGAAGACTTCGGCCGTGAATCTCATCCATAACGCCGGGCAGAAGGGCGAGCAGATCGTCATCCCGGACCTCTGCGCCGCCTTCTCGGAGGCTGTGTGTGGCATGCTCGTGCCGCGCGCCATGCTGGCGCTGGAACAGACGGGGCGGAAAACGCTGGCCGTGGCGGGCGGCGTGGCCGCCAACAGCCGCATCCGCGCTGCGCTGCAGCGGGAGACGGCCGCCCGCGGCGTGCGCCTTTGCATGCCGCCGCTGTCGCTGTGCGGCGACAACGGCGCGATGATCGGCGCGCAGGCGTATTATGAGTATCTCGCTGGCAACATCGCCGACCAGACGCTCAACGCCTATGCCACGCGCTCCATGGAGGGCGAGGCCTTATAAGACCTAAAAAATCAATGCAGGATGTCGATCGGCATCCTGCATTTTAATTTCCTGTTACCTGTCTGTAAATTTTTGTCACAAACGGGGTTATGTCAACTCCGGAACATGGCACTGCTGTGCAGAGGCGTTTTTGTAGGCCTGTGCACAACTGCCCGAAATCCCCGCGAAAGCCCGCTAAATCAGGGGTCCTGCTGTGCACAACCTTGTGCAGAATGTGAATAACTCCTGTGGATGGCAGTTTTGCCCTTCATTATTGTCAACTTCCGACCGGATCGGCCTGCGGGCAGAAAAGGAAATGATTCCTGCATTTTTGTCACTGCGCAGGAACGGCAAACGGCTTCCCGGCCAGCACGACCTCGCGCAGGAAGCGGAACGTCTCCTTTTCGCCGCGGTCGCGCAGCATGGTCAGCACATAGAGAAGCTCGCGGCGCGTGTCCGGGTGCATCATCGAACCGTCGCGGACCTCCTCGGCGTGGACGAGATAGTTGAGGGCATCGGCGTCCGTGTAGGCGCTGCCGTGGTAGATCTTGCAGGCGGCGATGCGGTCCATGACCATCTCCACAAAGAATTTGCGCGGCATCGGCACGGCGCGGTAGACCTTCGTCTTCGGGTCGATGTCCGTCCAGTATTCGTAGTGGTGGCGGTTGCGGCCCTTGTGGTGCATCCATGCGGCGGAGTAGCCGTAGAGCTCGCGCTCATAGGAGTTCGGGCTGCGCGTGCCCTGATAGTATTTTGCGCCGGTCCAGAACTCTGTGGGGGAGTATTTGGACAGGTCGTGCGTCAGGCCGCGCCAATACAGCCCGACGCGGAAGCAGTGACTGCGCACCTTCCAGCGGTGGTGCGTGATGGTACAGAAATGTTTCCATGGATGCATTTGTGATCGTTCCCTTCAGGTTTCTTTTGTCAGCGCGTCCTCCAGCTTCTGCAGGGCGCGTTTTTCGATGCGGCTGACATAGCTGCGGCTGATGCCGCACTGCGCGGCGATCTCCCGCTGTGTCAGCGGCTTGCGGTTGCCCAGCCCGTAGCGCAGCAGAATGATGCGCTGCTCGCGCGGGGTCAGGCAGGTGTTCACGGCGGCGTGGAGCCTGCCATAGATCTCTTTTTCGGACAGCTGCTCAAACAGATCCTCCTCCGAGCAGATCACGTCCATCAGCGACAGCGCGTTGCCATCCCGCCCGGTCTCGATGCATTCCGAGAGCGAAACGTCTGACGCGCTCTTCCGCTGCCCGCGGAAGTACATGAGGATCTCATTTGCAATCCACCCGGCGGAGCGTCACGCGCAGCGTTTCGCCGTCCCAGCGGAGTTGCTCCGTCAGGGCCTCAAGGACGCGCTGCGTCCGGCAGATGGTGTCCAGGCAATCGCGGAGCACGAGGGGGATACGGTCCGGCGGCGCAGGGGAGAATTCAGGCAGGCCGCGCCGCAGCCCCCGGAGTGCGGCCGCCAGCGCGGCATGGTCCTCCGGCAGGGCGCAGAGCATGGCGCGCACGGCGGCGTCTGCTGCAGCGCCAGGAATGTTCGGGCAGCTGCATTGTTCCCGTCCGCCGGTCGATTTCGCACGGCAGACATAGGAAAAGCGCTCGCCGTCTGCCGCGCGGCGGTATTTGGCATACATCGGTCTGCCGCAGCGGCACTGCAGCAGACCGGCTAACAGGGCGGGCGTCTCGTGCTCCGTACGCGGCGTGCGGCAGTCCGTCCGCCGGAGCCGCTCCTGCACGGCGGCCCACTGTGAGCCGGGGATGAGCCCGGGGTGCTGCCCGACCGCGACGATCCAGGCCTCCGGCGGCAGGGCGACGGCGGTGCGGCCGCGGGACTGATCCGTGCGGTGATAGGCAAGGACGCCGTGCCGCCCGTCAAACTCCTCCTGCGCAGCGGAGAGCTCCGTGCCTGCCGCCCGGAGCCAGGCAAGCATATCCGCATCCGCCCGCGCATAGACCGGGTTGTGCAGGATATCGCGCACGGCGTGGCGCGTGAACGCGTTGCCGTTTTTTGTGGTAATACCGCGCTCCTGCAGTCCCTTTACAACGGCTGTCAGAGAGCCGAGGCGTGCGAACAGGCTGTACATGGCCTTGACGGTCTCCGCCTCCTCCGGAAGAAGCCGCAGGCGGCAGGCACGCTTTGTTCGCCCGTCGACGGTGACGGCCTGCACGGCCTCCGAGGCAAAGCCGGTCGGCGTGATGCCGCCGAGCCAGCGGCCGGTCTTGGCCAGCTCACGGAGGTTGTCGCGGATGCGCTCGGCGATGGTCTCGCGCTCGAGCTGCGAGAAGACCGAGGCGATGTACATCATGGCCCGGCCCATGGGCGTGGACGTGTCGAACTGCTCCCGAATGGAAACGAACGCCACGTTCAGCTGCGCCAGCCGCTCGATGAGGGCGGTGAAGTCTCCGATGCTGCGGCTGATCCGGTCGAGCCGGTAGACGATGAGCATACGGAAGCGCCCGGCCTCGGCCGCGCGCATCATCCGCCGGAAGGCGGGGCGGTTCAGGTCCCCGCCGGAGAAGCCGTCATCTTCAAAAATTTCCGGCTCCGGCGCGTCCGGCTCGTGCGCGCGGAGATACTGGCGGCATAGCTCGATCTGGTTGCCCACGCTTTCACCCTTGCCGGTGAAGCGGGATTTTCGGGAGTAGATCGCAATGCCTTGTTCGTGCAATGGCAGCACCACCCTGCTATGTGATGTGCTCTCCTTCATGATAGCATAAGGAGGCAGGAAAGTAAATGCCGCCCGGCTGGAATTTATGCCCGGCTGCGGCAGACATCTTTGTACAATGCAAACAAAATCCGGAAAAATTTCCGAATAATTGTTGACAAAACCGTGTAGAAAATGGTATTGTAAGTAGGGCGCGGGAAGGACCGCGCCGGGATAACACCGGAACTGAATAAGTGTCGGATGATTGGTCCGGGAGAGACCGCGCGCTGCGCGGCGCCGAAGGGGAATGCAGAAGCTCTCAGGCAAAAGGGTCGGGCGATGACGACACTCCGAAGAGTGCGGCGGCAGCCGCACGCCGAAGGTGCAACCTGCCGGAAACGGCGGGGAATCTCTCAGGTAATGGACGGAGGCACGAAGCCAAGGGGCCGTGTGTCTCAGACTGTCAAAAAACCTGCCAAGCCAAAAGCTTCGGAGGGAAGAAAAGTGTGAAAGGAAACCGTCAGGGTGTCCTTTCGCGTTTGATCACCCGCCGCAGCGGCAGAATTGCAAAATATTACTACAAAATTTTATTTTGCAATTCTGAATGCAGCTTGGCGAAAAGCCCCGAAGGGACTTTTGACAAGCTGAGGCACGAAGCCATGGGGCTTTGTGTCTTTTTTCATATCCGGCGGCCGCAGAACGCGGCGAAATCATAAAGGAGGAACCCAGTAATGAGCGAACTCAAGCGCACCCAGCTCTATGACGTCCATGTAGCGGCAGGCGCCTCTATGGTGGATTTCGGCGGATGGGAGATGCCCATCCAGTACCCCAGCGGCATTGTGGCGGAGCACCTGTATACCCGCCATGCCTGCAGCCTCTTTGACGTCTCCCATATGGGCCGCGTGCTCGTCGAGGGCCCGGACCGCGTTGCCTTTCTGCAGCATGTGCTCAGCAGCAACGTCGAGAGTCTGGACCTCAACATGGCGCAGTACTGCATCATCCCCACCGAGAACGGCTCCGCCGTCGACGACGCCTATCTCTACCGCTTTGAAGAGGAACGGTTCCTGCTTGTCGTAAATGCGGCGAACACGGAAAAGGACCTTGCGCACCTGCGCGAGGCAATGAAGAACTATAACTGTACCATGACGGAGATCACGAAGGACTGGGCGGCCATTGCCGTGCAGGGCCCGAAGTGCAAGGACATCCTCATGACGCTCTCCGGCGGCGTGCAGCTCACCGAGCCGATGAAGAACGCGCTCGGCACCGTCACGCTCGAGGGCCGTCTGGTCCGCGTGGCCAAGACGGGCTACACGGGCGAGCCGCTCGGCTTTGAAGTTTACTGCCGCAGCGAGGACGCTGCCTGGCTGTGGAACCGCCTTGTGGAGCTCGGCGCAAAGCCCGCCGGTCTCGGCGCGCGCGACACGCTCCGCCTCGAGGCTGCTCTGCCGCTGTACGGCCATGAGATGGGCCTTGATCCCGCCGGGAACGAGATGCCGATCTTCGCCGTGCCGCTGGCCAAGTTTGCCGTCAGCTTTGCGCCCCAGAAGGGCGATTTTATCGGCCGCAAGCCGCTCGAGCAGCAGTTTGCCGCCTTCAAGCGCATCATGAACCGCGACTTCAGCGATCTGTCTGTGCTGCCGCGCCGCATCCAGCCCATCACGCTGCTCGACCGCGGCGTCATGCGCGCCGGTATGCCCGTCTACCGCGGTGAGAAGCAGGTCGGCTGGGTGACGAGCGGCACGATGGTTCCGTATTACGTCGCCGAGGGCGAGGGCCTGCAGACCGTCATCACCGACGAGACGGCCAAGCGCGCCATCGGCCTGTGCTACATCGACAGCGACATCCTCACGGATGACACCGTGGAGGTCGATATCCGCGGCAAGCGGCTCAAGGCCGTCATTCCCGCGAACCACATGAGCGTCAGCGCGCCGCCGTTCGCGCGTCCGCTGCTGTATCGCCCGGAGGAGAAGGATCCCGTCGGCTCTCTCGAGAACCTGCCCGGCAAGGCCTTCGAGCTGCTGAAGAAGGCCGAGGAGAACCACCTGTGGCGCCAGAAACAGTGCATCAACCTCATTCCGTCCGAGAATACGCCGAGCCACGCCGTGCAGATGCTCAGTGCCAGCGACCCCAGCTGCCGCTATGCCGAGCACAAGAAGGTCCTGTCGTTCTATGACAAGGATATCTTCTACTATCAGGGCACGAAGTTCATCGACGAGGTCGAACGCCTGCTCGTCGAGCAGATGCGCCTGTACCTCGGCTGCGCGCAGGTCGAAACGCGCGTCGTCAGCGGCCAGATGAGCAATATGGCCACGTTCTCCGCCCTCATGGACTGGAAGAACCGCCTCGACCGCAAGCACACGCCGCAGCGCCTCGGCTATGTCATGAACAACCACATCATCAAGGGCGGCCACCTGTCGGCCCAGCCCATGGGCGCGCTGCGCGACTACGTTGCCGTCGATCCGAAGACGGAGCGCACGGCCGTCGTGAACTTCCCGGTATGCCGCGACAACATCTACAAGATCGACGTCGAGGGCACGAAGAAGCTCATCGACGAGTATCGCCCCGAGCTCATCATCTTCGGCAAGAGCATGGTCCTGCACCGCGAGCCGGTCGCAGAGATCCGCGCCTTTGTCGATGCGCAGAACATCCCCACGACGATCATGTACGATATGGCCCATGTGCTCGGCCTCATCGGAGACCACTTCCAGAACCCGTTCGCGGACGGCGCGGAGATCGTTACCGGCTCGACGCACAAGACGTTCTTCGGCCCGCAGCGCGGCGTCATCGGCGTGAATTATCAGCGCGAGGACCTCAAGTGGGGCCTGTGGGAGGCCATTGAGAGCCGCACGTTCCCGGGCAGCGTCTCGAACCACCACCTCGGCACGCAGCTCGGCATGCTGATGGCCGCCTATGAGATGAACCACTTCAAGGATGCCTATCAGAGCGCCATCATCGCCAATGCAAAGCACTTCGCCCGCGCGCTCAAGGCGCAGGGCCTCGATGTGCAGGGCGATCCCGCCATCGACTACACCGAAACGCATCAGGTCATCGTCTCCGTCGGCTACGGCACCGGCCCCGAGGTCGCCGAGCGGCTCGAGGAGAACAACATCATCGTGAACTATCAGGCCACGCCGGAGGAAGAGGGCTTCACCGCCAGCGGCGCGCTGCGCATGGGCGTCAGTGAGATGACGCGCTTCGGCTTCGGCCCGGCAGAGTTCGACGAGCTGGCCGCGCTGATGGCAGACTGCATCCTGCGCGGCAAGGACATCTCGGAGGATGTCGTTCGCCTGCGCAGCCGCTTCACGAAGATGCACTACTGCTTCAACGACGCGGAGTTCAACGCCGCGCTCGATCGCTTCGCCGGAGAGATCGGCTTCTGAGATCAACAAAGTCCGCCCCGCATCCGCGGGGCGGAAAACCGACATGAAAAATACTGAAAAATTTATCTGGGAGGAACTACCATGAATTATCCTGTTGAGCTGCAGTACACGAAGTCCCATGAGTGGGTGAAGACCGAGGGCGACGTCACGGTCGTCGGCATTTCCGACTTCGCGCAGGATGCGCTGGGCGACGTCGTGTTTGTGAATCTGCCCGGCGTCGGTGACGAGGTCACGGCAGAAGAGGCCTTCGGCGATGTCGAGTCCGTCAAGGCCGTCAGCGATCTCGTCAGCCCGGTCACCGGCGTGGTGCTCGAGATCAACGAGGAGCTGCTGGACCATCCCGAGCTGCTGAACAGCGATCCCTACGGCAACTGGCTCATCAAGGTCGAGCAGGTGACCGATACGGAAGAGCTGCTGGATGCCGCCGCCTACAAGGCCTTCTGCGCGCAGGAGGGCTGACATGGGCAGCTATGTTCCCAACACCCCCGAAGAGCGGCAGGAGATGCTGCGGGCCATCGGCCTGCACGACTTCCGCGAGCTCTACGGCGATGTGCCCGCGTCCATGTATCTGGACCGGCCGCTCGATCTGCCGTCCGGCATGAGCGAGCTGGAGGTGCGGCGGACCATGACGGAGCTGGCAGGGGAGAACAAGGTGTTTTCCACCATTCTCCGCGGCGCCGGAGCCTATGACCACTACATCCCCTCCATCGTGAAGTATATCCCGGCAAAAGAGGAGTTCCTGACGGCCTACACGCCCTATCAGGCGGAGCTGAGCCAGGGCATCCTCCAGTCCATCTTTGAATATCAGACCATGATCTGCGAGCTGACGGGCATGGATGTCTCCAATGCGTCCGTCTATGACGGCGCGACAGCCGCCGCCGAGGCAGCAGCCATGTGCCGCGACCGCAAGCGCCGCGTGACGCTGATCTCCGGCGCGGCCCATCCCGACGTTATCAACACCGTCCGTACCTACTGCTACGGCACGGGCGACGAGCTGCGCGTCATCCCCGTCAAGGACGGAAAGACCGATCCGGACGCCCTGCGCGAGCTTCTGACGGCCGGGGACGTCTCCGGCGTGTGCATCCAGCAGCCGAACTTCTTCGGCCAGCTCGAGGATGCCGAGGCACTCGGTGAGATCATCCATGCAGCGGGCGCGCTGTATATCCTCAGCTGCAACCCCATCGCCCTCGGCATCCTGAAGACACCGAAGGAGTGCGGCGCGGATATCGCAGTCGGCGAGGGACAGCCGCTCGGTATGCCCCTCGGCTGGGGCGGCCCGTATCTCGGCTTCATGGCCGCTACGTCGAAGCACATGCGCAAGCTGCCGGGCCGCATCGTCGGCCAGACGGTCGATTCGCACGGCGAGCGCTGCTTTGTCCTGTCGCTGCAGGCGCGCGAGCAGCACATCCGCCGCGAGAAGGCCAGCAGCAACATCTGCTCGAATGAGGCGCTGTGCGCGCTGACGGCGGGCGTTTATCTCTCAGCCATGGGTCCGGAGGGCCTTGCCGAGGCTGCGCGCCAGAGCATGGCCAAGGCGCACTATCTTGCCCGCGGCCTTGCGGCCATCGAGGGCGTGACGCTGCGCTATTCCGGCGAATTCTTCCATGAGTTTGTCACGGATCTGCCGAAGCAGGACGAGATCCTTGCTGCGCTGGAGCAGGCCGATATCCTCGGCGGTCTTCCGCTGGAGGGCGGCATCCTGTGGTGCGCTACGGAGAAGGTCCCGCGCGAAGCGCTGGACCGCACCATCGCCATCGTGAAGGAGGTGCTGAGCAAATGAAGCTGATCTTTGAGCGAAGCGTTCCCGGCCGCCGCTGCAGCATCCTCCCGGCGTGTGATGTTGAGGAGACGCCGCTGCCGGAGTCTCTGCGCCGCGCGGAGGCTCCCGTTCTGCCGGAGCTGAGCGAGCAGGACCTCAGCCGCCACTATACGGAGCTGAACCACCACGTCCACGGCGTGAACTGCGGCTTCTATCCGCTCGGCTCCTGCACCATGAAGTATAATCCCCGGATCAACGAGGAAATGGCCGCGCTGCCCGGCTTTACGGGCATCCATCCGCTGGCCCCCGCCCACACGGTGCAGGGCTGCCGTCGTGTGCTGGAGCTTGCGCAGCAGTATCTGTGCGAAATCACGGGCATGGACGGCATGACGTTCCAGCCCGCAGCCGGTGCGCACGGCGAGTTCACGGGCGTTCTGCTCATCAAGCAGTATCACGATGCCCGCGGCGACAAGAAGCGCACGAAGATCATCGTTCCGGACTCCGCGCATGGCACGAACCCGGCTACAGCTGCCATGTGCGGCTATCAGGTCGTGAATATCCCGTCCGCGCCGAACGGCTGCGTCGATCTCGAGGCGCTCAAGGCCGTGCTCGGCGACGACACCGCCGGACTGATGCTGACGAACCCGAACACCGTCGGCATTTTTGACGAAAACATTCTGGAGATCACGCGTCTTGTCCACGAGGCGGGCGGCCTGTGCTACTATGACGGCGCGAATCTGAACGCCGTCATGGGCGTTGTGCGCCCCGGCGACATGGGCTTTGACTGCATCCACCTGAACCTGCACAAGACGTTCTCCACGCCGCACGGCGGCGGCGGCCCCGGCGCGGGCGCGGTCGGCTGCAAGGACTTCCTGAAGCCCTATCTGCCGCATTCCGCCACGCTGGACGGCGTGGGCCACATCCAGGTGCGCGCCTTTGCGGGCAACTTCCTCGTCGTGGTGCGCGCACTGGCATATCTGCTCACGCTCGGACGCGAGGGCGTTCCCGAGGCGGCACAGAATGCCGTTCTGAACGCGAACTATCTCATGCGCCGCATGGCGGGCACGTTCCGCCCGGCGTTTGACCGCATCTGCATGCATGAATTCGTTCTCGATCTGAGCGAGTTCAAGAAGGAGACCGGCGTCTCCGCGCTGGATGTCGCCAAGACGCTCATCGACTATGGCATGCATCCGCCCACAATGTACTTCCCGCTCATCGTGCATGAGGCCCTCATGCTCGAGCCGACGGAGACCGAGAGTCGGGAAACGCTCGACGAGGCGGCGGAAATCTTCCGCAAGCTCTATGAGCTTGGCTACAAGGACCCGGAATACATGCACGCTACGCCGCATCATGCGCAGATCGGCCGTCCGGATGAGGTGCAGGCTGCCCGCAATCCCATCCTGAGGTGGACGCGCGCATGATCCGGAAGCTGCTGTACCTCTGCACGGACAACACCGATCCGTATCATAACCTCGCGCTGGAGCAATACCTGACCGATACGGTCCCGGCGGATACCTGCATCCTCTATCTGTGGCAGAACCGCCATACCGTGGTCATCGGCCGGAATCAGAATGCCTGGCAGGAGTGCCGCACGGCGCTTCTGGAGCAGGACGGCGGGAAGCTCTCCCGCCGCCTCTCCGGCGGCGGCGCTGTGTATCACGATATGGGAAATCTGAATTTCACGTTCAGCCTGCCCACGGCGGAGTACGATCTGCACCGGCAGCAGCGTGTGATCGTCGAGGCCTGCCGCTCCCTCGGCATCGAGGCGAGCTTCTCCGGGCGCAACGACATTCTGGCCGCCGGGCGGAAATTCTCCGGCAATTCGTTCTATCACCACAACGGCTGCTCGTTCCACAACGGCACGCTGCTCGTCTCGGTCGACATGGCCAACCTCGGCAAATACCTGACGCCGTCGCAGCGCAAGCTGCAGAGCAAGGGCGTCGCGTCCGTGCCTTCGCGCGTTGTGAACCTGTCCGAGCTGCATCCGGGTCTGCGCATTTCGCAGATGCAGCAGGCCATGGCGCAGGCGTTTGCGGATGTCTACGGTCTGCCGGTCACCACGATCACGGAATCGCAGCTCGATGCCTCGGAGATCGAGGCCCGCCGCATGCGCTTTGCCTCCTATGACTGGATCTACGGCAGAGCGCAGCCGTTCCCGTTCTCCTGCGGAGCGCGCTACCCCTGGGGCGAGATCACGCTGGAGCTGCAGGTCGAGGAGGGCGTCTGCCGCGATGCGGCCGTCTACACCGATTCGATGGACGCGGAGTTTGCCGCGCCGCTGGCGGAGGCCCTGCGCGGCTGCCGCTTCCGCGTGGCGGACCTGTGCGGCCGCGTGCGCGAGGTGCCCGCCTGCTGTCAGATCGCGGACGACCTGTGCGCCCTGCTCGGCGAGCAGGAAATTTGAAAGGAGTGCCTATGGCAGACTATCAACTCATCGTCATCGGCGCGGGCCCCGGCGGCTATACCGCCGCGCTGCGCGCCGCGAAGCTTGGCCTGCATACGGCTGTTATTGAGGACCGCGAGTGCGGCGGCACCTGCCTGAACCGCGGCTGTGTGCCGACGAAGGCTCTGCTGCACGCCTCGCAGGTCTGGAGCGATGCGCACCACTGCGCGGGCGTCTGCGCAGATGGCGCGAGCCTCGACCTTCCGGCGCTGTACCGCCACAAGGACGAAATTTCGCAGACGCTCAGCAGCGGCATCGAGGGCCTGTTCCGCAGCGCGAAGGTCACGCTACTGCGCGGCCGCGCCCGCATCACAGCTCCCGGCTGCGTCGAGATCACCGGGCAGGATGCCGGGACCGTCACGGCGGATCATATCCTCATCGCCACCGGCTCCGTTCCGGCCCGCCCGCCCATTCCCGGCCTGGAGCTTGCCATGACCTCGGACGAGCTGCTTAAGGGAACGGACCGCCTCTACCGCTCCATCGTCATCATGGGCGGCGGCGTCATCGGCGTGGAATTTGCCACGTTCTACAGCGACCTCGGCTGCGAGGTCACCGTGATCGAGGGCCTTGACCGCCTGCTGCCCGGCATGGACCGCGAGCTCGGTCAGAACCTTGCACAGCTGCTCAAGAAGCAGGGCGTGCGCGTGTTTGCCAACTCCATGGTCCAGCGCGTCGAGCAGGGCGAGGACGGCCTGACCGTCCACTTTACCACCCGCGGCAAGGAGGACTTCGTCACGGGCGAGGCCGTGCTCTCGGCCTTCGGCCGCAGCCCGAACTGGAAGGGCCTGTTCGCAGACGGCCTCCAGCCGGAGACGGACGGCCGCCGCATCCATACGGATGAAAACGGGCAGACGAGCATTCCCGGCATCTATGCCATCGGCGATGTTTCGTCCCCGGTGCAGCTGGCCCACGTCGCGGCGGCGCAGGGAACGGCTTGCGTGGAGCGGCTTGCGGGCCGCACGCCGAGCGTCCGGCTGGACCTCGTCCCCGGCTGCGTCTATTGCCGCCCGGAGATCGCCTCCGTCGGCCTGACCGAGGCCGACGGCAAGGCGCGCGACATCCCGGTCAAGGTCGGCAAGTGCACGCTTTTTGCCAACGCCCGCACCATGATCGCAGGCACCGGCCGCAGCTTTATGAAGGTCGTCGCCCACGCGCAGACCGGCGTGCTGCTCGGCGCGCAGCTCATGTGCGAGCATGCGACCGATATGATCGGCCAGCTCAGTCAGGCCATTGCCAACGGCATGACGGCCCGCCAGCTGCTGGCAGCCATGCGCCCGCACCCGACGTTTGAAGAGGCGCTCGGCGAGGCGCTCGAGGAGCTCGTCGCGAAGCTGCCGGAATAAGCCCCGCCGCCCCGGCATAGGATGCCCGCGGGGGGGATCGTATGGAAGGGGAACTTCGCATTCGCGTGCTCCGGCCGGACCAGCCGGAGGCGCTTCTGGCGCGCCGCGTGGCGCAGGTGCATGCCGCTCTGCTTGAGGAGCTGCTGCCAGAGCTGGCGCAGACGCCGGAGGAGCAGGCTGCGCTGCTGGATGCCATGCTTACTGCGCTTTCTGAAACTTAAAAAACGGGATCGCTGCTTGCGCAGCGGTCCCGTTTTGTGAGTCGGAAGGGGAAATGACGCCCCGGCGGGTGCATTGCATTTTCAACACACCTTGCCGCATATGTTGCAAGGCGCGCGCCCTTTTTCGGGTCGAAAGTCGAGATGCCCTTGATGAGTCCAATGGTGCCGATGGAGATCAGGTCCTCCTGATCGGAGGTCTGCGTGTAGTATTTCTTCATAATGTGCGCCACGAGGCGAAGATTGCGCTCGATGAGCACATTGCGCGCCTCCAGATCGCCCTGTGCGGCGCGCTCGAGATACTCCCGCTCCTCCCGCGCCGTCAGCGGCTTCGGAAAGGAACCGCCGTTCGACAGGCGCAGGGAATACAGCATGCTGCTGATGATGAGCCATACGGCCAGCATAAGAAACCACCCCCTGCCACTGTATTCCCGAGCAGCAAGTCCATATACCGGCCGAAAGATACAAAAGATACAAAAAACCTCTCCCGGAGACCCGGAAGAGGTTTTTGCGGATAAACTCAGACCTTCTCCTTGACCTTGGCGGCCTTGCCGAGGCGGTTGCGGAGGTAGTAGAGCTTCGCACGGCGGACCTTGCCGCGGCGAACGGTCTCGACCTTCACGATGCTCGGAGAATGAACGGGGAAAACCTTCTCGCAGCCGACGCCGTAGCTCAGGCGGCGGACGGTGATGGTCTCCTCAATGCCGCCATGCTTGCGGGCAATGATCGTTCCCTCGAACACCTGCACTCTCTCACGAGCACCTTCCTTGATTTTCACATGAACGCGAACGGTGTCGCCGACATTCATCTGCGGCAGTTCTTCCTTCATGTACTGGCTGGTCAGAGCCTTCATCAGATCCATAATGTTTGTCCTCCTCATTTATTAGGCGTTCGTGCAAGTGTTGACATCACCGCAGAGGACCGCCCATTCACAGACTTGACTAGTTTACCACAAAACCGTGCAGAATGCAAGCAAAACTTTCATTTTTTCTTCGAAAAACGAACGGGTATGCGGAATGTGATTTTTTTGTGAATTTCTGTCGGACTGGGTGCTTTTTCGCGGGAGCTGTGCTATAATGACCGGAGAAAATGCTGATTTGAGGGACTGTTATGAAACAAAAATCCAAGCAGCCGTATCCGCGCGTCTATCGCCAGATCCCGATGCTGCAGGCAGACCCGGCAGAGGGCCTTTCTCCGCAGGAGACCAAGCTCCGGCAGAGCAACGGCCTGAGCAACATTATGCCGCCGTCCAATACGAAGTCCGAGGGGCAGATCATCAAGGAAAATGTCCTGACCTTCTTCAACCTGATCTTCCTGGTGCTGGCGCTGTGCCTGTGCCTTGTCGGCTCGTTCAAAAATCTGATGTTCCTGCTCGTCGCTGCGGCTAACACAGTCGTCGGCAGCTTTCAGGAGATCCGCGCTAAGCGCGCCGTCGATAAGCTGACGCTCGTCGCGGCAGGAACGGCTAAGGCCATCCGCTCCGGCCAGCGCATCTCCGTGCGTACAGATCAGCTTGTCCGCGATGACATCGTGGAATTTGCGGCGGGCGACCAGATCTGCGCGGATGCCGTCGTGCGCGATGGCCAGCTGCAGGTCAATGAGTCGCTCCTGACCGGCGAGGCCGACGCCATTCTGAAAAATCCGGGCGACACGCTGAAGTCCGGCAGCTTTGTGATCTCCGGCCGCGCCCGCGTGCAGCTGACGCATGTCGGCTCAGAGAGCTATGCGGCAAAGCTGGCGGCCGAGGCGCGGCGCAATGTCCGCTCTACGAAGTCCGAGATGATGCTCTCTCTGACAAAGCTCATCACGGTCGTCGGCATCGCGCTCATCCCGCTCGGCATCATCCTGTTCCTGCGTCATTTCCTGTCCGTGTTCCAGGGCCTGCCGCTGCGCGACTCCGTGGAATCCACGGTCTCGGCCCTGATCGGCATGATCCCGGAGGGCCTTTACCTGCTGACGAGCGTCGCCATCGCGGCCAGCTGCCTGAAGCTCTCGCGCAAGCGCGTGCTCGTGCAGGATATGAACTGCATCGAGACGCTGGCCCATGTGGACGTGCTCTGCGTGGATAAGACCGGCACGATCACGGAGCCGACCATGGAGGTCACGGACGTCTATCCGCTGAACTCCGAGCGCTTCAGCTACGACGATATCGAGAAAATTCTCGCAGCGTTCTACCACGGCGAAGAGCCGGATAACGAGACGGCCCGCGCCATGGGCCAACAGTTCGCGGGCGAGACGACTTGGCGCGCCGTCAAGCGCATGGCCTTCTCGTCCTCCACAAAGTGGTCCGGCGCCGATTTTGGTGAAAACGGCCGCTATGTGGTCGGCGCGCCGGAATTCATCATGGGCGACCGCTATGATTCTATCCGAAGTGAGGCGGAGCCGTGGTCCGAGCGCGGCTGCCGTGTGCTGCTGCTCGCGGCCTATGACACGGCGTTCGACGACGGCCCGCTGCAGAGCGCGCATGTCGCGCCTATCGCGCTCGTCTTCCTGTCGAACCTGCTGCGCCCCGACGCGCAGGAGACGTTCCGCTATTTTGCCAGTCAGGGCGTGTCTGTCCGTGTTATCTCGGGCGATAACCCGATCACGGTCGCGCAGATCGCGGCCCGTGCCGGCATCGAGAATGCCGATCGTTATGTCGATGCAACGACGCTCTCCACGGAGCAGGACTTCGAGGAGGCTGTCAAGTATTACACCGTCTTCGGCCGCGTCACGCCGGAGCAGAAGCGCTATCTTGTCCGCGCCTTCCAGAAGCAGGGCCATACGGTCGCCATGACGGGCGACGGCGTCAATGACGTGCTGGCGCTGAAGGATGCCAACTGCGGCATCGCCATGGCCTCCGGCAGTCAGGCTGCCTCGCAGGTTGCACAGATCGTGCTGCTCAATTCGCAGTTCAGCGCGATGCCCGCCATTGTGGCGGAGGGCCGCCGCGTCATCAACAACATCCAGCGCGCAGCGTCGCTGTTCCTCGTGAAGAATATCTTCTCGTTTGCGCTGACGCTCCTGCTGCTGTTCATCGACATGCCCTATCCGCTGCTGCCTATCCAGCTGTCGCTCATCAGCACGTTTACCATCGGCATCCCGTCGTTTTTCCTCGCGCTGGAGCCGAATTACGCGCGCGTGGAGGGCAAATTCATGCGCAATGTCATCCGGCGGGCCATGCCGGGCGGCCTGACGAACCTGACGATCGTGCTGCTGGCCGGGTTCTTTACCTCGACGTTCGGCCTGAGCAATGAGCAGCTCAACACGATCTGCGTCTGGGTCATGTCCGCCGTCGGCCTCGTTACGCTGTATCATGTCTCCGTCCCGTTCACGCGCCTGCGCCTCGCTGTGCTGGCTGCCATGACGGCGGCGATGCTGTTCAGCCTGCTCGTCATCCCGGCGTTCTTCGACCTCCCGGCGCTCAATGCCAGCTCGGCCCTCATCCTCGTTACGCTCCTGCTGGCCTGCCCGACCGTGATGCGCTTCTTCCGCGTCATCTTCGATAAGCGCGTCGCCAAGCTCGACCTTGCTCCGGCTAAGAAGCAGAAAAAACGTCATCGTTTTGAAAAGTAAAAGAACGCTCCGCAGGCAGCTGTGATGGCCTCCTGCGGAGCGTTTTTTCTGTCTCAATAATTCTCGGCGCAGAGCTCAAAATAGCTCTGCGGATGATTGCACACGGGGCAGACCTCCGGAGCGGCCGTGCCGACAACGATGTGGCCACAGTTTCGGCACTCCCAGATCTTGACCTCACTCTTTGCGAAGACGGCGGCCGTCTCCACGTTGTGCAGCAGGGCGCGATAGCGCTCCTCGTGATGACGCTCGACCTCGCCGACCATGCGGAAGCGGGCTGCCAGCTCCGGGAAGCCCTCTGCCTCGGCCGTTTTGGCAAAGCCTGCATACATGTCCGTCCACTCGTAGTTCTCGCCCTCTGCGGCCGCTGCGAGGTTCTCGGCCGTGCTACCGATGCCGGCCAGCTCCTTGAACCACAGCTTGGCGTGCTCCTTCTCGTTGTCCGCCGTTTTGAGGAACAGCGCCGCGATCTGCTCGTAGCCCTGCTTCTTTGCAACGGAGGCAAAGTAGGTGTACTTGTTGCGCGCCTGCGATTCGCCCGCAAAGGCGGCCTGCAGGTTCTTTTCAGTCAGCGTTCCGGTATACTTCGTCGTTTTTGCCATGTTGATCGTCTCCTGTGTTAAGAAGTTGGTGTGATGGGTTCTTCAGGAACGGCCTCGGCGGCCTTGATGCGCTGATACATGTCCTGCATCTGCCGGTCGATCTCCGCGATCTTCCCCGCGCAGGCGAGCATTTCCTCGTTGATCCCCGCGGGCAGGCGGCTGCGGTCGGCCTTGTAGCGGATGTCGTGCTCCAGACTGGCCCAGAAATCCATGGCGATGGTGCGGATCTGGACCTCGGCCAGCACCTGCTCTGTCCGGTTCGAAAGGTAGACCGGCACGCGCAGGTCCAGATGCAGGGAGCGGTAGCCATTGTAGTTCGGCGTTTTGATATAGTCCTGCCGCTTGACGATCTCCAGATCCTGCTGGCGCTCGACCATCTCCGCTACGCGGTAGACGTCGTCGATGTAGCTGCACACGACGCGCACGCCCGCAATATCGTTAACATTCTGCATGGCGGACTCCAGCGTCAGGGGCAGGCCCTTTTTCAGCAGCTTGGCCATGATGCTCTCGGGGGATTTCACGCGGCTTTCGATATGGTGGATGGGGTTGCGTGCATACAGCACATTGAATTCGCTGTTCAGGACCTCAAATTTCAGGGTGAGCTGCCGCCCGGCAGCGGCATAGAGATTCCGCATGACCAGAAACGCGTGGGCGTCTTCCAGCAGCGGCGCGGCGGAACGATCCATGGCGCATCCCTCCTGAGAATGGTTTCAGTGCAGCTTCTCCAGCTCGGCCTGCCAGACTGCGGCACAGGCGTCGCTCGGCATACGCCAGTCGCCGCGCGGCGAGAGCGTGACGGAGCCGACCTTCGGACCGTCTGGCAGGCAGCTGCGCTTGAACTGTTGGATGAAGAAGCGGCGGTAGAAGTTTTTCAGCCAGTGCAGCAGCGTCTCTGCGGGGTATTTTCCGGCAAATGCGGCCTGCGCCAGCCGGTAAATTTTTTCCGGCCCGAAGCCGAAGCGAAGCACATAGTAGAGGTAGAAATCATGCAGCTCATAGGGACCGACAAGGGATTCCGTCTGCTGCGCGATCTCGCCGGTCTCCGTCGCGGGGAGAAGCTCCGGGCTGACAGGCGTGTCGAGGATGTCGAGCAGCACGCGGCGCAGGGCGGGACTCTGGGCCGTGTCCGCCTCATAGCGAACGATGTGGCGCACGAGCGTCTTCGGAACCCCCGCGTTCACGCCGTACATGCTCATGTGGTCGCCGTTGTACGTTGCCCAGCCGAGCGCCAGCTCGCTCAGGTCGCCCGTGCCGACGACAAGGCCGCCCGTGCGGTTGGCAAGGTCCATCAGCTCCAGTGTGCGCACGCGCGCCTGCCCGTTTTCAAATGTGACGTCAAGCACGGACTCGCTCTGGCCGATGTCGGCAAAGTGACTGCGGACCGTGTTCGTAATGGAGATTTCCGTGAACTGTACGCCCAGCTCCTGACACAGAATTTCTGCGTTGGAGCGCGTCCGCTTCGTCGTGCCGAAGCAGGGCATGGTGACGGCAAGAATGTCCTGCATGGGACGCTGCAGGCGCTTCATGGCGCGCACGGCGACGAGTAAGGCAAGACAGCTGTCCAGACCGCCGGAGATGCCGAGCACGGCCGTTCTGGCGTGCGCATGCTCCAGCCGCTTTGCAAGGCCGTCTGCCTGGATCTCGAGGATCAGCTCGCAGCGCTCGGCGCGGGCGGCCGCATCGCTGGGGACAAACGGAGTGGGGGAGACGGGGCGGGTGAGTGCCGTCTCGTGCAGCGGCATGGAGAACGGAACGGTGGTATGGCCTGCGGCATTCGGGCAGAATGTCGTACTGCGGCGTCGCTCGCACTGCATGCGCCCGAGGTCCAGCACGGCCTCGGCGCGGCCGGTGCCGAAGGGCTTTGCCTCGGCCAGCAGCGCGCCGTTTTCACAGATGAGATCATGCGCGGCAAAGACCATATCCGTCGTGGATTCGCCGTGCCCGGCATCCGCATAGAGATAGGCGCTCAGCAAGCGTGCGGATTGCTGGCCGACGAGCTGGCGGCGGTATTCCGTCTTGCCGACGGTTTCGTCACTTGCCGAGAGATTGGCAAGCACCGTTGCCCCGGCCAGCGCATGGCGGGTGCTCGGCGGCAGCGGGGCCCAGAGGTCCTCGCAGATCTCCACACCGAGGCAGAAGTCCGGCATTTCGCGGCAGCGGAACAGCAGGTCCGTGCCGAAGGGGACGGACGCGCCGCACAGTGTGACGCTGCGCGTTTCGGCAGGTGCGGGGGTGAAGTGACGCAGCTCATAGAACTCTGCGTAGTTCGGCAGATGGGTCTTCGGCACAAGGCCGAGCAGCGCCCCATGGCAGACCACGGCGGCGCAGTTATAGAGTGCGCCGTCCACGCGGACCGGCAAGCCAACGACGGCGACGAGCTCGAGCGTTTCGCTTGCGCGGAGAATGTCCCGCAGGCCCTGCTCGGCGGCATCCAGCAGCGGCTGCTGCAGAAACAGGTCCGAGCAGGTATAGCCGGTGAGCCCAAGCTCCGGGAAAACGGCAAGCGCCGCGCCGTCCTGCGCGGCCTGCTGCATGGCGGCGATCGTTTCCTGCGTATTATAGGCGCAGTCTGCCACGCGCAGTGCGGGGGAGAGCGTGCAGACCTTCAGAAATCCGTTTTTCATAAAGGCGTTGTCCTTTCTGTTGCGGTACTTATCCCAATTATCATACCACAGACGGCGGCCCGAAACAAGGGCGGCTTTGGGGGAAAGTCCGAAGAGACTTTTTCGACAAGCAGACGTTATTGCAGCTCCTGCTCCAGCGCATCGAATTCCGGCGTGGAGAAGAATTCACCGAGTGTGATGCCGAGACCGTCGCAGAGCAGCTTGATCGTCAGAATTTTCGGGTTCTGGCTCTTGCCGTAGAGAATGTTCTTCAGGCTTGAGGGCGGCAGCGCGCTGAGCGAGGCGAGACGGTTGATGGAAATGCCGCGCTCTGCGCACAGCTGCAGAATGCGGTCGCGGACAGCGGTGACAGTGTTCATGGTGATGCCTGCCTTCCAAGTTTTTCCTTTAGCATAACGAAAAACACTGGACAATATAGGCTATGCATGCTACTATTAGGCTATCCATAGACTTTTTGGGAGAGCAAAACCATGGCGGACTATCAAAAAATGTATGCCATCCTCTGCGGAGCGGTGGACGATGCCCTGATGGGGCTGGAGCAGGGCAGCAGCGCGGCCTGCATCGCGCTCCGTCTCCGGCTGGCGCTGGAGCGCGCGGAGGAGATCTATCTGGAGACCAGTATGTGCGCGGAACGGCGCGGCGATACGAACCTGATCGAGCTGCGGCGCGATGCGCCGGATGTCTGGGAGCAATAGAAAAAACCGGGAGCAGGCTTTTGCCTGCTCCTGAAATCATTTCAGTCCTTCTGTTCTTCCGGGACGCGGACACTGACACCGTTGAGCTCTATACCCTCATCGACATTGATGAGCAGGTACTTTGCACCGCCGAGTACGCGCGTCTGCACAAGGTCCTGCCGGTCCGGATTCACGCGGATGACGACATCCGGCGTGCGGTACTCCAGCTGGGCCGCGCCGAGCAGATTCTGCGGGGGGACTTCGCTGCCGCCGCCGAAGGCCTCGTCATATTTGACATTGAAGGCGGCCATCTTCGGCTCGGACACGCCGCAGTGCTCCAGCACTGCACCGACCTCCTGCCGCGTGACGGCCAGCGGCTCCTCGGCGCGGGTCTCCTTGTGCGTCAGAACGAGCTCTCGCAGGGCGGTATGGACGTTCTGGACGACGTTCACGCTGCATTCGTCCTCCAGCGCATCCGTCAGCACCTCGCGGAACGTCTCGCGCTGTGTGCCCGCGGGCATGGGCGGCTGCAGATTGAACACGGCGGAGACGAACTCCTCATAGCTGTTGTCCGTGTTCTTCGTATAATACAGCGCGCCGTAGAGATTCGTCGCGCGGTCGTCAAAGGCAGGGAACAGGAAGCCAACCTCCGGCGCGGCGGCGACCCAGTCCGTGCCGCGCTCATGGAATTTCCCCTCTGCGGAGTCATAGCGCAGGACGGGCTTCGTCTCCTTCACGGGGCAGATGCTGCAGAGTATATAGGAAAACTGCTGCTCGCTGCCCTCTTCCTGCCGGAAGCCGTCTCGGGAACGGAACGGCACGTCATAGCGGTCCGCAGCCAGCAGGATCAGGTAGTTGTCCGCCAGATGCAGAGAGCCTGCGATCTTTTCATACAGGGTCTGCACGGCCTCCTCGTCCTCCAGGCCGGAGTCGCGCAGCCGCATGAGCAGGCGGTGCTCGTCGCTGTCCGCGACCTGCGCCGTCGAGAAGCTCAGGTCGGAGAGGGTTTTGCCCATTCGGCCGGAGATGCCTTTTTTCAGCAGCTCCAGATATTTTTCCTGCTCACCCTCCGGAAGCAGGCCCATGGAAAGGGTGAAGGCGGAGACGAGCTCGCCGTGCACGTTGACATAGCAGCCATGGATTTTTGTGATATTGCTCCGATCCTGGCGATAACGGCGGCGGAGCTCCGCCACTTCCTTGTCGATCATGTGGGATACCTCTCAAATTGGATTCCGGAATATTATAGCACAGACCGCTGCACATTTCCAGCGCGGAAGGCTAGAAAAGCCTAACAGACTTTTGCGAGAAACAACGGAGAGGGCCAAAACCCTCTCCGTTGTGCTGTGTTCAGTTTTCCGTTCCGGAAACGAGCTTCGTG
>ENA-UOJD01000503-UOJD01000503.1-human-gut-metagenome-genome-assembly--contig:-P48-NODE-503-length-55655-cov-10.632248_pt1 | contig 55655 bp, 61 predicted proteins | sample MGYA00242342_ERZ723889 | MGnify/ENA metagenome assembly ERZ723889 | reverse complement strand
GCACGGTGGTGTGAGAGGACGACTGCTCAAATAATGAGCACTCTCCTACTCGATTCCCTAAAGTATGCGCCGCACGCACAGAAAAGGGCCGCCACGCGTTCCAATCATGGCAGCCCTAGTGATTATACCTGTAAAACATTTCGGCTTCAAAAATATATAGCCTGCTCGCGTTTGCAGGATACAGAAAAGCCCCGGGGCGTTTGCCCTGGGGCTTGCTTTTTAGAAATAGTTGGCAACTTCCCATGTGTCTAAAATTTCGATGTTGCCGTTCAGAAGTTCAACAAACTTTTTGAGCTTTTTAACTTCCACTTCCCGCACGGCCTCAATAGTCCCAACATCTTCTAGCGTGTACCCGATTTCATAAAGGTACATTTTAAACAAGCGGCGTTCTCTTTCCGCCAGTCCCACGATTTTTAATTTACACATTTTTTTCTGCTTCATAAACTAGCCTTTCCTTTCGATAATAGCCCGGCTTGCGCCGGGCGGGTGATTCGGGGTTATAGTTCGACAACTTCCAGATATGCGCGGCGGCGGTCGTTGTCGATGATATACGGGCGGCAGCCGCTGCCGTCATATTGGTTAATTACGTCGGCTTGTTTAAAGCCGTCATAATCAATCACCGGGCAGCCTGCGTCATCAGCGTAAACGCTAGCGCCTTCCGGCAGCATCATGTAAACGCGGTCACTCGCTTCACTGTAAGCGACGGGGGCCAGGGAATAGCTTTCGTTATAGCCGCACTTCTGGTAGTCGCGCCAGCCAGGCAAAGGGCGTTATAAACGTTGTTTTTAACTTCTTTCAACATGGTTAATTTCTCCTAAAAAATCGCTTCTGCCTTTTAATATTCTACACCGGCGGCGGCTTTCCTGCCGGTGTAGTGGGTTGAATAAATTAAAATGCTGATTCAACGGTCTAAATAAAAATTGCTTACGCTTGTTCCGTATACTTCCGCTTTATATATGCGGTCGGGGTTGCGGGTGAAGAACCAGCAAACAAAGAACACTTTCGGCCCGTAAATGGCAACGCTGCAATTATTCGCAAGGTCAATAATAAGATTATGACTATTACGACACACGCCGTCAAGCTGATAAAATTTCTTTCGCTTCACTTTAAAGCCTCCCTTAATAAGCGTTAACTTTCCAATCATTCCAATCGTCAAAGGTGACAACTGACAGCATTTTACGCAAAACAAGAATATTCTGCTCGTATGCCTCTTGCTGCTTTTTCAACATCAGCCAGGCAGCGGCTGCCGCTTCTGCGTCGCTTATGATTTCGGCCGGCGTCTTTCCGCTGGCTTCTTTCTCTAGGCGCTTCAACTCGTCGCGCAGGTAGTCGCTATTTAAAATACGATTGCGCCAGTCGCCAGACTGCCCCCACGGGCCAACGGTAAAGCTTGTACAAACATGCTCGCGCTTGTCAACGTCATAACTTAAAGTGGTGGGGTCATAGCCGTTTGAATAGCCAGCGGCGCGGATGGCGTCGCGGATGGGGTCAAGGCGCGTGCTCTTCTCGCGCGTTTCCGCTTTAAAAATATCAGTGTAGGCGATATAGCAACGGCAAACGCCTTGAGCCTCTGCGTTTACCGCTTCAGCCGCAAAAAACGCGGCGGCAAAATGATTTGCCAGGTCTGCAACGGTGTGTGCCGGGGTGATTCGTGCCACGTGTTCGCGGCATAAGCGCCAACATAACGCGCGGCGCGGTTCCACGGCTGCAAGGCTCGCTTTTATAGCTTTTGCTAATTGTTCGGCTTTGCTCATGGTTTGTTCCTCCTTTATTTCGCTTTTAAAATTTTCAAGGTTCAGTTTTTGGCCTGCCTCATCAGTACCGGGGCGGCCGGCCCCCGGTATACGCCGCGCGGGGCGGCGTTTCGGCTATTGTAACAAGGGCGTTTCCGGGCGGTATTTTAAAAACTCGCTGCCGTGCAGGTCGCGGATTTGTTCCATAGTCAACGCGCGGCGGACTTTCTTCACCCATTCGCCAGCATGCCAGTACCAAAGTTTTTTCTTGCTGGCCCATCTGCAGCCGGCACCTTTCAAGGCGTCTTTGTTCTCTTTCGTTTCGCCGCCTATCCATAACCAGCTCCCGCAGATTTCGATTTCAAGGCCTTTCAAGCCCATGAGCACGGCCAGGATTTCGGCAAATTCCGCTTGTTCGGCCAGGATTTCGGCGGCTGTTTTATAAGTGCCATCCGCTTTCTTGTTGCGCTGCCACTCCTGGCGGCTTTCGCTTTCGGCCAGCTCTGCGGCGCGCTTGTCGTGCGCCGCGCTCATTGCCTTAAATTCTGCGGCCGTGCCTCCTTTGTCCGGGTGGCAACTCATGCAGGCTTTTTTAAACGCCTTTTTCAGTTCCTCGATTGTTTCGCAAGCGGCAAAAATCTTTTTCCAGTCCATTTTCTTTTCCTCCTTTTTAGGTTCCGGGCTGTATTTGGCTTTCAATTCGTCAAATTTTTCACGGCTGACTTTGGCAACCAGCTTTACAAAACGGCGGCTGCTGTCCCATGTATCATAGATAACGCCATTAACAACGGCTACGGCGTGCTTTGCTACAAAAACAACGTAGCTGGCGCCGGTATCGCAATGCTTTGTAAAGCTGTTGACTGTTTCGCGGCTGGCGGCTTTAACTTCAATTCCCAGGTCAGCCAGGGCGGCGGTGATGTTCTTCACGGTGTTCCATGCAGCGCCGCTTTCAAATACCTTTGTTTCCAGCAGCTTTTTAGCCTGCTGGTAGGTTAACGGGGTTGCCGTGCAGATTGCTCTAATTGAGCAATCACCAATATTTTTATTTTCGGGGTTCGCATTATACTTTTTAAAAGTCATTTTTTTATTCTCTCCTTTCGGCTGTGGCTAGGGCTTCGGACCTTCTGCCTGGCAGCTTTACGGCCCCCAACGGGGCCGCCGTCAGCTTTAAAAAATCAGATACACGATGTTTGTTGCGTATTGATAGACTTCCTGCTGTGCCTCGCTTAATGCCGGGTAGCGGTTCATAAGATTTGCAACTTTCATAAGTTGTTTGATTCGCAGGTTTTTAATTTTCATTGTTTCGGCCTCCTTAATATTTGTAAACGGTTGCTTCACCGGTAACATCAAAAAAGACATTATAGAAATGGCCTTTGACTACCGTGTAGAGTGCTTCAACGTGCCCCGGGAATTCGTCAAAGTCGCGGGTGTTCAAAATTTTAATGTCTTTCAAACACGGCTGAAAGCCGTATTCGCGGAAAAGCGCCAGCTGAACCGCTTTAGCGTTTTGAGTTTGCTCCATGCGTTTAGTCATTTTTTGTTCCTCCTTAAATGTAGCCGTGTTGGCTAGTTGCTTGTTTTCTATGTCTATAATTATAGCGTATGTGGCTATACTTGTCAATAGCTAAAATGGATATTTTTATATTTTTTTTGACTTGTTTTTTAGGCGCGGCGGCTATATAATGTAGATAACAAGATTGGAGGGCAAAAACATGAGCAAACAAGCAAGCCAAGCTATAAAATATGCGCTGGATAGCGCGCAGGTTAAGCGGTCGGCTCTGGCGGCTGCGCTAGGCGTGGCCAACGCACAAAGCATTAATGATAAGTTGAGCCGCGGCCGCTGGTCCGCTGATGAGCTAGCGACGGCGGCGGAACTATGCGGATATAGCCTGGCCCTGGTTGACAAGGCCGGGCGCGTCGCTGTGTCTGTTCCGGCGTCAACGCCGCCAGCAGATAGCGACGGCAGCCCCGCAGATGATGCGCAAGCCAAATAACAACATTATAAGAGGATAGCAACGGTCGCACGCTGGCAGATGTTCAGCGTGCGGCCGTTCTTCTTTATTCAGCAGCATTTATAATAGATTAATGGCGTTCACAAAAAAATAATAATGTATCATTGACTTAATAGCATTTTTTAAGGCATATAATTTATAGCAAGATAATAAATATAATTTAATTGATGATTGACAGATGGATTCTGTTAATCATTTTTTTATTGTCTTTTTCTGGTAAATAATGATTATCTTTTCAATATGTATTGTTAATGTATTGTTTACTGATTGTCATTATTGATAATATTAATTGTATATACAGTTACATAGTTTACAACGAGAATATGACGGAAATGTTTAAGATTAAAAGTTTATTAAGTAATACAAATACACCAACAAGAGGCAGGCCGCCGGCAATAGTCACCCAGCCGCAGACGCTGGAGGAATGTGCGGCGCTGCTCAAACAGCAGGGCGCAGCCGTTGCCGTCCTGGCTGTGCAGGACCTCCAGGCTTATTGGCTCAAGATTATGTCAGACAATAAAGCCAGCAACAAGGATAAGCTAGCCGCGTCAAAGCTATATGCAGAGAGCATAGGCGCGTTTGACAAGCAGACGCAAGCCAACAAGGGCCCGGCTGTGTATCATTGGGGCGCGGCAGATGACGCAGTAATAGTAAACGATTGTTCAGAAGATGCTGCCAAAACATAAACATAGATAGAGCTTTTAACATAATCCTTATTATCGGACGTAAAATATTATCCTGCTGCTGCGGCTGTGCTGATGATTCCAGATGCTGGCGGCGTGGCGGATGATGTTAGCGGCAGGTGTTCGCCTGGCATATGTTACGGCCGTTCCTGCGTGGCTCATGCGGCAGGCCTACCACGTTTTTGTTTTTGGTTGGGTGTTGGTTCTGGCTTTTGTTTGGCGGCGCTGGCGTTGGTGATTTCCCTGGGTTTTCGCAAAAATTGATTTTGGTTCTTGCCTTTTCCTCTGGCGTTGAGTGGGGGTGGGACCCAAAAATTTCGCAGCCGCCGGGGGAGGTAAATACCAAAAATTACCAAAACGATTTTTTCAAGGGGGTAAACATGGAAAACGTAATACAGATACCATATACTCCACGACCTGCATGGGCGAAGGTACTGCATAAGGAATTAAGCAGACACCGCTTTGCAGTAATCGTAGCACACCGCCGCTTTGGTAAGACCATCGGAATGGTGAATCACCTTATAAGGGATGCTTTGCAGAGTGATTTAATCAGCCCGCAGTATGCTTTGGTAGGTCCGTTCAGTGCACAGATGGAAATTATTGCATGGGGCCCATTGAAGTATTACACAAGCGTCATAGAAGGCATTAAGGTGAACGAAACTAAAAAGTATGTTGAATTCCCTAGTAAAGTACCTGGGGCACAGGGTGCGAGGATATATATCGTTGGTGCAAATAATCCCGACGCATTGCGCGGTACATATTGGGACGGCGTAATACTTGACGAGTATTCGGATATGAAGCCGGAGATGTGGACGCAGATAATCCGACCTGCGATAGAGAACGGCGACAGAAAAGGCTATTGCTATTTTATTGGTACACCCAAAGGGCAGAACAACTTCTATGAGATGTACAAGAAGGCCAAGACGAACAAGCGTTATTTTGCGTATTTGTCGAACGTGTACGATAGCGGCATTATAGACGCAAAGAGCATAGAAGAACTGAAAGAGGATATGCCGGAGGTAGAATTCAGACAAGAGTATTTGTGTGACTTTAGCGTATCGGCGATTAATGAGCTTTTCAGTCTGGAAGAATTAGACAGGGCTTTCAATAGAGAGTTGACGGAAAAGGATATTCCCTATGATATGCCGCTGGTGCAAGGCGCAGATATAGCACGCTTTGGCGATGACAGAACGTGTATATGGCAGCGTAAGGGTTTAATGGTATATCCACGACCGAGAGTGTATAAGAAGCTGAATACGATGCAGACAGCAGATTATATTGCTTTGGCAATGGATGAAAATAAAGCAGATATGACCTTTATAGACGTTGGCAACATGGGCGCTGGCGTAGTCGACAGATTGCGGCAGATGGGGTACACGGCGCTAAGAGAGATACCATTTCAAGGCGCGGCGATAGAGAATAAGCGTTATGAGAACATCAGAGCAGAGATGTACTTCAAACTGAAAGAGTGGATAGAGGCTGGCGGCGCTTTGCCGGAAGAACCGGGGCTAAGAGAAGAACTTGCAGTCATTCACTATAAGTATTCTAAGAATGGGCGTTTAATGTTAACGCCTAAAGAAGAAATAAAAGAAAAACTAGGACGTTCCCCAGACCTTGCAGACGGCCTAGTATTAACATTTGCAAGGAACGTTCCGTTAAGACAGTTAGGGCTTGATGATAGAAAGCCTAAAAAGCTAATGTGCAACACGGAGTATTCGATTATGGAGGCGGTTTAAAAATGGGTGGTATTGCAAAATTATTCGGTGGCGGCAACATGCCGACTATTGAGAAGGTGGACCCGGCCCCGACTACCGTTGCGACAAGCAGCGAAGTTGCGACCGGTAGCGACAGTAACAAGAAGAAGCGTAAAGGCTTTGCATCTACGCAGACAAGCACTATTGCTAGTGGCGTCGAGGGCGGCCGTAATACTTTAGGCTAAGAGGTAACAGCTTATGAACTTTCAAACGATAGCGGCGAGCAAGCCACAGGGAACACTTCCTAGTGACGGGGTGCCGCTGAAAAAGAACTTGCCGGACCGCCAACGTTTGGTGCGTAAGCTTAAAAGCATGTACGAAGATAGGCGAGATTGGGAGGACAGATGGAAAGAGATAAGAGATTATCAGCTTCCGTTTGTCGGTGAGTTTGACAATACGGCAGACAAGACCAATCCCGCACGCAGACGTGACTTAAAGATTGTGCACGGGGTAGCTTGGAGAGCGGCGCAGGTATTCGCCGCAGGCGTTATGAGCGGACTTACACCGCCGAGCCGCCAGTGGTTCAGATTTGCATATAGACGGCCGGAACTGAATACGAATGTTGAGGCTATGAAGGTGCTTGACACAAGACAAGAGATTGTATCAAGCGTGCTTGCAAAGAGCAACTTCTATAACAGCATCCATACTGTATATCTGGAATTGCCTTTTGGACAGTGCCCGATGGCTATATTCTACGACGCAGAAAACGGCGTGCGGTTCCAGACAATGACAATCGGTACTTATGCACTTGAAGCAGACGGCTTCGGCAAGGTAACTACTTTTGCAAGAAAGTACGATATGACTTTGCAGCAGCTAGCGGACTGCTTCGGCGTAGACGCTTTGCCAGACAATCTGAAAGGACTGTTAGACAATCAGACCAATCTTACTAAGAAGTATAAAGTCTGCTGGATGGTAGAGCCTAACAGCGATAAACTGCCTGGCTACATGGACAGACTGAACATGCCGTATAGAAGCGTGTACTGGTTGGAAAAGTCAGAGAGTGACGAATACTTGTATGTTGGCGGCTTTGAAGAAGAAGCAGTACCGGTAGCGCGTTATCTTGTCAGCGGCAATGAGGCATACGCAAGAGGTCCTGCGTGGTTTGCAGAAGGCGACAGCAAAATGCTGCAACTGCTGAAAAAAGATTATCTCACAGCAATAGAGTTAAAGATAAAGCCGCCGATGCAAGGCAGTCCAAGCCTTATGAATAACGGCGGTATTAACTTGATGCCTGGCGGTCTAACAGCCGTAGATGACCAGACGCAAGATATGGTAAAGCCTTTGTTCGCAGTTGACCTTGACTTAAAGGACGCGCAGGAAGAAATTATTCGCGTTGAGGATGCTATAAAGAGAGCATACAGTGCTGATTTGTTCTTGATGTTAGATAACCTTGATAATAGCCGCATGACTGCTAGAGAGGTTATGGAGAGAACGCAGGAAAAACTGCAACAGCTAGGCCCGGTGGTTGAGCGATTGCAGGATGAATTCTTAACACTGATTCTTCAACGTGTGTATAACATCATCGACAGAAGCGGCGGATTTCCTCCGGTGCCGGAAGAACTGCAAGACCTTTTGAGTGAAGAAGATGTAGAAGTGGACTATATTTCACCGTTGGCGCAGGCGCAGAAGATGAGCGGGCTTGTGAATATCGAACAGGCGATAGCACAGACCGGACAGATGGCGCAAGTATGGCCAGAAGTTACGAAGAAGATTAACCCGTTGGGTGCTATTACAAAATACTTTGAAATGCTTGGCGTGCCTGCAATGGCATTGCGTAGCGATGAAGAAGTACAAGAGATGCTTAAACAAGAGCAGCAGGAAATGCAACGGCAGCAGGAAATGCAGGAAGGCTTGGCAATGGCACAGGCTGCGGCTCCTGCGGCAGAGGCGGCCAAAAATCTTACTGCGGCGGCGAATGATTCCAACCCGGCTATTACAAGCTGGCTAGGCGTGCCGGGAGGTTGGGAATAATGAGCGAGCAGTTTAAATATAAATCCAATACAGGCGAGGATAGAAAGCAAGCACTGCTGACAGAGTACATGGTAAGAGAGCAGGCAAGAAGGGATAAAGAAGCCCTACTTGACCTGCTGGGGAGTGAAAGCGGACGCTGGTTCTTGATGCGTATGCTTGACGTAACCAAAGTAAACTCTATGTGCTTTACCGGCAATAGCAAGACTTTCTATAACGAAGGCCGCCGCGACGTAGGCTTAGGCATTATTAAAAGCATTTTAGCACTTGGGCTGCAAGGCATAGGGCTAAAACAGCAGGCTGAAATGGAGTATGCAGAATTCCAACTAAAGCTGCAAGAGCTGGCAGTGGAATATGTGGATAACAACAAGGAGGAATAACTAATGGGCGAGAACGGCGAAAATGCAGTTGTCAACGGCGAAGGCGCACAGCAACAGGCTGAACCCAATACCGCGGCACAACAGCAGCAGACAGAACCGACTACTACTAATGCAACTAATAATACAAGTGCTTCCGGCACTATTGCAGGGAATGGAAGTAATGGGCAAGGCGCACAACAGCAGCCCGGCACAGTGAATTATGACTTTGCAGGAGTAGAGATGCCAGAAGGCTATGAGCTTAGTGCTGATGAGCAAGGACGCTTTGTGGATGTTATTAAGGGCATGAACCTTAGCAATGACCAGGCAAGAGCACTTGCAAAGTACGGCACAGAGTATGCAAGCCGTGTAGTGCAAGGCGTAGAACAGCTCCGCGCGCAGGAAATCGCTAAATGGGGCGATGAGGCTAAAACAGCACTGGGCGCAGACTTGGGCAAAGTACAGGGCCTTTGTGATACTGCCTGCCGCAAATTGGAGGCAATGTATCCAGGCTTGAATGTGCGTGAAGCATTGGAAGTTACCGGCGCAGGCAATCAAATTGCTATCGTGAGAGCATTTGCGAAACTTGGCGAACTGCTTGGCGAGGACCCCGGCTTGGCTGCACAAAACGGCGCGCAAGGCTTAAACACTGCACAAGGCGTTGCCGCAAACATGTACCCGAAAACCGACTGGAACAGGTACAAATAATTTTTAACTTTTAATTAAAAAACAGGAAGGATGATGAAATTATGGCTACTATTGGTTACTCCCAAACTATGAGCGACTTACGAAAGTACTTAACTCCGCAAGGCGCTATTGACCGCGTTATGGAAGTACTTAACGAATCTAATCCTATTATGGAAGATATTCGGTGGATGGAAGGCGATTTGCCGATTGGTACTAAAACTACTATTCGTGCGAGCCTGCCTTCTCCGTCTATCCGTCGTATTAACCGCGGTACTTCTCCGACTAAAGGCACTGTAAAGCAGCGCATTGATGTATGTATGCACTTGGAGGACCGTTCCTGCGTGGACGTTGAACTGCTTTCCGGTAAACCGAATCCGCAGGCGTTCCGCATGGCAGAGGATGATGCACACGTAGAAGGCATGGGCCAATACGTCGCACGTCAATTCTTGTACGGCAACTTGGACGAAGACCCGGACACTTTCAATGGTATTGCGGTACGCTACAATACTTTGACCGACGGCGGCAAAGGCACTCCGGGCCACCAGGTGATTTCCGCGGGTACTCCTGGTACTAACACTAATGCTTCTATCTACTTCGTAGATTGGGGCGACCGCCGCGTAATGGGTGTATATCCTAAAGGCACCCAGGCAGGCTTGAAAACTGAGGACTTGGGCGAAAGCGACGTATACGATGAGAACAACAAGCCGTTCCGTGCATTGCAGACTTTGTACTCTTGGAAGTGTGGCTTGGCGGTACAAAATGTTCGTTCTATTGTGCGCGTGTGCAACATTGATGTCCAAAAGCTTAACTCTTTGACTGACAGTGCGCAACGCGAACTGATGAATAAATTCATCTTCGCAAAGAACCGTCTGCAAGACCCGAAAGCGCCGGTTGCGTATGTATCTGACGGCGTATACTCTTGGCTGGAGTGCTATTTGAACAACAAGAACAATGTTCATGTTACCCGTCAAGATTTTATGGACGCGCCGCCTAAACTGTACCTTGCAGGTATTCAGATTAAGAAACTTGACTGCCAAAGCGAAACCGAAGCGGCAGTCGTGTAACCGGAAGGAGTGAATAACAATGATTTTTGACCAGCAAAATATGTACATGGATAATTCCTTGACCAGCAATGTAATTGCGAACGTTGGCGGCGGTGATGCGGCTGACCCGTTATTTCTTGTTATTACTGCGCCGACCGCCTTAGCTACTAGCGGTACCATCACTGCGGCGTTGGAAACTTCTGACAGCGAAAGCTTCGGCACTAAAAACGTTGTTGCGACTTATACTCTTGCCGCCAGCAAAAAGGGCATTTTGGTTGCAGCAAAACTGCCGTATGGCATGAAGGCTTTTTCCAGACTGACTGTAAGCGGCGCAAGCGGCGGCAAACTGACTGCTGGCTTGACTGAAACTGTTCCGAACTGGCCGGGCTGATTTGGTACTTTAAGGGGAGGGCGAAAGCTCTTCCCTTTTTTAATAATCAAGGAGGAATAGTTAAAATGCTTAACATTACCGATGTATGTAATATGGCGCTGGCTCATATCGCCAAAGGGCGTATAAGCAATATAGATGAGCAGTCGGAGCTAGCAAGACAGTGTAAACTGTTTTATGAGCCTACCCGCAAAGAGTTATTAAGAAGCTACACTTGGGGATTTGCAAAGCGCGTGAGCAAGCTTGCAGAACTTAGTATCGAATCTCCGTACTGGTCCCACGTTTACGCCTACCCCGAAAAGTGCCTTGCTGTGCGCAAGATATTTGACGCTGACACCGGCGCAATGATAAGGGCAGGCGAACAGCAGCAGGAAGAATGGGACTTGTATATGGCAAGCGACAACGTGCTTGGCATAGGGTGCAACATTCCTGCTGCATGGCTTGAATATACCTATGACGTTGACGATGTAGAAATGTTTTCGAGTGATTTTTTGAGTGCGTTTACTCATATGTTGGCGTTTAATATCTGCGTACAACTGACCGGCAACAGCGGCTTGCAACAGACACAGTATCAGCTTGCAATGGCGGCATTGCAGAAAGCAAAGCATACCACGGCAAGCGAAAAGAAAGAGTTGCCGGACTACCCGAGTAAATACTTTGACGGGAGGGCGTAATTATGGCTAGTGGGTTGACACCTTATTATTTATTGCAGCCTGCATTTACCGGCGGGGAAATCAGCGCCGAAGTTGCAAACCGCGTCGATTTAGATAAATATCAGTTTGCGGTACTGCAAGCCTATAACTGCCTTATCAAGCCGCACGGCCCTATTTATCGCAGACCGGGCATGAAGTATATGGCACGAACGAAACATAGCGATAAAGCGTGCATCCTGGTACCGTTCAACGGCGCAGATAACACCGACTATCTTTTGGAGATTGGCGAGAAATATATAAGGGTGCATAAGAACGGATTTTATATAAACATAGAAGTTGTGACACCGTACACGGCAGATATGCTGCAAGATTTGAGATTTGTACAAAGCGCAGATACTATGTTTATCGCCAGCGGCAAATATCCCGTGAAACAGCTTGCAAGATATTCGGACACCGACTGGCGTTTTGCTGACTTTGAAATTACTGATATGTATTTCGATGAATCGACCTCACTTGAAAATTATAGCGGCATAAGCTATACCGTGCCCGGTTCCTACACATTCCAACCAACTGTTACCGGTGAATACCAAATTGACATTTCGGGTGCAGGCGGCGGCGGCGGTGGTGCCGTTACATGGAGAAGGCACGGAGAACACCATACCTATAATTATGCAGTCAAAGGCGGTGACGGCGGCAGCGGTGAACGCATTATAAAAACTGTAACGCTGGATAAAGGCACAAGTTATACGATTACGGTCGGTAGCGGCGGCAGTGGCGGCGCGTATGCTTATAGTGCAGGCAACTACGAAGATACAACAGCTACTAGCGGCACTAAAGGCACGGATAGTACGGCGTGTGGGCTGACCGGTAGAGGCGGAGGCGCAGGCGGCGCGGCTAGCCGTATGTATGGCGAGGACGGCTATTATTCTAATGTTGGCACGCAAGGCGTAACATATGGCGCAGGCGGCGGTGCGGCAGGCGGTGCCGGCGGTATAAAGGGTAGCCCAAACGGCAAAGCGGGCGCTAATGGCTGGGTAAAGATTTTATATACCGGCAATAAAGAATTGACACCTTCGGGAACGCAAGGTGATATTACCTTGACGAGCAACAAGAATATTTTCGCTAGCAGCAAGCCGGGCGCGTATATCAAACTTAAACAAGAGATTGCAAGCAAGACTGTATCCGCCAGCAACGGCACGACAGAAAGAGTACGTGTGGGCGAAAATTGGAAGGTTATCAGTCACGGAACCTGGGAAGGCAGTTTTACCATAGAAAAGAGTGACGATGGCGAAAGTTGGAAGGAATACAGAAAATATACATCTAAGAGTGACTATAATCCGTCTGAAAGCGGCAGTGTAACAGAGCCGGTATTTTTAAGGGCGGTATGCACTATAACTAGCGGTACTTGCACTGTTGATTTAACAGCAATGGCCTACAATGCAGAAGGCGTTGTAAAGCTTACTGAAATCACTAGCGACAGTACAGCTAAAGCCCATGTTGAAAAAGAACTTGGCTCAACGGATATGACAACTAATTTCTTATGGGGCGCATGGAGTGAAGAATTTGGCTACCCGCAAACACTTTGCTTTTTCCAGGACAGACTATGTTTTGGCGGCACGAAGAAGCAGCCTTACATGGTATGGATGAGCAGAACCGGTGACTACGGCAATTTCAGCGTAGAAAAAGCAAGCGGCACTGTTACCGATGATAGCGCAGTAGCACTTGCGTTTGTAAGCCGCAAGCAGTTTAAGATTTTGCATTTGATAGCAAGCACCGATTTAATTGTCTTGACCGCTGGCAACGAATGGACAGTAAGCGGCAGCGATACTGTAACCCCATCTAAGGCCGTACCGAAAATGCAGACTACACGCGGATGCAGCACTGTTGAGCCGCTGATGATTGGCGGCAGAATCGTGTTTGTACAAGGCCGTGGAAGCACTGTAAGGGATATGGCATATAGCTATGAAACAGACAGCTACGGCGGCAATGACTTAACCTTGCTGGCAAAGCATATCATAGAGAATGTACAGATTGTCGACAGTGCATATAAGCAGGAACCCGACAGCACTATATACTTTGTGAGAAGCGACGGCAGCATGGCTTGCTTATCCTACATCATGGAACAAAAAGTATATGCCTGGTCGACGATAGAAACGCAAGGCAAGATTGAAGCTGTGGCGGCAGTGCAGGAAGGCGACGAGGATATTATTTATCTTGTAGTACAACGAGAAATAAACGGCGTGACAGTACGCAATATCGAATATCTGGCAAAGAATCCTGCAAAGAGCAATAACCCCGACGATTATATTATGCTTGATAATGCTATTGAGTATAGCACTGCTGAAAAGAGCAGTGGGGAAACAGAGATTGATGCGGCAGAGTTGGCAGGTGAAAAAGTTACTGTTATCGGTGATGGAAGAATGTATAGCGGACTGACAGTAAGCCAGGACGGCACTGTGACGCTCCCGGCGGTCGTACAACACGCTTTTATTGGCTTGCCCTATAGAAGTATCGTGGAACTTCCAAACGTCGAAATTAAGACTGGTGACGGCACTATGCAAGGACGCAAAAAGCAGATTAGTAATTGCATCCTGCGTTTAAGTAATTCTCTTGGCGGCATGGTCGGGCCGGATATAAATACTATGGACTTGATGAACTTTGATGAGCAGAACGCAGTGAGCGATATTAAATTATTTACCGGTGACAAGCATATGACTTTGCCTATTGGCGGCTTTAATAACGAAGGCAGAGTGATTATCGTTACGGATGAGCCATATCCTTTTAACTTGCTGGCGGTAGTGCGGGAGGTGTCTTTCGGTGGCTAAGAAGTGGACAGTTGAAATACTTGATAATAAGTCAAAAGAAAATGTTGTGCCGTTGATTGAAGAACTTATGCAGGATATACGGCCGCACGATAAGGAAGATTTGGAAGCAAGCAGTGACCCGGTATTCGTGCTTATCGGCAGTATCAAGCTTGACGAAGAAACAAGGGTATACCGTGGTGAGGACGGAAAACTGCTTGCGATATTCGGCAAGGGCGTTATGGAATGGGGCGCACCGGGGCGCGGAATCTGGATGGTAGGTACGAACGAACTTTACAACGGGTACACAAAGAGCCTGCTTTTCAAGGAAGCAAAAAGAGTGCTGAATGAATGGGTACGCAAGCATGGACTGCTGCACAATATCGTCTACGAGAAGAACCGCACTAGCATTAACTATTTAAGACACTTGGGAGCGGTATTTTTGGTAGAGCCTAAAACAGGTTGGGACGGCAAAAAGTTTTATCAGTTTTATATTCCATATAGAGGGGAGTGAGCGTAATGGGTACACTTGGAATCTTAATGGGTCTGCAAACTGTTATGCAGTTAAGCGGACAACATCAGCAGGCCAAACAGCAGGAGCAGGCATATAAAGCGCAGGCGCAGGCCGCACAGCAGAACGCGGCTATTATGAGCCGCCAACGTGAGCAGCAGGCAGAAGCATATGCGCAGAAGCAAAGCCAACTCAACGATAGGATGAGGCTTGCAAGAGGGCAGGCGCTGGCGGCGGCAGGCAGTAGCGGCCTAACCGACAGCGGCAGTGTCAGTGATATTCTTTCAAGCAGTGAGGACGCTTACAAAAAAGACAGTATGAATCTGTTGCAGAATCAGCGTAATGATGCGTGGAACACTTATGTAAACGAGGTTAATTATCGCAACCAGGCAAGCGCATATAATGCGGCGGCGAAGAACGCTAAAGCCAACGGCAAAATGCAGATGTTTAGTACGCTTGTAGGTGCGGCGGCGAACGCTTACTCTAAAGGCATGATTGGCGGCAGCAAGGGAACAACTACGGTAAGCAGTGACGATTGGTACGATGCTAACAGTGATTTCAATCTTCCTGCTAGCAATATGAACGGCTTTAATCTTTACAACCAGGCAAAGAAGAATAACCCATTCATGGACAATACAGGCTTTACTAAATGGAGCTGGTAAGGGAGGTACAGTATGAAGATTGCAGGTTATCAAGGCAGTGTTAATTTGGGCGCTGGCGGCGGTGCGACTGTCAAAGTATCAAGTGACCTTAACGCTTATGGCAGCGGCGGTAAAGGACTTGCCGCTATTGCCGGTGCCGCCAACAAATGGGCGGTAGCAGTAGAAGCACAGCAAGAGGATGAGGACAAACAGTCTATCCTTAACGCTATGGATATATTTAATAAGAGCCGCTATAACATCATGTACAACGATGAAAGCGGCCTTATGAATACGAAATTAGAAGGCACTGCCGGTGCAGGCGCAAGCTACACAGAGCAAATAAATAAAGCAAGGCAGGATGTATTAAGTAATACCAAACTGCACAGCCAAAAGAATCAGTTTGCATTAGACCATTTAATGTATCAGAGCGCACAGCAAGGCTTCCAGACTGTCGACCAATACGAGCAGAAGCAAAAAGAAGCAGTCACTGATTTACGCTATGACAATAATATTCAGAACTCCTGCGAGTTTGTACAGAAGAACTGGAATAATCCGCAGGCACTGCAAGATGAGATTATTCGTACACAGTTACTGACAAGCGCTATATATGGCAAGCGTGGCGCAGAGTTTATCGAATCTAAAAGCAGAGCCAACATTGGGCAGGTGGTAGCAAGTGCCGTCGGCGCAAGTATCACCAACGAAGATTATGGCACTATGCGTAACATCATGGATAAGTACGGTAGTTATCTGACTGCCAATCAGCGAGCGGCTTTTGAAAAGGTGGCATACGATAAAGAGAGCAGCGCTTTTGAAAGAAATACCGCTAAAGATTTGTATGCTAAATATGGCGACAATGAAGAAGCGGTACGCAAAGAACTTGAAGGCATGAAAGGATTTAGCGGCGGCGAAAGCGGTAATGATTTTGAGAATTTGCTAACTTCTTTCGGTATTCAAGAGAGCGAGGGCAGCGGTGGCTATAACGCCAAGAATGCCCGTACAGGCGCAAGCGGCAAATATCAGATTTTGCCTAGTAACTGGCCTAGCTGGAGTCAAGAAGCAGGCTTGCCAGCAGGTGCGGAAATGACACCGGAAAATCAAGAGATTGTCGCACGCTTTAAGTTAAAACAATACTATGATAAATACGGTGCAGCAGGTGCAGCGGTAGCATGGTATAGCGGAGAAACTAATGCGCAACGCTGGGTAAGTGGTAAAACAACGGATGTATGGGGGAATACTTGGGACACACCGCAGCATGGGAATGAGCCTAGTATCAAAGAATACGCAGAGAGTGTTACCAACAGAGCGGGAAGCGTGCGCAGCACTCACAACATGAGCCAGGATGAGCAAGACCGCATTATGAAGCAGTACCGCATTATTAAGGCAGACCATGACAGAATAGAAACTTATAAGAAAAACAAACTTTTTGAAGGGATAAAAAATGAGATATTTGCTATGTTTGGTAACGGCACAAGCTACAGTGACGCTATGGCATGGGCTACTAACCAGGCAGGCAGTGACCCCGACAAGTACGTAACGTATCGTAATGCGGTGACGGCGATATACGGACCGCAAGGCAGAAGCGGAAGCGGCGGTAGCGGCGGACGTGAAGGCATAGCCAAACTTGGCAGTGACGGCAAAGAGGCAGTAATCTCTATGCTGGAAGCAGGCAGGTTTAAGTCTAAGGCAGAGTTTTTAGCTTTTGCAAGAAGTCACGGAGCAACTAATTCTGATATGAATTCATTAGATAAGTCTTATGATAATTGGTTGAGTGGCGCAGGCGAATATGCGTATGATTGGGACGGCCTTTGTAAGTACGTAATGGGTGGTTCTTCTAACGATAAAGTAAAACAAGGACTGAAGATATACGGTAAACAGTGGGTACGTACGTACCGCGCTGAACACAACGGCATGAACCCGGATGAATCAGTATTAGTTGACGCTATGAAGCAAGCTATAACTACCCGAACTTTTGGTACTTACGTAACAAAGCCGGGCTTCTTATGGGACAGCACAAAAACTTTTAGCGGCAGTGACGCACTGTTAGCAAAAGCAGGTATAGCCAGAGCTGAAAAAATTGCTGACGATTGGTATCACGTAACATACTTTGACGGCAGCGACGGCAACGTCAACGTCGGCTATCTTGATGAGGTTATGAATGGAGATTATTAAATGAGCTGGGAAGATAACGAAAAAGAATTTCAAAGACTGCGAAACGAAAAACAGGATTGGTACGATGGCGGTTATGCGACAGGTGCAGACAGCAATTTAACTCCTGCTGAAACTCTAGGTTATTATGACCTGCAAAAAATGAGCGACGATGAATACAATAAGTTTTCGCAGGCAGTAAAGAGCAATAATTCGCCGACGATTGATACTAGCAGCATTATCAACGACGATAAACCAGGCATAGGCACTGCCGTAATGAACGGCCTTAAAGGTTCGGTGCGTGGCTTATTCGGTGCGGCTAAAGCGGCCGTTGACGCTAATATTGAAGCTCATAAGGGTGACAAGAATGTTGTTAAAGAGTATGACCAATCAGAGAACATCAGCAAGGCTTTAGGCTATGTCACCGATGAGATTTTGAAGCGCGAAGAAGTTAAGGCTGATACGGCGGCTGGGCAACTTGGTTATGATTTGGCTGAAAACGGTATTCAGCTTTTAGCGCAGCTTGCGCTGACTAAAGGTGTAGGCGCTGCCGGGGCAACTGCAAAAACTGTACACGCTATCAGTATGCTTTACAATGGTGCAAACATCAGCGGCGAACAATACCTGCGACTGCGCAAAGAGGGCGTAAGCGCAACCAGAGCAGCGGAGGCTGGCTTGATGAATGCAATCCCGCAGGCAGTATTAGAAGAACTGCCGCTTGGCAGGCTGCTTAAAAAGATGCCTGCCGGTAGCGGACTGAAAGCTAAGATATGGGAAGTTACCAAACGTGGCCTTGAAGAAGGTGTTACCGAAGCATTGCAGGAATTCCCGGAGCAGGCTACGGACTTATGGGCAAAGAACCCTGGCGCAAGCACTGACAAACTTGCTGAAAAGTGGGGCGAGAACTGGCAGCAGAATTTGAAGGAAGCAGGATATAGCGGCCTTATTGGTGCTATTCTTGGCGGTAGTGTTAGCGGCGTAAGCGTTGCAGTTGACAGCGTTGTTGAGCACGTCGCATTAAAAGCTAACGAAGAACGTAAGGCGAAGTTAGTAGCGGATGTTGAACGAATCAAAGAAACAGGCATTAACCCGGAACGTGCGGCGGCTGAAATTGAAGCGAACAATCCTAACTTTGAGGACGATACTGTTACTGTATCAGCGCAGGACTTGGAAGGCTACAAGCAGACCAGCAGTAACAACAAACTTTTTGAGGAATTAGGAATTACCGAAGAAGAAGTCGGAACGGCTGCGGAGCTTGGGCAGGATATAGACATTAGCCGCGGCAAGTTTACGGCGGCAATGGCTAAAGATAATGCGCTGTTTGAAGCTACGAAAGACAATATGTATTTTGACAGCAACGGCGAATTGTCGGACGGCGGCGCAAAGACACGTAAAGAACTTCGAGAAGGCTATAACTTAACCAGGCAGGCAAGCACGGAGCTTGACGCAGAACTTGACGCTATTGTCGATAGTGCGACTAAAGCAGGCATGAACAAATCTCATGCAGGTAATTTGCGTTTAGTATTGGAGAGCCGCGCACTTATTGCAGACCCCGAAAATCCTGCTGCGTGGCTACAAAAGAATAAGCTGCGCTTTGAAGATGGCGGCAAAGCTAAACAAAAGAATGGCTGGTTTAGCAAGGGAGGAGTGCTTAAAAAAGAGCAATTCTATACTACTAATATTACCGGAAATGAGATGGGACACTATTCAGATTTGAAGAGCTTGCAGAAAAAGGCTTTTGCATGGTATAGGGACAACTTGCAAGGCACGAGCGTTCATAATGGTGTATTGGGTGATATTAGAATAGATAAAGGGTATCAAGAAAATAATATTAAATTTGGCACAAGTGGCAGAAAGAAAATGGAACACACTTCCGCTAAAAAAGAAAAACTTTTTGCATTGCGCTATTTACGTGAAATTATGGAGAATGGTAATTTCGTTACAGAATCTGCGCCGCAAAAAGAAAAACATTCAGACGAGAATTTTTATTATATTCATTCTGCACTGAATGTTAATGGTGAAAAACGTTATGTAGTTGTTACAGTAAGAGAACATAATGATAAATCATTATCATATTATAATCATAATGTTTTTAACGAAAGTGAGTATAAAAAAATAGAGGACGCGTTCAAGCCCTCGGGTTCCGAGCAATTCAAGGCTCAGCCCAGTATCTCAAACAAAACGTCCTCTTTTGCTGATAGTGTATCACAAAAAGCAGATAATTACAAGCAACAAAAAATTGTCAATGGTACACTGAAAGATAAAGGCATGTTTTCCCCAGCGGAAGATGGTTCTTATATTATTACACTTTTCAAAGGCGCAGATGCAAGTACAGTTATCCACGAAACAGGACACTACTTTGTGGAAACCATGATTAACGAAGCATTGGCAGACCCCAGCAACACAAGACTAAACGCTGATGCGAAAAAGCTCATGGAGTATGCAGGCATTGACGCTGACACATGGGCAAGCGGTGACGTTGAAGCAAAGAGAGCCGGCCATGAAAAACTGGCAGAAGCATTTGAAACCTACATCATGGAAGGCAAAGCGCCTAGTGTTGGCTTGCGCGGAGTGTTCCAGAGATTCGCTAATTGGTTATCAGCTATTTATAGCAAGATAGCAAGAAGCGAAAATGCGGCAGACTTAACGCCGGAAGTACGGCAGGTATTCGACAGAATGTTGGCGTGCCGTGAAGAAATTGAAGTTATGGCGCGCATGGAGGGCATGTTCGGCGGCTTGCCGGAGAATATAACATCTAAGCTATCAGACCAAAACAAAAAAACCTTGCAGGATAAAATCTTAAAGGCTAAAGACAAGGCCGTGGATATTCTGACAAGGCGAGCAATGGCTGATTTCAGCGCAAAACGCAGAGCTGAAAAGGCTGCTTTCATCGAAGAAATACGGCCGCAGATTGAAGAAGCAGTATCATTGGAGCTTGTCAATCGTGCAAGACACCAGGTAGGTTATGAGTTTGGTAAGGAAGTTAAGGTTGTTGATTCGCACTTTATAGACGATGAGCACGGCATGGCTCATGCTAATAATTCGGATACTCCATGGCGCAAAACAAAGCTTGCCAATCCTGCAATTATAGCAAGAAAGTACAGGCACGTTTTAGGAAGCGTACTGCCAAACTATAATGATATGCTGAACGATACTAACGCCAGCATTGACGATATACTCAATCCGATAGTTGAGTATCTTCAAGCAGAAGTCGACACATACGGCACACTTTCTAAAGAGCGTGTTGCAAATGCCGAAGATATGCTGATTGCTATGTTTAGCAAGTCACGACAAAAAACTGTAACCAATCCTACATTTGTTGTTGATGAGCACGGCATGGCTCATGCTAACTTCAAGCAGAAAATCAACGAATGGAAAACAATAGAAGCTAATCCGCGTAGGCTTGCAAGAAAATATATTTATGGCAATGAACGTATAAACTATAACGAATTATTAAAAGACACAAACAGAACTATTGATGATATTTTAAATCCCATTGCTGACAGAATAGAAAGCGAGCTTGCGGAATATCAAGATACAGTCAAGAGTGAGCGTGCGTTTTTCATCAATGGTAAGTGGGGCTACTTTGCCGCAACCAATAGAACAGAAGGCAAGTATGCAAATGACTTTGCAGGCATACCGGACCAAAGCGCAGTCTTGGTTGATTTTGGTGAGATAGGCAAGGACGGAAAACGTCATTGGACTAAGCGAGCTTTAGAGCAAGCGGATATTGAAGGCCTTGTATTCCATGAAGCAGGTGACAGTATTCGTAATGTCAACTGGGTATCAAGATACGTTCATGACTACGGCGGCAGCGTAAGCGACTTGACCAGTAAAAAAGGACGCAGAAGAATTGCTGAAAAGATTGCAAGAGGCGAAGATATAGCGGATTACTACGATTTGCGTAGCACCGGTTTAGATTATGGCGACGCTGAAATTAAGGCAGACTTTAAACATATTGTCGATGAGCTGGACAGACTGCAAGCGTTGAAGCATAGACTTGAAACAGACCCCGAAGGTGTCGACCTGGTAAAAGAAAGTAAGCGCAACCAATTATCGCAGGAGCAGAAAGAACTATTTGACCAGATAGCAGAAGAAAACGGCTATGCCGGCGGCTACGAAATGGCAAGGGAGATTGTCGAAGGTTACACCGTCAATGAGAATGAAGGCAGCGACGTACAGGACAACTGGGCAAGGAACTATATTCGTAACGGCGGTGACAGAGCGAAACTAAAGAATGAGGAAGGCTTGAAGGAGATTGCCGAAACTTTGGTAGAGGGTGAGCAGCTTACAGAGCTTAACGAGCTTAAAGCCTTGAAGCACGAGCTTGAAACTAATCCGGATAAAGTCGACCTTGTGGAGATGAGCAAAAAGCGTGCCTTGTCTAACGAGCAGAGAGAACTGTTTGACTGGGTGGCTGACAGCTTAGGCTATGACAGCGGCGATGCTATGGCGCAGGATATTTTGACTTCGCCGAGTGAAAGAGCTATGGTGCGTCAAGAGATTGACAAGGCTGTAAACCGCAGATTCCCCGACTTCATGCAGGAGCGTGAGCAGGCAAGAGAAGCGGCAAGGGAAGCACTCTATAATGACGAGAGCGGCGAAGTGGTGGCACTTGAACAACAGCTTATTGATGAGGCACTCAACGAAATAAGCGACAAGGATATTAAGCAAAAAGAGCGTGAGAATATTGCTAAAGTGCGGAAGCAGAACGCAGACAATTTTGCTAAACGCTATATTCAGACTTTGCCAGCAGGCGAAGTTATGAAGCCGAGAAGATTTGCTATGGCAGAACGCAGAGCGGCGGCTAATGCAAACAAGGCTGCGAAAGCTGGCCTTTTGGAAGAAGCGGCTATGTATAAGCAACAGCAGATGATTAATCACGCTTTGTATCGTGAAGCAGTCAAGGCCAAACATCAGATTGAAAGCGCAAGAAAGTACGTCAGAAAGCAGATGCACAGCAAGAAAGAAGTGTGGGGAACAGAGCAGCACTTCTTCCAGATGTGCGCATTGCTGGAGCGTATGGGCTATCACCGCAAGGACTTTAACACCAACGGCAGAGAAGTGCAGCCGCTTAGCGATTACATTGCAGAGATGCAGGCAAAGTACGGTGACGAAATTATTTCTATGCCGGAGTTTGTTCTGAACCCGAATAATGATTTGACCAATGCGCCGCAACTTAGCCTTGCGAACTATATGGACGTTATCGACGCACTGAAAAACATTCGTGCTATTGCAAAGCAGGATACGCAGATGAACAAAATTGCTGCCGGTGAAGCCTTTGAACAGGTTAAGGCTGATACGATAGCGCACCTGCAAGAATTGCCGGTAGAGTACGAGGCGGAGATTGGCAGCGACAGTAAAAAGAGCCTGCGTAAGCGAATTATTGACTGGCCTAAAAATATCATAGCTACACTGCGTAACGCTGATAACTTCTTCTTGATGATGGATAATTGGACGGAAGGTTATTTTACTAGGGAGTTTTACAACAAAATCAACCATTGTGCAGATATGGAAAGCACGATGCTTGAAAGTTACCAGAACGAGCTTATAGATGCTTTACAGAAATGGGAGCCGGACAAGAAAGCAGGCATTGCGCATGATACAAGGATTTACTACGAAGAGCTTGGCGGTAGCGCAGATAAGCATGCTTTGATTGCTATGCTGTGCAACCTTGGCAGTGATAGTAACGCCGCAAGGCTGTGTTCACAAAAACCGGTAGGCGTAAAAAATTCTGATATATGGGTGGAAGAATCGGAGCTTATCGGCAGAGAAGAAGCGATGCTACAAACCAAACAAAACCTTATAGAGTTTTTGTGTAAGCATCTGACTAAAGCAGATATTGCCTATGCGCAGGCACGTATCAATGCAGCAAGTAAATTCTGGCCTATGCTGGCAGAAGTCAATCGCAAGACAAAAGGCTTTGAGCCGCCGAAGATTGAAGCGTCACCGCTGGTGCTGAAGCTTGCAAGCGGCGAAAGCGTAGTATTTGACGGTGGCTACTTCCCGTTGGAACGTGATAAACGCACCGGCAGTATGCCCGGAAAATTTGACAGAATCGACAGCACCGAAGAAGGCAACAGACCGCCACAACGGACTTTGACTACTAATACCGGGTCCAGTAAGTCACGTATTGGCGGCAAATATCCCGTAGACTTATCGCGTGGCAGTGAGGTTACGGCGGTAAAAAGCACTATTCACGATATTTGTTATCGTGAAACAATGCTTGATTTCAGAAAGATACTGAACGATGAGGATATTTACCGCAACATGGTTGAGCGTTTAGGCGACACCAACGTAAGACTTTTGAGAGAGTTTTTGCAGGCTTGCGCTAACCCATACGGCAATAAGACAGCGTATATGGCCGAAAAGACATTTACGAAGATTGCCGACGCTTTGCGTAATGTTGCAACAAATGCGGCTATTATGTTTAATTTTAAAACGATAATGCAGAACACTACTAACATATTTCTTTACGGCAATAGCACAAAAGGCTTTACTCATGCCGACGCTTTCAGAGCCTTACTTCGCAGTTTTACAAGTGAAGGCAGAGCAGAAGTAGACGCTATTTGTGCCAAAAGCGCATTTATGCGTGAGCGTTCGCAAGTGCCAGACATTACGTTAAGGGATATTCAGAACCGTTCTGACCTTAACCCGATTGAAAAAAGGACGCTGAAATATGGTGCAATGCTGTTAGGTTACACTGATATGATGACTGCAAAACCAGTATTTGCAGAAGCATACATGAAGAAAATCAACGAAGGCAAAACAGAGCAGGAAGCACTAGACTTTGCGAACACTGTTATTCGCCGCACGTTAGGCAGCAGCCGTATTCATGATGTATCAAGTATGCAACGAAATAGCGGCTTATTCAGATTGTTTACGATGTTCCAGGGATTTTTCAACACACAGTTTAACCAATGGGACAGAGAAGCACATATCGCCAAAAGGTTATGGAATAGCGGCGAGAAAAAAGAAATGGCTGAACGGCTGATTGCTTTTGCTGGTGCCAAATTTCTCGGCGTGTGCTTGCTGAACGTGGCTATTGCAGAGCTTTCTTTGACTGCTCCTTTTGAGAAAGACAAGGACGGCTATCGCAAATTGTCAAAAGAGCTTATCAACTACCCGTTGTCTATGGGTGGACCTTACGGCCAATTTGCAAATATCGGCATACAATGTCTGTTAGGTATGAGGAACTATGGCTACAGACTGACTGCGGCGCAAGGCTTGATTGATAAAGGCTTTACTGTTCCAAGACGCTTGAATGACGTTGTGGAAGGCAAGACAGAACCCGGCGAGTTAATAGAACAAGCAGCATATGTCGGCGGTGCATTTCTTGGCGTTCCTAGCGGCATCTTCAATATCATATTCAACAGCATAGATATTGCTGCTGATGATATGGACTTTGAGCTGCAAGATATTTACAAACGCAGACCGAAAAGCGAACGTAAAAAAGATTGACAAAGATTTCACAAAGTAGCATAGATATAACCTTTTGAAAATAGGTATATAATTAGTTAAAGTGAATTTATTAAAAGTAGATATATTTTTATATATCTACTTTTCTTTTGGCAAAAACAATAAAAGGAGGGGAGCTATTATGCTTGCTCATGTCGATAACAGAATCACATATAGCGGTAACGGAAATGCAACAGAGTTTGCGTATCAGTTTAAAATTTTAGACAGAACAGACATTAAAGTTATGCTGACAGACGCAGACGGCAAAGAAAAGCTGCTGACTAAAGATTATTACGTTGATGTTGAAAAGAATGTTGTACGTTATCCAGGTTATGCAGTCGGCGCAGAAGTGCCGGAGAGTGAACGGCCGCCGGCGTTGCCGACAGGTTGGAAACTGACGATTTATAGGGAAGTGCCGGTAACGCAGGAAACGGATTTGCCAGACCAATATCCTTTTAACCAGGTTGAGGCAATCGGTGACAAATTGACGATGATTGCGCAACAGCTTACCGATACTACCGACAGAAGTTTGAAAATCGGTGTAAGCAAAAGTACTGATATTGATACTGTAATCCCGTGGGAGAACGGCAAGAGCTTTAGAATTAGCGACGACGGAAAAAAACTTGAATTGTCGGAAGACCCGGCAAAGGTTTTGCCATTGGCGCAAGGTGTTTACGCGCAGACTCAAGCACAAGCACAGAGTGCCGCTGCAAGCGCAACTGCGGCAGCAAAGAGTGAAGATAGTGCATTCGAATCAGCAGGCGTAGCAGGTAACAGCGCACAGTACGCGAGCTTATCTGCTGCAAGCGCTGCTGAAAATGCGGAGCTGACGAGTGGTTATAAGCAGGAGGCATTAACCGCCAAGGCTGACGCTACGGCATCTGCAACCAACGCAAAGGCAAGCGAAGCCAATGCCAAAATTAGCGAAAACAACGCAGAAGCCAGCAAGGAAGCGGCACAGTCTGCTGCTACTACTGCTAGTAACTTTGCGTCTGCTGCAAGAAATAGTGCAGGTGAAGCAAAAACTTACAAGGACAATGCAAAAACCTACATGGACAATGCAGAACTCTACATGAACAACGCTAAGAATTATAGCGAGAATGTGAATGTATTTATTCCTAGTGTATCTTCTTCTGGTGTGTTAAGCTGGACAAATAAGGCTGGCTTGGATAATCCTGCTAGTGTAAACATTAAGGGCGCAAAAGGTGACAAAGGCGACACTGGCGCACAAGGTATACAAGGTGTAAAAGGCGATAAAGGTGATACAGGTGAGCAAGGCTTACAAGGTATTGCTGGTAATGCTGCTACTATCCGTATTGGTAGCGTGACCACAGGCGCACCTGGTACTAATGCAAGTGTTACCAATAGTGGTACTTCATCTGCTGCTATCTTGAACTTCCAGATTCCAAGGGGTACTCCCGGTGCTGATGGCGGTGTTACTGTTGATGAAGAATTAAGTGATACCAGTCTGAACCCTGTACAGAACAAGGTTATCAAAGCAGCTCTGGATGGCAAATTGAACACTACTGACACTGCTACTGCTGCTCAAAAATTAACAGCTTCTAAAGTAACTGCTGTTAATGTAGGTCACCCTATTGTCTTTTTCTCTAATGATTCTGGGGGCGCATGGCTGGAAGCTCGTTATGATACTAATTTTAAGTACAACACAGTAACTAAAGATTTAACTGTTGGCACTATTAATGGTGTTGATGTTACGGCAATAGATACCACCTACGCTAAGAAGGCTGATGTAAATGCTGCCTTAGCTGACAAGATGAATATCGCAGATGTTCTCTCTGGTTTTGTTTTACTTGGTGGAGCTACTAACATAAGGTGGCGTGAAGGTACACAGTTTATTGGTTCAATCAACGCTGCGAATTATAGTGGCACAGCTCGTGCAGCAACCCATGATGGTGCAGGTAATATCATCGTTGATACCTATGCTAAGAAAACAGATATTAGTGGTGTGGTTAAATCTGTCAATGGCACAGCACCCGATGCGAGTGGTAATGTAACTATTACGGCTACTGGTGGTGTAAGTACATCCTCTGCAAATACATGGACGGCAGTGCAGGAGTTTTATAATACAAAGACCTTCCGCGCCTGCCATACCGGCTATTTTGTAGAAGGTACTAGCGATACACCGGTAACTGATACAATGTGGTATACAACAAATGGTGATTTTACTCTTAATCTCTCTAATTTTGCTATGTTGCTTGGTACGTATGAATCTATTGTATTCTCTGCATACTTTACTGCTGATGCTGACCATGCTCTGACTATCAGTGGTGCAGGCACTATGACATACATAGGTAGTGCAAGCGATATTGCTATTTCCGGCTCTGGTACACTTCTGACTGTCTGGATGATAAAGAACTCTAATGGTGTTGTAAGTATTGTACAGGCTCATAAGTTAGGAAGTGGTACATAATGAGAAGATTGTTCTTTGGTGAAGTAAAGGTTGAAGATGGTAGCAAGCATTGGACTTTTAAGGAAGCAGATAATAAAACAATTTCTTTTACTGTTCCAAAGGGGATTAAAAGAATCAAAGTGGTTGCAGTAGTTGACTATGCTGAAGGTACCGAAAATTATTCAAGTTTTTATGCAAATATTAAAAATACAATAAATAATAAAATTTGGGGTGAAGGCATTTCAGAATGTGAGATGCTTGAAAATATAAACCACGTAGATATTGATTCTATTGTAGGTGTAACCCCAAATAAAACCTATACATTGCATTTTGACTGTTATTATACAACAGATGGTGTAACTTTTTCATGGGGTAAAGCAATAAATGCGATGACACCTACAGTTGAAGATTATTAAGCAAAGGAGAAACAAAATGCAAACAAAATATAAACACAAAGACCAAACCTACTCTAGCATTTACCCACTTTCAGAAGCCTTAGGCAAAGAGGGTATTTTCATCCCACTATCAATCAGCGATGAATCCTTAGCAGAATTAGGCGTAATCATCACGCATGAGGAAGAACCCTTAGAAGTAATTAAGCAACGCAAGATTGCGGAGCTTAAATATCAGCGTGATAAAGCAGAGGTTACTCCCATTGAATACAATGGACATAGTTATGACTTTGATAGTAAAGCCCGTGACAGAATCAGCGCTGCAATTATTGCGCTGGAACTGCAAGGCGAGGGAGCTACAATAGAGTGGACCACGGCAGATAATGCCGATACGCCAGTAACTGCTAACGATTTAAAGATGATTATTGCTGCCGTGGCGGTGCGCTCAAACAAACTGCATACTGCGTATCGTGTAACAAAAGAAAAAGTTGAGGCAGCAACTACGGCAGCAGATGTAGAAGCCGTGATACTTAAAGTTTAATTATAGGGGTGTAGCAGATGATAGAACAATCTTTAGATGCGGCGTTGAACTCCGTGATTAACGTTGTGTTCGGTGGCGTAATAACGCTGCTAATTACCATGTACCGCCAAAAGAAAAAAGAAAATGACGCGCTGAAAGCGGGGCTGCAAGCGTTGCTCCGTGACAGAATAATCCAGGCATATAATCACTACGTCCAGGATAAAGGCTGGATACCAATCTATGCCAAGGAAAGCATCGACGCTTGCTACAAAAGTTATGAGGCGCTGGGCGACAATGGCGTGATTGACAGTCTGATGGAGCAGTTAAATGAACTGCCTAACTATGATTTAAAAGAACATGATGAAAAATGTAAGGAGTGTAAGTGTCATGCGTAAAATAATTAATATGCTAAAGAAGAACGACAACGCCTATAGCGTTGGCAGAATCTGTGCTGTTATAGGCTTTGCCGTTTGGGTGCTGGTTACTTTATGGCTTGCTTTTTGGGCCAGAACTTGGGGTAACTACGAAAGCTGCACGCTGGGCATGGTAGCGCTGCTGCTTGTGCAGCTGGGCAACAAGGCCATTGAGACGAGAGCTTTTAAAGTTTCAAGTGAAGAAGTTAACAAAACAACTAAAATGTGAAATCAAGAAGTGAAATTAAAGGAGTGATAATAATGATTATTACAGGTATGGCACATTTTGAATCCGTGTGTAAAAACAAATTAGTAGAGTGGTACAACCATAATAGCAAAGAGCATATTACGCTTGAGAATGTGTTTGTGGTTTGGGCGTGCAAGACGTTGCAGAATTACAAGGCGTTGTTATCAACGACCGTTAGCGGTGACGGTATTTATGCTGAATATACATACAACGGCGACAAGCAAGAAATGTATGAGGACGTATACAAAAAAGATTCTAACCGCTGCTTAAAAAGTGAGTGAGGTGATAGCTATGGACTGGAACAAAAATCTTGCAAGAGAAATTGCAAAAGGTTTAATTAAAACCGGAATCGAAGGCGGCTATGACAGTGTGGCGAAGTCTACGGCTTATGCTTATCCGTCAATCGGCGTGTCACAATGGGAAGGCAACAGAGCCGATGAGCTTTTGAGAGCTATTCCCGGCGGCGCAGAATATGCAGGCCGCACTTACATTGATATTAAAGCAAGCGGCGAACTGCCGATGCTGAAAGAGCTTTTGAGAAGTGAAGCAGGACAGCAGGCACAGTTGGAACAACTTTCTCGTGACTGTTTGCAATACATTGAAGTCTTGCAGCAAGTGCCGACGCTTGACGATACTAGATGTATCATCTACGCTGGTATGTGGTGTCCTACATCAACCTACGTCGTAAAGCGGTTTTTAGAGAATCGTTTTGAGCGCGTTAACCTGCGCAGCCTTGAAGCGTTGAACAAGCTGTTCAAAAATTATTACTGGATAGCTGCCGACGTTGGCGAGATGTATAGAGTTGGTTATGCCAACAGAGCAGACAATACATATCAGTATGTTGCTGGTATTGACTTAACTACGCCGTATGGCGTACCTGCTTATGGCTATGCTGGCAATGGAAGATAAGGAGGTGAAATCATGGAAGAATTAAAAGCTTTTGTTGCTGACAAGAAATTTTTAGTAGGCCTTGTTTTAGGCTTTGCTCTTGGCGCGCTGCACCATTATTTCGGATTATAACAAACTACCAGGCACATAATAACAATCTTCTACAAGAAGGCGCAAATTGCACAAAAATACTTCGCCTATGAGCGTTTTAAATTTAGTGCCGCTTATGATTTATCCTGCGGCGAGCTAAAGCCGCTTGTAGGCGAAGTTTGTGCTTCTGACACGATTTATTATATTTTACAAATATAGATATTTACATGAGGTAATAATGAAAGATGAAACAAGACGCAAGATTGATAGAGCCGTTAAGATTAGTCTTATTGTTGCTGGCCTTCTGCTTATCTGTAATGACGTGTACTGGCGCTGGCACGGCGGAAGCGGCACCCAAGCAGATAACAATGTCAATCGAACAATGGAATCAATTCAAAAATCAAACGAATCTGCTGGAAGCGAAATTGAATCTGGCAGACGAGAAATTGAAACAGCAGAAGAACACGTCAGCAGTTCTGTTGACGCAATTAAGCGAAGCGAAGAAGCAGCTCACTCTAACGCAAGAAGCGCTGACGAACTCCAAGCGCTCATTAGTGAATGCAAAGGAATCGTTGAAGCGCAGCGAGGAATTATACGAGACGTTGATAGAGCAAATGGAATACGACCGGAAGAGAACGAACAGAATTAAGTATCAGCGGAATATTTATGCAGGTACTGCGTTATTCTTCTTGCTTTGCGCAGCTGCAAAATAAAATTATTGGATGGTGTTACGATGGATGAAAAGGAACAAATACCAGCAGGCATTATTACAATGTTATTAAAAGGTTATGTAGAAACTATTGCTTTCCAAAGAAAGATAATCTGTGCCGCTTTGTTTGGATGGGCGGCAACAGCTATAGCTTTTATTTATTTAGGTAGGTGACAATAAAATGGACACACTGCTGAAGAACACGCGTGACTGGCTACAAACATCAACGCGGCGTTCTTTCAGCGCGGTATTGGAAGAAGCAAAGATAACACCACGGCAGGTAGAAATTTGCGAGCTGAAATTTGTAAAAGGCTTGACTAACTATCAGATAGCTATGCAATTGAATGTATCTGTCAAAACAGTGGATAAGGAATTGAATACTGCGTATAAACAAATAACAAATGTATTATCATTCCTTTAAATGCAACGAGCCGCCTTTTATGGCGGTTCTTTTTTTATGGGGAATTTGTAGGGATTGGTTTGCTAAAAAACAGCTAAACTATAAGTGAGGTGATAAGTATGTACGGACAATATAACCCTTATATGGGCGCAACACCGCAGATGCAGCAACGGCTGAATTATTTGCAGCAACAACAGCAGCAGATGTACCAGCCAACTATGCAGCAGCCTATGCCTATGGCATTGAAAGGCAGAATTGTTACCAGCATGGATGAAGCAAAGGCAGCTCAAATTGACTTGGACGGAACGAGCACTTTCTTCCCTTGCCCTGCCGAAGGCAAGATTTATGAAAAGCTTATAGGCTTGGACGGCTTGCCGATTTTCAGAGTATACCAAATCAACAATTCGCAGAAGCAGCCTGCGTATGCTGAACAAAACATTGTAGATAGATTAGTAGAACGTGTGGACAGATTGGAAAAGCAGATTGGAGGAATGAACCATGAACCCGATGCAGATAATGGCAATGTTACAGAACAGCGGTAATCCTATGATGATGCTTACGCAATTAGCACAGCAGAATCCTATGATGAGCCGCGCAATGCAAATGGGGCAAGGCAAGAATGAAGCACAGTTAAAAGAAACTGTACGTAACCTTGCAAGGCAACGTGGCATGAGTGACGAACAGTTTACTCAGTTTTTAAGTCAATTCGGTTTAAAGCTCTAATGCGCGCAATGAGCTTTACATATAATTCCTGAAGGTGAAATTTTATCATGGAAGGTGCAAACATTGTTCCGGTAATGGACATGAATCGAAACAACAACTACGGTGACTGCTGGGGCGGCGGTATGTGGTTTATGTGGATTATTGTTATCTTTGCCTTAATGGGCGGCTGGGGCGGTAATTGGAATAACCGCGGCAATATGGGTGCTGAAATTTTTGCAAATGGCAGCATGACACGTGACCAAATTGCGGACCAATTTTCTATGCAGGATATTAAAGAAGGTATTCGCGGCGTTCAGAATGGCTTATGTGATGGCTTCTACGCTCAGAACAGCACTATGCTGAATGGTTTTAACGGTGTGCAACGTGATATTATGCAGACCGGTTATCAGTTAGGCAGTCAGCTTTCCGAAAATCGTTTTGCTCAACAGCAGTGCTGCTGCGAAACTAACCGTAACATTGACGCAGTGCGCTATGAGAACGCGCGTAATACCTGCGATATTGTCAACGCAGTAAAAGAGGACGGCGAAAAGACCAGGGCAGTTCTGATTGCCAACCAAATCCAAGACCTGCGCGACAAACTGGCAGACCGCGACCGCGACTTGCAGACCGCTAACTTCCAATTAAGTCAACAGGCACAGAGCGCTGCCCTTATCGGCACTTTAAGACCTTATCCGCAGCCCGCTTATATTACCAACAGCCCGTATCAGAGCATCGCTGCTAACGTAGCTGGCGCTTGTGGCTGTACTTATAATGCAGGCTAAAATAATAAGTTATGTGCATTAACTGCACTGCAAGGGACGGTGCAAGCCGTCCCTATTGCTTTGATAAAAGAGGTGAAAACAAATGATTTGCAACCAAAAATCTGCATTAACAACTGTTGCAACGGCGGCGCAGACTGTTGCAGCGAACGGCTTTGTCGGCTTTCCTACTAACAATCTTCTGACTGGCGTATCTATTAAGCATACGGCAGGAAGTACAAGCGTTAACCTTATCCAGGGACTTTACCTTGTGACTTTGAACGCTGATATTACCCCGACTGCGGCAGGCGATATAGGTTTAAATCTTCTTCGTAATGGTGTAGCAGTACCGGGAGCAGAAGCAACAGTAACCGGTGCTACAGGTGATACTTATAATATCTCCTTTGCTACATTACTTAGAGTATTGCCTAGTTGCTGTGTGATTGATAATAATGCAGCGTTGCAGGTGCAGGCTACGGCAGCAGGCACTATCAGCAATGTATCTTTGAGCGTTGTAAAAATGGCGTAAGGGGGCGACGTTATGCACAAACTAAAGAAATATTGGGAGAAGGTAAGCGCCGACCCAGTAAAGATAGAAGAGATGGAAGAAATAGTTTGTGAAGCTTTGGAGGAAATCCGCGGCCGCTGCCCGAGGCTGTTTTGGGACACCGCTTATAAGCTGCATTGTGTGGCTTATGGCCCTCATTTTGACGAGCATCTAGCGAAGAAAGCTGTTGCCAGAATGAAGAATGTTGACGGCTCTAGCGGCGAGCATTGGACATATGAGCAGACAAGTCAGCTTGCAGACCAGCAAGGCATAACACAAAAAGCTGATTGGTACTATGTCATGAATATGCTCTACTCCGACTACTCCGAGATTTACGGCAGCGACATCAATATGTATATCCGTGTAGCAAAAGCCTATATGCGCGACCCTGACGCACCGGAAGGCAAGGTGTTTGACTTGTGGCTTGCGCAGATGGAAGCCTAACTGTAAGCCTTAAAGCGATATGAGCACATATAAAGTACATATAGTATGCAACAGGTATGTAACAAATAGCGTAAAGAATGGCTTAAAATAAGGGTATTAAATTTACCAAACGTTAATTTTTGGTTTACTGTCAAGCACCAATCACAAACACAAATCGCACAAATTACTCCGCAACTGTTTCGGTTGCGGAGTTTTTGTATTGTCTGTGTTGGTGGGGGTTCTATTTGTGAAACACCGTTTTGGCTGGCATTTTGTTATTGCAATCAAAGCCGGTGTGAATAGTACAGCTTATGATGCTTTAATTTCGGTATTTCAAAGGAATTTACGGTTTATGCATACGATTTGCCTCCTCAAACACTATAATCAGATATTTTGGAATTGTGCTTTGCTTAAATGTTAATAAGTTTACACAAAGAAATGCTCGTGGTTAAAATTATATAAAAATGTAATTTTCGCTTGTCAAAAACCTATGAAACATATATACTATAACAAATCGGTCTATTTTCGGACTGAAATAGTATATATGTTTTGAAAGGGGTATTGTTTTGTTTACAAGTATGTTTTTTTTATTTATTCATCTGCCTGTTGCTTTTTTGCATTGGTGATGTGTTGGGTGTTGCAACAAAGGCAAAGGTATCTGCTGTATTTGTTAGCCTGATGCTTTTCCTTCTTGGTTTTATGACAGGTGTTCTGCCGCCGGATATTATCAAGCTTGCCGGTCTTACTGACGTAGGCAAATGGTCTTTGATTTTCGTGGTATTCAGCATGGGTACCAGCCTGAATATTAAGCAGCTGATTGCTGAATGGCGTACAGTTGCTGTCGCTGTTTTATCCATGATCGTTTTGATTGTCGGCAGCGTTGTGCTGATTCCCGTAATCGGCTATCAGGAAACTATTGTCAGCATTCCTATTATCAACGGCGGTATCGTTGCTACTCAGATTATGACCAGCGCTGCTATGGATAAAGGCTTTGCTATGGCTGCTGCTTTGGGTACTGTGCTGTACGCTGTACAAAAATTCTTTGGTACTCCTGTTGCTTCTTACTTTGGCCTGCGTGCGGCCAAGGAAGCTTTGGCGGAATTCCGTAGTACCGGTGTTAATCCTTATGCACCGAAAGAAGAGGTGCATGGCGGTGCAGCTCCTAAAGAAACCTTCTTTGAAAAACACAAAAAATTCTATGGTCCTTTTGCTTCTCTGACTATCGCAGCCTTCTTCAGTTGGCTGGCATTCGTTATCGGAAAATATACCGGTCTGAGCGCTACTATCTGGGCTTTGATTTTAGGTGCCGCAATGGGCAGCACCGGCCTTGTTCCGCCGAAAATCCTGGATCATGCAAAATCCTCCGGTATTTTCAACGTTGGTGTATTTGCGGTAATTATTCCTTCTCTGGCAAAAATTAAAGTCAGTGATTTGCTTGTATTGAGCTTTAATACCATTATGGTATTTATCGTGGTATTTGCTGTACTTTTCCTGTTCTTCTATATTCTGCCGCTGTGGAAAATCCTGGGCAACAGAAACCTGGCTATGGGTGTAGCTGTAATGCAGCTTTTGGGCTTCCCGGCCACCTATCTGGTAGCAAACGAAATTGCGATTGCTACAGGTGAAACGGAAGAGGAAAGGCAGGTTGTAAACGATGCCATTATGCCGAAATATCTTGTAGGCGGTTTTGCTACCGTTACTACCTTCTCGGTAATTACTGCCGGTATTTTAGAGAAATTCTTGTAAGTTGGTAAAGGAGAATAGCAATGAAATTTGATGCACAAAATTATCCGTATGCTTCTAAACGTAGTGTTGTTTATGCTAAAAACGGTATGGTATGCGTAGGTAATCCTACCGCTGCTTCCGCAGGCCTGCAAACCTTGCTTAAGGGCGGTAATGCAATTGATGCCGCTATTACTGTTGCAACCTGTCAGCCTGTAGTTGAGCCTACCGGCAATGGCCTGGGCAGTGACTGCTTTGCACTTATCTGGTATAAGGGTAAGCTGTATGGCATTAACGGCAGCGGTCCGGCGCCGATGGCTGCTTCTATCGCAGCTTTGAAGGAACGTGGCTTTGATAAAATTCCTCCCTATGGTGTTGAGCCGATTAACGTTCCGGGTGCTGTAGGCGCATGGATGGAAATTCATAAAAAGTTTGGCAAGCTGCCTATCAAAACTGTTATGGAACCCTCCATCAACTATGCGGAAAACGGCTATCCTGTTTCTCCGAACATGAGCCGTCTGTGGGAAGAGGCTGACGGCTTCTATACTAAATATAAAGACAGACCGGAATTCAAAGGCTGGTTTGATACCTTTGAGCCTAACGGTCATTGGCTGCAGCCGGGCGAAGTATTTAAGAATCCTGACATTGCTAAAAGCCTGCGCCTGATTGCCGAAACCTATGGTGATGCTTTCTATAAAGGTGAGCTGGCAGATAAGATTGATGCCTTTATGCAAGAACATAACGGCTTCCTGCGCAAGAGCGACCTTGAAGCCTACAAACCGGAATGGGTTGAACCGCTGAGAGTTAACTATCGCGGCTACGATATCTGGGAGCTGCCTCCTAACGGTCATGGTATTACTGTACTTATGGCGCTGAATATTCTCAAGGGCTATAACTTTACCGAACGCGATACCGTAGAAACAATGCACAAGCAAATCGAAGCTATGAAGCTGAGCTTTGTTGATACTAAAGAGTATGTTGCCGAGCCTTCCTACATGAAGGTTACTGCCGAGCAGCTTTTGAGTGAGCGCTATGCCGCAGACCGCCGTGCTCTGATTAATGATAAAGCGCTGGAGCCGGTTGTAGGTGACCCGCGTTATAGCAGCACTGTTTACTTCTGCACTGCTGATGCCGAAGGTAATATGGTCAGCATGATTCAGAGCAACTATCGTGGCTTCGGCAGCGGTATCGTTGTACCAGGTACTTCTATTTCCTTTAATGACCGTGCCGAGAACTTCTCCTTTGATGAAAATCATCCGAATGCTTTGCAGGGTGGCAAGCGTCCGTACCACACCATTATTCCTGCCTTCATGACCAAAGATGGTCAGGCTGTGAGTGCCTTTGGTATTATGGGTGGCTTTATGCAGCCGCAGGCTCATGTTCAGGTTGCTATGAACATGATTGATTTCGGCCTGAATCCGCAGCAGGCACTGGATGCTCCAAGATGGCAATGGATTGGCGGTAAAACTGTAGAGGTGGAGCAGGATACTCCTAACCACATTATCCGTCAGCTGCAGCGTATGGGCCATAACGTTGTGGTTCAGCCGGACCCGTATCATATGGGCCGCGGACAGATTATTATCCGTGATGAGGATGGCGTGCTGTGCGGTGCAACCGAAAAGCGTACAGACGGACAGATAGCCTGCTTCTGATTTAACAGCAGCTTAAGAAAAAACTATTTCCCCGGTATTGCGTATTTGCGCAATATCGGGGATTTTTGCAATGCTGAAGAAGTTAAGCCTGCCGATATCTGTATTAAAAGAAGAAGCTCTTTAAATTTTGCAATATCTTTGTGAAAAACAAAAATAAAAAAAGGATTTTGGATATACTTGCAAGAATTAATAATAGTTACGAAGCTGTGTGAAGGAGTGAAAGCAAATGATAGTAGGCATAGGCTGTGATATTATCGAAATAGAACGTATTGCCCGGGCAATAAAGAGCGAATCTTTTATCCGGCGAGTGTTTACTGCTGAGGAAGCTGCCTATTGTCAAAGAAGAGGACAGCAGGCGGCAGCAAGCTTTGCAGCACGCTTTGCTGCTAAGGAAGCAGTGCTGAAAGCATTGGGAACCGGTCTGCGCGAAGGCTCGCTGCAGGAAATAGCCGTAGACAACGATGGGCTGGGCAAGCCTTTAGTACAGCTTAGCGGTCACTTTGCAATGTTGGCAAAGCAGCTTGGAGTAAAAAATATACAAATCAGCTTAAGCCATAGCAGAGAACTTGCTACGGCGTATGTAATAATGGAGGATGGAAAATGAAATTAGTAAACGTACAGGAAATGAAACAGCTTGATCAACTGGCGACAGCGGAATATGCTGTACCGGGAATCTTATTGATGGATAATGCAGCGCAGGCTGTTGCCGATGCTGTTAATGATAGCTTAGACGAGCTGGATGGCGAAAGCGTAGTTGTTTTTTGCGGTGGCGGCAATAATGGCGGCGATGGCTTCGGTGCTGCCCGTTGGCTGCAAAATTACGGTGCGAGAGTGCGCGTTTTTGTCGTAGGCAAGGCGCTCGAGGCTGTGACCGGTGATGCTGCGGCAGAGCTTGCAATGCTGCAAAAAACTGATGCTAAGGTAGAGGCTGTTGCCGGCGAGGATGACTGGGTGGTAGCTGAGCTTGCTGCCGCAAAAGCTGATATTTTGGTTGATGCTTTAGCAGGAACCGGCTTTCATGGCGAGCTTGGGGGCGATTTGCTGCGTGCCTGCAGACTAATGAATGACAGCGAAAAATATATTGTTGCTGTTGACGTACCGACCGGTGTAAATGCAGACAACGGCGCTGTTGCAGAAAATGCTGTACGTGCGGATAAAACCGTGACGATGGCTTTGTTAAAAACCGGTCTTTTGCTCTATCCAGGCCGTGAGTATTGCGGTGATATTGAGCTGGCAGATATCGGTATGCCTGCAAAAATGGTAGAGGAATGTGCCAGCAAAAAATATCGTCTGACAGACGATATTGTGCGCGAGCTGCTGCCGCTGCGTAAAGCAGATGCGCATAAGGGCGATGCAGGACGTGCTGTTATCTGTGCCGGCAGCCCCGGCTTCACCGGTGCCGCTGCTTTGAGCAGCTATGCCGCAGTTAAGGCTGGTGCAGGCCTTGTAGCGCTTTATACTCCGCTCAGCAGCCGTGATGTGCTGGCAGGCAAGCTTACTGAGGTTATGGTGCACGGCTTGCTGGAGCGTATGCCCGGCATCCTTGGCGGCGGCGCAACAGGCGATGTAGTAAAAAATGCTAATGCTGCCGATGTATTGGCAATCGGCCCCGGCTTAGGCACAAGCGAAAGTACGCAGCAGGTGGTGCGTGATATTCTGCTGCAGGTGCAGGTACCTGTTGTTATTGATGCGGATGCATTGACAGCATTACAGGGACATACGGAAATTCTGACACAGATGCAGGCAGCAAAGGTGCTGACTCCGCATCCCGGTGAGATGGCACGTCTTATAGGTAAGGAAATCAGTGAAATTAATGCTGACCGTATCAATATTGCCGCACAATATGCTCAGGAATGGAATGCTGTGCTGGTGCTCAAGGGAGCACCTACCGTTATTGCCTGCCAAGACGGCACTGTTTATGTCAACAGCACAGGCTCCAGTGCTTTGGCTACAGGTGGCAGCGGTGATGTGCTGACAGGTATCATTGCCGGTCTGGCAGCGCAGGAGATTACTCTGCAGGAGGCTGCTGTGTGCGGTGTTTATCTGCACGGAAAGGCTGCGGATATCAGCGGTATTGATATCGGGCTGGCAGCAGGTGAGCTGGCGCAGTTTTTGCCGGAGGCTCGCTGTGAGGTTTTGAAGGGTAATTAATGCTTTACCGGTAATTTTGTTTACAGACTTCTGTAATTAGTGTTAAAATAAATTGTTGAAGTAAAATCTTCGGTAAGAGTGTGTAAGTTTGCGAGGTGGAACTATTGCGCAAGATTTTCCTGCTGACGCTGCTGGCCTGCTGTATGCTTTTAGGCGCGGTTGCTCAGGCGGCGCAGATAACAGATGTAAAATGGGGTGTCAATAAAGCAGACGTTCTGCGTATTGTTGTTGATGTAACGGATACTGCAGGCTATGCTGTTGATATGGAAGGCGATACGCTGAATCTGACGGTAAATGCCGATAAGGGAGCGCAGGTGCCGCATAGCAAGGCTGTAAAAAGCTCTTTGGCTGATTCCTTGAAAATTGTGGATAAAGGCAGCTATACGGTGGTGCGTGTACCGCTGAAACAGCGCCTGCTGGAAAAAAGCTATAAGGCTTTCGTCTTAAAGAAGGATCCTGCAACAGGCCGCCCCTTCCGCGTAGTGCTTGATGTTACGCCGCGCCAGGCTTCCTACAGCGGTTACGGTGCTGCAACTACTGTTGTAAGCAACAGACCGGTAGTAAGCAACCGTCCAACAAAGACTAACAGCAGTATCAAGAAAAATACCGTTATAAAAACAAGTACCGCAGCGGATAAGAAAGCGGATAAAAAGAAGAGCAGCAGTAAAAAGAAAAACGATAATAAGAAAAATACTGCTGCTGCCAAAACAGAAACAACAGTAAATAAACCGGTTAATAAATCTGATACTGATAAGCTTGCGGTAATCAAAGGAAACGGCAGGTTCCGCACAAGCGGCGGTCTTGACGGTAAAATTATTACCTTAGATGCAGGCCATGGCGGTAGCGACCCGGGCGCTATCGGCAGTGATGGCACCAAAGAAAAAAATATCACCTTGGCTATTACAAAAATAGTTAAGGAAATTCTGGAAGATAAGGGTGCCAAGGTCTATATGACGCGCACTACCGATGTTGATGTATTCGGACCTAATGCCAGTGATGCAGAGGAACTGCAGGCACGTGTAAACGTTGGCGAAAAATATAATTCGGATATGTTCGTCAGCCTGCATATTAATTCTTCGGTCAATAAAAATGTTGGTGGTTTTTCTACATACTACTATCCGAAAACCGATAATGATCTGCGCTTAGCTAAAAATATCCAAAATAAGCTGGCTGCTAATTTCGGTGTAGATGATTTGGGTGTACGTCAGGCAAACTTTTATGTTATCAAGCGTATCAGTATGCCGGCAGTTTTGGTAGAAATGTGCTTCATCAGCAATGAAAAGGAGCTGACCTTGATGAAGGGACAATGGTTCCAAAAGAAGACGGCTCGTCTGATTGCTGAAGGCATTGAAAAATATTTTGCATAATACGGAGGCGGCAAGAATGAGAAAGCTAATTTTATTGATGCTGCTTTTGTGTGCAGTAATAGCAAGCGGTTGCAGAGAAAATGTTCCGCCGAAAGAGGATGCTAAGAATGCGGCAACTGCTGCAGTGCAGGAAAAAAAGGATATCAGCTTTATTGTTTATCGTGCAGCTTCCGATGGCAGCGAAAAGCTGTTACCGGAAAAAATTACGATGAAGGATAACGGCAAAAGTTTGCCGGAAAATGCTTTAATTGCTTTGGTGACTACAAAGCCGCAGGATGCGAAGATGGATGATGTTGTACCTATCGGCACTAAGGTTCGCAGTCTGAAAATTGAGCAGGACGGCACTGCCTATGCTGATTTTACGCGCGAGCTGGCAAAGAAGGGACAAGGATCCTATGGTGAGATGATGCTTTGCTACGCTATTACCAATACCTTGACAGAGTTTCCGGAAATTAAACGGGTACAGATTCTGATAGAAGGTAAAAAGGCTATTACCTTGAGTGGTCATATGGATATTGAGGATCCGCTGACGCGTAATACAACTTTATTGTAAAAAACAAAGAAGCGGTACTGGTAAGTCTGGTGCCGCTTTTTCAAATTATTGATTACTATGGCAGGTGTTTTCTTTCCTGCCAAATGTGAGGAGAGTTGGTTATGGAAATTTATTTGCAGGACAGCGCTGCAACCGAAGCCTTGGGAAGGCTTTTGGGCAAGCATGCAGCAAGCGGTGACGTTTTCTGCCTGAGCGGTGACCTGGGCGCAGGCAAAACACTGCTCAGCCGTGGTGTTGCTGTGGCCTTGGGTGCTGAGGCTGAGGATGTCAACAGTCCGACCTTTGCTATCATGAATGTCTATCAGGGGCGTGAGCTGGAAATAAGGCATTTTGATTTATATCGCCTTAACCGTCCGGAGGAGCTGGAGGACATCGGCTTTGAGGAATATGCCGGAGGCGATGGCGTAACATTGATTGAATGGGCTGAGCTGTTCAAGGAGGAGCTGCCGGAGGAATATCTGCAGATTACTTTGCTGCATGATGGTGAAGGCCGTCGTGCCGTGCTGCAGGCTCAGGGTAAAAGATATGAAAAACTGCTGCGGGAGGTAGAAGAAGATGCTGACTTTGGCAATTGATACGGCCACCAAGGTGTGCACGATTGCATTATGCCGTGATAAGGAAATTTTAGCTGAATATACGATAAATATGGGGATGACACACAGCGAAGGCTTGCTGCCGCAATTAGACCAGCTGCTGCAGCGTACCGGTGTACAAAAGCAGGATATTGAGCTTTTGGCTGTCAGCATGGGACCTGGTTCCTTTACCGGCCTGCGTATCGGTTTGGCAACGGCAGAGGCTATGGCCTACAGCTGGCAGTGCTGTCTGCACGGAGTTGATACTTTAAAGGCTATGGCTTATAATATTCAGCTTGAAGGCAGGGTGCTGTCACCGGTGCTGGATGCGCAAAAGGGCAATTTTTATCAGGCCTTATATGAATGGCGCAACGGTGAGCTTGTAGAGCTTGCACCTGTTGAGGTTGTCAGTGCGGAAAAAGCATTAGAAAGAATTGCGTTGCAGGGAACCCCTGCGTTGCTTTTGGGCGAGTGCACCAAGCTTGTGAAAAACGGTCTGCCTGATTTTATTAGCGTGGCACCCGAAGCATTGCGTATGCCTAAAGGCAGCTCTGTTGCTTTGGCTGCCTTGGCAGAATTTGATGCAGAAAACGATAAGAAAATTTTTGGCCTGGAGCCATACTATATCAGAAGATCGGAGGCTGAGGAATTGTGGGAGAAGAAGCACAAGCAACAATAAGCTTCAGAGCAATGACGGAAGCGGATATTCCGGCTTTGGTTGCCATAGAGGCACAATCCTTTTATGATGCGTGGAATGAAAATATGCTGCGCAATGAAATAGCCAACGAGCTGACTACCTATCTGGTAATGGAATATGCCGGCAAGCTTGTCGGTTATGCAGGCTTCTGGCTGGTGGCAGGCGAAGCGCAGATTACCCGTGTGGCTGTTGCCGATGAAGAACGCGGCCAGGGCTATGGTACGCGCCTGACGGCAGCCTTAGTAAACAAGGCCTGGGAGCTTGGCGCTACGGCTATGACGCTGGAGGTGCGCGAGGGAAATATTGCCGCGCAGAAGGTTTATCTGACCTGTGGTTTTGCCAGCGAAGGCATTCGTCCGAATTATTACGAAGACAATCATGAAAATGCAGTTATAATGTGGCTGTATAAAGAAGGAGCAGGCCATGAATAAAGAGCAGAAGGATGTATATATTTTAGGTATTGAAAGCAGCTGTGATGAAACTGCGGCTGCCGTAGTAAAGAACGGGCGTGAGGTACTGAGCAACATTATCTCCTCCCAAATCGTTATTCACCGCAAATTCGGCGGCGTTGTGCCGGAAATTGCTTCGCGTAAGCATATCGAGAATATTATGCCTGTTATTGACGAGGCTTTATCTCAGGCTGGCGTCGGCATGGAGCAGATAGATGCTGTTGCCGTTACCTACGGACCTGGTCTTGTAGGAGCGCTGCTTGTCGGCCTTTCGGCTGCCAAGGCGCTGGCCTGGGCAACTGATAAACCGTTGATAGGTGTCAACCATCTCGAAGGCCATGTGTTTGCCAACTTTTTGGCAGACAGCGAGCTGAAGCCTCCGTTCATGGCGCTTGTTGTCAGCGGCGGACATACGGCGCTGCTGAAGGTTACCGGCTATAACAGCTTTGAGCTTTTGGGACAAACACGTGATGACGCAGCAGGTGAAGCCTTCGATAAGATTGCCCGCGTTATGGGATTGCCTTATCCCGGCGGTCCGGAAATAGAGCGTCTGGCATTGGGCGGCAATGACCATGCTATTGATTTTCCGGTAGCACGTCTGGATAAGCCTTACGAATTCAGCTTCAGCGGTCTGAAATCTGCCGTAATCAATTATCTGCACAATCAGCAGCAGGCAGGACGTGAAGTGAACCGCAGCGATGTTGCGGCCTCTTTTCAGCGTGCGGTTGTAGATGCGCTTGTTAAGGAAGCGGTGCATGCTATGCAGTATACAGGCTACAATAAAATTGTGCTGGCCGGCGGTGTTTCTGCCAACAAAACCTTGCAGAATACACTGGCAAAGGCTATGGAGGAGATTGGTGCCCAGCTGGTGCATCCGACACCGATTTTGTGTACCGATAATGCTGTAATGATTGCCTGCCGCGGTTATTTTATGTATCAGGCCGGTAGCTTCAGTCCATTGGATTTGAACGCTAATCCATCATTGAAATTAGGGTAAACAAGTGTCTTTTATAGTGCATAAGCCTGTGGATATTGTGGATAAACGGGCAATATCCACATATAAGCGCATTACTGTTGTGGAAAAGCCTGTGGATATAGTGGATAAAATAGTGGATTAATCAGATAAAGCTGTGGAAAGGACAACAGCAGGAAGAAGAGGGGAAACATGCTGAGCAATTTAACAGCAGAACAAAGAAACAGTTTACAAGCTATGCCACAGGTACTCGGTCTGGCGGCAGATATAGCACATGCTGCTGTGACGATTTATCTGCCGGGAGAAAATAAAAAGTTTTTTAATGTTTATAAGCAGGAGCAGCCGATGACACAGGTCGGAAATGTGCGCCCGGATATGACTGGCCGACGTGTGCGTGCGGTTGAAGAACCTCTCGTTGCGCGTGTGCTGCAGAAAAACGTGCCTGTTAACGGCAAGCGTGAATGGGCTTTGGGCATGTTCAACAGTCTGAAGGTTTTTCCGCTGCGTGACAGCCGCGGACATTGCTACGGTGCCGTCAGCTTTGAAAGTGCTGCTCCCGATGATATTATTATTGCTCAGTCGCTGGAGCTTTTGTGTAATCTGCGCCAGGATGTGAGCAATAACAGCAACTATCGGCGACTGCTGCCTTCTGACGGCATTATGGTAGTAGATGCCAACAGAGTGATTGTTGCTGCCAACAACCGTGCGCGTCATATGTTTGATGTTATGGATATTTCTCATCTTGTCGGCTGTCGTACTAATGATGTTGCTATCAACTGGCCGTTGGTCGGGATGGTTATGGAAACAGGCACGGCGGAAAGCAAGGAATTTACGATGCATGGCATTTTGCTTTCCATACGTATTCTGCCGGTAATTCCCAGGCCTAAGGCCGGTTGTGCTATTGTCATTTTGCAGGATATTACCGAGCTGCGCAAAAAGGACGAGGAGCTGCTGATAAAATCTGTGGTAATTAAAGAGATTCATCATCGTGTAAAGAACAATTTGCAGACCATCGCCAGTCTGCTGCGTCTGCAGGAGCGTCGCGCGCAGTGTGAAGAAACCAAAATAGTTTTGCGTGACTGTGTTAACAGGGTCAACAGTATCGCTATTGTGCATGAGTATCTTTCGCAGCAGGATACCGGTCTGATAGATGTCGGTAAGGTGGCCAAGGGAATTTATCAGGCAATTATCAGCAGTATGCTGCATCCGGAATTTATCCTGCATGCCGATTTTAAAGCAGATCCTGTACAGCTGCCGTCTGATAAGGCAACAAGCATCGCTTTGATTCTCAACGAATTATTGCAGAATACTATAGAACATGCTTACGAAGGACGCATGAGCGGCAGCCTTAAGGTGCGCTTTGCGGAAGAAAGCAAGCGTTATGTTTTATCGATTGCCGATGACGGTGTAGGTCTTCCGGAAGGATTTTCTTTAAACAGCAGCCGTCAAAGCTTAGGATTGAAAATTATCAAGACTATGGCGGAAGCAGACCTGCAGGGAAGCTTTAGCTTGACGAATCGTGATGATGGCGGGACACTTGCTTTAGTAACAATTCCAAAGGGGGGGACTGGAAGATGTTAAATAAACTGAGAATATTATTGGCAGATGACGAAGCTATTTTGCGTCTTGATTTACGCGAAATGCTGGAAGATGCCGGTCATGACATAGTAGGCGAAGCAGCCAACGGACAGGAGGCAGTAAAGCTTGCTGCGGAATTGAAGCCTGATTTTATTATCATGGATGTTAAAATGCCGATTATGGACGGTATTACCGCAGCAAAAATTATTGCTGCCGATAATATTGCGCCGGTATTGCTGCTGACAGCTTACAGTCAGCAGGATATTGTTGAGCAGGCATCGGATGCAGGCGTTATTGCTTATCTGGTTAAGCCTGTACGTGAGGAACAGCTTTTCCCGGCGATGGAGATTGCGGCCAAACGCTTTCAGGAAATGCATAAGCTTAATCTGGAGCTTGATAAGCTGAAGGAAAGCCTGGAGAACCGTAAGCTGCTGGATCGTGCCAAGGGTATCCTCATGGCAGCGCACGGAATGACGGAGCAGGAAGCATACCGTAAGATGCAGCAGTTCAGTATGGCAAAACGCATAAGCTTAAAGGAGCTGGCGGAAAGCATTATTGCAGCTGCGGCCAAAAGACAACAATAAGCTGAAAGGGCAGTGTAAACTGCTCTTTTTTTGTGCTCAAGCAAAAATTTTGGCCTGCGAAGCAAAAAAACAAGGCGCTGAAGCGGAATTTTGAGGGCGTGAAGCAGAATTTGCGACAAATTTGTAAAAAACAGTGAAAAAGTACTTGCAATTTTTCCTAATATGGATATAATAAGAATTGTGGTTAGCACTCAGAGTAAATGAGTGCTAATAACCAAGAAGCAAATTACTCTCACGTAAGTAAGAATACTCGAAAGGGGTTATAAAAATGTTAAAACCATTAGCTGATCACGTAATTGTAGAGGTTGTAGAAGTAGAAGAAAAAACTGCCAGCGGCATTTTCCTGCCGGATACCGCAGTAAAAGAAAAACCGCAACAGGGCAAGGTTCTGGCTGTAGGCAGAGGCAAATACAGCGACAACGGCACTCTGATTAAACCCGAAGTAAAAGTTGGCGATGAAGTTATCTTCGCAAAATACAGCGGAACTCCTGTTAAACATCAAGGTAAGGATTACCTGATTCTCAGCGAACGCGATATCTTAGCAACCATTGAGAAATAAATTTTTTGGCGTCGCATAAAGCACCATCTGCGTTGTCAGTAGCACCTAGACGTATCAGAGATACGCCGTCGGTACCACTTCCTAGCATCTGGCACTTTCTGCTTAGCCAAAATGTTTTGACGATAATAATCAATAATTAGTGTAACAAAATGTAATTTAAGGAGCGATATAAAATGGCTAAACAAATTCTGTTTAATGAAGAAGCTCGTCGTAGCCTGGAGCGTGGCGTAAATGCTCTGGCTGACGCTGTAAAAGTAACCCTTGGTCCTAAAGGACGTAACGTTGTACTGGAAAAGAAATTCGGCGCACCGACCATCACCAATGACGGTGTAACCATTGCCCGCGACATCGAACTGGAAGATCAGTTTGAAAACATGGGCGCACAGCTGGTTAAAGAAGTATCCATCAAAACCAATGATGTTGCCGGTGACGGCACCACCACTGCTACCGTTCTGGCACAGGCTATGATTAACGAAGGCATGCGCAACGTTGCTGCCGGCGCTAACCCGATGGTTCTGAAAAAAGGTATCAAAAAAGCAGTTGACGTACTGGTTGACGAACTGAAAAATGTTTCCCAAAAGGTTGAAACCAAGGCTGCAAAAGCACAAGTTGCTTCTATCTCCGCAGCTGACGATGAAATCGGTAACCTGATTGCCGACGCTATGGAAAAAGTTGGCGACGACGGTGTTATTACTGTTGAAGAATCCAAGACCATGGAAACTCATCTGGAAACTGTTGAAGGCATGCAGTTCGACCGTGGCTACATTTCCCCGTATATGGCAACCGATGCTGATAAAATGGAAGCTGTACTGAGCAATCCGTACGTATTCATTACTGATAGAAAAATCACCATGATTGCTGACATTATGCCGGTTCTGGAAAAAGTTGTTCAAAACGGCGGCGAACTCTTAATCATCGCTGAAGATGTTGAAGGCGAAGCACTGGCAACCCTGGTTGTTAACAAACTGCGTGGCACCTTCAAGGCTGTTGCTGTTAAAGCTCCTGGCTTCGGCGACCGTCGTAAAGCAATGCTGCAGGATATCGCTACTCTGACCGGTGCAACCGTTATCAGTGAAGAAGTTGGCCGTAAGCTGGACAGCGCAAGCATGGCAGACCTTGGCCGCGCAGGTCAGGTTCGTGTAACCAAAGAATTGACCACTATCGTTGATGGCCTGGGCGATAAAGATGCTATTGCTGCACGTGTTGCTCAAATCCGTGCACAAATTCCGGAAACCACTTCTGATTTCGATAAAGAAAAACTGCAAGAACGTCTGGCTAAACTGGCCGGTGGCGTAGCTGTTATCAAAGTCGGCGCTGCTACCGAGGTTGAGCTGAAAGATAAAAAACTGCGCATTGAAGATGCTCTGAACGCTACCCGCGCTGCTGTTGCCGAAGGTATTGTTGCCGGCGGCGGTACTGCTCTGCTGCAAGTACAGCCTGCTCTGGCAAAAATCAAAGCTACCGGCGATGAGAAGACCGGCGTAGAAATCGTTAAACGCGCTATTGAAGAGCCTGTTCGTCAAATCGCTTACAACGCTGGCCTGGAAGGCGCTGTTATCGTTGATACCATTAAACGCAGCCGCAAAGGCTATGGCTTCAACGCTCTGACCGAAGAGTATGTTGACATGATCGAAGCAGGTATCGTTGACCCGACTAAGGTTACCAGAAGCGCACTGCAAAATGCTGCAAGCATCGCTTCTATGGTTCTGACCACTGAATCCATCGTAGCTGACAAACCTGCTAAGGAAGGCGCTGCTATGCCGGCAATGCCTCCGATGGGCGGCGGCATGCCCGGTATGATGTAAGCTGCAGACCGGATGTCAAAACAGTATAATATAGCTTGAGTAGGCTATAGATAGCACACTCTGTTACTGATTTGGTAGCAGGGTGTGCTTTTTTGTTACAAAAAACTGCGGCTGAAAAAATTTTAGCTATTAGTGTAGTCTAATTATGTTTTTTTGCTGGCAAATATGCTATAATAATTTCATTCTATAGACAGAAGGAGCTGTTGATAATGGGTGAAGCTGCAGCCGAAAAAGATTTTTACTGGAAGCTGTTCAAATCAACCTTTATAATTAGTGCCTTTACTATCGGCGGTGGTTTTGTAATCATTCCGCTGTTGAAGGCCAAATTTGTTGATGAGTATAAATGGATGGATGATAAGGAAGCACTGAACCTTGTGGCGATTGCGCAGTCTGCGCCGGGTGTTGTGGCAGCCAATGCGGCAATCAGCATGGGCTACAAGCTTGGCGGTATCCGCGGTACGCTTACTGCTTTGCTGGCAACTATTCTGCCGCCGCTGATTACCCTGAGCGCCATTTCCTATGCTTATGATGCCTTTGCGCATAACCAGTATATTCAGCTTGTTTTGAAGGGCATGCAGTGCGGTGCGACGGCTATTATTATTAACGTTGCGATTGACCTGCTCAAAAAGGAGCTGAAGAAAAAATTGGCACTGCCGCTTTTGATTATTGTCGGTACCTTTATTGCCAATTATTTCTTTAATGTAAATCTGATGTATGCAGTAATTGTGGATGCTGTTATCGGCTTCTTCCTGCTGCGTGACAAAAAGTACGCGTAAGGAGGCGGCGAGATGTATATTTATTGGGAGCTTTTCTGGAGCTTTGTTAAGGTCGGAGCCTTTTGCGTTGGCGGTGGTTATGCTTCGATGCCGTTGATTCAGGCAGAGGTTATTGAAAATCATGCTTGGATGACTATGCCGCAGTTTATTGATATTTTTACTATTTCGCAGATGACACCGGGTCCTATCGGTATCAATGCAGCGACGTTCGTCGGTACAAAGGTTGCAGGCTTGCCCGGTGCTATTGCTGCGACTGTGGGTTTTGTTTTTCCGTCGGTGTTTATTGTACTGGCACTCGCAAAATTATTCTTTAAATATGGCGATATCGGTCCTATTCGCGGTATTCTGAGCGGTCTGCGTCCTGCGGTTGTGGCACTCATCTGCTCTGCCGGATTGAGCTTTGTAATGCTGGCGCTGTGGAATACTGAAACACTGCCGAAGGATTTTACCAAGGTGGATTTGCTTGGCTGTATTGTTTTGCCGATTTCCCTGTGGTGTATCCGTCATAAGGTAAGCGTTATCCGTACACTGTGCATGAGCGGTGTTTTGGGCTTGATTTTGGGGATTGCGGGTATTCGCTGATAATTAATGTAATAGCGCGCTGCGCTATGAGCTTCGGCTTGCGGCATGGCGTGCTTTTTGTTATATTGAAGTTAACTTATGCAAATTAACGGTTGACGCAAACGGAATTCTGCTATATAATAGATACAGTTAACCAACGAATAGTGTCGGTTAACTACTAAGGTTAGGGATGTGAATTACAATGCAAAAGATTATTGCACTGGCCGAGAAGGTTTTGAACGGTCAGGATATTACTAAAGAAGAAGCTGAATTTTTGATTAACGTGAGCGATGATGACACCATGCTGCTTTTGGCCATGGCTGACAAGATTCGCCAAAAATATGCCGGCGATGCTGTTGATTGCTGTGCAATCATCAACGGCCGCAGCGGTAAATGCAGCGAGAACTGCAAGTTCTGCGCACAATCCGCACATTATCATACCGGTGTTAAGGAATACGGTCTGCTGAGCGAAGAGGAAATCTTCAATGCAGCTAAAAAAGCTAAGGAAGCAGGCGCTGTACGCTTCTCCATCGTTACCAGCGGTCGCGGACAGAGCAAGGCCGATGACTTTGAAAATATCTGCCGTACACTGAAACGTATTAAAGAAGAACTGCACATTGAAGTTTGCGCTTCTTTGGGCATTTTGACTGTAGAGCAGGCAAAAGAGCTGCGCAAAGCCGGTGTAACCCGCTATCATTCCAATCTGGAAACCGCAGGCAGCAATTTCCCGAATATCTGCAGCACTCATACCTATGCTGATAAATTTGTTACCATCAAAAATGCACAGGCTGCCGGCCTGCGTGTTTGCAGCGGTGGTATTTTAGGACTTGGCGAAACACGTGAGCAGCGTGTAGAATGGGCCTTCACTCTGAAGGAGCTTGGTATTGACAGCGTACCTCTGAATATGCTGACTCCAATTCCGGGCACTCCGTTTGAAAACAACAAACCGCTGCCGCCGCTGGAAATCCTGCGTGCGTTCGCTGTTTTCCGTTTTGTTCTGCCGAAAGCACAAATCCGTACCGCAGGCGGTCGCGAAGTAAACCTGCGTGACCTGCAGGCACTGGCACTCAATGGCGGTGCAAGCGGCATTATGATCGGCGGTTATCTGACTACTGCCGGCCGTGGCACTGACCGCGATATGCAGATGCTCAAGGATCTTGATCGTCCGCACAGCGTGCCGAATCTTGATTAATTAGTTTTCCATGAATTATTAATACAATCTTACACCTTAAAATCTCAAAAAGATAAGCAGACTGTTATTGCGAGCAGTCTGCTTATTTTTTATATGTGCGTGATAACGCACCATCTTCTGCATCATCAATCCCTCGACGTATGAGAAATCCATATCATCAATCCATCATTTATTTGCGGACGCACTGCCCTCTACGGCAAAATTTATGATATAATATAATTTACTAATGACTTTCAAGAGGTGAAGCAAAATGCAGTCACACTTTCTTATTATTACCGGTATGTCCGGTGCAGGCAAAACGCAGGTTGTGCGTACCCTGGAGGATTTAAATTTCTTTTGCATTGACAATTTGCCGGCAACCTTGATTCCTAAGTTTGCGGAGCTTTGCCGTCAGACCTCGGAGGAAAAGGTAGCTCTTGTTGTTGATATCCGTGGCGGACGCTTTTTTGATAAGCTGCTGCAGGTTTTGGATGAGATGGAGGCCAGCGGCCAAAAATATGAGCTACTGTTTTTGGATGCTTCCGATGCGACACTAGTGCGCCGTTACAAGGAAACGCGTCGTCGTCATCCCTTGGGTGAGCGCAATACCTTGCTGAAGAATATTACCTGTGAGCGTGAATTGCTTGATCCGCTGCGCGAAAAGGCTACGCATATTATTGATACCTCAACGCTGACAACGGCACAGCTGAAGGCTAAGGTAACGGAAATGTTTGGCGAGGGCTCTTCGAAAGAGCGTATGGGCATTGTTGTGCGTTCGTTCGGCTTCAAGCATGGTCTGCCGCTGGACAGCGATCTGGTTCTGGATGTGCGTTTTTTGCCGAATCCGTTTTATGTGGAGGAGCTGCGCAATATGACAGGCAACGACCGCCCGGTAGCGGATTTTATCTGCCGCTATCCGCAGACCTTCCAGTATCTTAAGCTGGAGGAGCAGCTGCTTGATTTTCTTGTACCGCAATATATTAACGAAGGCAAGGCACAGCTCGTTATCAGCGTAGGCTGCACAGGCGGACAGCACCGCAGCGTTTTTATTGCCAATAAATTGTACGAATATCTGCGTGAAAAGGGTTACAGCGTTGATGTGACGCATCGTGATATTCCTCACAGAAAGTAAGGGAGGAGCCTAATGGGTTGGATTAGTTGGCTGTGTCCCGGCATTAATTTGAAGCGCTGGCTGCTGCTTTTTGCGGTAGGTGTACTTTTATGTGCTTTGGGACTGGCTTTGTTTTTTAATTATCAGCTGATGGGCAAGGCAGAAGAACTGCTCTTCCAGATGACCTATCTGACAACAGGACGCTATTCAAACGGCCTGATTATGACGATGGGCGTGGGCTTTCTTATCGTGGGCTTTGCTATTATGGTGTACGGAACACGCCGCTTAATCAGTTCGGTAGTATCTGTTGTAGTGCCCGACAAAAACGGTTCATTGATGGAAACGATTTTTATGCAGCGCAAGCTGACACGTGGCCCGGCTATTACCGTTGTCGGTGGCGGTACCGGTTTGTCGACGCTGCTGCGCGGCATGAAGTATATCACCAATAACTGTACGGCCGTAGTAACAACTGCTGATGACGGCGGTTCTTCCGGACGTCTGCGCAAGGAGCTGGGTATTATTCCTCCCGGTGATTTGCGTAACTGCCTGACGGCTCTTGCTGACCGTGAGCCGCTGATGGAACGTTTGATGCAGTATCGCTTTCAGGGCGATTCCCCGCTTGCAGGGCATTGCTTCGGCAATCTGTTTATTGCGGCGATGGCACAGGCCGAGGGCGGCATGGAGGCCGGACTCAATGCTACGAGCCAGATTCTGAAGGTACGCGGCAGGGTTATTCCGTCTACACTGGAGGATATCCGCCTGCAGGCGCGGATGACTGACGGCAGTGTTGTGACTGGCGAATCCGAGATTCCTAAGGTGCACAAGCATATTAAGAAAATGATGATGCTGCCGGCGGATGCACAGGCAGCCAACGGCGCTATTGATGCTATTTTAAATGCCGATGTGCTTATTTTCGGACCGGGCAGCCTGTATACCAGTGTTATTCCTAACCTGCTGGTTGAGGGAATCCGTGATGCCGTTGTACGCTCGAAGGCAATCAAAATTTACATCTGCAATGTTATGACACAGCCCGGTGAAACCGACGGCTACGGTGCTTATGACCATGTACAGGCGTTGGTTGACCATGTCGGTACACAGTTCTTGGATTACGCTATTGTCAATTCCCAGGATGTTACTTCGGAGCAGCTGCGTCAGTATGATGCCGAGGGCTCGCGTCCTATTACGCCGGATATTGATAAAATCCGCAGTCTGGGAATTACGGTTGTGCCAGCGCGCTTGATAAGTAAGGATGATTTGGTGCGCCATGATCCGCGTAAATTAGCGCGTGTGCTTATTGCTTTGATTTATCGTCTGCGTCTTTTTGGGCGCGGTATGCAGTTTTTCGATTATTTCTTTATGCGTGCGGGCATGAAGAAGCTGTATCAACAAAAATAAAACCAGACGCTGCAGCCTTGTAGGCTGAGAAGGGAGGAGTCTGCTTGTCTTTTTCCAATGATGTAAAAAATGAATTATCCCGTATAGAAACAAATGATGCGACCGGTGACAAAGCAGAGCTGCTCGGTCTTTTGCGTATGAGCGGTGCGATTGTTATCCGCGGTATGAATATAGGCATTCACTTTTCTACTGAAAATGCTGCTTTGGCCAGACGTGTACTGCAGCTGTTGAAGAGCAATTATCAGGTGCAGACGGAGGTAGTTATTACCCGTTCACGCCGTTTGAAGAAGAATAACCGTTATCAGGTACATGTAGTGCCGGCACCGCAGGTAAGCAAGGCGCTGAACGAGCTGCAGCTGCTGAGTGTGGAAGGTGATTTGAAAAATCCGCTGCTTTCGCATCACGAAGGCAAGCGCACCTTTTTGCGCGGAGCTTTTTTGGGTGGTGGCAGTATCAGCCGTCCTGCCAGTGATTACCATCTGGAGATGGTGACAGGCAACGAGGATTTTGCTCATACGATTATTAAGGTTATGCAGAGCTTTTCCTTGAAGGCTAAGCTGACCGACAGAAAAAACGAGTATATTGTTTATCTGAAGGATGGCGAAAGCATTATCAATTTCCTGAGTGTTATCGGCGCACATAATGCGATGATGGAGCTGGAAAATGTCCGCATTGTCAAGGAAATGCGCAATAATGTCAACAGAGCGGTAAATTGCGAAACTGCGAACCTGAACAAGGTGGTTAAGGCTGCCGTGCGTCAGGTAAGCTGCATTCATTATATTGATGAGCATATGGGACTGAGCGAGCTGCCTCAGGGATTGCAGGATACGGCGCGTCTGCGACTGCAGTATCCGGATGTATCGTTAAATGATTTGGTGGAATACTCTGGTGGTTTGGGTAAATCCGGCATAAATCATCGTTTGAAAAAGCTGCAGGATATTGCAGTAGGTTTAGGTATGGAATTGGAGAAAGCAGATAAATGATTAAGAAAGTATGCTTAGTATTCCTGGCGCTGGTTGTCGGACTTTTGGCGGCTGCAGGTGTTGCATGGAAGCTTAACGGCGAGCGTTGGCAGCAGGAATATGCGGCCTTTAGGAAAACCGGTGCACCGGTACTGATGTATCACGCTGTCGGTCTGGAAGAAGGCGCAGACTGGCCAAAAACGTTGATCATGAAGCCGGAGCTGTTTGAAGCGCATTTGAAGTACCTGAAGGAGCAGGGCTACACGATTGTGACGGTAGCAGAGCTGGCAGAGCGTCTGCAGCAGGGAAAAAGTGTAGATAAGTATGTTGCCTTGAGCTTTGATGATGGCTATAAGAATAATCACAGTGTAGTGCTGCCGTTATTGCAGAAATATGATGCCAAAGGTTCTTTCTTTGTCATCAATAGGGACATCGGCGATGAGCTGCATATGAATGAGCAGGAAATCAAGGAGCTTATTGCTGCCGGTATGGAGCTTGGTTCGCATACCTACAGCCATAATCCGTTGGCTGCTATTGATGAAAAATATCTGGTATGGGAAACGGATACGTCACGTTATTGGCTGAAGAAGAAATTCGACGGCTATATTGTGCGTACCTTGGCTTATCCTAACGGCAGCTATAATGACAGGGTTATCGCTGCAGCGAAAAAATATGGCTTTTACAGGGCGCTGACTGGTCATGTAGGTGTCAATACGGCGGCTACGTACCAAAAGGCACCCTTTGAAATGTACCGTGTAACCGTGGCCGATGACGGAAACGGACCCGAGGGCTTTAAGAGACGTTTAGAGCAGGCCTATTTCTTCGGCTTTTTGCAGACCAAGGGCATTGATATCAATATTGTGCGCGACATATTTGTGCGCTAAGTAAAATTTAGGGAGGCGGTTGTCTCCCTTTTCCTTTGCAAGTAATGTTAACCGTAAAAATAAAATAGGTTGACAATAAATAAAAACTGGCGTATCCTATAAACTATGAACTGTGACAGATGTTACAAAGGCTTTGGAGGCGTGTGATATGCATTTAAAAACAAAAGAATTGATTTTATGCGCATTGTTTATTGCGCTTATTACTGTGGGAACGTTTATTAAAATTCCGGTAGGCACTGATGTCTATACACTGCAGTTTTTATTTACTTTGTTGGCAGGCTTGCTGCTTGGACCGCGTCTGGGTGCGATTGCCGTCGGCACTTATGTTGTCATGGGTCTGGTCGGCATTCCTGTTTTTGCATCAGGCGGCGGCCCCGGTTATATTGCGCAGCCGACCTTCGGTTATCTTCTGGGCTTTATCGTGCAGGCATGGGTAAACGGTGCCTGGGCGCGCAAGGCTAAGCAAATTAATTTCCGTAGCCTGTTGGAAGCAAATCTTGTTGGTATGGTAATTGTTTATCTGTTCGGATTAGTTTGGTTCTATGTTGTGTCCAATTATATAATCAATGCACCGATTTCCGTGTGGGCAGTTATCTGGTACTGCGGTATTCTGCAGGTTATTCCTGACGTTGTGCTCTGCGTTGGTGCGGCAATGCTGGGTGTGCGCGGGTATAAGGCCGGTATCTGGCTGAAGGCATAAAAAAGCAGTCCTGACAACCTTTTTTAGGTTGCGGGACTGCTTTTTGGCCGTGCGCCCAGCATGGGCGATAACTAGGTGGTGAAAGTCCACTACGCGCTCGG
>ENA-UOJD01000484-UOJD01000484.1-human-gut-metagenome-genome-assembly--contig:-P48-NODE-484-length-57021-cov-8.328108_pt1 | contig 57021 bp, 46 predicted proteins | sample MGYA00242342_ERZ723889 | MGnify/ENA metagenome assembly ERZ723889 | reverse complement strand
TCTCCGCCCGAATACGCTTCAGCAGAGCCTCTGCAGGCTCGTCAGACGGGTCTTGCGGTACCAGCTTGCCCTGGACTGCCTCTTGCAGTATCGACTTCTTGATGGCTTCGGGGAAGGTTGAATTTAAGGTTTCAGTTTTTTGGTATGCCACATCGTATACAGAAACAGCAGCGGCAACCTCATCAATCTTCTCAACGATACGCCGTTGCTCATCCAGGGGAGGTATTGGCACTAATAGGGTGGTCATTGTTTCTGTGCCGACTCTGGGCATCTTCACGCCGTAAGTAATGCTGTTGATGAGATTATCGACATAAGGGGATTTTAGATAATTTACGATGTAGTTCGGATTGATTCCGCCGTATACACGGAATGGTACGATTTCTGGCGTACAAATGCCGTCATCGAGGGCGACAAGAATTTTCAACAAGTATGGGCGCGGCTTGCTGTAGAGAATATCCCCCTTCGCAAATACGGTCTTATCACCAACTGCTTTGCGTTCACCGACTGTTTTATGCTCTAAAAGCCTGCCGCCTTTCTCGATGTCCTCCAAATCCAGTCCCCAAATCGAAGGATCGGCGCTTGTTGCATTTATTTTCTGCTTGGTTTCTGCATAGGACGAAATGGTGCCCAGCCGAACCCACTCCCACGAATCGGGGATGTCAAGCGGTACCTCATCCGCCAGTGACCGCACTTCATCGCCGATTTTCTCATAAGGAGTATTATCAGAACTCGGTGGTTTAACGAATACCCCCAGTAGTTCAAAGATTACTCGGCTGTTTAACGATTACAGCGGAACAGAACGCCACAATCCGCGCAAAACGCACGAAACCCCGCCGCAGAATTGCCTGCAGCGGGGTTCGTTTATGAGCCTGAACAGCCGAAAAGCCCTATTTCAAGCGGTTTTCGGGCATAGAAAAAGTCCACCGTAATTCTATCAAAATTACGGTGGACTTATGGTGGAGCATAGGGGATTCGAACCCCTGACCTCAACATTGCGAACGTTGCGCGCTACCAACTGTGCTAATGCCCCGCATCAAATTGCATAGTTTATTATACACAAACGAGAGAAAAAAGCAAGTATTTTTTCTGTCGTTTAAATTAAAAAGAAGCGTGAACCGCTTCTTATCTTGGCGCAAAGCCTTATTTCATCAACTTCTGCAATGTAGCTACCAACTCATCTATAACTTCGTCCTTACCATCCCGAATATCGTTAGCAACGCAGGTACGGATGTGATTAGCCAGCAGCTCTTTATTAAAAGCATTAATAGCGGCACTTGCTGCTGCAGACTGAATAAGAATATCCGGGCAATATGCACCGTTTTCAACCATGCCGCGAATACCACGAATCTGTCCTTCAATACGGTTAAGACGGTGGATCAACTTGGTATATTCTTCGGGCGAACGTTCTTTCTTATGCTTGGAGCAGAGACAGCAGTCATGTCTGGTGGCTTTTTCCATTTCAGTCCTCTTCCTACATATTCACACTAAGTTATCATACATTATTATACATATTTTTCGGTTTGTCAAGAGCCAAAATGTAATGGTTGTCACTTTTTGCCGGAAGCACAGTTATATGAAAGCCTATTCTGCCCCTTCTTCCATTGCTTCCACATAAAAACTGACTGGACGAAAACCGTCATTGCAGGAAAGCATAACAGAAGCAGGATTTTTCATCCAGCTACCATAAATGTTTTTTGCTCCACAACTCAAGGCCATTACAAACGGAGAGAGGGTATCCCAGGCGCTTTGACAAAACCCTTCGGGCTGCTTCCAACCGTTGGTAACGAATATTTGCCCTTCTTTCATGGTGCAGGTATTTTCAATAGGGTTTTCATATTTTTCCATTAATTCTGCGTATTCGATTTTACGAATTACGGTAATACGACATTTTTTCAATGAGCTCCTTCTTTCGCAAAAAAGCATTTTATGATCAGAGAGAATTTTCATTCGATTATGGCGAAAAAGCTCAGCCGATAAGATAACAGAGGGATACTGATTCGCTTTTTTCCTGCTATTTATGCGGCTAATACAAAATCAACGCAGCCATAAAGAACTGCGTTGATCATTTGGTGGAGCTTACCGGATTCGAACCGGTGATCTCTACACTGCCAGTGTAGCGCGATAGCCAACTTCGCTAAAGCCCCATTTGAACTTTCCTTTGGTTGCGCCTCAGGAACGAAATGTATTATAACTCGAGTTTACCGGTTTGTAAAGGGGTTTTCAAAAATTTTTTGTCATAATTTTTAACTTTTATTTTTTTCGTTGCCAGTGACCCTGCATATGGTATAATACAGTCACGGAGGGTACAATGCCTTTATTTGAAATTGAAATGCCGGAACATGACACTGATTCCACACAAAAAAAGCTTTCCGGTCGCATACATTCTCAAAGCATACTTACAAAACGTTCCGCAGGGAAACCTTTCGTGCTGGATGTTTTATTTGCGACCCTGAAACTGATCATTTTTGCTATGGTGCTTTTCGGCTTTGCCGGACTAGGACTGGTGTATGGAGTAGCTAAGGCGTATGTAGATATGACGCCTGTACTGGATGTATCCCAGTTAACCAAGTCTGACCGTACCAGCTATCTGTATGATCGAAATGGAAATGAGATCACCACCCTTTCCTCTATGGAATATAGGGATTGGGCCACTATGGACGAGATTCCCGACATGCTCAAAAACGCATTCATATCCATCGAAGATGTGCGCTTTTATAAACATCAAGGTGTTGATTTCAAACGGTTGCTTTCGGCGGCGCTGGAGATCCTTGGAAATCGTAATTCTTCCGGCGGCAGCACGATCACGCAGCAGCTTATAAAAAATAAGATATTAGGTGCTCAGCGCACCTATAAGCGAAAAGTACAGGAAGCATATCTTGCTTTGGCACTGGAAAAAGTCATTTCTAAAGAGGATATTCTGGAAGCCTATCTGAACGACATCTATCTGGGCGGCTCCAATTACGGTGTTAAAGCCGCTGCTAAAGATTACTTTGGTAAAGAGCTCAGCGAACTGACCATCCGTGAATGCGCATTGTTGGCCGGACTCACGCAGAGTCCATACTATTATAATCCTCGTCAGAACATGTATTATCGGGAAGAAAATTCCTATGATCGCACTCGAAAGCGTACGGATACGGTGTTGGAACGGATGTACGAAAACGGTGCCATTACTCTGGATCAGTATAGATCTGCCATGGGAGAGGAGGATCACATTCTTGAAGTAAGTCAGAACTCCCGCATGTATGATAACGCATATTTTGTGGAGTATGCTATCTATGACGTGATCACTCACTGGATGGAGCAGGAGGGAGTAGAGGATACTGCCGCCAATCGTTCCGCTTACGAAAATAAGCTGCGTACCGGCGGCTATAAAATCTATACTACGGTAGATACGGATATACAGAATCTTGTGCAGAATACATTGGCCACCTGGGAAAAATATCCTGAATTGGCTGACAGCAACGCTTCGGTTATTACCGAGGAGATATCAGACTCCGTGACCATACAGACGGTGGAGCCACAGGCTGCCGCCGTTATTATGGATCAGCATACAGGAGAGCTCATAGCTATTGTAGGCGGCAGGGAAGAGCCGCAGATTCGTAAAGGATTGAACCGGGCGTATCAGAGTTATACGGAAGTAGGATCCTCCATTAAACCGCTGGCTGTTTATGGTCCTGCACTGGATACGGGGATGTCACCCGCCTCAGTGATCGTCAATGCAGAGGGACGCATTCCCGGCTGGAATTCTGAAAAGGGATACCCGGGCGGTGGTTTGTCCAGCAAGTATTATGGTTTTGTTACTCTGCGTACTGGGCTGATGCAGTCTTTGAATGTGGTTGCTGCCCGGGTGCTCATGGAGCATGTAGGTGTGAATACTGCAGCGGAGTATATGGAGCGGCTGGGGATTCCGGCTTCGCAGCTAAATCTGGATGGATCCGGTTTGGCACTGGGTACTTCTGGCATCACACCAATTCAAATGTGTGCCGCTTATGCAGCCATCGCCAATAACGGATATTATCTCAAGCCTCTTTCCTTTACCAGAGTGGAAGACGAACATGGAAATGTGGTCTTGGATGCAGACATTATTCGTGGTGGTTCCATAAAGGTTTACTCTCATTCCAGTACGGCCTATCAGCTTGTGGATCTTATGAAAGACGCCGTTAAGAATGGTACTGGAAAAGCCGCCAGGATTAGCGGCTATGAGGTTGCAGGCAAAACCGGCACAAATTCTCATTATTCCAGTGTATACTTTACTGGTATTACCTGCAGGTATACATCCGTGGTGTTCATAGGACATGACCAGCCAGCTAATAAACTCAAGTACGGTTCTACAGGCGGAGATTATGCCGCTTCTTTGTGGAAAGCGTACATGCAGGAACTTATGGATGGGCAGGAGAGTCAACCCATTATCCCGGAAAACACCACATCCCTGGGTCTTGTAGAACGGACTGTATGCCCTGTATCCGGAAAGCTTGCTACCAGTGCCTGCGTGCATTATCAAAACCAGGGAAGCCGGTTTGAACTGATAACAGACTGGTTTGATTACGACAGTGTGCCAACTGATTATTGTGATATGCATGTAACCATGAGCATCTGCACATTAACCAACTGCAAGGCAGCGGATACCTGTGACCCTGAACAGATAGTGGAAGTCACACAGGTGCTTATCCGTCCGGATTCTGACTTTTATGGGCTGGACGACGATGTGCTGGCAAAGATATTTGGAGATACATATGTGCGCACCAATAAGAATCCGGATCAATATATAGCAGAATATCCCATCTGTACACAATCTGAAGGATATACGGATCTTGCAGACCGGGTGCAAACACTCCTGGAGAGGGTGAATGCCTTTATGGCTAGTACAAAAGAACTTACCTCTGCTGATCTATTCGCACTGGAAAGTGCGGTGGAAAAACTGAACAACGCTCAGGGATATACGGATATTTACACCGCCTATACGGAGCTTCAATCTTCTTATGCTACCATAAGCGCACACTACGGTGGGGGAGATCCGGGTGGGAATCTTGACGGCGATGATCCGAATACTCCTTTTGTCCCTGATCCGTAGGGAAAATATGTCAATTCGGTGAAAGAACGGGGGAAAATGTAAAATTCCCCTTTTTCTTTTCCTGGAGTTTGTTATAATAGTGAGTGTTAAAATAGAAGGGGGAAAAGAGTATGGAAACCAAGATCCTCATTGCTGATGACGACCCGATTGTACATGAGTCACTAAAGATATATATGCAGGCAGAGGGATTCGAAGTGGTGGATGTTTATGACGGCGATGCCGCCCTTGCTGCTTTGGATTCCAGCATTTCGCTTTGTGTGCTGGATATTATGATGCCCGGCAAAAGCGGGGTAGAGGTATGCAGAGAGATACGCAAGAGCAGTCAGGTTCCCATTGTCATGCTTACCGCTAAAGGCGAAGAGGTAGATAAGATTGTAGGACTGGAGTTGGGCGCTGATGACTATATAGTTAAGCCTTTTTCTCCTCGAGAGGTGATTGCCCGCATCAAAGCAATTTTGCGCAGAACGGAAAAGAATGAAGGAGAAGCTGCCGAGAAGAATGTTATTCGTCATAACGGCCTCGTCATTGATCTGAACAGCTATACTGTTCTTTTGCGGAATCAGCCTGTGGTCTGCACGCCCAAAGAGATAGAGATTCTGTATCTGCTCGCTTCCCATCCCGGACAGGTCTTTACACGGGATACACTTTTATCTCAAGTATGGGGATATGATTTTGCCGGGGAGACCCGTACGGTGGATACACATATTAAGCGTCTGCGTGCCAAGTTGGACAGTACTGGCTTGGGGTGGAGCATCAAGACCATTTATGGTGTAGGCTACAAATTCGAGATTGAGCAATAAGTATGAAGGGCGTTTTATTTAAAAGGACACTGCTCCTGTTCATGGTGATTGTGCTCCTGGCAGGCATTCTGCTGCTGGGAGCTTATTCCTATTTTGGTCGGCGAACCTATATCAATCTGGAACTGGAAAGCCTGGATACAGTATTGCGTACAGCTACGGAAATGTATCAAAGCCAACCTACAGATCGGGATACCTATACCAATGCCATTAAATTCATCAGCAGCACCGCAGACGTCCGATTTTACTGTTTCTTTTATAAAGATACCGGCTTGATTGAATTCAGCACCAATATTCTTGATTACAACAATGATTATATTCAGGCGGTGCAATTTGGCATTCTGGATGGCCAAACCATTCGCAAAGACAGTTTGAAACTGAACAAAAGTACCAACGCTATTGCGGTAGGTGGTCCCTTATGCAACGCAAAAGGGGAATGTGAGGGAGGCATTATCTTTGTGCGGGCTATTCAGCATATCGATGCAGCCTTTCATCAATTAAATTCGGCTCTTTGGGTGTTGGCTCTTTGTACCGTACCTCTTATTCTGGCGGTAGGCATCACCGGTATTCAGCAGATGAACAAACCCATTGCCGATATGACCAAAGTTGCTATTGCTTTGACCAATGGAAATTATGATGTACGGGCAGACGAGAATATCCCTGGTGAGGTAGGAATTTTTGCTCGTGCCATGAACCGCATGAGTGATACGCTTTCCCAGACCATTCATCAATTGGATAGTGAAAAACGCCAGCTCTGGAGCATTTTGAGCAGTTTTACAGATGGGGTAGCGGCTTTGGATAATATGGGCAACCTGACCCATTATAATCCGGCTCTCATGCGGATGTTTGGCTCTATAGATGTAAAAACTCCTCTGGACCTGGTGCCTGACAGCAAGATTTGGGATGCTTTTTCCGGTGTCCTGGAAACAAGACAGCCACGCACCCTGCAGTATACATTGCCCGGAGATAAATTTCTGTGGATCAGCATTGTACCCGTTATGGCAGAAGATCGATGCACCGGTGTAGTGGGGCTGTTCAAGGACATTACAGAGATTGAAAATCTGGAACGCATGCGTCGGGAATATATAGCCAACATTAGCCATGAACTTAGAACCCCCTTAACAGCGGTTCGCGGCCTGCTGGAGCCTTTGTGCGATGGAATGATAAAGGACGATGAAGTCAAGCAACGGTATTACGGCATCATGCTCCACGAAGTGGAACGGCTCAGCCGACTGATCACGGATATGCTGCAGCTTTCCCGGCTGCAATCCGGTACAGAATACATGGAACGCACGGCCTTTGATTTGGAAGAACTTATTGACAGCGTATACCAAAGCTATCAACAGGTCGCCCGCCAAAAAGGAATACATCTGTGCGTAGAATTGGAGGAGCTTCCGGAAGTTATTTCCGATGCGGATCGTATTGAACAGGTATTGGTCATTCTCCTGGATAATGCCATGCGCTACGCCGGGCAGGATGGTACAGTAAAGATCTTTACTCGTCAGGATGAAGCGGATGTGTACGTTTCCGTATGGGATTCAGGATGCGGCATTGCGCAAAACGACATATGCCATATATTTGAGCGCTTTTACAAAACGGATAAATCTCGTAAGGAAGGCGGAACAGGGCTCGGTTTGTCTATTGCCAAGGAAATTATGGATAAACTTGGAGAGTCTATTACCGTTAAAAGTGAAGTTGGCAAGTGGACATGCTTTACTTTTACCGTGAAAAAATACATATCCAATGCTATTCAGCTTGGTCCTGTGGATACTTCCAATACTATCCTGTATGACAGTAACCGAGATGCATCGCTGTCTTCGTGCTCGTCATCGCCAGAAGGGAGTAACCAGCCGATGGATGCACCTTATGAAGTTCTTTCTCAGCCGGATAAGGAAGAAAGCAAAAAAAGTAAAGGAGAAAAGAAGAATAAACGAAAGCTTGGCAGTCTGAATCTGCTGTAAGGCACAAATACGGTATATAAGGCACCTCCTTGCATAGAGTATAACAGCTCAAATGCAGGGAGGTATTTTATGGACAGGCAGTATCGTCGAAAGGGACACACCATGGGTACAGCTATTTGCATTCTTCTTTGCTTGCTGCTTGGAGTCTTTTTGCTTTGCTCTTCCAAACTGGGGCAGGGTATAGCGGATAAATGGATAGCACCTGTAGCAGAAAAAATCATGAATTATCTGATGCCAACACCCATCCCATCCGCTGCGCAAGTCATGAACCAAAACACTCCGGTATCCACCATGCCTACCGGAACTCCTGAGGTCCGTGTGTTGGAATGGGATCTTCCTGAATCCAGCTGGTATTTGCTGGAAATGGGAGTATTCTCTGATGAAACGGCTGCACAGGCACAGGCTGAATATCTGCGAGGAATGGGAGCAGCTGGATATTTGTATACGGATAAAGAGGGATACATTCGCCTGCTGGCCGCCGGGTATCGTGACCAGGAAAGTCTTATTAAAGTACAAAAGCAAATCACGGAAAACGGATTTTCCGGAGCTCCTTATAACTTTCATCTATCCGGGTTAAAATGCAAGTTGACGGGGGAGGATCAGGAACTTTTGCAGTTAAAAAAAGCTTTACAACTGGCTGCAGATATTCCTGGGCTTTTAACGGATTATGCTCTTCGTTTTGATCGGGAAGCATTATCCGTCGACGCCGCGAGAGCACAGTGCAACGATTGGCTGGAAGATATTCTTTCTGCAGAAACGACTTTGTCCAGGCATACAGCAGAAGCTCCTTTAGCTGCTTTCTGCACCTATCTGGGACGGATACGCAGCACACTCTCGACTTTTCTTGAAAAAGATGCTACAATTAATAATACGCAATGTGCGGCTGCCCTTAAATACACACAGATTGCGGTTTTGACAGCTTACAAAGCACTTACGGAAGGATTGACTTTGTGAAAAAAGTTATCATATATACAGATGGCGCATGTTCCGGAAATCCCGGCCCTGGCGGCTGGGGATGTTTGTTGATGTATGAAAAACATAAAAAAGAATTATGCGGCGGAGAGCCGTCTACCACAAATAATCGCATGGAAATTCAGGCGGCTTTATCGGCACTAAATATACTAAAAGAACCGTGTCAGACGGAGGTTTATACTGACAGTGCGTATTTATTTAACGCAGTGGAAAAAGGATGGCTGGATCGGTGGCAACGCAATGGCTGGAAAACGGCTTCAAAAGGATCCGTAGAAAATCAGGATCTGTGGAAAGAGCTGCTGACACTTATGAACATACACCAGGTAACATTCCATAAAGTGAAAGGTCACGCAGACAATGTCTATAACAATCGCTGTGATGAACTGGCGCGAAATGCAATTCAGGAACATCGAAGAGAATGATGATGCCGCATGGACGCATATTCAAACAATTAGGCCGGGTCAACCGGCATTTTCTGTTTTTTTGTAAAATCAACTATGAAATGAATTTTTTGTTAATATCTTTTCGTTAAACTTGTGTTTAACGAAAAGATGTGTATACTGATTAACTATGAACGACTTTTATACTCAAAAGAAAAAAAACTATACGCTTAAACTCCGTTCCCTGCTTTCGGAGCTGCCTCCCTTTGCCGAATACTATTTTCGCGGAAAAGAAAGTCAGAGCAGCATTTTGACTCGCTATGGTTATGCGGTAGACCTGCAGGGATTTTTTTCCTTTTTGACGAAAGAATTGCCCGCCTTTCGAGGGCGGACAGTTCCCTCCCTCACTCTGGATGATATGGCTAAAATCTCTCCTTTGGATATAGAAAGCTACTTGTCTTATGTATCGTTATATGAGAGAAACAATAAGGAATGGGAAAACAGTGAGCGATCCAAAGCCAGAAAACTTTCGGCTATCCGCTCCTTTTTTAAATATTATCATAAAAAAGGCATGTTAGCGAATAACCCAGCCGCTTTAGTAGACGCGCCCAAGCTTCATGACAAGGCTATCATTCGCCTGGAAGCCAATGAGGTGGCTGATCTGCTGGATATTGCTGAAGACGGTCAAGGGCTTACCAAGCGTCAGCTAGAATACAGAAAATCTACTGGCATGCAGCTGCGTGACTCTGCCATTCTTACTCTCTTTCTGGGCACAGGGATCCGTATAACTGAATTGGTGGGTATCAATATGAATGAAATAGATTTCCCAAACAATACCTTTCTCGTTACTCGCAAAGGCGGCGGGCAGGAACAGCTTTCTTTTGGCCCGGAGGTCAAAGCGGCATTATGGGAATATTACCAGCAGCGTAAGGGAATTATTGCCGCTTCAGGACATGAGAATGCGTTATTCCTTTCCTCTCAAAAAAAGCGCATTACTCCAAGAGCAGTGGAATATCTGGTGGAGAAATATGCAAAAATTGCTTCCCCGCTGAAGAAGATCACACCGCATAAGCTGCGCAGTACTTATGGTTCCATGCTCTATCAGGAAAGTGGAGACATTTACCTGGTAGCAGATGTTTTGGGACATAAGGATGTGAACACGACCCGCAAGCATTATGCCGCTCAAAAGGAAAAAGAATATCGTCTTGCCTCCCGGTACATAAAACTTCGGGAAGATGACGATCCAAATACACATATCGATTCATGACCAGTATCAGAAGTTCAGGGCGCCAGCATCAGCCGGCGCTTTTTTGCAAAGAAATGGAGAAAAATGCAAAGAATGGAGGAGAATTTTATGAATGCGTTAGAAGTTCGGAATTTATCAAAGTCATTTAAAGATTTTGCGCTGCAGAATCTGACCTTTTCCATTCCGTTTGGTTCGGCGCTCGGGCTGATTGGAGAAAATGGCGCAGGAAAGTCTACCACCATCGCCCTTATATTGGGTCTGCTGCAGCCAGATGCCGGGCAGATCTCCATACTAGACCAGTCGTTGAGTCAATCCATCGATCTAAAAGAAGATATTGGTACCGTATTTGACGAGGCATGTTTTCCAGATGGAATAAATGCCCGTAAAGTGGATCTCATCGAAGCGCTTCTATATAAAAACTGGAGCAGCGAAACTTATTTTGACTATATACAGCGCTTTAACTTGCCAGAAACAAAAGCATTTAAGGCCTACTCCCGTGGAATGAAAATGAAGTTGGCATTGGCAGTTGCACTTTCACATAATGCAAAGATTCTTTTGCTGGACGAAGCAACCGGAGGGCTGGATCCACTGGCCCGAGAGGAACTTTTGGAAGAACTGAAAAAATTTCTTTCAGACGGAGCGCATGCTATTCTTCTTTCTTCTCACATCGTTAGCGACATAGAAAAATTGTGCAGCCACGTTGCTTTTCTGCATAAAGGAAGACTGATTTTAAATGAAAAGAAGGAAACACTTTTATCTGCTTATCCTCAAAAAAGTTTGGAAGATATATTATCCTGGATGTTACAAAGAAGGTGCGGGATTAATGAAACTACGTGGACTGATACTAAAAGATGTGTTCGAACTATGGACGCAAAACCGAATATTGATAGTTATGATTTTTATATATCTCTTGATTCCTCTTTTCTCAGAAGGCGGCCGCATGCTTGGAAGCATTGCCATGCTGCTGCTGGGCGTATTGGCAATAGCATCCGGAGCAGCAATACAGACAGCAGGAGCTCTTTTAACAGGAAAAACGGCCCTGCTGCACTCCATCCCTCTTTCTAGTCTGGGCGCATTGATTTATCTTTGCACTTTTCTCCCGCTAATGTTTCATTTAGGACTTGAAAAGGGACGCATATTCCTTATGCTTTTATCCGCTGGATTCCTTGCCTTCAGCGGCCTGTTTCTTACTTAAAAGGTGCACGAGGGCATCCCGTCCAGGATGCCCTCGTTTTTTCTTATTCATCATCCGGATGACCGGTTGCATCGCTCTGATCGATATCCAGATCCAACTCTTCATGGAGTTCTTCGTCTGGCTGTCGAAGCATATAGATCAAATCTTCCTTTGCCATATCCGCTTCTGCTTCCTGTTCATCCATATATATTTCGTCAATGGGGATGTCAATGTAATCTTTATCCATTTCCAGACACTTAAAGCAGTTATCGCAGATCTTACTTGGATCCAATTCGCAACGATTATCGCATTCACCGCAATTGATGCAAGTCTCATGTAACCCTAAAATGCATTTTTTCATACGGCCTCCCATAAACATTTGTTTGCAATTTGTCAGTATCCATGCTAAAATTAAGTCACCTCACATAAGGAGGGCTTTTTGTGAAGAAAATACCTGCTCCCCAAGATACCATTTACCACTTCGTCTGCACTTACCTGCAGGAAAACGGATATCCACCCACTGTTCGTGAAATTTGCAGCGGCGTGGGATTAAACTCCCCGGCTACAGTTCATTGTCATCTAAAAAAGCTGGAATCTGCCGGGCTTATCCATCGAGATTCCAAAAAACATGGGTATACCGTAGTGGGTAAAGCCAATGCAGCAACCAATATTCCTTTAGTAGGAAGCGTGGCCGCCGGCACCCCCATTATGGCGGTAGAGAACATTGAAGATCGTTTTCCTGTGCCCCAAATCCTTTTACAAGGCTGTGGTCAGGGGGATGCTTTCATGCTGCACGTCAAAGGCGATTCCATGGTAAATGCAAGCATTCAGGACGGTGATATACTGGTCGTCTCCGCCGAACATCAGGTGTATGATGGAGATATCGTAGTTGCCCGCATTGATGGTGCCGAATTTACTGTAAAACGATTATATCACAAAGGAGACAGCATTGAGCTTCGTCCCGAAAACGATGCATACGCGCCCATGCTCTTTTCTCCTTCGCAAGTAGAAATCGCCGGACGAGTCACCGGCCTCATGCGCCCTGTGTAACCGCATGAACTACTTCCTTCAACGCAATGCGACCATGTTCATAAGTGAGGCTTCCCTGCATGTAAACGGCATAGGGTGGCCGGATCGGCCCATCCGCTGACAGTTCAGAAGTAGCGCCCTGCACAAAGGTTCCCGCCGCCATTATGACAGGATCTGCATATCCAGGCATGTCCCAAGGCTCAGGTACCACATCACTCTCAATGGGAGATGCCCCCTGTATCGCCTTACAGAAGGCGATCAGTTCCTCCGGCCTTTTAAAGCGGATGGATTCCACTACATCCGCTCTCATCGCATCACCCCGAGGCATAACAGCATATCCAAGGCATTCAAAGACTTCTCCAAACAGCATAGCGGTCTTCAGGCATTGCAATACCGTATGGGGAGCCAGAAATAAGCCCTGATAAAACGGTCTGTATCCTGCCGCATAAGAACCTACCTCCCGTCCGGAACCAGGGATTGTCAGGCGAAAGCTGATTCGTTCGATCAAATCTTTTTTTCCTGCAATATATCCTCCGGTGGGCGCCATACCGCCGCCAGCATTTTTTATGAGTGAGCCCATGATTACATCCGCACCTACTGCCGTTGGCTCCTTCTCTTCTGTAAAGGTTCCGTAACAGTTATCCACCAAAATGTGCACATCTGCCCGAAGCGCTTTTACCGCCGCAAACAGCTTTTCCATTTTGTCCACAGGCACAGCTTCCCTCCAGGCATATCCTCTGGAGCGCTGCACATACAATATCTTTATCTCCTCGTGGATAGTGAGGAAATTGAGGATTGCGGGGATATCAAACGGCTCCTCCCCTTCCTCTTTCAATTCCACGGTGTGGAAATCTATGTGCATTCTGTGCAAAGCATTAGAAAAATCATCCCGTAGCCCAACCGCTCCCTGCAAAGTATCATACGGCAGCCCGGAAGCAGAAAGCACAGCATCTCCCGGTTCAAGCAAACCGCTGAGCGCAAGAAAAATAGCATGCGTTCCATTGGCGATTTGTGGGCGTACTAATGCATCCTCAGTCTGCAGAGTTCTGGCGAAAACCCTGTCCAATGCATCCCGGCCTATGTCATCATATCCATATCCTTCCGTAGGTGCAAAATGACGTGTAGATATTCCCTCTGCCCGAAAAGCATTCAAGACCCTTTCCTGATTGGCAAGTGCAATTCTTTCTATACGCTTGAAACTAGGTGCCAATCGATCTTCGGCCGTCTGAATACACTGTTCTATTTCATTCCATTCCATTGGTTTTATTTCCTTTCCTCTGCTCCCAATGCTTCCTTACAATAAGCATGTACTTTTTCCAGCGTTAAGGGCCAGTCATCACAAGCAAACCATCTGATGCCCTCGTCCCGCTTGAACCAAGTCAGCTGCCGCTTGGCCAAGTGCCTGCTATCCAGCTTTATCTTCTCTACCGCAGTTTCCAACGAACACTTTCCATCAAAATAGTCAAACAACTGTGCATATCCGATGGACTGGACAGCCGGTAAATTGCGATCAGGGAACTTATCATGCAATGCTCTGACTTCGTCCAGCAAACCAGTCTCTAGCATTCGGTTTACGCGCTGATCAATTCGTTGATACAATGCCTGGCGATCCATAGTTAAGCCTATACGAACCGAATCATATCGCATGCGCTTTCGGGCCTGCTCATATTCATCATTATAAGAAGAAAACGGTCGCCCGGTAAGCATATATACTTCCATGGCCCGAACCAATCGCTTCTTATCGTTCAATGGGATTCGATTTCCGGCTGCAAAGTCTATCTCTTTTAACTTTTGCACAAACGCTACCCGGTCTTGCTCATACTCCAGAGAAAGTGCATTCCGTATTGACGAGTCTCCGGGGACAGCATACCTCATATCCCGCAAAACGCCATCTGCATACATACCGGTGCCTCCAGCCAAAATGGGCAGCTTTCCCCGGGAAAAGCAGTCATAGATAACTCTATCTGCTGCTTTCTGAAAAGTTGAAACAGAGAAGCTTTGATCCGTCGGATCCACTATATCGATGAGATGATGAGGTATCTTGGCCTGCTCTTCTTTTGTTGGTTTGGCAGAACCTATATCAAACCCTCTGTATACCGCTACAGAATCGCAGGAAAGAATCTCTCCATCCAATTCCTGAGCCAATGATAAAGCAGTTTCGCTTTTATGACAGGCCGTTGGGCCAAAAACGCACAACAGCTTCATACAATGCGTTTAAAGCCTTTCTCAATCTCCCTGCGGGAAAGTTTGATCATCACCGGGCGACCATGAGGGCAAGTCAAGGGCGTTTCATCCTGCAGATAGAGCTTCAATAGAACTTCAATCTCCTTTCTATCTATCCGCTCTCCGGCTTTGATTGCATGCTTACAGGAAGCAGAAATAATCTTATCACGCACCAGGGAACGGGCGGCGCCTCGCCCCGCTTCGCCGATAGCATTCAGCGCATCATGAAGAAACTCTCCGTCAAAAACCATGCCGTTGAGTATTGGTACAGCGGTTATCTCCAAAGACAGCGTTTCAACCTTTTCAAAGCGATAGCCAAGTTCTTCCAGCTCTTTTTTATATTCCATAGCCTGTTCATATTCCCGAGGCTGCAAAACAACCCGTTGAGGCACTAGAAGCTTCTGAGAACCTACATTGGTGGCTCGAGCCGAAAACTCCTCGTAAAGCCGGCGTTCGCAAGCGGCATGCTGATCGATCAGGTATAAATCCTCCCCTTGTTCTACGATCCAATAGCTGCTGAATGCACAGCCCACTATCTGATACGCCATATCCATAGAAAGAGTTTCCTGCACGGGCTTAGTTTCTTTTTTCTCTATTTTCCAATCAGAAACGTCATGAACCGAAACACTCTGATGGGGAGACACCTGAAAACTGGGAAGCTCCGCTGATTCTTCCTGAATCTTCGTTCGCGGTGTAAAGCTGTTGTAGCTAAAACAGCTGGCAGTATTCTCGCGAAGTTCCTTATTCTGCGGTACAACAATTCCGTATTTTTGCAGCAGTATATCGTCTGGCTTTTCTTGGAATGCACTGTCAGTCATAGCAGCTGAAGTTGCTGCTAGCGGTTTTGCTTTCACCAGAGCATCTTTTGCAAACTCAGTTGCTTTCACAGGTATGGTCGGCCGGTCTGTGTTTTGTTTTGACTTTACCGGCTCCAGTGGAAGCTGCATACGGGGAATCACTTTTTCACGTAAAGCCTGAGCACATGCAGAAGTAACTCCATATGCCACTCGGCCCTCATCGGCAAAACGAACCTGCGTTTTAGCTGGATGCACATTCACATCCACATCCCGAGGGGATAGTGTCAAATGCAGTGCCGCAAATGGATAACGCCCCACCATCATTCGTGTGTCATATGCCCGTTCAATAGCAGCACTCAAAGGGATGGAACGAATATAACGGCCGTTAACAAACAGGGATTCCATAGTACGATTAGGGCGGGAAATTTCCTGATTACCAATATAGCCCTCCAGCTTCATATAACCATTATCAAAATCCACACGACAGAGTTTTTCTGCTACGGCTGTGCCGTAAAGAGCAAAAACGGCATTTTTCATTTCTCCGTCTCCAAAGGTCTCATAAATGAGCTTTTCGTTATGCATAAAACGAAAAGCAATATCCGGACGGCATAAGAGCATTCGAGCCATATAATCTCCACAGTATCCCGCCTCTGTCCGAAGAGACTTTAAAAACTTCAGCCGAGCAGGTACCTTGGCGAACAAATTCTCCACCCGCAGGGATGTGCCAAATACACAGGCTGTTTCCTGCTGCGAAATTAGACACCCGTTGTCAAAAATAATTTTGGTACCGACATCTGCGCCTTGAGGACGTGTGACCATTGTCACGGACGCCACCGCTCCAATGGAGGCCAAGGCTTCTCCCCTAAATCCCAAGCTGCTGATAGCATTGAGATCCTCGGCAGTAGATATTTTACTTGTGGCATGGCGTAGAAAAGCATTTGGAGCATCCTCAGGGGAAAGGCCGCAGCCATTATCCGAAACCAGAATAGCACTTAGCCCGCCATCCTGCAAGGATACACTTACAGCAGTTGCACCTGCATCAATGGCATTTTCCACCAGTTCTTTTACTATGGATGCTGGACGCTCCACTACCTCACCGGCAGCTATTTGATTAGCTAAGTGTGGCGGTAGCACATGAATCTTTGGCATAATGCTTTACTCCTCCAATAGAGCGGACTTGTATTGATACAGCTTATTCAATGCCTCGATAGGGGACATTGTATCCATGTTAAGACCACGCAAATCTGACAGAATTGAATTGTCCACAGTGTTATCCACCGTGTCTTTCATCTTATCCACAGAGACATCCACCACATTCTGCGAGTGTAAGGCTGATTTCTGCATACCAATGCGTGCTGCATCAGAAGCCTCCAAAGAATTTAGTATTTCCCCAGCCCGGTGGATAACTGCATCTGGAATACCTGCCAGGCGGGCCACCTGTACACCAAAGCTTTTATCTGCGCTTCCTCGAACAATCCGGCGCAAAAACAGGATGTTTTCGCCAATCTCTTTGACGGATATGCGATAGTTTTTGACGCCCTGCAACTGTCCCTCCAATTCACTTAACTCGTGATAATGGGTAGCAAACAGAGCCTTTGCGCCGCAATGCCCTTTATCTGCCACATATTCCAGCACCGCCCAGGCGATGGATAGTCCGTCATATGTACTGGTGCCCCGCCCAATCTCATCCAGGATCAGCAGACTCCGTTCCGTGGCGTTATTTAAAATGTTTGCCACCTCGCTCATTTCTACCATGAATGTACTCTGACCGGAGGAAAGATCGTCGCTGGCACCAATACGAGTGAAAATGCGATCTACGATGGCAATAGAAGCTTCCTGAGCAGGCACAAAAGAACCCATATGCGCCATAAGTGTGATAAGAGCCACCTGACGCATGTATGTACTTTTGCCGGCCATATTAGGCCCTGTGATAATGAGTAGACGGTTGTCTTCTCCATCCAGATGCACATCATTGGGAATGAATCCATCTTTTAGAGATTGTTCCACAATGGGATGCCTGCCTCCCACGATAGATATTTCCATCCCACCGTGCATCTTCGGACGTACATACCGATTCTCCACCGCTACCTGCGCCATGGACTGATATACATCCAATTCTGCCAGCAAAGCAGCGTCTTTCTCCAGGTAACTGATCTGCTCATAAAGCTTTCCTCGTACGCCATCATAAAGCTCACTCTCCAAGCGGATCAGTTTTTCGTGAGAAGTCAGTACACGATTTTCCACTTCTTTCAGTTCAGGCGTAATGTAGCGTTCGGCGTTGGTCAAGGTCTGTTTGCGCTCATAATAATAAGGCACCTGACTGGTGTAGGATTTACTGACCTCCAGAAAATATCCAAACACTTTATTGAAACCGATACGCAGATTCTTTATACCGGTTTTCTCGCGTTCTCTGGCCAATATTTCCTCCAGCCATTTTTGCGCACTGTGAGAAATATCCCGCAGTTCATCTACTTCCTGGCTATAACCAGCCCGGATAACACCGCCTTCCTTTAAATTCGATGCCGGGTCGGGATCTATGGCTTTTTCTATAAGAGCCGCCGTTTCTTCTAACGGATCCAATTCCTGAATAATACGGCAAATCCCCGCACTGGTGCATTCAGCCAAAACAGAACGAATTGGTTCAATACTACGCAAAGAGCGTAACAATGACATGCAATCCCGCGGATTGATAGTACCGTAAGCAATTTTACTGCACAAGCGCTCAATGTCATATACATTGTTCAGCAGTTCTCGCAGTTTGCTTCTAAGAACGGAATTTGAAAACAATTCCTCTACAGCATCTTGCCTGTAAGCAATATCTTCCAGCTTTTGCAGCGGACAATCCACAAAGGTTTTGAGCATACGGCGACCCATGGCCGTCTGCGTTTTATCCAGCAGAAACAATAGTGTATTTTTTTTGCTTCCGCCAAAGCGCAACGGCTCCGTTAGCTCCAGATTTCGTCTGGCCGCACTATCCAGCTGCATAAAACTGCTGCGGACAATTCTGGATAACTTGCGGATATGAGAAAGCTCATTCTTTTGCGTATCACGCAGATACTGCATAAGTGCACCTGCGGCACATACAGCTAGGGTACAGTCAGAAAGTCCAAATCCCTCCAGCGAATTAACACAAAAATGATCTTTTAACACTTCCTGCGCCCGTCGGCTCTGAAAAACTGAATCAGGCTCCTTTTCCAGATAGCAGACGTTCTGAAAACGCTTTTTCAGATATTCATGAGAAAAGAATGCTTCGTTTGCAATGCACTCAGAGGGAGCAATGCGTCCCAGCTCGTTGAGCAAAGCATCCTTTCCACCGTTCTCCGAAAGTTCACCTGTAAAAAAAATGCCGGTTGAAACATCCGCATATGCATATCCAATGCCGCTATCCGTATAATAGACAGACATCAGGTAATTGTTTTTTCCGGCATCCAAAAGCTTTTCCTCTATAACAGTGCCCGGCGTAATGACGCGAGTAACGCTGCGCTGCACCAAGCCTTTTGCAAGAGCCGGATCTTCCATCTGTTCACAGATGGCTACTTTATAGCCCTTTGAAATAAGCTTTTGCACATAGGTATCCACACTATGGTAAGGCACACCGCACATAGGTGCCCGTTCCTTTAAGCCGCAATCTCGTCCCGTTAAGGTAAGTTCCATGATACGGGATCCCTCTACTGCGTCTTCAAAAAACATTTCATAAAAGTCTCCTAGACGATAAAACAGGAAGCAATCAGGATACTGCTCCTTCACTTCCATATAATGACGCATCATGGGGGACATTCCCTCTACGACTTTCATACTTCCTCTACTTTCCTTTGGTCGCGTTCTTCCGCAGCATGTGCTTTGGGGCAACAATTGCAGCTTCCACAGGAACCGCAACTGCCGGAACACGAAAAATTCAATTGCCCTCCCTGTGCCATGAGAGCCGCTACAGCCTTTTGTGCTTCATTCAAGGCGCAAAGTTTTTTATTCTCCAAGAGCTCAGCATGCATACGTTCCGTATCCGCACTAAGTACAACAACTTCTTCGGAAGAGAAGTTTCCTTTTTGCACCATGGCTACCAGCATAGCTGCCTTGGTTTGATAAGAGGAGAGAAGTTCCTTCAAGGCGGCATCTTCTGCCACGGCTTGCCGAGCGGCCAGATACACCATCATCTCCGGGCTCTTCAAAATATCGACAGGTTGTTTTTTCTCCATATGCATATCTCCGTTACAGAAGCTTCCCGTGCAGGGAGTTCTTAACGCATTTTTGAATCTCAACCTGCTGATAAGTGCCTACCAGAGTTGGATCACCGGAGAAATACACCATCTTGAAGGTATCCAGTTTTCCATAGAGCGTGGGCGTATCCCTGAGATCGCACCCCTCTACCAAAACCTGTCCACGGACGCCCAAATACTTTTGATTATTCTCCTGCGTCTTTCTTGCCTGTACTTCATTGAGGCGGCGCAATCTATCCTTTTTAATGCTTTCAGGTACCTGATTAGGCATCAATGCCGCTTTTGTCCCCGCCCTGGGCGAGTATTTGAATGTAAAAGCTGCCGAAAATCCTACCTGTTCCATAAGAGACAACGTATCGCCAAAATCCTCTTCTGTTTCACCTGGAAAGCCCACGATTACATCCGTAGTCAATTCTACCCCCGGAACACGCTGACGCAAAGACGCTACCAAAGCTAAATACTCGTCTCGAGTGTACCGCCGATTCATTTCTTTCAGAATCCGGGTGCTTCCGGATTGCACCGGAAGATGAATGTGCCGGCAGACCTTATCGTTTTCTGCCATAGCGTCCATTAAGCGCGGTGTCAAATCTTTAGGATGCGAAGATATAAATCGAATGCGCTGGAGCCCTTCGACTTTATTCACTTCGCGCAACAGGTCAGAAAAGTCTACGCCAAGTCCCTTACCGTAAGAATTAACATTTTGTCCCAGTAATGTGATCTCTGTAACACCATCCTGGACAAGGCTCCGGCATTCAGTCACAATGTCTTCTATGTTACGGCTTCTTTCTCTGCCGCGAACAAAAGGTACAATACAATAGGTGCAAAAATTGTCACAACCATAAGTGATATTCACATAGGCCGAATATGGCGTCAAACGCCGAGCCGGAAGTCCTTCACAAATGGCATACTCTTCTTCGTCGGTAAGGCATACTCTGCCGCCCTCATTAACTTCGTACAGCATTTCCGGCAACCGCCAAAGTACGTTTGTGCCGAAAACAAGATCTACAAAAGGGAATCGCTTAAGCAGTTTTTGCGCAATAGATTGCTGCTGCATCATACAACCGCAAATCCCGAGGATCATATCCCCCTCCTGCTCCTTACGCTCCCGCAGCGCACCGATGTTGGCAAGAAGCTTTTTTTCGGCATGATCCCGAACACAGCATGTGTTAAAAAGAATCACTTTGGCTGCCTCTTTATTAGCGGCAGACTGATAGCCCATCTCCTCCAGTAAAGCGGAAATAGTTTCAGAATCCCTGGCATTCATCTGGCAGCCATAGGTCTCTACATAATAAGTAAGGCTTTTGCCGGAAACCTGTTCCCGAACTCGTCCAATAAGCTCCCGTTGAAGTGCTTTACGTTCTTCAGATATTTTTTTTGTTTGCATGAACTAAATCTCCATATTAAATCAAATTATTATACCGCATTTTTCGCTACATCACAACACGTTTTTTAGAAAAGAAAAAGCACTTACATATTAGTAAGTGCTTTCCTGTCAATGACGAACAAATAGGAGCGTCCTTTTAGGGGGGAACGGGGCAGGCGTCCACAGGAAAAAGAAAGATGATTTAGGCTCAGAACTTGCAGATGTCGCAATTTACTTATTAGGTCTATCTCAGATGTTGGGATTTTCATTGGAAGAAGAGATAAATGACAAATTAAAGATTAATGAAAATAGACATTATGAAAAAGTCAATAAGGTTCTTTTAAAAAAAGGTAAATAAAGATGATGACAACTAAGGTAATAAATAAAGAAAACTATGTCGCGCAAAAATCCCTTTTGCGCAATCGTTAAAGAATAAACTACCATAAAAACAGCAATTTACCCCTGTTTTGCATAGAAAAAGACACATGCAGCTGAGCTTTATACACTCAACTACATGTGTCTTAATGGTGCGGGAAACAGGACTTGAACCTGCATGCTGTTGCCAGCATACGGACCTGAACCGTACGCGTCTGCCAATTCCGCCATTCCCGCATTCTTGGTGGATGGGGGTGGATTCGAACCACCGAAGTCTGTGACAACAGATTTACAGTCTGCTCCCTTTGGCCACTCGGGAACCCATCCAAGCTTTAATGTATTTACTTATCAAGGTTGGAGCTGGTGATAGGAGTCGAACCTACAACCTGCTGATTACAAATCAGCTGCTCTGCCATTGAGCCACACCAGCAGAAAACCGCTCGGTGAGGTACCATTCGAAAATGGCGACCCGGAGGGGGCTCGAACCCCTGACCTCCAGCGTGACAGGCTGGCGTACTAACCAACTGTACTACCGGGCCACATCGTGGTGGGCCTTCAGGGACTTGAACCCCGGACCAATCGGTTATGAGCCGACCGCTCTGACCAACTGAGCTAAAGGCCCATATGTACCACGTTCAAAAATGAATGGTGACCCCGAGGAGACTCGAACTCCTGTTACCGCCGTGAAAGGGCGGTGTCTTAGACCGCTTGACCACGGGGCCACATTGGTCGGGGTGAGAGGATTTGAACCTCCGGCCCCATGCTCCCAAAGCACGTGCGCTACCGGACTGCGCTACACCCCGAAGCACTCCGCACATCTTTCAGCGACTTCATTATCATACACCAACCGAGTGAAAATGTCAACAACTTTTTTGAAATTATTTTCTGGTCCCGAAAATACTTCTGGTGATGGCTCTTCCAATCTCTCTTCCAAAGGTACTGAGAATTGAATTTGTTACCCGTTCCGCGGACTTTTTTACATATTTACCTACTACACTTTCCTGCTTTTTCTCTTTCTTTTCGATTTTAATCTCTTTTACTTTTTTAGTTGACTTGGGTGCTTCATCCTCTTCCGTTTTCTGTTCTTCTGTCAACTTTTCATATGCAGAGTATCGATCCACAGGATCTTTATACTTGCAAGACAGAGGATCATTCCGAATAGCCTTTTCCCGAGTGGTGTCCATGCAGGGAGCCATTAAGCTTTGCGGTGGCAGAATACCTGCATTCTCCACCATGGCAGGAATACCCTCTTTATCCAGGAAAGAAACCAGTGCTTCCCCGGTACCCAGATTCATTATGGCCTCCTCCGCCTTAAATGCGGGATTCGCACGGAATGTGGATGCCGCTACTCGAACTGCCTTGGCTTCCGCCGGAGTATAAGCCCTAAGTGCATGCTGCACACGGTTGCTCAGCTGGCTGAGAACCGCATTGGGGATATCTGCCGGACTCTGACTGATGAAGTAGATACCTACCCCTTTGCTGCGGATAAGCTTCACCACCTGCACCACTTTCTCCAAAAAGGCCTTTGGCGCATCGTTAAACAGCAAATGTGCTTCGTCAAAGAAAAACACCATGGTGGGTTTTTCGGGATCTCCGACTTCTGGCAGAATATTAAAAAGTTCTGTCATCATCCAAAGCAAAAATGTACTGTAGAGCAAAGGAGAATTAACCAGTTTTGTGGCATCCAACAGGTTGATATATCCTCTCCCCTGTTCATCCCTGCGCATCCAGTCTTTGATCTCCAAAGAAGGCTCTCCAAAGAATTGATCTCCGCCCATATCCTCCAGTTTTAAGAGGGCACGTTGAATAGCGCCAACGCTCTGAGGCGTAACATTGCCATACTTGGTCACCAGTTCGGAGCGATGCTCAGAAAGATAGGTAAGCATAGAGCGCAGATCCTTCAGATCTATAAGCAAAAGTCCATTATCATCTGCCACACGGAAAGCAATATGCAGTACCCCGCACTGCACCTCCGTCAAATCCAGAAGTCTACCCAAAAGCACAGGCCCCATATCGGAAATAGTGACCCGCACCGGGATCCCTTTTTGACCGTAGATGTCCCAAAAAGCTACAGGGTAAGAGGTGTATCGGAAGATGCTTTCCAACCCGAAGCGACGGATGCGCTTCTGCATCCCCTCATTGTTTTCCCCTGGCTCTGCAAGGCCGCTGACATCGCCCTTCACATCCGCCATAAAAACAGGTACACCCATGTCTGAGAAAGATTCTGCCATTACTTTCATTGTAACGGTTTTTCCAGTACCGGTGGCGCCTGCAATTAAACCGTGCCTATTGGCCATTGCCGGATTCAAATACAGCCGTTTATCGCCAGCCATTGCCACATATATATTCTCATCCATGTACATAAATCGTGTTCTCCTTCTGACAGATTAAATATATGATACCAGCTTTATTGTGGAAGAACAAGATAAAAGCATGAATTACAAAAAAACTCTCCCATATTTCAGGGAGAGTTTCATGTTCACGCTCAGATTACTTTACGATATCTCCATCGTTAAAGGGATCTCCGCACTGGGGGCAGAACTTAGGCGGATGTGCAGGATCCTCAGGCTCCCAGCCACACTTATCACACTTGTATAGGCGGGCACCCAACGGCTTCTTGGCGCCGCATTCCACGCAAAACTTCCCTTTATTCTTAGTACCGCAGGAAGTGCATACCCAACCATCGTCTGCAGGCTTTTTTGTGCCGCATTCCGGGCAGAAGTTACCGGTCGCCTCATGACCGCAGGCCGGGCATTTCCACCCTCCGGAAACAGAGGCAGCCGGCTGTGCAGGCTGCCGAGGCGCCATGTTGTACAACTCCTGAGCGTTCATGCCGCCAGCATTAGCAGCCATGTTCATGCCCATAAAGGCCATGGCCGCCCCACCCTCGTTCTGGGCCGCAGACTGCATTGCGGAAGCCTGTGCGCCTACCAGATGGGCCGCCGCCATCCGAGGATCCCGGAAGGTTGCATTGCGCTGGAGCTCCTTAATCATATTTTCGTCTTCTTCGCTGGCTTTTACGCTGGAAACGCCAAAGGAGACGATCTCAATACCCCGCAGATCCCGCCACTTGCTGCTTAGCACCTCATTGAGGGCATCAGCGATTTCTGTGGTGTGACCAGGAAGAGCGGAATAGCGAATACCCATGTCGCTGATCTTGGCAAACGCCGGCTGCAACGCCGTCAGCAGCTCTGTCTTCATCTGACTTTCCAGATTATCTCGAGTATACCGCTGGGTCACATTACCGCAGACATTGGTGTAGAACAGAATAGGGTTATTGATATGGAAACTGTACTCGCCAAAGCAACGGATAGAAATATCCACATCCAGCCCAATATTTTTATCCACTACCCGGAAAGGAACGGGAGAAGGCGTACCGTATTTGTTTCCTACCACTTCCTTGGTGTTGAAATAGTACACCCGCTGATCCTTTGGCGCATCTCCGCCGAAGGTGAACCGTTTGCCCATGGTTTTGAACACATTCTTTATGCTTTCACCCAGTTTTCCGGAAAAAATACTGGGTTCCGTAGAAGCATCGTATACGAACTCACCGGGCTCGGCGCAAACTTCTGCTACCTTACCCTGATCCACGATCAACATGCATTGTCCATCGGCCACTGCAATCACAGAGCCGTTGGAAATAATGTTATCAGTTCCCTGTGTGTTGGAAGAACGAGCAGAATTAACCCGCTTTTGGCCTTTAACGGCCAGCACATCGGCCGGCAGAGCTTCACAATAGAAATACTCTTTCCACTGGTCGGCCAACACGCCGCCCACAGCCCCTTTAGCAGCTTTAATAAGTCCCATTTCTAAATCTCCTTTTTAGATTTCAATCGTCTGTCTTTTAATTTGTACGCTGAGAAATACCTTTGATGGCGCAAATAGCCCAATCCGTCTGCTGCTTGGTAATAACCGTGCCGCAGTAAGGACAGCGAGCGCTTGCGTTTACATCCAAAGGAGCCCCGCAGGAGGGACAGATGGTCTTCTGCTCTTTCTGCGACTCTGCCTGCGTCTGTACGCCGGATGCTCTGGACAGATCCCATTCATAGGTCATGAACTTTTCTCGGTTCATATCGCCAGAGACCAGCTTCCCATTGGCGTCCATGGTATAATCTATGATTCGGGCTTGAATAGACACATAGATGTGATCTTCTCCCCCTGCCTGCTTAAAGCCCCTGGGATCCACGCTGAGTACAGCAATGCGCTCCACATGGTTGGTCCAACCTTTGCTCTTAAGGGTATTCAGCTGCCGTTCCAGTTGTGTAAACAAGGCATCCGTGAAGTAAGGACGCATCGGCTCTATATCCTTATCCGTCCAGGCATTCTGCATTTTTACATACAGATTGGAGAGCTTCTCCGTAAATTCCTGCTGATCAAATGTTGGATCCAGTTTGCTGTATTCACTCATGGAACGCAGGCCAGTTGTAAAGGTACCGCCAGCGTTCACAGGCTGCTGGTTCTTGCCTTTACCACCTTTTTTTGACATGATCATGCCAATAATGATAATAGCAACAAACAGGGCCGCCATGGTGCCAAAACCGCCGCCGTCATTGGAAGACGTGGAGCCGGAATAATAATAGTCATTGTTGCTCCAGCTGCTATCGGAACTGCCCCAATCGGAGCCTCCGCCGTAATCGCTGTCACCAGAAAAACTTCCGAAATCTGCCCATGCAGGCGCAGAAAGTGCCAGCAGCAAACACAGAATAAGCCCCAAAGCCAAGAACTTTCTTTTCATGCAAATCTCCTTTTGCGGGATTCTGCGGAATAAAACACTAATCTTTCCGCCATATATACATGATTACTTTATCATATTGTACAGATTTTGTCCATAGTCCCATAGTAGGAAAACTCCCCGGCCTATGCGAACAGGCCAGGGAATCCAGAACACATTTTTTAGAAAAGACCGGTTATGCGCCCGTTCTCATCTATGTCGATCTTTTCGGCAGAAGGAATCTTGGGTAAACCCGGCATGGTCATAATATCTCCGGTCATGGCTACGATGAATCCTGCTCCAGCAGAAACCTTCAAACTGCGTACCGTGATCACAAACCCTTCCGGTGCACCCAAAAGAGCCGCATTATCAGAGAAGGAATATTGGGTTTTGGCCATACAGATAGGCAGGCTGCCAAATCCTAATTCCGTAAGTTCCTTCGCCTGTTTTTTTGCCCCAGGGGTCAGTTGCACTCCATCTGCTCCATAAACATTACAGGCAATGCGGTGGATTTTTTCCTCTATAGATGCATCCAGTTCATAGGCAAAGCGGAATGTTTTTGGTTCATCGCAAAGGCGCACCACCTCAGCCGCCAATGCGCGTCCGCCTTCCCCGCCTTTGGACCAGACTTCGGAAAGCACCACATTTACCCCCAAAGTCCGACAGGCATCCTCCAGCACCTTCAGTTCCTCTTCCGTATCCTGGGGAAAACAGTTAATGGCTACCACACAGGGCAACCCAAATACATCTTTCACATTATGCACATGCCGGAGAAGGTTAGGCAACCCCTTTTGGACAGCCTGGACATTTTCTTCCGCCAGTTGTTTTTTATCCACACCACCATGAAGCTTCAATGCGCGCACCGTTGCAACAATAACTACTGCATCAGGGGTCAACCCACTCATGCGGCATTTAATATCGAAAAATTTCTCTGCTCCCAAATCGGCACCGAAGCCGGCTTCCGTCACGCAATAATCCCCCAGCTGCATGGCAAGGCGCGTGGCAATGAGGCTGTTGCATCCATGCGCAATATTTGCAAAGGGTCCTCCGTGGATCAATGCCGGCGTATGCTCCAGAGTCTGTACAAGATTCGGCTTCATAGCATCTTTTAATAGTGCAGCCATGGCTCCGGCGGCCTTAATATCCCCTGCGGTTACGGGCTTTCCTTCATAGCTGTAAGCCACTACCATGGTGCTTAGCCGCTTTTTCAGATCTTGAAATATCCTGCGCCAAACACAGTACCGCCATGACCTCGCTGGCTACAGTTATATCAAACCCATCTTCTCTTGGCGTACCGTTTATCTTGCCCCCCAATCCGTCTATGATGAAGCGCAGCTGTCTGTCATTCATATCTACTGCTCGCTTCCACACGATCCGCCTGGGGTCTATATGCAGCGCATTTCCCTGCTGAATGTGATTATCCAGCATAGCGGCCAGTAAGTTGTTAGCAGCGCCAATAGCATGGAAATCCCCGGTAAAATGTAGGTTAATATCCTCCATAGGCACTACCTGCGCATAACCGCCCCCGGCGGCTCCGCCTTTAACTCCAAACACCGGACCTAAAGAGGGCTCCCGTAAAGCTACTACCGCCTTTTTTCCAATGCGTCTGAGTCCGTCGGCCAGTCCTACGGTAGTGGTAGTCTTTCCCTCTCCAGCCGCAGTAGGGGTAATAGCCGTGACAAGCACCAGTTTTCCCGGTGTACGGGCGGGTACGGCCTTAGGATCGATCTTGGCCTTCCAGTAGCCATACTGTTCTACTGCCTCCTCCGGAATGTCCAATTCTGCGGCAATTTGGGTAATGGGCAGCATCTTTGTATTCTGAGCTATCTCAATATCAGTCAGCATATGTTTCTCCTTTGTTTTCTGCGGCCAATATGCCGTTTTTGTAAACCTGTCTCACAGGAATTGTACCAAAGCGATAGAGAAGGTATTCTAAAGAATCTGTTTCCCACAGGACCATATCTCCCTGCTTCCCCTCTTCCAAAGAACCAAGCCGATCCGCACGGCCTACAGCGGCAGCAGCGTTAAGCGTCACTGCGCAAAGACATTCCTCCGGCGTCATGCGGTATCGGTAGCAGCCGATCTGCATGGCTAAAGGCAAATGGTCGCAAGGGCAGGAACCGGGGTTAAAGTCACTGCCGAAGGCCACGGGAACACCTGCTGCAATCATTTTACGGGCAGGTGCATAGTCTGCCCCCAGATAGAAAGAAGTAGCCGGCAGACAGCAGGCAATCGTACCCCCGGCCTTCAGAGCGGCAATCCCATCTTCCGTGCAGCGGATCAGGTGCTCACAGGAAACAGCATGAAGGCTTGCTGCCATCTGAGTGCCGCCAATAGCATCTATTTCATCGCTGTGACATTTTAAACCAAGTCCCAGTTTTTTTGCTGCCTCAAGAATTTTCCTGGACTCTTCTGGGGTAAACACTCCGGTTTCACAGAACACATCGCAGTATTCTGCCAGTCCCTCCGCTTTTACCATGGGAAGCATTTCATCTATTAACAAGCGTATATAAGCTTCTCTATCCTGCTTGTATGCAGGCGGCAGGGCATGCGCTCCCATAAAAGTGGAGATAAGTTCCACAGGCTGTTCCATATTCAGTTCCTTTGCGGCCAAAAGCATCTTTTTTTCCTGCTCCCAGTCGAGCCCATACCCTGACTTTGCCTCACAGGCAGTAACGCCTCTGTGAAGCATCCTTTGAAGCACGGGCCGCGCCTTTTCCTTCAGTGTTTCCAAAGAGGCTTCCCTCGTAGCCTGTACAGTAGAAAGAATCCCTCCCCCAGCAGCCAGAATATCCAAATAGGGCACGCTGTGAAGCTTTAAAGAAAGCTCGTTGGCTCTCCAACCTCCAAAAATCAGGTGAGTATGGGGGTCTATCAAGCCCGGCGTAACCAGGCGGCCTCCAGCATCTACCTCTTTTTCAGCTTTCGGACCAATCCCCGTCCCAATTTGAGCAATACATCCATTTTCTATTAAAATATAGGCATTATAAAGGCGCAGAATCTCTCCCTGCTCCTTCCCTGCTCTGGGGCCAATCCCCAAAGGTGTAGCTAATGTGCCAATATTATGCATCAGAAGCGATGAGGTCATAGGTTCCCCTTTGTGTAGTCAGATTGGCGGCGAGAAAATCTCGCCGCCGAAATTAAGTGTCTTATTCAGTGAGTTCAGCCGCAAGGGCGAGGATCTCTTTTTCCTCTGCTAAAGCATTTGCCCAGAGGGTATTACATTTATCGCTCAGCTTCCGAACAAAAGCTTCATCCTTAATCGAACCAAGATTAATGCGCACATTCAACAGAGCACTGAGCACCGCAGTGCGAGCAGTCATGGCACTGACCAGCCCGTCAGACAATGCATTTTTATTTCCCCGCTCCACAGCAAAGCGTGCCAGCGGAAATATCTTCGCGGCCAATTCAGCCGTATGCATCGGTACAATTGCAGCAGCTTTAAGTCCCTCCTGCATGGCCGCCTGTCGAATTGTTTTCTCCTCTTCCGTATTCTTTGGCAGTTTTAACGCTGCCATATACCCATTAAAGGAACAGGAGTCTTCGTCTATAGCCAGCAGCAGCTCGTTTTGCAAAGATTTGGCCTGTGCCAAAATAGCCTGCATTTGCGCTTCCTGTTCCCCATACCCTTTCTTGCCAATGGTAAGTTCACACACCATACCGGAAAGAGAAGCCGCCAAAGCGCCGCACAATGCAGCTACAGATCCGCCGCCTGGCGCAGGGCTGGAAGAGATAGTCTCGGTACAAAAACCGGTAACTGTTAAATCTCTAAGTTCCATTACAGTCTGCTCTCCAGAATCTGATCAGAAGAAAAGTTTTCAATCTGCAAATAGTATTCCGCGCAGTCGATCAGCGCCTGCATGGGTACAAGGCCAATGACTTCGCTGCCAACCACGTTGACGCCGTAGCGCCGCGCTTCCATCTTTACGGTCTCAAAGACCCGGTACACGGCGGTTCGTGTAAAATCTGTCAGATTCATGCTTACCTGCACGATATGCCGTTCTTCCAACGTAACGCCCATGGCTTTGACAAAGCGGAATCCGCCGTTGATGTAGCGAACCTTTTTGGCAATAGCAGTGGCTATATCCAGATTATTTGTATCCAGATTGATATTAAAAGCCACCAAAGGCATACGGGCGCCAACAGCAGATACGCCCGCAGTAGGATGGATGTGTTCAGGACCGAAATCCGGTTTCCACTCCGGTTTTTCCATTTTTTCAGGCATTCCCTCAAACTGCCCTTTACGGATATCCGCCAAATTGGCCCGATGGGGAGCGCTGGCACTTTTTTCATACAGGAAGCAGGGGATCCCCAGTTCTTCCCCCATGCGTTTAGCAACGGACTTGGCAACCGTATCCGCCTCTTCTATGGTACAGCCACGAACAGGAATGAAAGGAACTACATCTACAGCTCCCATGCGCGGATGCTGTCCTTGATGCTTGGTCATGTCGATGACTTCAGCTGCCCTGCGGGCGGCAACTACCATGGCGTCCCCCAACGCTTCCGGTTCACCGATAACGGTAACCACAGTACGGTTATGATCCTCGTCACTGGAATAATCCAGCAGTTTTACATCTTTTTTAACCCGGAATGCTTCTACGATATGTTCGACTTTGTTTTTATCTCGTCCCTCACTGAAGTTGGGAACGCATTCCATGATCTTATCCATACTTATGCCTCCGTTTTATTTTTAATAGTATCCAAAGCCTCCCGAATCACCTGTTCCTTTGCCCGATAAGGCAATGTAATGTGATCCGTGCCGGCAAACTTATGATTATATTCTACTGCTGTAGACAATGCGTTTTCATTCTGCGCCCAGCTGCGGCGGGAAACACCCACCATGGTATCCCAGGGCATAGCCATACGCAGGATGGTATCTACCCGTTCAGAACCATCCAGTACCATGCCAAACCCGCCGTTAATGGATTTTCCAATGCCTACGCCGCCGCCGTTGTGAAGTGTTACCAAACTCATCCCTCTGGCACAGTTTCCTGCAAAGCACTGCGTAGCCATGTCCGCCATGATGTTGGAGCCATCTTTAATGTTGCTGGTTTCTCTGAAGGGAGAATCCGTCCCGCCGGTATCGTGATGATCTCTGCCCAGCATCACTGGCCCGATCTCTCCGTTGCGAACCATTTCGTTGAACTTCAGGGCAATATTCATGCGTCCAAGGGCATCCTGATACAGAATACGACACTGAGTGCCCACTACCAGCCTGTTCTCCATGGCGTCTCGCACCCAGACGTAGTTATCTCTGTCCTGATAGCGTCGATCAGGATCAATACAACTCATAGCCGCCAAATCAGTCTTTCTTAAATCGCTTTCTTTACCCGACAGACAGCACCAGCGGAATGGACCGTAGCCATAATCAAAGAGCTGGGGGCCTAAAATATCTTCCACATAGCTGGGGAAGATAAACCCGTCCAGGTCGTTTTCTCCATTGCGGCAAATGCCTTTTTCGCCTGCGTCATACACTGCTTTAAGGAAGCTGTTGCCATAGTCAAAGAAGTAGGTGCCGCGTTCATGAAGCACCTTGACCAGTTCGTAATGATGGCAGAGGCTGTTGTTTACCAGCTTTATAAAGGTATCTTTGTCCTCAGCCAGCAGTTGTGTACGCTCTTCAAATGTAATTCCCTGCGGGCAATATCCGCCGTCATAAGGCACATGACAGCTGGTTTGATCGGAAAGAAGATCTACATGCACGTCTTCCTCAATGAGATACTCAAGCAGATCTACCACATTACCGTGATAGGCGATGGCACATGGTTCTTTCTTCTCCAGCTTTTTTCGGGCAATCTCCAATGCCTGAGAGAGACTTTCCGCCACACAACTTACCCAGCCCTGTTCATAGCGGGTACGGATGCGGGATATATCCACCTCTGCTATAATGGCTACAGCGCCGGCGATCATGGCAGCTTTGCCCTGAGCGCCGCTCATGCCGCCTAATCCGGAAGAGACGAACAGCTTTCCTTTAAGATCCTTATCCTGCGGAATGCCCAGTTTCAACCGTCCGGCGTTAAGAAGCGTATTGAATGTGCCATGCACAATGCCCTGTGGGCCTATATACATCCACCCTCCGGCTGTCATTTGCCCGTAATTGGCTACGCCAATGGCCGCTGCCCGGTTAAAATTGTCGTTTGTATCAAACATGCCTACCATCAGGGCATTAGTGGTGATGACTCGCGGCGCCAGCTTGTGAGAACGAAAAAATCCCAGAGGGTGACCGCTCATCATGACCAGAGTCTGCTCATCCGTAAGCTGTTCCAGATATTTTTTGATCAATCTGTACTGCATCCAGTTCTGGCAGACCTGTCCGGTTTCCCCATAGGTTACCAGTTCGTAAGGATACAAGGCTACATCAAAGTCCAGGTTGTTATCGATCATCACCTGCAGTGCTTTGCCTTCGATACATTTTCCCTTGTATTCGTCTATTGGCTTGCCGTACAGCTTTCCCTGAGGGCGGAAGCGATACCCATAGATACGGCCTCTTTCTTCCAGTTCCTGGGCAAACTCCCTGGCCATTTGCGCATGATGATCGGGGTGGATATAGCGGAGTGCGTTTTGTATAGCCAGAGCCTTATCATGTTCGCTGAGATGTGCTTCTCTTTTGGGCGCCCGGCGAATACCTTCTTCAAAAGCAGGATATTCCGGCAGCACATAGTCCAGCTTGATGGTCATGGCTTCATCAACGGATTGGTTCATTCCCACGTTTCGCTTTCCCTCCTAGGATTTTTGATTTATTATAGCATGGCAAAAAAAAAAGAACAACATTATTTTCACTGCACAGAGAAGTATATGTTCAGCCTGTTATAAAAGCAACAATTCTAACGGCATTTACCTCATACCATTTTTCTCCACTGAACAAAAACACCCGAAAATAATCTTTCGGGTGTTTTTTCGGAAAAATATTACATGTCCATCAGTACATTTTTCCGTTCCAACAGTTTTGTAAGCATATCTTCTGCCACTGCCAGCTTTTTCCTCTCTTCAGCCACAACGGCTTCCGGCGCTTTGCTGACAAACTTTTCATTAGAAAGCTTACCCTGCGCCCGGTTGATCTCTGCCTTTACACGTTCGATCTCTTTGGCCAAACGTTCCTTCTCTTTCTGGATATCTACCAGAGAAGCAAGGGGAATATATGCTTCGCCGCCGTTAAAGACAATATGCACATCGCTTGGTTTTTCCTGCCCCTTCTGGGCTGTGATCTCCGTATGTTCTACGCCTGCAAGCCGTCCCAGATAGGCATCTGCTCCTTCCAGACTTGCGGCATCCTTCGTGACGATACGCACGCTGATCCGCTGAGCGGGAGGTACTTTCCGTTCGGCACGTATGTTACGGATGGAACGCACCAGTTCCATGATTCTTTCCATATGTACACATTCCTTCGGATAAAGCTCGTTATCTTCCGCTTTGGGCCAGGAGGAAAGCATGATAGTCTTTTCGTGACCAGGCAGCTGCTGATACAGTTCCTCGGTAATAAAAGGCATAAATGGATGCAGCAGCTTCATGGCATTGGTAAGCACATGCACCAGAACGGCAGCAACAGTTTCCTTTCTAGCAGCATCGTTGGAATACAGTGCGGGCTTGGCCATTTCGATATACCAGTCGCAGAACTCGGACCAGATAAAATCATAGACTTTTTCGGCAGCCAGGTTCAGTTCATAGTTATCCAAATTCCCCGTAACTTCGCGAATCACCGTATTCAGTCTTGACAGGATCCATTTGTCTGCTGTATCCAGCAATTCTTCCTGTATATGAAGTACACCTTCCTCCGGAGTATTCATGAGGACGAAACGGGCTGCATTGTAGACCTTATTGCAGAAGTTCCGCGCACTTTCTACCTTTTCCCAATAGAAACGCATATCGTTGCCGGCAGAATTGCCCGTTATCAGAGAAAAGCGCAACGGGTCTGCTCCGTACTTTTCAATGATTTCCAGAGGATCAATACCGTTGTTCAGAGATTTGCTCATCTTCCGTCCCTGACTGTCCCGCACCAGGCCATGGATATACACCTTCTTGAAGGGTGCCCGCTTCATGACTTCCATGCCGGCGGTGATCATGCGGGAAACCCAGAAAGTGATGATATCATACCCTGTTACCAGTGTGCTGGTGGGATAGAAGTATTTAAGCTCTTCGGTATTATCCGGCCAGCCCAGCGTAGAGAATGGCCATAAAGCGCTGGAGAACCATGTATCCAGTACATCTTCATCCTGATGAAGATGACCGCCGCAGCAGGGGCACTTTTCCGGCGCAGTTTCTTCGCAGAACATTTTGCCGCAGGCATCACAATACCACACAGGAATCCGATGCCCCCACCAAAGCTGCCGGGAAATGCACCAGTCCCGGATATTTTCCATCCAGTTGAAGTAGGACTTGGCAAAACGATCGGGAATAAACTGAATCTCCCCGGAGCGCACCGCTTCGATGGCAGGTTGAGCCAAAGGTTTCATGCTCACAAACCACTGCTTGGAAACAATGCTCTCAATGGTGGTGTGGCAGCGGTAGCAGGTTCCCACATTATGGGTGTAGTCTTCGATCTTGACCAGATTCCCGCTCTCCCGGAGATCATTGACCAGATTTTTGCGGCATTCAAAACGATCCTGTCCTGCATACCTGCCGCCAAGTTCGTTAATATGGCCTTCGTCGTCAAATACCCGCATAACAGGCAAATGACACCGCTGGCCCACCTCAAAGTCATTTGGATCATGTCCCGGTGTGATCTTTACCGCGCCGGTGCCGAATTCCATTTCGCAGTAACTATCTCCCACAATGGGGATCTCACGGCCCACAACGGGGATAACAACGGTTTTTCCAATGATATCCTTATACCGTTCATCTTCTGGGTTCACGGCAATGGCCGTATCTCCCAACATGGTTTCAGGACGGGTGGTAGCCACCGTAATGGAATAGGATTTATCCGGCGCATCATACCGGATATGCCATAAATGACTGGCCTGACTTTCATACTCTACTTCTGCATCGCTCAAAGCAGTCTTGCAGCAGGGACACCAGTTGATGATCCTGTCTCCACGGTAAATAAGCCCTTTGTCGTAAAGGCCTTTGAAGAAACGGTTCACTGCCCGGTTGCAGCCCTGATCCATGGTGAAACGTTCCCGCTTCCAATCGCAGGAAGACCCCATTTTGCGCAGCTGCTTCACGATGGTAGTTCCGTATTCGTTCCGCCAGTCCCAAGCTCGCCGCAAGAAGCCGTCACGCCCCAGATCCAGTTTGTTCTTGCCTTCCTTAGCCAAAGCTTCCACAATTTTCACTTCTGTTGCAATGGAAGCATGGTCTGTGCCGGGCAGCCAAAGAGTCTCGTATCCGGACATCCGCTTATAACGGATGATGGAATCCTGAAGGGTATTATCCAGTGCATGCCCCATATGCAGTTTTCCTGTGATGTTGGGCGGGGGAATAACGATGGTAAAGGGTTCCTTATCAGGGTTGGGCGCAGCATGAAAATAACCGTTTTGCTCCCAGTTCTTGTACCATTTTTCTTCTACGGAAAGATGGTCGTAACTTTTAGGCATGTCTTTCATAAAAACTACCTCCAAATAAAATACGCCCGCCTCGTCAAAGGACGAAGCGGGCGCTCGCGGTACCACCTTTGTTGACGGAAGAAATTCTTCCTGTCCACTTTAAGCCATAACGCAGCGTCTGCGTGAGAGACTACACACCTGCCGGCTTTACCTCTCAAACTCCAAAGCGACTTCCGCTCCCTGCCCCAAGGTTCTTTCACCAGCCGAACCACTCTCTGAAGGGGAAAAAGAACGTACTCCTCTTTTTCAACGTTTTATTGTAATACTTTATACCATATCCCCTGCTTTTGTCAAGGTTGAAGTATGCATACCGGCTCTTTTTATATCAGCAGGCGCCTACAGGAGCTGCCCCCGTCCATTGAAGTTTTTTGAGTACCTGCATCAGTTCTGGCGGCATAGGCACTGTAAATTTCAATGGTTCTCCCGTTCGCGGGTGCGTCAGCTCCAATTTGTATCCATGTAAAGCCTGTCCTTCCAAATGGTACGGATCTGCACCTCCGTAGACCGTATCCCCAAGAAGCGGATGCTTTTTATAGGCCAAGTGTACCCGAATCTGATGGGTTCTCCCGGTTTCCAAATGCAATTCCAACAAAGTATAACTGCCGAAACGTTCCCATACCTGAAAATGCGTTATCGCCGGACGTCCATTGTCGACTACCGCCATGCGCTTTCTATCCATAGGATGGCGGCCGATAGGAGCATTTATGGTGCCTGTATCCTCCCGTATATTCCCCATGACCAGCGCTACATAGCTTCTACCGGCGCTGTGACAGGCAAACTGAGCCGCAAGATTCTGGTGCGCCATGTCATTCTTTGCTACCGCCAGCAAGCCACTGGTCATGCGGTCGATACGATGAACAATGCCAGGCCTGTTTTCCCCACCGATGGTAGACAGATTTCCGAAATGATACATCAGACCATTGACCAGTGTTCCCCGTTCGTGTCCGGGGGCCGGATGCACTACCAATCCTCTGGGCTTGTTAAGAATACAGATATCTTCATCTTCATAGACGATGTCCAGCGGAATCTCCTCCGGAACAAGGCCTATATCACGTGTCTCCGGCAATTCGTAGGTTAACACATCTCCAGCCTTAACGGGATCCTTGCTTCTGCATGGCTTTCCATTTTTCCAGACCTGTTCACTCTCGATCAGTGTTTGTACACGAGAACGGGATAAAGGTGTCAAAGCGGCCAGACAGCTGTCCAAACGTTTATAGGCCTCCTCCACAGGGATGGTCTCAAGCCCCATGCCGGATATCCTCGTCCTTCTGGTTCTCTGCTTCTTTAGATGTTTGCTGTTTTGTTTTATTTTTCTTTTCCATCAGATCAAAAATTCCATCTTTAAGAAACAATGTCTCAATAATTAAAAGCCCTGCCCCAATTACAATGGAACTGTCGGCTATGTTAAACACCGGAAATTGAATAAGAGATACATAGATCATATCCCGCACATAGCCAAGTAGTACCCGGTCTACAAGGTTTCCCAAAGCGCCGGCAAAGAGCAGAAGCAGGATGCATCTGCTCAAGAAACGCATCTGCTTTCTGTTTTTAAAATAAAACCAGAGTAATACAGCCAAAAAGGCAGACGTCAGCACAACGAATGGGATCCGTGCACCCTGAAACATGCCCCATGCAGCTCCTTCATTCTGCACATATGTCAGTTCAAGAACGCCAGGAATAAGCACCAGAGTGCTTTTAGAAAGTACTTGAGCGGCATATACCTTGCTCAGCTGATCGATCACAAGTACCAATATGGCAACGATCCATTCCATATAATTCCTCCTTATTCTGCAGTGGGAGCTGCTGTCAGTTCCGGATACAGATTCCGATATACACGGCAGGTACTTAGAACCTTCTTCACATACTTTTCAGTTTCCGGATACGGAATGTACAGTGGGCCGCCTTCCTTATCCTCGCCGTATTCTCTGATCCAGCTACGTGTTTTTCCCGGCCCGGCATTATAGGCGCAGACCGCCGCCCGTACCGATCCCATCTCTTCTATCAGATAAGCAAGATATCGACATCCAAGTCGGATATTCACTTCCGGATCCGTAAGCATGCTTTCCGAATAACCGGCTAGCTCCAGCCACCCAGCCACCTCCTGAGCCGTAGCTGGCATAAGCTGCATGAGCCCACGGGCCCCTACCGGGCTTTTGGCATTTTTATCATAGCCGCTTTCGCAAAAAATTACGCTGGCCACCAGAGCTGGATCCAGATTACTTTCCTCTGCCTGATGCAAAATGACGTCTTCATACTCCAGCTTATAGCGTAATTTCAGCAAAGCAGGCCTGGCAAAAAGGAAATACCCCGCCGCCAGCAGCACGCAAGCAATCAATATCCCTATTCCCAAAAGAATCTTTTTCCCCGCACCGGATTCATTCCGCCCGGAGGTCTTGCATAAGTTTTCCATATACTCTTTTCACCTGTGCATACAGGGATGCCCGATCCCCATCATTGTTAATAACATAATCCGCCAGCCTACATTTTTCATCATCCGGCATCTGACTGTGAATACGCGCAAGCGCTTCCTGCCTGGAATATCCGTTGCGCTTTTCCATCCGGGCAATGCGCACTTCCTCCGGGGCAGTGACTACTATCACCCGCTTTACCTGATGGTACAGTCCGTTTTCCAGCAGAAGCGGTACATCCCATATGACCAGTCGGCTTCTATCTTCTTCATAGGCTGCTTTGGAAAGGAGATCCATTTCACGCCGCACATAGGGATGAACCAAACCGTTGAGGAGCTTTCGTTTCTCTGTATCATTAAATATGATATTCCCCAGCTTGTTTCTATCTATGTCTCCGCTTGGAAAAAGGATCTCTTTACCAAAGGCGTTCACCACAGCCTTATAACATGGAGTACCCGCATCCAGTGCATGCCGGGATATCTCATCCGCATCCACGATATAAGCTCCCATGGAGGCAAAGTGTTCCGAAACCGTTGATTTTCCGGAAGCAATGCCCCCGGTTAATCCGGCACATACATATCCGCTCATTTTGTATCGTACCAGCTGCTTCCGCAGGAAGCCTGTGCAATAAGCTTTACTTTCAGCTCTGCCACATGCTCCATAGTATCCTCCATCATATGTTTGACCATCTCCGCTTCTTCCAACGGTGCATCTACCAGCAATTCATCATGGATCTGCAGAATCAGCCGAGCAGCCAAACCTTTCTCTTTTAAAGCTGCGTAAACTCGTACCATAGCGATCTTGATAATATCAGCAGCACTCCCTTGAATAGGCATGTTCATAGCCACGCGTTCCCCGAAGTTACGGGTATTATAGTTGCTGCTTTTAAGTTCCGGCAAGGGACGTCGGCGCCCATAAAGAGTCTGCGCATACCCGCAGGATTTAGCTTTTTCCACACTTTCTTTCATATAGGCACGCACCCCGGGATAGCGATCCAGGTACATGTCTATATAGCTTCCTGCCACTTTAACAGGAATATTCAGGTTTCGAGCCAGACCAAAGTCGGAAATACCATATACAATACCAAAATTGACGGCTTTGGCTGCACTGCGCTGCTCCCTGGTTACCAGTTCCAACGGCGTATGAAACACTTCGGATGCTGTATGCCGGTGAATATCTTCACCTGAATTAAAGGCATTGATCAGTCCAGGGTCTCCGCTCATATGCGCCAGCAGCCGCAATTCGATTTGGGAATAGTCAGCTCCTACCAATACATGACCGGGAGAAGCTACAAACGCTTTGCGGATCTGTGCCCCTTGAGGCGTTCGCACGGGGATATTCTGCAAATTAGGCTCTGTGCTGGAAATACGCCCTGTAGCGGTTACACATTGATTGAAGGACGAATGGACTCGTCCATCCGCTCCGGTGGCCTTGAGCAGTCCTTCCACAAAGGTGGCATCTACCTTGCTGAGGAAACGGTATTCTCCTATCAGAGGCACAATAGGATGTCTGTCGGCAATGGCTTCCAGTGTATCACTATCGGTGGAATACCCGGACTTTGTCTTTTTCCCGTGAGGCAATCCAAGTTTGTCGAAAAGAATCCCGCCCAATTGCTTTGGAGAGAGAATATTGAACCTTTCCCCAGCCAGAGCATATATTTTCTCTTCCAGTTCTTTTTGTTGCGCGGAAAAGTCACAATGCAGGGCTTTCAGTACATTGCCATCCAGTGCAAAGCCCTCCTGTTCCATGGAAAAGAGCACTTCCATAAGGGGCATTTCCATGTGCGCATACAGTTTCTCCATCCCCTTCTCTTTAAGCTCCACTTCCATCTGCGGCTGGAGTAAGAATAGCCCTGCAGCGCCCATCTCCCCTCCAAGCCGTTCCCTGCACAAGGCTTCATAGCTGCCGGAAGGCCGATTGCTTGCCAACAGATAATCAGCGACCCTCGCATCAAAATGCACCGTACGCAAAGGAATTTTAGCTTTATTCATACTGTGAAGGAGTGCTTTTCCGTCATAAGTCCATATATGCGCCTTCTCCATCAACGGAGAAAGAGATGACAGGAGCATTTCTCCCGTAACCGGAGCGGAAAATAAATCATTTTGCAGGGAAAAGCCATAACTCGTCTCTCCGTCAAAAGCAATGGAAAAAGAAGGTGCAACAAGTACAGCTAAGCTTTGGCAGTCCATATGTGTCCGAACCAAATCTTCTAACGCTTCCAGAGAGTCCAGAGAAACATTCTTATGGGCAGGTACTGCCTTAACAGGCGCAACACCTTGCGGCAGACGATTCAGTATACTCCGAAGTTCCAATTTCTCCAGCACATCCCGAGCGTTCGCCATGGATTCTTTTGAAAAAAAGCATCCGTTCAGATCCACATCCACAGGCGCCTCCGTCGAAATGGTGCCTAACCAATAGGAAAGCCGTGCGGATTCTGCATTGCTGCGCACCTTCTCTCCCAACTTTCCCTTGATGACCTCTCCGTGAGACAAAACTCCTTCCAGATCTCCATATTCCCCCAAAAGCTTCAGGGCGGTCTTTTCCCCTACGCCTGGAATACCAGGAATATTATCGGAAGCATCTCCCATAAGAGCTTTGAGATCCTTCATATGCGCCGGTGTCAGGCCATACGCTTCCGAAAGCGTTTCAGGCGTGTATTCTACAGTATCCGTAATACCTCTTTTGGTCAGCAGCACGTGCACGGAATCCGTTACCAGCTGCAGTGCATCCCTATCCCCTGTTACCAGCAATGTATCTATGCCCTCAGCTTCGGCCCGGCGGGAAAGGGTGCCCAGGATGTCATCGGCCTCATAGCCGGGGCAGTCTAACACCCGTATGCCCATCCGTTCCAGTACTTCGCGAAGGATGGGCATCTGTTCCAACAGATCCGGCGGAGTGGGTTTTCTGCCCGCTTTATATGCCTGGTAAGTTTTATGACGGAAGGTTGGTTCTTTACGGTCAAAAGCCACGGCCAAATAAGATGGATCCCTTTCCAGAAGTTTGATCAGCATGCTCAAAAAGCCATGGATCGCCCCTGTAGGCACACCGTCCCGATTGCTCATGGGCGTGTTCAAAGCATAATACGCCCGAAACATCAGGCTGTTTCCGTCAATAATGATAAAAGAGGACATCTGATTCTCTTTCCGGCCCATAGGCCATTCAAAATTAGTTAGCGAACAATATCGTATACCAGAGGTGCTGCTGTCGGTTTCTCCTGAGAAACGGTAATGGCGGTATACATGGTTTCTATCGCTTCCTCCAAACGAGTCTCGTCGTTTACGTACAACGTGCAGAAGGGTTCTCCCTTTTCAAGTCGATCCCCTACCCGCTTGTGCATGATAAGCCCTACCGCCGGATCGATGGTATCCTCTTTTCTGGCTCTGCCCGCTCCCAACAGCTGGGAAGCAAGGCCGATCTTCACTGCTTCCATGGCAGCAAGGTATCCTTCCTCCTTTGGATAAAGAGGAATCTGACGGCGTGTAGCACACAGTTCCCGAATCTTTATCGGATCTATGTAGCTGTCGTCTCCCCCCATAGCTTTTACCATGGCTTTAAGCTTCGCAAGTCCTGCCCCTGAGCGGATAGCTGCAAGAAGCATTTGCTTACCTTCTTCTTCACTGGTGCAAAGGTTGCTCAGCAGCAGCATATTGGCCCCCAACAGCAAGGAAACTTCCATCAGCGGATCTGTTTCCGGAAGCATGCCGGAAAGCGCTTCTACTGCATCCTTGACTTCAAGTGCGTTGCCTACGGCCAGTCCCAAAGGCTGGTTCATATCTGTAATAACGGCCATACACCGCCTGCCCAGATGATCCCCGATACGCACCATCAGGGAAGCAAGTTTTTTTGCCTCTTCCACTGTGCGCATAAAAGCGCCGCTGCCCGTTTTTACATCCAGTACAATAGCGTCCGTACCGGCCGCCAGCTTCTTGCTCATAATGCTGGATGCAATCAAGGGAATACTTCCGATGGTACCTGTTACATCCCGCAGAGCATACAGCTTTTTATCTGCCGGAACCAGATTCCCCGTCTGGCCAATAACGGCTACCCCCAGTTCACGAACGATATCCAGAAACCGGGATATGGGTTGCTCTACGGAAAGACCGGGAATGGATTCCAACTTATCCAGCGTTCCGCCGGTATGTCCAAGCCCCCGGCCGCTCATCTTTGCTACGGTGCCTCCGCAAGCAGCTACCAGAGGAGCCAGGATCAATGTAGTGGTATCCCCCACGCCGCCGGTGGAATGTTTATCTACCTTTACCCCCGGCAGGCTGCTCAGATCCGCCACCTCTCCGCTGTGCATCATAATATCAGTCAGCAGCGCCGTTTCCCTGTCGGTCATCCCCCGAAAAACTACCGCCATTAAAAAAGCAGAAACCTGATAGTCCGGCACCGTACCGTCCACATACCCCATGACCATGGCGGTAAGTTCGTCCCGGTTCAGTTCCATACCGGCCTCTTTTTTTGTTATAATGTCTACGATCCTCATATATACTCCTTTGCGGTTCCAGCCCGCAGGTTTTATTTTTCAAGTTCTGCAAAGAGATCCGTTTCCACTTTCATGTAAATACCTGTGCAGCTGCGCAAAGCTCGGCGCATATCATACAATTCCATAAGAGGTGGATCCAAAGTCAGTTCCATATGGGGAACAACACTTTTGTCAAAGCCGCTCCCACCAGTAAGAAGGATTGCTTTTGTGATACCCCAGCTTTGCGCCATATACAACAGCTGCCCTATTCCATATTCACCGCTGAAAGGAAGATGGTTTCCCGGACAGGCAGTGCTGTCGCACAGAAGCACACTTCCTGGCAGAATACCAAATATGCATTTGGCTTCTCCGTCAATGCCGTCTGAGAGCGTTTGACTGAATAATTGTCCTCTTCGAAAAGCTGTTGCATACTGCACGGCATCAGATCCTTCTTGCAGCACAACCCGCCTGCCGCCCAAAGTCGGTTCTTCCCTGGCCAAGGTCTCCATGCGGGCTGCCACAGAAGCAGCGGTCTCTCCCCACACCAGCAGACGCCCAGTCTTTTTTATGGGCTCTCGGCGTCGAATCGCTTTGGGAAGCAGGCCCTCCCCCGGTGCTTCCGGGCGAATCTCTCCAGACATGGTCACATCCGCCAAACGCCGGGTAGGGGCAAACAGCTCCATATAATTCTCCTGGATCAATGGCCTGTAAAGCGCTAACTGCCCCATCAGCGCCGGATCCTCCCTCCAAAGCATGGTATTTTTCCGGCTGACTTTGATAGATTTTGCCCCAACCACAGGAATATACACTTTTTGCCCGGGGAGAAAGGCCTCCTCCGTTTCTCCTTCGTGGAGAGATACTTCCGTTAAATCCGCATATTCCAACGCCCGGAGCACATGGGCCCAGCAGAGCTCTTTTGTTTCCCGGCTATAGTCTTCTACATAGAACCGAAAGCCAATAGGCATCCCGCCCCAATTCATTGCGCTGCCTCCTTTTATCCGTTCTGTTCCATTTGTTCTTCCACCGTCGCAAGTTCATTCTCCGCCTGCTCCAGCTTTTCATATAGGCAGTCGCTTTCCTTCTGCAGCTGCTCCAATCGGGCGCAGAATTCCTGTATGCGGCTATATTCCCCCCGTTGGTGGGCCGATTGCATATCCGCCTGCAGCTGATTGCAGTGGAGCTCATTTTGCATGATGGCCTTATAGCAGCGGGCTGCCTGCTGCCGGGCCGCCGCTAATGCAATGCGGCTCTGTTTTTGCTGTTTATAAAAGTTTTCCTTCTGTTTTTTTTCCGCCGTTTCCTGCGCCTGCGCAGGTTCCGGTGCTTTCACCAGAGAGAAAATATCTTCCCCCTCCTGTTCTTCCAATTCTTGAATACCGTTTCTATCCAAGTACAGCACCCGATCGGCCATACGCCGTACCAGATACCGGTCATGCGTAACGATAAGTACTGTGCCATCAAAACTCTCCAAGGCTTTTTCCAGCACTTCGCAGCTTTGAATATCAAAATGATTGGTGGGTTCATCCAGCAGTAATACGTTAGCTCCGCCTAAAACCAGCTTCAGAAGCTTTATCCGAGCCCGCTCTCCACCGCTTAAATTGCCAATATTTTTATAGATGTCATCTCCGCGGAAGAGAAAAGCGCCTAGGTAATTACGGATCTCCCCTTCCAGCAAACGAGGGAAGGCATCCTGCATCTCTTCCAGAATGGTATTATCCGTATTTAATCCGTCCAGGTTCTGCTCAAAATATCCCAACCGCACGCCGGCGCCAATGGTATATATTCCATCATCCGCCTGCTCTTTATCCACCAGGATCTTAAGCAGCGTACTCTTTCCACACCCGTTAGCACCGATAAGGCATACAGTCTGCCCCTTCCAGATCAAAAAAGATACATTTTCAAAGACGGTTCGTCCATTAAAGCTTTTTTTCAGCCCCCGAACAGAAAGTATCTCATTTCCGCTGGGTTCCGGTCCGCGAAAGTGAAAATGAATCTGTGCGGGATCCTTTTCTGGCAGTACCAATGTCTCTTTCAGACGAGCGATCTGTTTTTCTTTGGATGCGATGGTCACATAGTTTCGCTCCTGATTCCAGCGCTTTTGTTGAACAATGATGCCCTCAATGCGCTTGATCTCTTTCATGGTGCGCTGATACCTGCGCTGAGCCGCTTCCCGCTCGCTGAGTTTCAGTTCCATATGCCGCGTATAGTTCCCACGGGTTTGAATCAAATGTCCGTTTTCCAGTTCGAATATGCGGTTGGTCACTGCATCCAAAAAAGCACGATCATGGGAAACAAGCAGAAAAGCACCTCTATAAGCGGACAAAAAATCCTGAAGATAGGTAATGGCCGCCACATCCAGATTGTTGGTGGGCTCATCCAGCAGCAGAAGATCAGCCTTTTTCAGAATGGCCCGGCAAAGCATGGCCTTGGCGACCTGTCCGCCCGAAAACCGTGTAACAGATTTTTCCAATTCCTGAGAAGAAAAACCCAGTCCCATAAGCGCCGAACGGGTACGGCTGCGGAAAGTCAGCCCTCCTTCCCGCTCGAACCGTTCGGTAAGATCGGCCTGCCGGCGGATAAGTCTGTCCCGGTCTGTTCCGGCCCGATGGATCCGTTCCGGCAATTCGGAAAGCTCTTTTTCCCAGTCCAATAAGGATCCATGGGCCTGCAGCACAAAATCAAACAACGTTACACCCTCTTCCAGAGCAGGTGTTTGCTCAATGGAAGCGATGACGGTGCCTGCCGTCACAGAAATGTAGCCGTCATCTGCGGGTTCCTGCCGCAGAAGCATTTTGAGCAACGTGCTTTTACCGCAACCGTTTACGCCAATGAGACCCACATGATCCCGGGGTGCTATTTCAAAGGAAACGCCGGAAAAAAGCGTTCGCACCACAAATTCTTTTTTTAGCTGTACTGCCGTTAAGATAGCCATATCAATCCATTCTTTTTATACAGAATCAATGTTAGTATACCATGAATCGTTTCAGAAGGGAACCTTTTGCAAAAAATTCAAACTTTCCTGAACAAAGAAGCTTTATTTCATTGTATAATGCAGGTATGACACAAAACAGCAAAAAAACTTCTGAACACAAGTATCCTTATCTGCATATTACGGCTCGCTTCTGCATTGCCGTTGTGTTTTTTGTTCTGCTTATCGCAGTGATCCTGATCCCTCTGTTTTCCAGAGGCGTGCTGCGCGTACAAACCGTTGCCGATCGCAGCACACTCCCCCCCGGCACCCCTGTACTTGACGGGCAAACAACAATACCGCCGGAAAGTTTGAATGCTTCCTCCAACCCCGAAGCAGAAGGAGAAAACGACACCAGCGAAAACACTGCCACGCCCGAGGCCGTGCTGGTGCTTGCCCACTATACTACGCTCAAACCGGGAGACGATAATGCCGCAGTAGAGAAACTCCAGCAACGTTTGATGGAGCTGGGGTATCTGGATCAGGACGAACCTTCCACTTATTATAATACGTCTATTGAAAATGCGGTGATCCTGTTTCAGCGGGCATGCTCCATTAAGCAGACCGGTATTGCGGACGAGCAGATGCAAACCATGCTTTTCTCCGATGATGCCCAGACTTACCGCATTAAAGAAAGTGATGCCGGAGCCGATGTTCTGAATTTGCAGCAGCGGCTTAATGAGCTTGGCTACTATACCGGCCGAAGCAACGGCTATTTCGGGCCATTAACGGTACAGGCGGTAAAAGAGTTTCAATACCGCAACAATCTCTCTGCTGATGGCATACTGGATTATGGAGATTGGGAGATATTATATTCCCAGGAAGCCAAAGAATCTGACAGTGAGCACCCCGCAGCCGCTTCGGCTGCACCAGCTTCCACTAAAGCTGCTGCAGCCGAAACAAAGAAACCCTCTGCCACCAAGGCGCCCGGAAAATCCACGCCAAAGCCTACTGCAAAACCAGGGCAGACCAGCAAGGCCAGCGAACAGCCTCGTTTTACGCCAGCACCGCAGGAACCGGAGCTGACGCCGGAGCCGCAGGTTCCCACGAAAGCGCCTTCTGGCGGAGAAATCGGCAACGAAGATACTCCCACGCCTTTTGCCCCAGATGCTCCGGAATACACTCCGGAACCTACGGCTGCCCCCACTAAAAAGCCAGATACGGGAGGCGGTTCTTCCGGCGGAAGCTATTCCAATTCCGCAAGCGGTTTGTGTGAAGCAGCGGCGGCCCAGATGGGAAAACCTTATGTATGGGGCAATCGCGGCCCAGATTCTTTTGACTGCTCCGGCATGGTGTATTACTGTCTGAAGAGCTGCGGTGTAAACGTAAGCCGCACCAACGCTGCCAGTTATGCAAAAAAGGATTCCTGGACCTTGATAGAATCCATAGACTCCCTGAAGAAGGGTGATTTGGTATTCTTCAAAAATGACAAAGAAGAGCGAGTCAGCCACACAGGTATCTATATTGGCGGCGGCGCCTTTATCCATGCTTCTTCCAGTTCCGGAAAGGTCATCAAAAGCTCTATGTCCGGCGCTTACTGGACCAGGAACTTTGTATGCGGGAGGCGGGTATTCTAATGGCAGAATGCATTCTGTGCCCGCGCCGCTGCCAGATTGACAGAAATCTGCAAAGAGGTTTCTGCGGCTGTACCTATCAGATGAAGGTTGCCCGCATTGGCCTCCATTTTTACGAAGAACCTCCCATCAGTGGAACGAGAGGTTCCGGAGCTATATTTTTTTCCGGCTGTAATTTGCGCTGCGTGTTCTGCCAGAATATGGTGTTGCAAAAGGGTGAGCTTGGACAATATGTTACACCGGCAGAGTTGGCCGCTGCCATGCTTTCGATGGAAAAAAGTGGCGCTCATAATATTAACCTGGTGACTCCCACGCCTCATGTGGAAGGATTGTTGGAGGCGCTTGCTCTGGCTCGACAGGCAGGACTTCATATTCCTGTAGTATACAATACCAATGCGTATATGGAGCGGGATACCGTTCGCCGGCTAAGTGAATATGTGGATATATGGCTGCCGGATCTAAAATACTTTGACCCACAGCTCTCCAAAGCTTTTTCTGCGGCTGCAGACTATTTTGAGACTGCCATTGCCGCTATTACTGAAATGTACGCTTGCAGCGGGCCTCTTAGGCTGGAGGATAATGGCCTTGCAAAAACAGGTGTACTTATTAGGCATTTGGTACTTCCTGGATGCATATATGATACCAGAAAGATTCTCTCTGTCATTTCGGAACATTTTGGTGCAGATGCGCCTGTATCGCTTATGTGTCAGTACACGCCACGAGAAGACCTGAAAGCGCCTTTGAATCGACGGCTTACCCGGCGAGAGTATGAAAATGCTGTAGATCATGCCATAGCGCTTGGAATGACCAATGTGTTTACTCAGGAAGCAGAGTCCGCTACCTTTGCCTATACACCGGAATTCAGTGATCACATTGAGATCCCGCAAGAACTTTAAAGAGATAAGATAAACATGGATACAAAACCCCGGCTTATGGTTTGAATCCACAGGCCGGGGCTCATGTTTTTACGAATATCGTCTAAAGATTGGTGGTCTTTTACGCACGTTATTAGAACTTCTCCGTATGTATGTTCTTATATTGCAAGTTACGTTCTTCATAAGGAGGTTTGCTTTCTCCCTTTTCCCCAAAAGCAACTAAATTCAACACTGTATATCCATCAGGAATATTGAGCAGTACTCGTATCTCTTCATCGGATGTTCCGTTGTTTCCTTGTCTGTTCCTGATATGCATCCAGCAGGTACCTAAATCATATTGCTCGATTGCCAGCAGCAAATAAGCAGATGCCACGGCTCCGTCTTCGATCCAGAATTCGCTGAGTTTTTCATTTTCAGTTTTAACAAATACAACAATAACCGCATCGGCACCGTTAATCTATGTTCCCCCCAGTTTCTTACATGCTGCGATTATTTCGATCATGCCTATATCGCGCGCAACAACGAATTCTACAGGATGATGTCCAAAGGAGCAGGGTGCGGTCAGCGCAACCTTCATGATCTCTGTAATCACGTCATCTGCAATGTGGTCACCTGCATAGCGACGAACGGAGCGTCTTTTTCTTGCCAACTCGAATAATTGGTTTTGCATTAGATTGCGCCTTCTTAATTTTTTTGCTATATACTACACACCAATTTAGTTTACTGCGTAGTATTCCTGCACCATCCGACGCACATCGCCTGCCAGATACAGGGATCCAACAGCACAGAGAATATCCTCCTTCCCCGCTTCCGTCAGAAAAGCATGTATTCCTTTTTCTAAAGATTCTTCCGGCTTGGCTTTTGCGCCCAAGTCCCTGAGCCTTTGCGCCAGTGTTTCCGCCTGCATGGCACGTGGATTATGAGGCGTCACGGTATAAAACATTTCTCCCAATGGAAGAAGCGTTTCCACCATGGTTTCCACATCCTTATCCGCCATAACACCTATAAGAAAACGAATTTTTTTCCCCGGAAACAGATTCTTCAATGCAGATGCGGCAGCCTGTGCCCCCTGAGGATTATGTCCGCCGTCGACCAATACAGTGGGCTGTGTATGGAGCAGCTCCATACGGGCCGGCCAGTGTACCGTTTTCAACCCTTTTTGCACAGCTTCTTCGGGTATGCGCCATCCCTTTTCCCGCAGCAGTTCTACCGCCCGCAATACAAGAGCAGCATTATGCAACTGATGAGGGCCTAAAAGAGGAAGATGCAGCGCATCAAAACCAGGATAACTGAAGGTATACCCCTGAAGAGTGTTATCTTTCTCTATGATCCGTTCCGGATGGGAATACACCAACGCATTATGCTTTTCATCGCAAACCTTCTTAAAAACGCCCTCCGCTTCCCTGTTTTCGCCATAGATAAGAGTGGTGCCGCCGGGCTTGATGATGCCGGCTTTGGCAGCGGCGATCTCTGCCATGGTATTGCCAAGATACTGCATATGATCATAGGCCATGGCGGTAATCACGGAAAGTTCAGGGGCTGTAATAACGTTAGTGGAATCCCATTCCCCGCCCATGCCAACTTCCAGCACCACAATATCACATTTCTGTTCTTTGTAGTACTCCATAGCCGCACAGGTGATCAGCTCAAATTCCGAAGGTTTTTCTTTCATTCCTTCCACTACCGGACGAATGTGGGTAAGCAGTTCTGCCAGATCTTCATCCGGGATCGGAAGCCCGTTGACGGCAATACGCTCATTAAAGCGATTGACATATGGAGAAGTATATAAGCCCGTCCTGTATCCTGCGCAGACAAGAATAGACGAAAGCATCGCGCAAAAAGAGCCCTTTCCATTGGTACCCGCCACATGGACAAAGCGCAGCTCCCTTTCCGGATTTCCAAGCAATGACAGCAATTCCCGAGTGCGGGTCAAACCGGTCTTTGTTCCCGTCCAGTATGCAGAATGTATATAGTCAATCGTCTCCTTATAATTCATAATCGATGGTCCTTTTCAGTATCCTTTCATATAAAAGCTTATGCAATAGACAGCATACCAGTGTATCCAAAATGGACAGCACCATTTTCCAAGGCATTCGCAAAGCCAGTAATGCGGCAAAGGTAGTCTGTTTAACGAAGAACTGATAGTACCAGGTCAAAGCCAAAGTGCCATATAGAGCAGATGCGACCTCACCCAGCAGCAACGCCGCAGGCAGTGCCCAGATAAATTTATCACGCCCAAACCAACGATACAGATACCCGGCCGAAAGTGCCAACAGCATGGGTGTAAGAGTCATGGGAGGAAAATACACCCCGCTGGAAGGCTGCAGCAGCATTCCGAGAATATCAGAAGTCATAGCTGTAAAAGCACCGCTTATGGGACCCAGCCATATTCCCGCCAAAAGATTAGGGACGTTTGCCAGGCTTATGCGTGTACTATGGGAGATCTGATAGCTCAGATACCTGGCCAGCACAATCTGCAAAGCTACAAACAGCGCCATAATGCATAGGCGCCGGATAGAAAAAAACTTTTTGATGGGAAACCTCCTTTATTGCAGAAGCGCTTGCGGAGCGGGCAGCACCTGTATCCCTTCTCCGCGAATTGCTTCCGGATTCCACCCGGGAGAAGCAAAAGATACACCTGCCGACCTTGCACACAGAAAATCTTGAGAACTGTCGCCAACCATAAGCGTTTCTTCCAATATGACCCCGTATGTATCCCGCAGATAATACAATGCATCGGGCGCCGGTTTAGGAGCGGACAAGTCCTCAAAAACAGCGCTGCCAGAGAATAGATCTTTAAAAGCAGGCGTTTCCATCATGGGATAAGCCGTAAAGCGATTTCGAGAACTGACCAGATACAGCCGGGCTCCTCCAGCCTTTAATGCGGCCAAAGTTTCTCCAGTCCCAGGATAAGGGACGGCAGCCAGACACTTTTTCAAAAAAATCCCAAGCCATAGATCCCGGAAAGTTATAGGATCCTTCACCCCCAAGAGCTTGCATGCCACATCGCAGGGCTCGCCGAAAAGATACCCAAAATTATCCGGTATGGGAATCTCCTCTGCACTTTCTGCTCTTGCCTGCAAAAATGCTTCATAATACATGGATCTGGTATCCATCAGTGTACCATCCCAATCGAAAGTGTAATATTTATAGCGTTTCATGGGCACATTGTAGCACGCCTTCAAAAGAAACACAATAAATTTCGCTGTATATACTGCGTATGTGCATGACAAACGCACTGAGATTTGCTATACTGAAGCAAAAAAGCGAAAGGAGAACCTTACATCATGATCGTTAAAGGAATAGGCGCCTCCAAGGGGATTGCCGTGGGTCCCATCCGTACTCTCGTCAAGACCGATTTTTCCGTTGAAGACGGCCCCGGATCAGGAGCAGAATCAGAATGCAAACGTCTGGAAGAAGCTTTGGCGCAGGCCGGGCAGGAGCTTTCCCATTTGTATGAAAAGGCAAAGGCAGCCGGATCCGATTCCGCAGATGTATTTTCCGTGCATCAAATGATGCTGGAAGACCCGGAATTTACCGACAGCATCCGTGCAAACATTCAAGCTGGGCATAATGCACAATGGGCCGTTGCCTGTACGCGAGATGAAATGAAAGCTGTTTTCGACGCCATGGACGATGCTTATATGCGGGCGCGCGGCGCGGACGTTATGGATATCTCCAATCGACTGATTCGTATCCTTAAAGGTGAGCAGGAAACCGCATTGAAAACCGGCCCATGCATTCTGGCTGCCGAAGATCTCTATCCAAGTGACACTGTTAAGCTGGATAAAAATGCTATTCTGGGCTTTATCACCCGGCGCGGTTCCTCCACCTCCCATTCTGTGATCTTGGCCCGTGCCATGGGTATTCCATGCATCGTTGGCCTGGAAAATGGTTATGACCGCCTCCCCAAAGAGGGAGAAATATGGATGGATGGAGGAAGCGGAGAAGTGGCCATCGATCCTACTCCGGAAGAACAAGCCATGTTTTCTGCCCGCCGGGATATGTTTCTGCAGGACAAGAAAGGCCTGCAGGCCTATTGGGGTCGGGAAGCCATTACGGGTAACGGGCATAAAGTGCAGGTATGTGCCAATATTGGCAGCCCTCAGGATGCGGAAAAAGCATTAAAGGCCGGCGCTGACGGCGTAGGACTTTTCCGCAGTGAATTCATATATCTGGGTCGGGATAGTTTTCCTTCAGAAGAAGAACAGTTTGAAGCTTATAAGACCGTTCTGAAACTTCTGGCACCTAGACCGGTGGTTATCCGTACACTGGATCTGGGCAGTGACAAACAGGCAGACTACTTCCAAATCCCCAGAGAAGATAACCCTGCGCTGGGATACCGGGCTATCCGCATCTGTTTGAAACAGCAGGATATCTTCCGCACGCAGCTCAGGGCTTTATACCGCGCCAGCGCCTTTGGAAACCTTTCCATTATGTTCCCCATGATCTCGCACATCGAACAGTTGCGATTGGCAAAAAAAATCGCCGCCGAAGTGCAGGATGAACTTGCAAAGGAAGGCATCTCCACAGCTAAAAACGTACCGTTAGGCATGATGGTAGAAACACCTGCCGCCGCTTTACTGGCAGATACATTTGCAAAGGAAGCGGATTTCTTTTCGATCGGCACCAACGATCTTACTCAATACACGCTGGCAGCAGACCGCTTGAATCCTAATGTAAATGATCTGTTTGATTCGGCCAATCCTGCTGTACTGAAAGCAATTGCCATGACTGCCAAGGCTGCTCATGAAAACGGCATCTGGGTAGGTATTTGCGGGGAATCCGCTGCCAACACAGCACTCACTTCCTTCTATATGTCTGCAGGCATAGATGAACTTTCCGTTTCTCCCTCCCTGGTCACAGAAGTACGCCGGGCAGTAATTGAAAGCAAGTAATAGTACAGGCAAACAGGGCACGGAAATTTCCGTGCCCTGTTTCAATATGTGTATGCGGTTTAATCGCCATAATTCATAAAATAGTTCTGGACCAAAACGATGGGTGTGCCTTTATCTCCGCTGCCGCTGGTCAGGTCACACAGGGAGCCAATAAGATCCGTCAGCCGTCTAGGGGTGGTACCCTGAGATTCCATCCTGCCCTTCAGGTCATCATTTTTCTCCTTAATGCGCTGACGGATAGCTGCCTTCAATTCCTCTCCGTTCAACCCGGCAAACTCATTATCTGCCAGATACTTGAGCTTCAATTCATTGGGTAAGCCATGGAGCCCTGCTGTATAGCCGGGAGAAACAACCGGATCCGCCAATTCCCAAATCTTCCCCACCGGATCTTTGAAAGCACCATCTCCATAGACCATGGCTTCCACATGAACGCCTGTCCTGGAAAGCATTTCTGCCTGAATGCCTTCAGCTACGGCCTGTGCATTTTTAGGAAAGAGCTTGATCTGCTCCTCCGTAGCCTTGTTGGAACCCAGCAAACCGTATTCCGGCTGAAAGCCGCTGCCGTTGATGGGTTCATTCATAATATCGCACAAAGTTAAAACGTTTTGAGCTCCTGCCTTGCGCAGACGGCGGCAGGTACGTTCCCGTTCATGAATATTGGCGCAAAGGATACTGTCTGCCCGATCTGCCATGGCAGCGGGATCGTTGCAGAAAAATATCTCTGCCTCTGCCCCTTCTTCACGAATAAGGTCTGTATAGTACTGCACATAGTTCACTCCGGTAAAAGTATGTACCGGAACACCAAAGAGCTTTGTGAACTCTTCTACCGTCAATGCGGTGGAATAGGGATTGATCCCTGCATCCATGAGGGCATCTTCGTCCACCAGGTGATTTCCTTCCTCATCAGCAGGATAAGAAAGCTGTACCACTACCTTTTTAGCACCCCTTGCAATACCGCGAAGGCAAATGGCAAAACGATTCCGGCTGAGAATGGGAAACACGACACCTACAGTACCAGGAAGCTTTCTTTTTACATCTGCAGCAATATCATCGACCGTGCAGTAGTTACCGTCAGCCCGAGCTACCACAGCTTCTGTCACACAAATCACATCCCGATCATGCAGAGAAAATCCCTCCTCACGGGCAGCCTGCAAGACGGAATCTACAGTTATGGAAACAATATCATCTCCCTTGCGGATGATGGGTGCTCGAACGCCCCTGGAAATGGTGCCTGCCATATACATATCCTCCCTTAATACTTGTTTGAAAAAACCATTTAACAATACCGCAGTTCAAAAGGATTGTCAAGGCGGCTACATCAGTTGGAAATCATATATAATTGAGTCATTGTAACTTTTTCTTATTGACAATACATGTATGGATAAAGTATACTATGCTTTTCATTATGAAACGCGTGTTTCATAACGTGTGTTTTTTATTATTGCATGCTGAGTGACCGCAATGTCAAAAGCATTTTGATTTCCAACAGGTCATTAAAATATCGAGAGAGGATCATTATGAACAAACGTCTTATTTTGTATGTGCATGGACAAGGAGGTCGTGCTGAAGAAGCCTCCGTTTATGAGCCATTATTCCCTGATTGTGCAGTAAAAGGGATGGTGTATACTGCTACTTCTCCATGGGAAGCTCGGGAAGAGTTTCCTGCCGTCTTTGACCGCATGTGTAGCAGCAGAGAGAGAATAACCCTGATTGCAAACAGCATAGGTGCTTACTTTTCCATGGAGGCACTGCCCCAAAGCAAATTGGAGAAAGCCTACTTCATTTCACCGATTGTGCATATGGAGAAGCTTATTGAAACCATGATGGGTTGGGCAAATGTTACGGAAAAAGAATTACAAAAAAGAAAACGCATAGAAACAGACTTTGGGCAAACTCTTTCCTGGGAGTATCTTAACTATGTGCGCACTCATCCGCAAAACTGGAATGTTCCTACCCGCATCTTATACGGAGAAACAGATGCACTTACCAGTTTGGATACTATTACCGACTTTGCCCGCACCCACCACGCCGCATTGACTGTCATGACTCATGGAGAGCACTGGTTCCACACTCATGAGCAGATGGAATTTCTTTTTCAATGGCTTAAAGAAACTGAAGAAAATTTTTAACATACTCTTTGGGTAATAGCGGACTTGTGTCTATATTGGGCGGCCAGAATCTATATCTATATAGAATCATGTACATTCATACAAGAAATGGATGCTCTAAAAAAGCAGTCCGGATATGTCATTCTTGTATACCGAAAGATTGCATGGCAAAACTTTACCAGAAATCCAGAAAAAACAGGTTCGGCATATATACTTTTGAAACCTGAACATATCCGCCCGAATATACAAAGTACTACTTTACAATGGAAAGAGGCAGCTAGAAATGGCCAGACATGCTCTGGAAAGTGTATCAGCATACATTTTCAAAAGAACGTGTGCAGGTAGACAACAGCGTGGATGCAATTATGAAAGGTCTGTTTGATGATTTTAAAAAGAATGAATAATTTCTCGTTTGAGGAAACTTTCGTGGGAAACTTCGTGGGAAAAATATTTCCAGATGTGTCGTAAACCGGTGCTGAAATGGAAAAATACAACAAAAATATCAGAACAAACCAGAAAATAAGCCAGAAAGCGTCCATAAAAGCAAGAAAAAGTGCCCGCAAGCAGGCACTTTTCCTATTTTAGCAAAGAACCGTAATTTTGATAGAAACCCGTTAAGGGGGGTGCAATTTTTAATTTGAGGGGTTGCATTGCTTTTATGTTGCTTGATTCAAAAATGCAGAAGGTTCGGAACATCATCGAAAATGTTTAACCTTTGTCATAGAAAACTACAACACCCAGCTATCAAGAAGTCTTCTTGATAGCTGGGCGTTCCTTGATTTGTCTCAGTTTAATAGCGTGGTTGATGCTTTTGCCAGGTTTGCTGCAACGATGATAAAGTCCAGAAGGATATCAACCAGTTCCTCGTCGGGGTTCATCGTCTTGTTTTCAGACTCGTACATTCTTTGTCACCTCCCGTATTCGGCAGTATCGTTTTGCCTCTTACACTTGCCACCGGACACGGGATCGCCGTTTGGTCCCCAAAGCAGAGATAATTTTTAGAGAATTTTACAAAAGGGTCAAAACCTTATCTCTGCTGTACACGAAGGCTTTTCGAGAGATGTTCAGGGATGCCGCCGAAGCACGCTCGGAAAGGTCTGCCATGATGGCTTTGCAAATTGCCAGTTCCTCCGGTGCGAGGGTTGATAGAAGAAGATGCAGCGCATCGTGCAACTCGGTTTCCTCGGCTTTCCCATCGACCTCTGCAAACGCATCTGGTATATCGTCAAGCCAGGGCCTTTCATCACCCACATCGTTTGTAGTGGTGTAATCCAGGGAGATGGAGTCTCCGGCTCATCATCCCCGGCAATCAGATAATAGTCGCCAACCAGTTCATACTTCAGCCCTGTGCGTTCATCTGCGACAAATCTCTCCATTCGCATAACCTCCCGTTCCTTTCTGTAATCACAGTAGCAGGAGGAATAGCGGAAATCGAATGTGCGGATAGTAAAAAGCGCCGTCCCGGAATCACTTCCAAGACGGCGCTTTTCTGCTGCGGATCAGAGCGAACACTTTACGGCGAAACCGCCGCTGAAGAAATAGGTGTTCGTCCAATACCTGTTTGATGGAGCAGGGGTCTCCAAGGATGAACACCCCTCTGATGCTCCGGTTTCGCCTTCAAAGGCCATTTCGATAGTATAGGTGCTTGCTTGCCAGAGGCGATGCGATGGTGCGCAGAATGTCTGCCGGCTTACGATGTTTTTTCTTCATCATCATAGACACTTTCTAAAAATCTTGGGTCATCCCATATCGGCGGACAGTGCCTTGTCGATTTGGGCTTGCAGTGCCTCCGCCTGCTTCTTTTCCGTAATAGCACCCACGATGGGGTCACCCACGATATTGCCGTTGCGGTCAACCACATAGGTGGTGGGGT
>ENA-UOJD01000479-UOJD01000479.1-human-gut-metagenome-genome-assembly--contig:-P48-NODE-479-length-57332-cov-9.101402_pt1 | contig 57332 bp, 48 predicted proteins | sample MGYA00242342_ERZ723889 | MGnify/ENA metagenome assembly ERZ723889 | reverse complement strand
GTCTGCATTCAAACATAATAGATCACCTCTATATAATAATTGAACCGTGGACTATTTCAAGTGTAAAAATAAGCATAAAAGCGTCCCGTGTTGAATGATCAACATTACTGTTCACAAAAAAAATTTCAAAAATTTTACCATACGAACAATTTTTTCCAACATGTTACACAAAAAAAAAAGAAGTACCCCACCATGATTTTTTATCCCCCCATTTTATGAATTCTATATTGTAAGTATTTTTTGGAATTCCTTCACGTCCCATTCATCTAAGAATACCCTATCATATCTACGATATTCAAAGTCGTCGATGGTTCCGTCTTCTCCGGTTAGTTTGTACCAGTTGGGTTTTGCTTTGGTTTGTGTTGTTAGTTTCCCTTTTTGTGTTCTTTTGTAGTAGATTAGGCTTCCTTCGTACCATCTGAACCAGTAGTTTTTGTAGAAGTTTTCTGCACAGCTTCTTAACAGTAAGCCGTCGTCTGGGTTAGCATTTAACATTTTCCCGGCTTCTAAACTGCTTCTTAAACTCCAGCATTTTACGAAGCTTCTTGTATCATATTCTTTACATGTATTTGCGAAGCGGAGGCGGTTTTCTAAACCAGTATCAGTTAACCATAAATCATTCACCCTTAACACGTCTATAATCATGTAATCGTAATCTACGATGAATAAACCGTCGCCGAATCCTCCACATTCTCCTTTTACAACCCTGTATGGACCTGTATAGTTCATACAAATAACTGGCCAGTTTAAACCGTCACATACTCTGTATGTGTGTGGTACGGGTATTCTTAGTTTTTCGTCTGGGTATAGTATGCTTTCTGATGCGAATTTTAAGTATTTTTGGCTTTCTACTAGGTCTGGTTTGAACCTGTTGAAAACATATCCTCTTCCTCCGAGGATTTGTTTGAATATGCTTAGTGGGGAGTTTTGCATCATGTATAGTTCCATTGCGAGGTCGTAGTTGAACCAGAATCCTCTGTAGATTAGGTTTAAGATGGTTTTAAAGTCAAGGGCTCCAATTAAATCACTTGTACTCCCATCACCCTCGCATTTTTTTTCGAAAATGTCTTTGCATGATGCCTCCATGTTTAATGGGAAATCCTCGTCTTGGTAATCGTTACATAGTAATGCCCATCCGTATGGGTCGCATATTTGTCTTGTTATGCTGGGGTGGTATCCTTTTTGTGTTTTGTCGTAGAATACGGTTGCGAATTTGATGAATTTGTCGAATGTCATGTTACTGTAGCGTCTTACGTTTGCTATTTGACTTGTGATACTGTATGGGTCCTCAATCATATGTTTTCCTCCTCTATTATGAATTTTAGTAGTTTTATGGCTAGTGTTGCGTCTTCTTTGGTGCCGGAGGAGTTTTCTAGGCTTCCTCCGATTAGGTGTATTAGTTTTTTTTGTTTTCCTAGTTGTTTGTGTTTTATGAAATACCTCATTATTAACCTCATTTTTTCATCATTCATAAAAACCTTTACTCCTCTTCTTTTTTGGGACAAAATAGTAAGCATCCGGCTGATTTTTCTCCACTTTTGTGTACATCATGCATGCTGAAAAAACGGCTTATTTTGCGGGGTGTGATGCGTAGTTGGTTGCTGATTTTGTATTTTTCTCTCATTTTCCCCATTAATTGGTTGGCGGTGAAGCATTCATCAGTTAAGTAAACAATACGGATACAGGTCCAGTAGTAGTCTTCGTATCTTGCGATGTTTCTGTGGAAGTAACCGTTGGAGAATAAGTCGAAGTTGCTTAACCTGTTGGAGATGGTGTTTCTTTCCATGTTTAGTGTTCTTGCCCAGAATTGTACATTTGGGTGGAAGCAAAACAGTAAGCATATATCATCATTGAAGAAGTCTTCTTTTTTGAAACGGCCTTTCTTGTTTTGTAAATCATTGAAAACATTATAACCATAAATAGGGTTCAGTAACCCCCATTCTTTAATGTATTCATCGCATTGGTTATTATAATTATCTTCTTCTATGAGTTCTAACATGAAATTATATTTTAACCAGTCTTTTTGCAGTAAATCATTATAATGTTTTTTATCATCTAGTATATCATATAATAATGTTTTAAACAACCACTTGGGTAAGTGTGTTTTGCCCACGTATTTTTTATTATTATGTGTGTTGGTTAGTATGTATATGTACATTATTGGTTACCTCTTTTGTTGTCTGGGTCTCTTCCGTCTCGGTTTTTAGGGGTTAGTGGGTCGGTTTTTTGTTTTTGTTCTGTGTTGGCGTTTTCGTATTGTGCGCTTCTTACTGCGTATACTTCTTTTAATGTATTGGTTACGCCGGGTGCGCAGCCTCTGAATCCGAGTACGCTTCTTGCTTCGTCTAGTGTGATTAATCCTAATTCTATTGCACTTTTTATCCAGATTATGCTTTCTGATGGTAGTTCTGTTGTGGTTGGTGGGAATGCAATGTAAATATTATGGTAGTCTTTTCCACGTGTGTATCCTTGTGTTTCAAGGAATGGGATATAGAAGCTTTCTGCTAAGAAATCATTTAAATTAGTACGATAATCATTGATTTCTTGTTGGAAGACAGCGGCTTGTGTTTTACCACCACTAAGGTTACTGATTTGTCCACCAAGTAAACTTTCTGGGATACTTAACATTCCTAAATCACGACGGGATTGCTCTAAAATACTAATTAAATGCCCAACATCGTTTGCAAAACTTAAAGTACGAGGTTCAATACGGGCATCACAAACAATATCATCACCAGCAGTTAACTGTTCATCTAAAACCCTACGAGCTTTATCAATAATATCATCTTTATTAATACCCATTTCCCCTTCAACATCAACTGCCCATTGTACTAATGGAATCGCATAACGGTCGAGTATTTCAGCTAAATCAACACGATTATTCAGGAATTGGTGTAAAGTGTCTTGTAAATGGTTTACGATACTGTTACCGTAGAGTTCCCCAATATTAGGGTCATTACTGAAAACTTTAATATCCTCAGGTGGGATTTTAAAAGCATAACCACCATATGTATAATTATAATATTCAATATCCCCATATTCAGGACCCGGTTCAGTTACCAGTTTAACTTCAACATCACGAGGATGTAATAAAAATAATTCTTCTGGGTTTCCGGCTGCATCACGATTCCCACAATATGTGAAAGCAGTACCATACAAAAAATAACTTTTTAATTCTTCTTTGAATAAACTACGGTTTAATATTTTACTTAATGGTTTACAGGCTTGTTCAATTTCTGGTATTCTTTTCCCGGTTTCGTCTTCAACGGTTAAGGTGTAGAAACTAGGGCATATCCCCCCAATGTATTTTTGTATGATTTTTTTTAGGATTGTTCTTTGGTATAAACCATCTAGGATGGTGTATGTTAGTTGCATTGGACGGTAGTTGCTTCCGAATACTCTGTTGTTGTAGTATGGGTTTATTTTTTTTATTTTTCTTTGTGGTGGGGTTTTATTTTTTGTGTCTTGTGGCATTTAGTATCTCCTTCTTTTTTGATTAGTGAATCTACCATATCTTTGTTTGGCTTTTTTCTTGTATTCTTTACCGAACATTTTTCCTTGTAAACTGTAACTTTTAAAATCGTTCTTGTATATTCCTCCATTGTTGACGAGGTCTGTTATTGCATAGTTACATAGGTTTAAACTATCAATGTAATCATCGGAGGCTCCTTTTTGAAATACTACTCTTCCGTTTTCGGTTAATTCCCTTGTATACTCATGCATTTCGTCAACTAAGGTGGGGTCTTGGTAAAAACTTGTATATCCAGATTCAAGATTATTAATAGTATTCTCTACTAATGTAACTTTCATGGGTTGGCTGAATTTAACATCTAAAACTTTATAACTCGCGTTATGATTTACATTTTCAGTTAAAGCGACACCGACACCAGTAGCATCGATAGCTAAAACTTGTAACATAGGGAAACGTTTAGGTAAAACCGTATTTAAATAATGTAGAATCTTATTATACTGGGTTCCTAATGGCCAAGTATGGAAATACTTACATTCCCAAGTCTGATTACCATGATTTAGTACCCCTACGGTTAAAACACTATTATTACGTGTTTTCCCGAAATCAACTCCAGCACAGGCTAAACCATTAGATTGGAAAACCTCCGGAGGCTTACATATTCCAGCTGTATCAATGAGTTCTTGATAGTATGGCATACTTGATTCGTCAAGGAATTCAAGACAGTATTCTCGACGGAATTTTTCTTCTCCAATAACACTTTTAACGGTTTCTAATTCTTCGATAGGTAAACGATATGCTGCTCTACTGTATGCTACGTTTCCGTTTTCATCTAAATCAGTGATTTGGAAACGATGTAGGGAGAACTTCCCATTTTGTGGGCATATTTTAGGTTTACCATTATTTACATATGCTTCACTGATTTGTTTACTGTTTAAAATGTTTTCATAGAAGAAATTTGATTTTCCACGGGGTGTTCCAGCGAAAACCATTTCGGAATGTCCTATTTGTCCACTGATAACTGGGATAATTGTTGATAAAGCTTCGCTTTCTAATGATTGGGTTTCGTCTAAATATAAAACATTTAAACCAGACCCAACAAGACTAGAATCCTCCTTTTTCCCAGATTTAGCACCACTAGTACCGAATTTAATCCTAGTACTATTAGTTAATTGCTTATCAAATTTATTATTAACAGTAAAACTAGATTGCAACATAGGACTACGCATCACCATATCACTCATAACATTACTAAAAGTTTTAGCTTGTTCTTGAGTCGGAGCAATTAACGCTAATTGCTGATTCTTACGGAAAAAAGCTTTATGCAACATATCAGCAATCATCGTTAAAGTTTTCCCACTACGACGAGAACAGAATAAAATCTTATATGGAGATTTATCACGTAAAAAAAGTTTTTGTTGAGGCTCCAACTTATATGGATGCCCAGTCGTATCATAACAAAAATGTTCAATAAAAAAAACAGGGTCTTTTTTAGAGGCTATGAGAACCTTCTTCATCTTCCTCTCTTTATCTAATTCGTTCAAAAGTACCTAAACCTCTTTCTTATAAATTATTAAGCACCTCATTCACTAAATCATCATCAATATCATCGAAATTCATTCGAGAATCAGTATCATAATCCGTATCCGGTTGAATTTCACGATACTCTTGATGATTACTAGTGTCATACCCCCCACTGCTCATATTATAACCAATATTAGGATTAGTCGCATCATACATGCGAATGTAATGTTCTTCAACTAAATCCAAATCATCTTCAGGAACATTATCTGCTAAAATAGCGTAATCAAAACATTCAATACCATATTTACGGATAGCACGACTTAAACAATAATTATAAACACGACTATTTTCAGTAAAAGCTTCATTTAAATGTTGACCGAAACGCTTCTGAGCAGTATTAATGGTTTTACCAACATAAATTTTATCATTGGCAAAATTCTTAATAATATAAATAACTCCTTTTCTATCAGTCATAATGAATATATTTATCTTAACAAGTATTTAAACTTAATGGAAAAAAATAAAAAATGAAAAAACCTTTTATAAACACTTCCGAGAGATAATAAATTGATAATTGCTAAAATTATCTACAAATTTTAAAAAGAAATCGGGAAAAAGAATTACTATGACCGAAGTACAGTTAACACAAATCAAAGATTCTATCTTCGATGAGTTCAACGTAAAAGAAGACTTCGTACATGTATCTGGATTCGCAGTACATGAAGGAACCTTTAACCGTATCACCGTAACAAAAGAAGAATTAGAGAAAAGTGTTAATTCACTAATTAAAAAACCATTCTTAAAAGACCATGTAAGGTTATCAGATAATGTAATAGGGAAAATAACCCATGCAGAAATGAGAATGGACCCGGACACAGCAACCCCTACAATATACTATGAAGCAGATATAGACGCAGAAGAAGACTCTTTTTTAAATAAACTAAATAAAGGCCTATTAAACGCAGTAAGCGTAGGCTTTAACTGTGAACATATCTGTAGTATATGTGGAAAGCCAGTAACACAATGTACTCACTGGTTCGATGACGATGGATTCCAAATATTAGCAAGAAATATGAAATTTAATGAATTATCCGTTGTAGCTGTACCGGCAGACTCTGATGCAACAGTACATATTAATTTTTCTGACGATGAAATGGACTTTGAACAATTAGAAGAATTTAAACAATCAAGGAGGACTAAAATGTCTGATTTTGAAGATAAATACACTCAAGTAGTTGAAGAATTCTCCAATTATAAAATGGAGAAAAATGATGAAATCACCCAATTAAAAGATGAATTCAAAGCGAAAGAAGAAGAATACGAAATGAAAATTTCTGACAAAGTTGAAGAAGCATTAGCTTTAAAAAATGAAGCAGAAAAACTTCAAAAAGAAACCGAAGCTTTAAATGAAAAAGTAGCAAGTTACGAAGCAAAATTTGCAGAAATCGAAGAAGCAAAACTCTCCGAATTAAGACAACAAGTCACCCAATTAAATGAGGAAGTAAAAGCAGGACTTGAAGTCGAAGAAATCGAAAACTTAAGTGAAAAAATGTTACACAGATATGTGGACATGTTCACTAACATTAAACAAAATACTGTAAAAGTAAAACCATCTAACACTGCTGATGATAAATACAGAGAAGAAAGCTTCTCAGACGACCCATTAGCAAGTTTATTACATAGAGTACAATAGAAGGAGTATAATAATATGATTCATTCATCAGGACAAATATTAACTGGTAGAGCAGCAAAAGTAATTGAAAACGCAATCTCCAATGTACCAGATAAAGATGGATTCTTCAAAACTGCATACAAAGCAGTATGTGTACCAGAAGTAATCCCAACTGAAGCATCAGAAGTATATGGTACATGGATTGAAGAAGGAGCAGAAGGTAAACACTTATCTTTCGTTGGAGTAGTTGGAAACGACACTACACCAGAAGCAAACTTAGATGCTGGAACCACAGTATTAAACAGTAGAAAACCAATTTTAGATTACGGAGCAAGCCGTACCCTCCAAAAAGGAGACGTAGTCACTATAGAAAGAAACGGTATGATTTCAGTAATCGCATCCGAAAAAGTCAAAGAAGGTGAACTCATCACCCTCGGAGCAAACGGTGGATTCAAACCAACCACACTCGCAGAAGAAAGCTTAGGAAGAGCATACCAATCAGCAGAGAAAGGCGAAAGATTCATCGCATACATCAAAGGAGTATAAAAATATGGAACCGATTAACACTTTTGCACAAGCACCACAAACCAGCGAAGGTTATTACAACCGTAATAATGCAATCGCACCAGAAATCATCAAATACCTAGAAGACCACTCTGACCTCAGACAATTCTTCACCCCAAAACCAATGAAAGGAGTACTCAGTAAAACCTTCCGTATAGAAAAAGACGAAGGAATCGCAGTACAAATCGCAGGAAACTCTGAGGTCCCAAGAGAAGAAAACGTTAGAAAATTATTCACCATCTTCTTACACAGAAACGCAACCGGATACAAAATAGATGATGACGAAAAAAGAATCAACGATGACGACCCATCATTCGAATCCAGAAAAATGCAAGCAGCAATGGATAGAATGCTTAAAAAAGAAAGACTCGACATCATCAATGTAATGATGACTGCAGCAGGAACCGGAAACACCGTAACTACCTACACTGATAAAATTACTGTATCCGCAATTAACAATGCAGTAGTGCAAATGATAAAAGACGCAAGAGCTGACGCAGACCACCCAATCAGCCTCGAACCAGATACTATCATCATGTCCTACGCAATGTTTAATGAATTACAACAAGACCCTAAATTCCAATTTGTCCCAGAAATATTCCAAAGAGTCCTTTTAGATGCAAAACTCAAAGAAGGAGGAAACAGGGGAATATTATACGGAGAAACCGGTCAAAGTGTAGCAGGATTAAACATTATGATTGTAAACGAATTAATGGACCAAGCAATTATTCTTGATTCTAGTAAAGATGCATTCTGGTTAGCAGAAGACCAAGAACCAACCATCCACAAATACAGAGATGAAGAACATATTTCTGATGTTGTAGATATCCGTCACGACCAACAACCAGTATGTGTTAGAACTGAATGTTCTGCATTAATGAAAAAACAATAAATTATAACTGTATGGATTCTTTTAAAGAGGTGTAAAAAAATATGACTACTAAAAAAACAACAACCACTACTACTAAAAAAACAACAAGGAAAACAACTCCTAAAAAAATAAAACTCACATTCAAACCATTAATAACACAACCATCTGCAATACAAATGTGTCTTGAATCACATGAGATTAAAAATGTTGATGGGAGAGAAACTAAAGTAGTGGTTCCTAAAATTAAAGGATTACCGGAAACACTTATTGTGAAGAATGGTGAGACTATTGAGGTTACAAAAGCACAATGTGACCAATTAACTGAATTAGGATACGTGGAAACAAAAGAAGAAGCTTTAAAAAGACAAGAATTTGTAGATAATTTAAAAGCACAACACCCAGACAAACTCTCCTACTCTCAATTAACAGGAGATAACTCTGGAATGTTAACACCAAGGGACATTAACTACATATCCACTTTCAAATTAACAAAAATATAAGGATAAGAAGCATGTTAGAAGTAGACCAAGCAAGACTGTTCTTAAGGATAAAAAAAGAAGATATCCCCGATGATGAGTTAAAACAATATTTAAATTATTACACATTAGTTATATTAGACCAACTCGGAGATATCGCGAAACAAGATGAACATATTACAGAAACACCATTGTTCGACCAGACATTGCTTGCTGCTATAGCATGCCAATTATCCTTAACTGATGTGGAAATTATACACTCCCCATCTGAATATCAGGTTGGGGATACACAGGAAAAGTATAATAACACATCAAAAGGTTTATATGGGGATATTCCAAGTTGGTGTAGCCGTTATGATGGTTTATTAGATACGTTAACTGATAAATTTGCTGATATGAAGAATCTACAAGTTTTTAGAAGAACCGGAATGAGTATTCGCCGTAACTGGTGTAGAGATTTATATTAATATGAGTTTTAAAACTATCCTCCGTCGAACATATCGTCCAGATGAATCATTATATCTTATGAAATTAGGATATACTGACGAGGAAGATGAATTAGGATTTGGAGAAGAAAAATATATAATACAACAAGAATTGCATGGGATAATCCAACAACCACAAGAATTAGAAATTGATTTTAAAGGACAGGAATCTAACCCAGCATATGTTGGATATTTTCTTCCTGAATTCGAATTAAAAGCTTCCGAGTTAAATGATTATAGGATAAAATATGCTCGTCCTTATGAAACATTATTAATGAAGATTACAGAATATAACCCTAATCTGTTCTTAAGACATAATAGAGACCATATTAAACTTAAATTAATTTTGGAGAAAAAATATGAGTAAAGGAACATTTTTTGAATTCATAAGTGATTATAAGTATATTCTTGGTGAAATTGAAGGAAGAGCATTAAATGTACTTTTACAGGTAGAGGAAGGAGGAAGCTTTCTTCAAAGCGAAGCAGAATACCTAGGGGATGAAATGGTGGAGGTAGCTAAACATTTTGCTAGAGCGCAGGGTATTTTTCGAAAAGGGAGGTTAATACAAAGTATCCATAGAGAGAAAGCTGGGGCTGGTCGTATAAAATTAGTCGCTGATGTAAAAGATAAGTATGGAAAATACTATGCAGGACATCAAGAATATGGTTTTCACCCCAGAGGAAAAAAAGGTACATTCGTTCCTGCTCGTCCTTTCATGAGACCAGCATTAACTACAGTAGCTGCCAAATCTACTAGGGATTTAACCAAACATTTTATCTCTTTATGGGCTGGGCAAAGTACATACTTTGGAAAACCCGGAGGGAATGTTGGGGTTTCACTCGGACCATATGGGAGAACAACACAAGGAAATGTTTTCAAGAATATAGATAGAGTTAGTTTTAGGAAACCAAACGAAGGAAGGTCTGGAAGATTTCAAAAATCCTTTAGTGCATCAAGACATGGGAATAGTTTTAGTAATACAGAGTATGTTAGACATACAATGGGATGGAAAAAATGAATACTAATTTTATTACTAAATCAATACTCGAATTAATGGGAACCCACGAAGATGGAGGATATAATTTTTATATAAAAGATAAAAAAATTCCTATTCTTTTGGGGAAGGATAAAACAACCGTATACCCGGAGATTAGGGTAACTCCATTTATAGAAAAAAACCTTTTACAGCATCAAAAATATATTGAGGATACTTATAAGGAATATCGTGATTGGGAATCAGGGGTTTTCCAAGTAGACATTTTTAGTAAAAAAATTGTTGAGGCGCATAATATTTATGATGTTTTAATGGATAGGTTATATGATTTTTTTAATTTAGAGACCGTTATTTATAATTATAACGATGATTTCGAAGAAATTAAACCAAATTTATATAAAAACATAGCATATGCTATTGAACCTGATTCTAAAAAAGCATTATTTAAAAATATTTATGGGGTAGACGTTAAAAATAAGAAATTAACACGTGTTAATTCTCTTGATGAGATTATTCCGAACTCATATTATGTTAATGAAGAAGCTTTATATATTAATACTGATTGTATTGAATGTATCAAAATTAAAGCCTTAATGCAGGGAAGACTATTTGAAAATGGAGACTCCTATAGTGATAGAGGCATTCATTATTATGAAGTATCCAAACAAAGGAATCTTAGTTCCCTAGAAGATAATGAAGTAGAGCGTATTTCTTTCGACATGTATTTCATTTATAGTCATAAAAGAGAAAGAGAACAACTTCCTAACGTTAAAAGGGTCACATATGGTAAAAACATTATGTAAGGTGAAAAAATAATGACTGATGAAAAAAACAATAAAAGGGTTCAAAAAGAAAAACCTATAGTGAAAGGAACCCATAAAAAAACGGCTCCTAAAAAAAATACACCACAAAAAAAATTTTTATACTCATTACATGAATTATCCGATTTTTTCGGATTATCTCATACAAAAATGAGTTCATTGTATAAAATAAGAGGTATAGACGAAAAAGTAAAAATGAGCATCGACGAAGCTCGTGAAAAATTTAAAAATATAAGGATTTAGATAATATGGTAGTAAGTATACCAACTTTTAGATTAAAAATAACAGAAGGATTAATTGATGTCGATACCTCTGCTGACAGATTGTTTGGTTACTGTATAGAAGCTCCTAAAGGACCAGTAATGGAACCAACCTTTGTTGCCTCTGCAACCGAAGCTGAAGAAATGTTTGGAGTAAACTTCAAACCACACTTTTACCAAAAACCAACTGGATTAGTAATCTGTCGTGTTGGATTCGATTTCATGAAAAAAGCTTCCTTTACATGGAATGTAAATTTAAATACTGATGCTGAGGGAGAAAAAGATATAGTTCCAGCTATAACTATTGAAGCTGTAGACCCCGGTATTGTGAATCATAAGTTTTTAATAGCTCCAAGTTTAAGTAATGTTTCAACCTACAGTTTAACTGTTGATATTGATGGGGTTACTAGTAAAAAATATCAAAGTCTTCCTAACCTTAAAAGTATTGTTAAAAGAATTAATAATAAATTTGGGTCATATGTTAAAGCTACATTACATACTATGGAGGCAAAAGGTAGTGAAACCGCAGCTGAAAGACAAGCTAAATTTGATAAAGTTACTCCAAGTCAATTACAAACCACATCAGGTACCGGTGAAGCATTAACTGGAGAGTTAACTGGTGGAAGCCTCGGAGCATATGTACAGAAAAACGGTGAACTTCCAACTAAAAAAGAAAATAAACAAGTAGTAGATAGAAATGGGGTAACTCATAATGTAGAAGTGAATGTTATCGATGAGTCTAAAGTCACCCCTATTAAAGGAAATACTGTTGACACTACTGTCACTGGAACCAAAGATACTGATGCAGATGCAAATGCTACTTTATTAAAAGCTTATAGAGCTGCTTTTGATAAAATGAAAGATATTGATATTTTAGGACTTGCAACATTAAGTCGTGCTAAAGTTGTTCGTAATGAATTAATTGAACACATTAATGAGATGAATGACCCAGAAGTAGCACAATCAAGATTCGGTATCTGTGGTTTCTTGGATTACCCAGAGGACGAAGCAGAAACATATATACAACCAGTAGATGGAACTGAAACACTCTGTGAAGACGCAAGAGAAATCGATAACGAATACATAATCTACATAGGACAAGGAGTAGTATTCGAAGAAGACGGAGTAAAACGTAACCTTTACCCATACCAAGCAGTACAATTATATACAGGAATTAGAAGTGCATTGGGTTACGCAGAAGCAATCTTCGGAGGAGAACCTAAAAAAGTATTAAAAGGAGTTGTAGATGTATTACCAATCACAACTGACAACACAATACTTGTAAAAGAAGACCGTGAAGACTTAAACGAAGCAGGAGTAAACACCTTTAAAAAAGAATACGACGAAATCACATTCCTTGAAGGTGTAACAACCGTACAAGACCATGATGTATTATCACACGAATCTATCATGAGTATCGTAATGTACGTAACTAAACGTTTAATTAAAGTCGCAAAACCATACCAAGGACAAGACTTAACCGAAGACCTAAAAGCATCTTTAACTACTGCATTAAGTACCGAACTTAAAAACATTACCGACACTGATAAAACCTTAATCTCCATCAATGAATATAATATTCCACCATACGATGTTGAAGTGAAATCAGCAGCTGTAGTACACTTTAACGAAGAGAACGAATTAGTAAGAGAGTCAAAAATCATTATTAATTGTAAAATAGTTCCGGTTGGAGCATTACGTGATATTGATTTAGGAGTAATAGTAATTTAAAATTCTTTTGGAGGAAATAAAAAATGGCTGATGAAAACGCAACAAGATTATGGACAAATGGATACATTGTATTAGGAAAATCCACCAGAATCCCAGTACAAGAAGTATCTATTGATTTATCAAGAGATTTAAAAGAACATTATAATAGTGGAGTTTCTAAACCAGCAGCTCTTGTTCCGGGACAGGAGAAGATAGAGTTTTCTATTAAAAGAATCTTCTCTAACACTACTATGATGAAAATATACCTTAAAAGATGTCAATTTAACATGGTTTTATTCAACAATTCTTCTGACCCGGGTGAAAATTCTACTGGGGAGAAGGTTTGTAGTTTAACTGGGTGTATTTTATCTAAAAATGGTTTAGGTACACTTGGTAAAGGAGAGGCTGTTCAGGAGGATATTAAGGGTAAGGCTTTAGATATTACTTTTAATATTGATGAGATTGCTCCTTTATTAAATGAGACTTGTAAGAATTTATAGGTTTCATTTTCTTTTTACCCATTCCCCTTTGGGGTGGGTTTTTCTTTTTGTTTAAATATATATATTTATATATTTAATGTTTATTAAAAAAAAAGGAGAATCACAAATTGGACATACTAAAATTCAAAGTAAAAAACAGCGAACTCCAAAGAAAAGATAAAAAAATCATCTCCAACAAAAGCGAAGAAACAGCATACATACAAGTAACATTCCAAAAAAATAGTGACTGGGAAAACCAAACAAAGTTCGCAATCTTTGAAAACGACAAAAAACAACAAACAACAGTCCTACTCGGAGACACGCAAACATGCCTAATCCCAATCCCAGCAATAGCACTAACAGGATACTACTTCATAATCAGTATCTATGCAGGAGACAGACTAACAACAAACTTCCTCAGAGTTGGATTAAACCCATCACACTACAATACAAAACCAGATTCTCCATCACAAATAGACAAAACCATAATCGACGACATCTACTCCCGTCTAAAAACAAAATACGATAACATAGAATACACAGACGGAAAACTAATATGCTACGCAGAAAACAAACTAATCAAAATACTCAATCTTAACACATTAGTTGTAGATGAATTAAAACAATACGTCGACGACAGCATAAACTATGATGATTACAAATTTGAAAACAATACACTCCAATGTTTTAAAAATGGAGAAATAAAAAAAATCATACCATTACAATCTATTTTAGAAAATTATTACAATAAAACAGAAATAGATGAAAAATTAAACGGTAAAGCAGATAGTAGTCATTCCCATAGTATTAATGATGTTACTGGTTTGTCCACAAGTCTTGATGGGAAAATGAGTAATGGTTATTCTGAATCAACCATTGAATCTAATTTTTTTGCTCATAAAATCGGAAATATAGTGATTGTGACTTGGTGGGGTGGAACATTACCCACAACACAGAATTCTTGGCTAGATTGGAAAACATTACCGTATAAAAGTTGTAATACCCAACCTATTTGGGTAAATGGAGATGGACATGGGTGTGAAGTTAGAGTAAGAGTACCTCCAAATTCCAACAAACTACAAGTATTTATAGATGGAGGAACTGGAGGTATCCGTCCGGGAATGATTGTATATCCAACAAAATAAAAGAGGAAAAGACAATGACGGTTTTAAATCAAAGAAAAAGAATAAGTGCAGAAGATAATACAATTGTTAAAAATATTGAGATGACATTAGCGGAGAATAATGATATTGTTTTGAAGTTTTATAAACAAAACTATATTGATGAGTTACCTGAAGAGGTAATATCTACTTTTAATATCCCGTTAGGAGAATATTATAAAAAAAGTTACATTGATGGTTCTTTTTATACAAAAGGGGAATTAGATACTAAATTTGATTCTCTTGTAGGTTTTACTGTGTCAATAGTGTCTGAACTTCCATCTACTGGAGAAAATGGGGTTATGTACTTGGTGCCATCTGCTGATGGAGAGACTGGGAACACTTATATTGAATATATTTGGGTTGATAATAAATTTGAAAAAATCGGGGATACTACAACAAAAGTTAACTTAACCGATTATTATACAAAAGCTCAAGTGGATACTCAAATTAGCACACAATTGCAAAATTATCATCTCGGACCATTTAGAGATGAATTGACCAATAAAGCTGATAAAATCCATACTCATGAGGATGCGACTATTAGTAAGTCAGGTTTTATGTCTGCTTCTGATAAGAGTAAATTAGACTCATTAAACGAAAGTGGAGATATAACTATTGACACTAGTTTGTCATTAACAAGTGGGAACCCAGTATCTAATAGAGTTATAACTCAAGCATTAAACGGTAAAGCGTCAACAGATGCTGTATCTACTTCACTTAATGGTTTAATGAGTAAAGATGATAAGATTAAATTAGATGGAATTGAAGAACAAGCTAATGCATATGTTTTACCATTCGCCGAGGATATTGTTTTAGGTGGGGTGAAATTAAGAGACGAGATGGACCCATCTCCAGCAGATGCGAGGGTAGGTTTACAATTAGAAAGTGGAGTTTTATCTATAAAAGGTTTATTAGCTAGTCAAATATTTATATCTACTTCTTCTTTAGATAATAAAACACAATATGATTTTAATACTGATATTTCTAATAAAATAAAAACTAAAGCTAATGCAACTCACACTCATGATGTTGCAACACAAAACGCTAATGGATTTTTGTCAAAAGAGGATAAAGTTAAATTAGATGGAATAGCTGAGGGAGCTAATAAAACTATTGTAGATTCTAGTTTATCATCAACTTCAGTTAATCCAGTTCAAAGTAAAATAATAAATAGTGCATTAAATGAAAAAGCAAATGTTTCCCATACACATAATATTGAGGATATAAGTAACTTGCAATCAACTTTAAATAGGAAAGCGAATACAACTCACACTCATAATGATACTTATTATACTAAAAATGAAATTGACACTCGACTCGGAGACATAGAAACCATTTTAAATGAAATTTTGGGGGTTTAAAGAGAAATGGCACCTAAATTTAGAACTCCTGAAATTGGAGCTCCTGAAATTGGACAAAATATTATACAGGAATTGTTAATTCATCTTATGAATACTAAATTATCTATTAAGAATAAAATTGAAGAAGTGTATGGGCAAGATTTAACTGATGTTATTTTTGAGGAATATTATCGTTATATTACAACTTCTGATAGTTTAAACCCATCTAAAGAATATACTGAGACTTCAAACACCATAAGTGGAAAATTATTCAGGGTAAATGAGATTAAACAATTTTTAAAACAAACAATAGAAGAAAAATGTGGGACTGATTTAACAAATGTTGCTTTTACAGATTACTCTATGAATATTAAAATCCCAGACCATTTCACATTAACCCTCCCCGATAGTGGACCGGGAGATTTTTATCAGGGATGGAAATATCGTGTTAGAGTTTTAAATAATAATCAACCAGTACCTAATACAATAGTTAAACTTACAATAAATGGGAAAACATATGATAAAACTACTGATTCAGATGGATGGACTTTTATGACAATACAATTGAATCCCGGAGTATATCCGGTAACAATCGAGTCCAATGGAGTAACAGATACATACACATTAGTAGTTAAAGATTATGTTAGTGTGATTAAAACAGCTAATACATTTGCACAGGCTTGTAATGGGAGCTATTGTAGAGGATGGGAGAATTTAAGTAGTGGGAATCTTTCCGGAAACGAACCCAATAATTATGCAAGTTGTAATAATATAGCTAGTTCAAGTGGAACATATAAAACACCAATGTATGTTGACTGTAAAAATTTTAATTTCAACATTCCTACCGGAGCAATTATAAAAAAAATAAAATATCATTGGGTAGGAAGATTAACCAGTAATACAGCTAATCCACAATTTGATATTAAATTCTTTAGTTATATTAACCATAATGGACAAGATATTTTATCTGGACAGGTTAGCGATACAATACTTAAAAGTGGAGCTACTAATTGGCAAATTTTTGATAAAGAGGTTGAGCCATTAAATTTAACCCCCGCTTTGATTAATAATAGTAATTTTGCTGGAAGAGTTGAATATGGTCCGAATCAAGTAGGGAACACTGGAGATATTCATTGGACATATTATGCTTGCGAGATACTTTATATTCCACCACAACAATGATTTTTTTTTATGAAACAACTTATTTAAAAGTATAAGATTAAAATATTTAAATGATAATTAATAGAGGTTTAAAGATAAAATGCCATTAAAAAACGAATACATAATAGAAAACGATGTTGATGAAATCGAAGAACAACAATTTACAAAGCAAATGAAGAGTGCATCTCTTCGTAATAGTCAATTACCTGATAATTATGAAATTGAAGAAGAGCCTATGTCTCCTAGTGAAAGAGTTTCTAATGAAATTTATGAAACTGCTAAAGAAGAAGGGTTAGTGTCAGATAATGGCCCATTAGGTGGTGAAGGTGCTACTCCAGAACAGGTTATTGATGCTTTGATGGAAGAAGAAATGCCTGAAGGGGCAATTAAAAACAAAGAAGAGTATGAAGATAAAAAAGTTGAGGAATTTAAAAAAGTTTCAGCAACAAGAGAATTATTATTTAGTAGAACTCAACGCACAGTAATAGTTCCAGTAGAAACCGTTTTAGATGGTGTGAAAACAAGTTTAGAATTTGAGGTAAAAAGATTAAGTGAGTCAGAGAACACTCATTTGTTTAACCATAAATTATTTGGTAAAGAATTAAAAGATATGACCGATGAAGAGTATTTAAGTTCAACTAAATTCCGTAGTGATGTTCTTGCGAAAGCAGTTGTAAATCCAAAATTAACAGCTGAAGAATGGAGGACAAAAGTAGACTATGGAATGCTAACTGCTGTGTACGAAGCTGTTAATCGTGTATTAACCGAAGCTGACGACGCAACATTGTTTCAATGATTATTATCAATTAATAAAAGAAAATCCGGGTTTACAATTAGATGGAGAATTATGTTTAGCCCTGCGTAAAACTCCATCACAAATCCGTGAATTAGAGGATAAGGGTTATTTATCGTATGAAGAGAAAATATTTTTATGGTCTTTTTTGAGGTGGAGGACTGAATTCCAATTAGAAAATCATGTTAGTTTATTTTAGATAAAGGATAGATTTATTATGGCAGGTTATAATGAGCAAGCAGCTGTTACTTTAGACATCCTCCCCGGAACTATGAGTGGGATTGCTGCCGTTAGTGCAGGAATGAATAGTCTTGTTGACACTATGGATACCTTTGGGCGTGCTGTAGGTAAAGACTTTGGTGTAGTCGAAACTATGACTGTTGCAGCAGGAGCTATTGCTGCTGGAGCCTTCAAAAAAGCGGTTGATGCAGCTGGAGAATATGAATATTCAATGCAAATGGTGCAAACTATTTCTCAACAAAGTGGAGCTGCGATGCAACAATTGAGTGAGCAGGCTACTGAGTTGGGGCAAGTCTATAGTACTAGTTTTAATGATATCGCAGAGGGTTTACAAACCCTTGGGCGTGCTGGTTTAAATAATGCTACAACACAAACTGAGGTTTTGGCACAGGGACTGCAAACTGCCAAATTAGAGGGAAGTAATTTACAAACCACTCTTGAAACATTAGTTCAAACAACAGCTTTACTTGGTGGGAATATTGATGATGTTGATTTTGGGAAGGATACTAAATATATTAATGATTTAATGGTGGGGACTTCAATGGCTGCTCCATTAGATGTATCTGATGTTGCTCAAACTTTACAATATTCCGGTGGTATGGCTGCTATTGCTGGAGCGAATCTTGATGATAAATCTATGTTAGAGGATTATATGGGGGCTATTGCTGCTTTTGCTCAGAAGGGGGTAACTGGGTCTGTTGCTGGTACAGCATTAAGGGCCTTTTTCAATAAATCTGCAAATCAGGACTCATCTGTTACTGAGGCATTATCAACTTTACAATTATCCTCAGATGCATTATGGGAAGACGGTGGAGAAAAAATGAAACCCGTTTCTGAACAAATTGGTTTAATTCAGAAACAAATGGATAAATTAAATTTGTCCACCTATGAACAAGTTGAGATATGGTCTAAAATTGTTGGGGGGAAAATGGGGCAACAAATGTTAAAGTTGAATGCTGAAGATATTGAGAATATGACAAGTAAGGTTAAAGAGGGAGCTGATACTGAGGGTTTAAGTAATCAGTTAATTAATACTTATTCCGCACAATTGGATAGGCTTAAAGCTGAAGGGGAAGCTGCTTTTAGGAGTATTGGGGAACATGGACTTGTTTATGCTACAAAAGCATTAGGGGTTATAAATCAAATTATTGAAGCATTCCAAAATCCATATTTTAGTGCTACAGTTTTTGTTACTGGGATTAGAATAGTACTTGCGGCTTTAGAGAAAGCATGGACAATTATTAAAGGGGTTGTTACTGGATTGAAAAGTTTGGGGACAAATATAGATTCTATAAAGACTTCATTACAGTCGATGAATTCTACCTTAGAAAAAACTAGTATTGAAGCATTTAAGGCTGGGAAAAGCGTATTTGGTGTTGGAGGGGGAATAGATACAATGGGGGCTAAAAAATTCAATAAAACCCCGACTCCTCAACCTTCTAAACCTGAGAGAACCCCAATAAATATAAATATGTCTGAACTCAATGCTGCCTCTCGCCAAATTAACAATATAAGTAAAGTTTGGAATACTACTATAAATGAAATACTTACGTCCCTTAATAAAATATCTCCTGTTGGGGTATCAAATATTCTTAAAATTAATAATATGTTTAATAATTTTGGGACAAATGCAATAAACATAATAAACAAAATAAACAGTTCTCTCCTTTCAAATGGACAAATTACAATTAATCGTATTGTGTCTGGCTTAAAACAGATAGATACATATGGAAATAATGTATTTAGTACATTAAATCGCAACTTGGGGAGAATTAATACTCCAGTTAATACAACAATTGATAGGGTTGTATCTGGGCTTGGGCAGATTAATACATTGTGGCAAAAAACATATACTACAATTATTTCTGGGGTTAATGGTGTTGAAAGGGTTATAGGGCAAAAATTATCATCTATAAAAAATAAAGGAGAGGAGACCTTTAATGCTCTTGAAGGCACTATGGGTAGATTTGGAAATGTTGGGAAAAATGCATTGACTACTTTATTAGGAAATATTAATGCAACATTATCTGAAATTTCAGCACAAAATACTTCGGTTTTATCAAGAATTTCATCTGCAAGAAGAACAGCGACGAACACTATATTAGAGACCGAACGTATTGCTGGTGATGGAAGAATTGGAGTAGTGCAAAAAGCTACCTTAAGTATTACTGAAATTATTAATAATGCTACTAAAACAATTGGACAAAGTATTGCCAGTATATCAGCAAATGCTATTGAGGCTGCTGCAAATATTGAGAAAGTTTTTGCTGCTTTTGGTGTTGGAGGAGCTGGAAAAGTTGGAACTATTGTAGATGATTCATCATTTGTAGGGAAAAAAGCTGGTAGTCTTAATTATAGAGATAGATTAAGCTTTTTCCTTAATTATGCAGGAATGGATAAAATTGCTCCTGCATTAGGAGGGGGATATGTTTCAGCGTTAATGTCAGGAATGTCTAGTAATGTTGAAGAGGGTATGTTTTATGTTGTTCAGGATAAGATAAAACATTTTAACACTATGATTATGGAGCAAATGGGATTGTTCCGTGTGCCATCTTTCCCAAGAACATTTGATAGTAGGAGGTATACTGAGTCTCTTAGAGATAGAAGTATATTGTCATCTGCTAATTTGGGATATAGGGATTATATGAGTTTTGGTTTAGAATATGCCCCATCTGACTTATCAAAATTATATAGTACTAATTTTAGTGCTATAGAGGCTCAATTAAATCGAGCAAATATGTTTAGTGGAACAAACAGATGGACGGCTGCATCAGCATTAAAAGAATATAATGCTCTTGATGCTCCATATGTTGCTCCAAATTCAGCTCTATACACTGCAAATTTAAATACTATAATAGCCGAACTTAAAGCCATAGAAATTGGACTTAAAAGTAATAGATGGAATATTACTGGAGACTTAAATAAGCTAGAGGAAAAACCTACACCAAAATATACACCATCTACATTTGGAGGTTTATATGGGCAAAATGTAGAGGATATAAATGCTTTATTAGATGGGGGTTTGGAGTCTTTAAGTGATGATGATAAAAAGGCAATTAGTAATTATACTAATAAAAAAAGTAGAGTTGCTCAGTTAGAAAACTTTTTAGCTAGTGATGTATTTAAAACTCAAAATGAAATATACCATGCTCTTTCTGAAAAAGCAGATGCAACAGAAAACTTGTTAAAAACAAAAGACCTTCCTACACAGGTTGCAGCTTTAAATAGTGTTCTCTACCCAGACAAAGATTTAATTAGGGGAAGTCCATTTGATGGGGGAAAAGTTTTCCCTGAAGATGAAATTGCAATAGCTAATTATCAAAATAAAAAAAACAAAGAAGCTGCTTTGGAAAATTTTTTAAGTAGTAATCTTTTTGAGGAACAAAATAAATTATATGCAAGTTTATATGATAAAGACCAAGCGGTAATGAATCAAATACGTCAGGACGCTGCAAATGCTGAAGCTACTTTATCCCAATTCTTAGGACCTAATATGTGGGAAATTAACAAAGTAGATGCATCATTACTTAACTCACCGGTTATGGACCCGTATATGGGTTGGAACAAAAAGGTTGGGCCAACTACTCCAATTAGTATTGGTCTCCCCGGAGAGATTTCTAAATATGGAAACAGAGAAGCAAGCAGATATATTGCGAAAATGCATAAAGAAAGTTCAGCTAAACAACAAATTATGGCTTCCCAAGCACAAGGGTATCAAAAATTCTTAACACTTGATGACAGTACAAAACGAAAATTCGAGCAGGCCGCAGATAAACTATATCAAGAGAGTTTGGAAAGTGCGTCTGCACTTAGTAAGTTTAGAAGAAAAATATCAAATATTTCTGCTGGTGATTATAGTTATAAACCGTATGAGGGGGTTGAAGTTGGATATGGAAATAAACAAAGAACAATTAGTGGAGTTGGGGACTCTTTTTCAGCATGGACTAAAGGAGATATGAGTTTTAAAGAAGCTATCAATAATGCGTTTATCGCACCTATGAAAAACTTTGGAACTCAAATGAAAGATAGTGCTAAAAAAGGAGGTGCTATGGGGGCATTTAAAACTGGTTTATCTGGAGCAGCAAAAGGATTAAAAAGTCTTACTAGTTTAGTTGGTGGGCCAGTTATGGCGGCCTTTATGGGGATAGAACTGGTTATGACTTATTTCCAAGAAGCTCAAAAAAATTATTTAAGGGAAATACAAAAAGCATCTGATTATACAAATGAAACAAAAGAATCTTTGGATTCTGCTAGGGATGCTATAAAAGAGGAATATAAAGAGAATAATCCTGATGCTACAGAAGATGAGATTCAGAAATATCTTGATAGTAAAACAGATGAAATTATAAATGCTGAAGATAATGATAATGTTAGGGCTTTAGATGAAAACACTCAAGCTTTACGTGATGCTACAATGGTATATGGTATGGCTATTGATAATGAAGCACAAAAAATAGCATCAGATTACTGGTTTGGCCCTAATGATGGTTTTTTCACTCAAATATCTGATTTTGGTGGGTTTTTAGATATGACAATGAGTGGGAAAGGTGGTTTGAAAGAGGGTGGAATTTTAAAACCATCTCAAGCCGATGAAAATTATCCTTGGAGTACAGAAATGGGGCCTATCTTAATGTCTAATATTCGTTCAGGGGGTTTAAGCGATGGATTATATAGATATTATGGAAAAGATTATAAAGATGATATTGCTCATGGTTTTAATGGAATAGAAACCATGTTAAAACAAACAAATAAAGGAGCTGGAGCTATAGGATTAAATAGGACAGCGGCAGCATTAAAACAAATGGATGCAGGAAGTTATAATGCAATACAAACATCAATGAAAAAAGATAAAGCTCCTTGGCAACGTATAGCAAAACAAATGGCTCGTGTAGAAGCAAGAAGCGGAAAAGGGTCAGCTTACTCTGCTATGAACCGCAGAGGGAAAAAAGCCACTGTTGAAGATGTTAAACTCAGAAACCTTGTTCGCCAAATGCAAAAAGAGTTAGGAGGAAAAGTTTCATACGGAAATATTTTAGCAGCAGCCTCCTTACAACAATTACAAGATATGCAAGAAATTGCGAACACACAAATTTATCCTACAATGCAATCATCATTAAACACTGCTATACAACATTATACAGCAGGATTGCATACATCCAGTAGTACTGGGTCTACAGCTAATTCATCTGCAAGTACATCAGCTAATGCAGCTGCTATTGCAGCATTATTAGCTGTAAAAGTCCAAATGGAAGCCGAGGATGCCGCATGGAGAGAATATCAAAGAACACCGGGAAAGAATAAAGCTAAAGACCAAAATGAATTCATGCAAAGATTAGCTGATGGAAAACTACCGGGTTACGAAAGATTCATTTACAATATAGAAGGAGTTGCCGCTACAGCAGTCGGATATCCGGGGTCCAGTACAGAATACCAACAACAAATGTCAGAGCGTCACACTAAACAAGCTTTTGAGGACGGAAAAACATATAAAGACCGTCAAAAATTATTAGGACAATGGATGGCTGGAATAACAGCTCCACAAATAGAAGCATCTTACCTTACATCTGATATGGGAGAAAATGGAGCAGGAGGAAGTGGACAAGGTGGGGGCGGAGGCGGAGGGGGAGGGGGAGGTGGAGATGGTGGCTCTGGAAACAAAGGAGACACTGGAGAAAAGAAAAAATCACGTGTTGATTTAGTATTATGTAATAAAAAAGAAATACCAAAATTAAACGTAAACTTATTCAAAAAACCTCCATCTTTCACAGTGTTGAATAAAAACTTTAAATTAAGAGATATTAAAGTTAATACTCAAGATAAACCTAAAGCAATTGTGTCAGCTGTTAAAAACGCAATTATTGACACACAAAAAAGAACCGACCCTAAAATCATTCAAGATGAAGGAGGAGAATACGACCCAGTCGCAGCAACTGACGGAAACGCAACACCAACCGGAACAACTAATACATCAGCGGACTCTACAACAGAGTCCTAATTTTTATTTTTTCAGAGGTAGATAAAAAATGGCACAAGAATCAATAGCTCCAGACCGTATACTAATTGTACCCGGCTACACAGACGCAGAAATACTACAAATGTTTAGCGAAGAAGGACAAAACAAAGAAATAAATCCACCAGCAGCATTATATATTGAAGCAAAAAATATAGAATACACCCCACATATAAAATCATATGAGGATTTTAACTCATCAGAAGGGTTAATCCTAATCGAAAAAGCCTGTGACCGTTATGCAGAAGTCGCAATGGATGTATTCGTACATCAAAACCTATCTAATATGAAAGGGTCAGTAACAATAGATTCACAAACAAAAGAAGCAAGAATAAGAGTAACAGATAATTCCATACCAGAAGATAATAATAACGATAATGAATTACAATTAGGAAGGTATATAGAACCATCAGAATTCACAGATGAATACATTGAGGTGAGAAATGGTTTCTTTGATGACCTTTATGGACGTCCATTAACAATTGTATCTCCTTTATTTCCGGCTATGCCAGTTGCTTATTTAACAGAAGCTACATATAATATTAATGAGGGAGAAGAAGAAGCTACATATAATGTTACTTTCCGTGAAACAGATAATACAGGTTTTTAATTATGAGTTGGGTTACAAAATGGTTATCAGACATTATCAGTGGGAAATATTTAAAGGGGAGTTACGCTAGGGCAAAAAAAAACAGTCAAAAAAATAATGCTGCTAAAACTGTAAAAAAGGGGTCATCTAGTAAAAAAGGACAGAAACATGGAAGCGTGCTGCTACAGGGAATTACTTTTGTTAATACTAAAAATCATCCTAGTACATTTACTAGTTATAATCCGAGTACTATTTTTGGAACAAACACAACACAAACCGTAGATGGAGTTAGTCGAAGATATGTTGTTACACCAAAACATAATTATTTCGTCATAGATAAAAACGGGAAAAAACGCCAAATTAGTTTTAATAATAGAACACGTGTTAATTCTGTTACCATTAATCAACAAAAACTTACTCTTGGAAAGGGAACAAAAGTCTACGATGAGCAGGGTGGGGTCGGAGTTATTAATGGAGATGGAACAATTACCTCTGGTGGGGGTGTTGGAGTTGCAGCATCTAATGATTCAGGAGGTACAACATCATCTTTAGGAGCTAAAGAATTAGAGGAATTAGAGGCTATGACCGACTCTAATGTTATTATTGATGGGAAAAATAAAAAAAGAAAAGCTAATGATGTTTGGAATAAAGCTGCATCTAAAAAAATGAAAAGCTATTGGCAGTTAAGTGAAACTGTTTTCTTATACACATTCCATGATAAACAAAAACATAAATACCTAACTAGTTTTCAAATAGATTCTGATAAAAATGATATTTGCACTACATGTACTATAAGTTTTCCATATAGTAATGATTTGATGGAGTATTGGGTTCCGGGGCAAACTACTTTCGCTTTAATTGGAGGAGTCTATGACCGCGAAGTTTTATTTATCGGAAGATGTAGTGAAGTTAACCAAAGTGGAACATCCATAGAAATGGTGGGGCAGAATGTTGGATGGAAATTTAAACAGTATATGAAATCATCTTTTTATGATAAATTAAAAGGCTTGAATGTGAAAAATGCTGTAAAACTAATTTTTAAAGAGTTAGGTTTTGATAAGGCATTTTACCATATTAATTTAAGTGGGATTCCAAATATTGATAGTTATATTCTTGATGAACAGTGTAGTATTAAAAAAGATGGGAATACTGTTGAAAATGTGCCGGATTTAGAAAGTGTTGTTGATAATCTTAAGGGAAGTAATATTAAAGATTATGTAGCTAATAAAATGGAAATGTTAGATACTCAAACGGTTGCAGATAAATATGAGACTAAAAAGCAAATGAGGAATCTTAATAGTGTTGTTAAAAATAAGAATGAGTATTATGTTTCAGGGTTAAGGGAAAATTATGGGGTTGAGGCTCGTGTAGTTGATGGTGTTGTTGATTTTGACCCAATTGTAAGTAATTTTTTTGAAGAGGGAGAGGAGGACGACTGGTTTATTAATGGAGCAAGCTATGATGGGGATTATACATACGAGGATGTTTTACATAGTATTGCTTCTGCGATTGATGCTCATTTTTATATTATTGATACGACTGTTTGTTTTGTTAGTTTTAATGCTTTGTTTGCTATGAGTGATACTGTTACTGTTCAGAAGGCTATTGCTCCAAAAGTTGATTTTTGGCAATTGGAAGAGGATTCATATGTTTTGGATGTTAATCAGTATGGGTATTATAATACTGTGACTGTGAATTATAAAAATGGAAGTGTAACAAAAGCGTATGATGACCTTGTTCGTATATATGGAGAGGTGCCGATTGAGTATGATGAACCAGAGCTTTCATATTCTGAAGCGATGCTTAAAGCACAAGCATATTTGTCTGCTCATATTCGTGATTTTGGCATGACTATTCAAGCTACAATACTCTACACTGGGAAAATCGTTCCATCAACATTTATAAAATTGAAAAACCCTTTAACTATGAGTGATAACTTATTCTATGTATATGGAATGAGTGTTTCATGGAGTGCTGACGGAGGAAGTATTATAGGGGATTTAGATTTAAGGTTTGGCCCAGAAAATCCAGATGACCCAGAAGTTCCAGAAGTAGGAATGGGATATGCACAAACTGGAGGAGTCTTTGGAGGAAATGTATCTGCCGATATTGCACAGGCAGCTCAACAAATGTGTATGGGGGCCACAGACCCAACAATTAAAGGACAAAACATTTATAACTGGGTAGACGCTAATATCCCCTATAATTTCTATACAAACAGTGCTCATTCAACAAGTGCAACCCTACAAGGAACCCCAAGTAACTGTTGGGACACAGCCATGCTTATTTATGAATTATGCACAGCAGCTGGTGTTCGTTGTGAGGTATGGAATGGAAATTACAGGTTCCGTAGTGGAAGTGTAATTGGGCATTTATGGAATATGATTGAGCAAAATGGACAAATGGTTTTTGCTGATACTGGTTTTGGAAGAAGTGGAACTATTACAAGAAACCCTATTGGTGATTATCATGGTGGGGGTATTGTGTCTGGACGTTGTATAAAAAAGAATTATTAGAGGTTTAAAAGAATGGTTGTATCTCAAAACAATAGAAATGAAACTAATAGGAAAAATCCAAGTGTTGATACTGGACTAACTACTGTTAATGCATATAATGTTTTAGCTAAAAAACGTGATGAGCAGGAAAATTATCATATGGCTTTGGAGCCAAATAAGAGTGAAAAGGAGTATGTTCATCGATGGAAGTATAGTCATAAAAATATGAATCGTAAAGTTCATATTAAGGCTTGGACTCAAGATGATAATCAGTATCATAGTTATTTTCATAGTTTGAATATTGATGTACAGGTTCAGGATTTTATGGGGACTGCTGAATTAAGATGCCCTTACGATTCTAGTTTAATGGAGTATTGGGAGCCTATTAGGCAAAGTGTAGTGATTTATGGGGATAATGGTGGGCAATATAAGGATAAGAATGATATTTTGTTTGTTGGGCGTGTTCGTGAACTCCAACAAGATGGGTATGAGTTATCTATTACTTTTCAGAATTATGGTTGGAAATTTAAACAAAATGTATCTACTTCTTATGCGAATGATAATGTGTTAAATAAAAATGGGTATGCTATTATGTGTGCTATGTTTGAGGCTTTAAAGATTGATTCTTATGTGATTAGTCCTACTGCTGAAAAGCGTTTGCGTGAAGTAGGGATAGATAGTGATGGGAATCTTAAAGCTAATGGGGAGAAGATTGAGGAAATTCCTGATTTAATAGAGCGTTTAAAACAGACTGATTTAAGTGAAGTAGATAGTGAAAAAGCAGTTTCTGCTCATTTAAAAGAAGATACATTAGCGAATATTAAAGATATTAATTATACATTAAAATATGAAGAACCTACCGAAGCAATGAAAAATATTACTGGAGGAGATAGTGGAAGTTTCACCCCATCTGGAGCGGGAATATATCCAACACAATGGAGTGGGGGTGGAGGAGGCGGTGCTGTTGGTGCAGTTTCTGGTGTTGGTAATGCTCTTGGTGGAGGTTCTACTAAAAATTGTAATCCTCCTAATAAACCATGTGCTAGTATTGGGGAGGAATATTTGCAGGCAACTGCTCGTGAATTGTGGAAGTATCAGCGTGGGTGTGGAAATAATTATCACACTTATATTAAACGTTGGGACGCTGTAAAAAGAAAAGACCCTAAAAAATATAATAAACAAATTGTACCATGTATCCAGACTGTGAGTAAGGTTAATACTCGTGGGAATGATGCTAAATGGATGAGTGAAAGGCATAGTGGTGTGGCTTATACTGCGAATAAGGCTTTTAATAGTTTTACTAAGGCTTTATCTGGTGGAATTAAAGCAGTTGGAAAGGCAATTGGAGGGGCTATAACTGGTGGTTTTAATAAATTGGATTGTTGGGGATGTAAACTCAAATATGGAGAAAAATATAAAGGAAAAGGGGATAGGCACTGTAATAAGTTTAGATATCGAAATGGAAAAGGGTATTTCAAATGTTAAGAGGTTTTATTTATGGGTTTATTTGGGAATATTTTTAGTGTTAAAGGACTTAAAAAAGCAGCAGCTACTTTAAAAAAGATTGACCATAGGGTAAACTCTCTAGTTCATGGGGCTACACATCTTCCAACATATAAGAAAAGAAATACAAATAAGGTTCCTACTTTGGAGGAACGTTGTAAAAAAAATCCTATTAGTCTTGATTGTCAACTTTATAATAAAAAAAAGAAAGAATTAAATGCAAGAAAAGGTAAAGCGTCACAATTAGCGAAAGAACTAAAAAATGGAATTGCTAAACCCGGACAACTATCTAGTTCCAGTTCTAGCTCTGGGAATGGTATTATTGGAGGGGACACAGCAGCCATGGATGCATTAGGTGTAGGTGCAGATGCTGGTGCGGGAACTGCAGGTACAGGAACTGGAGGAACTGGTGGTGGTGGGGCATCATCACCATTAACTACCGGGGATATGACATTTGAACAATTAGTTGGGGAAATATGTAATGGAATTGATTTAGTTTTCGCAGTAAAAAGAAATACTGTCGTTATTACTGATTATGAATCATTATATGCTGAGGCTAAATATATTCGTGATTATGGTGGGTCAAATTTAAGCGAAGATATATCATTATGGCAATTAGAAGACGGAAGCTATGAATTAGATGTTACAGAATATGGTTTTTATAATACAGTAAAAGTAAAATATAATAATGGTACAGTTACTGAATCATATTCTGATTATGTTCGTGTTTTTGGAGAAGTACCTATTGAATATGATGAACCAGAAATCGATAAAACTACAGCCATAATGAAAGCCAAAGCCTATTTAGCAGCTCATATCAGAGATTTCGATATGACAGTCAAAGGAACAATATTACACAAAGCAGGCATTGATATTGGAGATATCGTTACACTTGATAACCCATTAACACTAAGAGATGAAATTCATAAAGGAGAAAAAAAAGACCCAGAATTTTTATTTGTAGTTGGGAATAGTATTTCTTGGGATAATGATACTGGAATGATTTTAAACGATATTGAATTAAGATACGGCCCAGAATCCCCAGAAAAATTAGATGTCCCAGAAACTGGAGGAGGTTATAGTAAAACTGGGAACGGAAACATTGATTCAGCTATCGCAGAAGTTGCACAAATGGGGGCAAAATACAGTTACTGTCATAGTTGCCAAACTCATGATTGTGTAGTCTCCACTGGGTGTGGAGATTGTTTTGGAATGAGTGATTTCCTATGTTGTGAATTAAATAGTCGTGGGGTAACTAATAAAGTTGTCGGGTATCCTACAAGTGTCCCAGAGCATAGAAGTGTTTTATATCAGGATTCATCAGGACAATGGGTTGATTTCCCGTATCGTGAATATGGATTTCAAACATTATTCAATAATACAGCTGGAAGTAAAACCAGTACAAAGGTAATTCCTTGCTCATGTGGAGCAAATTCTACTACTGTATCTACAAGTGTATCAACACAAACAACAAGCAATAATACTCAAATTTAATTTTTGGTGGTGTTAAAATAGCAGATTATATTTTATGGGCTGATAGAGGAACAGGAGCTTCAGATATTTATACTGTTGCTGAAACTTTAAAAACATGTAGTGGGGCAGGGTCAGTTGAAGTAGCTGGAATTGGACCAAATATAGGACAATCAACTGGATTATCCAGTAGGTCTAGTGGGAAAATTGGGGTTTTCCAAACAAACGGGGTTGGGGTGCAAACTCCATTCGATTTCGAGACTGGGATTAAAAAGGGATATTATCATTTTTCTAAAGTTATTTTTCTATGGCCTCAATGGATAGGAAATCAATGGATGAGTGATGAACAGATTCAGTCACATAAAATTGGAGATGAATGGGATTGGAATAGACAATCTGGGTATGGGGATTTAAATAGAAAGTATACAGCAGCTGAATTTTTCTCTGATAGTGTTACAACAAATATAGATTTAGTTTCTGCTACTACTCCTGAGGAAGCTGCTCAAAAAATCTGTAACGGTAATTTTGTTGGTAAAAGTGGGGGCAATCAATCACAGGGTGGGCAATCAAACACTTCTCCATTATTAACTGGAGATATGACTTTTGAAGAGTTGGTTGGAGAGATTTGTAATGGTATAGATTTATTGTTTTTGGTTAAAAGGAATGTTGTCGTAGTTGATGATTTTGAATCTATTTTCGCAGAAGCTAAATACATCAGAGATGGTAATACATCGTCATCACCAATTAGTGAGGATATTTCATTATGGGAGATGGAAGAAGACTCCTATGAATTAGAAATTAATCAACATGGTTTTTATAATACAGTTATTGTTGAGTATAAGGACGGGACTGTTAAGGAATCTTTTGATGATTTTGTTCGTGTGTATGGTGAGGTTCCGATTACTTATCATGAGCCTACGATTGATAAGACTACTGCGATTATGAAAGCTAAAGCTTATTTGGCAGCTCATTTAAGGGATTTAGAGATGATGGTTACAACTACAATGTTAACTAAAGCAGGAATTGATATTGGGGATATTGTTACTATTGAAAATCCATTAACAATGAAGGATAAGAATAGGGTAGCCGAGGGAAGAGACCCAGAGTTTTTATTTGTTACTGGGGTGAATACGAGCTGGGAGGGGGACGATTTGTTAACTACTGATATTGAGTGTAAGTTTGCTCCGACTTCTCCGAATAAGTTAGATGTTCCTACTAGTGGGGCTGGTAGTGGGCAAGCTCCTAATAGTAGCGGGGGTGGGAGTTTTGGCAGTAATGGGGTAAGTGCTGATGGCAGCCAAATCTGTGCAATCGGAAAACCATCTGCTGTGGGAGAATCACATTACGGGAATAGTTTTTACGAATCTGTGTTTGAGAATAAGTGTCCTTTTTGTGGAAAGAATACTTTAGTGTGGGCATGGAATTGGGCTAATGGAGCAAACTACGGATATTGCCCAGAAACACAATCTAACGAAGGAGGAAGCGTTGAGGGGCATATCTTCTGTGGACCTGGGGGCTGTGGTAGTGATTTTTCTTGTATTGACGGGAAGGACCACATGAATCCACCTAGAGCAACATTGACGAGGATTAGTGGGCCAACTCCATCAAGCGAGGCAGAAGCTTTGAGATTAAAAAATGGGGAAATGAAATAAAAAATTTAATTTTATCAACGATTATGATATTTTTTTCCAAATCAGCCCTCTCTTTTTCACTTCTTCTTCTAGTTTTTTTATATTTACATTGGAAATCGTTTTCCTTTTTCCATCTTGTGTATAAGAATAGCTAAAAGTAAATCCTTGTTTTGTGTTTTTTCTTTTTATTTTTGACACATGGTAATACTCTGTAGCGTTTTTTTTATAAGGTGTATATTTTTCTATCTCTTTATACTGGGGTAAGTCCTCCCATGGTAAATTTTTTGCTTTTACTTTTTTCTCTAATTCTTCTAAGTCAACACTATTAATAGTTTTATGTTTCCCGTTTTCATCATAATAACAGTATCTAAAAATAAAACCTCTTTTACATCTGGAGCATTTACCTTTACGAATATAGGCAGAGTTGATATTCGTTTGTAATTTATTATGTGGGGAAACTATATTAGGGGAGATTTGTTTTTCGTATGGAGTGATACTATTATACTCCCCGGGAAGTTTTTCCCATGGTAAGTTTTTTTGTTTGACCATCATCTCTAATTTTTTAATGTCAACGCTTCTTATTAATTTAGGTTTTCCGTTTTCATGGTAAGAATAACAAAAATAATATCCTTGCGAATATCTATCACTTGTTATTTTTGAAACCCAACGAAACCCAGTAGTATTTTGATAGAGTGAAATATTTTTGTTACGTACATCAGATGAAATAAAAGCATTTCCACCAGATGTTAGGTTTAAACCATGAGGGTTTTTATCGCGAAAAGTATTAAATTTCTTTACATTTTTTTGTTCTATGGGATTAAGAAAATCATTTGTAACACTTTTACTCTCAAAACTTTCAATTGGAATCATCTTATATCTTTGTGGTGCTTTTGAATTTTTCTATCACATAATGTTTTTGGAGTACATATTCTATGGGCTTTATCTCTTTCTTTAAAACTTACAGTAGTTTGTCCGATATAAACAACTTCATTTATCTCTGTATCTATATATCCATAGATTCCACATTGGTCTTCCCAACTGTCATTCTCTTGTTTATATTTGAATTTCATACAGTATATTATGAACAATATTGTATATATGTTTAATAATAGTGTATTTTTTTTCGGTGAAACAACTTATTTAAGAGTATAAAGATAAAAAATTTTATATTAAGGAGTTGTCTTTCTATGGTTAAAACAACAAGTTACTCTCCAACTAATAAACGATTTAAAAAACATTTTGAGGATTTTGCATCACCTAAGGCTAAAAAAGGCCACTTAAATAATAATGAAAGAGATACAGATGAAATAAAACATGAAAGAGGAGTCCTAGTTAAAATCGAAAAAAACAAAATCGACTCTAATGGATGGATAGTAGAAGTAGGACAAGGGGAAAATAAAAAAACATATGAATGCTCAAACGTTACCGGAGTATTATCCGTTCCGGACAGTACCGAAACAGACCTATATTATATCCCAACATATACAGTAGATGTTGATGTAACCATTGACACAGTATCAGCTATATACCAAATAACAAGAATAAAATCAGTAAACAATCATGTAGCATACCAAAAAGACGGAGAACTAGTTCTAACCAACTCCGACAATATGTTAGGCGAAGAAGAAGATGAAGAATCTAGTAAACTAACTATCGCCAAAAAGGGAGTAACAATCGACGGAGACAACATTGTAAACGGGGACATAACAGCAAACAACCTATCTGTTGGAAGAACATTTAAAGTTGGGAAACTTGATGTAGGAATAACTATAGAAAGATTAGAAAAAGAAAACCAAACACTCACACAACAAAACAAACAAATGCAAGAAGACATAGAAAAACTTAAAAGCCAAATTAAACCATTGGTGGGAGAATAAATGCCAGAGCAAGGAAATAAAAAAATTTATATTGGTGACGTTGTCGTTAACGAAGATAACGAAAAATATCAAAAACAATTTTTCGAAGATATTATCAAAACTTTTTTTGGACATGGGAACGGATTAGATGCTGATACAGTAGATGGATACCATGCTTATTGTTTTGCTACAGCAGAACAAGGAAAAAAAGCAGATAATGCACTACAATCACCATTGTTAGTTGGAACAGAAACAGAATTAAGGAATGTTACAGAAACCGGATATCAATGGATTTTCGATGAAGGAATAAAAGTCAATAATGATTTCATACAGGAAATTTTAAAATTCTTCGGAGATGATATTGAACAAATTCCTGACTATTTCAGTGGAAACACAAAAGATGATTTAACAGAAGACAGGGGAACTGGTTTCAAAAGTAACCTTGCGATTATTCTTCCGGGTATTTGGAGAATATTACAAAAACAGTTAGAAAATAAAGTTGATAAACGCCCCGGTTATGATTTATCTCAAAATGATTTCACTAATGAATATAAAGAGAAAATTGACACCTTTGGGAGTAAAATTAAAACCATTGAATGTGAGGAAGGGATTCAGAAACAAATTCTTGACGCCGATATGGTTAATGGATTACAATTTATCCTTGTAACACAGGAACAATACGATGCATTAAGTGATAAACAAAAAAATAATTGGCAAAATGTTTATATACTTGTAGATGAAACTCCTACTGGATATGAGTCTCCTGCTTTATGTACTTTTAAATCTGGATATCTTTTTGAGGTTAGAGATTGTCAATTATATTATAAACCTATACAAGCTAAAGAATGGAGTGTAATGTATGATTTTGAAGCTTTACAAACATTATTCCATTGCCATGTAATGAGAAGTTTAGAGGGAGATGAAGCTCCTAGTTTCACGGATAATGAATATTTAAATTATCCTTTTATTAGTTCAAACTTGATATCAAAATTTATAAACACAATTGACTGTGAGGGAACATATGGGACTGAAAATATTAATATTGATTTTCCACAATCAACTGACAGTACATCAATGTTAACAAAAATAAATATTTTCCCACTATATAATGCTTTTATGGGTAAAATAGAGAATTTAAAAGAACAGATTAATAACCTTATGGAATCATTTAATACATTTAAAGGTGAAATTAGTACAGAATTCTCAAACTTTAAAAACACTATTGCAAATGATTTAAAAACATTCAAACAAGAAGTTAGCTCCACATATGTTACTAAAACAGATTTTAATGAAAAATATAACTCTTTATTGGCAAATATTAATGTGGTTAAAAAACAATTAAATGATTTAAATAATGATTTTGACAAAAAAACTAAAAAAGTTATTGAAGCAGAAGACAAAAAACACACTTTAGTTTTTAATATCCCATTAGACTCTGTTTCTGGAGAACCTAACACATATCGTGTACACCAATACAATACGGGAAATGGGTATGTTGGGACACTTCCATTAAGAATTACTGATGGAAATAATGAGGTTGATTCAGCGATGGGGTATGCGATAGAAAAACATTATGCTCTGGTTTGTTTAAATGGAGTGTGGTATAGGCAAAAGTTAGTATATCAAATTGATAGTAGGCATTATGGTTTTAATATAAATGTTAAGCTTGACCCGGGAACATATGAGCATTGTTGTATTATTGTCCCCGGTTTTGATGGAGAATGGAGATGGTTCCGTACTCAATCAGAGTTCTTTAATTTAAAAGTGACAAGAAATTAAAAAAAGGAGAAGATATAATGACAAGAGAATATATATCATTTACAGAATATACAATTAATAATAATAAAATAGCTTGGTGGCTTGTAAAAAATAATAAGAAATTCAATGTAAGACAAGTGTACAATTATGGGAATCGTGTAGCAGATTATGGAACCATAATAAAAGTTATTAAAGAAAGAAGAGATAATGTCCAAGCGGATAGTTTAATATCTGAGTTTGTTGAATGTGCTATTTTTGATAACAAAGACTTAAGTTTTCTCCCTAATTATGTAACTGGAACAAATGGGGTAAAATATTATACAAACACCATTGTTTCAATGAATAATCGTGTATCCGCTTATGAGGTTTTGCATGGGGAAAGTCCTAAAATTGTATATATAACTGATATTCATGGGAATGGAACTACTAATATTTCTGCTGATGCTACATTAGAAAAATGTTATAAAGCGTTTGGAAAATTCTCCACTATTGATGGGTTTTTATCCAAAATACAAGGAAGAGGATATTCATATTATTTTAATAGTATATATAATACTGATGCAACTATTGATAGGATTAAAAATCGTAAAGGAGTTAATTGTACAGATAGTTCACAATTAACATATAGGGTGGGAAAAGCACTTGGATATGATGTGCAATTCATTCATGTAAAATGCAGGTCTGGTACTGGACATGTAAGAGTTAGATTAAAACATCCTAAACATACTGATAATGCATGGATTTATCGTGACCCTGCTGCTGTTTTGAAAGGAAATGGGATAAAATCTAATTGGTGCATGAATGGACATGTAATTGCCTACAATCCTAGTTGGATTCTTCATGACACATTCGTCTAATAAAAGAATGTATTAATAAAAAAAAGGAGTTTTGTATTTTTATGAAAGCTAATAATAATTTTAATAAAAAAATATATGAGGCAGTTTTAGAAAGCCAGAAAGAAAATAAAGTGCCAGATGAAACAGAACAGGAACCATCAAAAGATAAAACCCCAACAGAGGACCAATCTGGGGAGCAAACACCCGATGATGAACCTAAAACTCCACAAGAAGATTCTCCATTAAAAGAAGAATAATTTTTTTTTATATTTTTTTTAATAAGGAGGTAAGAGTATAATGGCAGAATCTAGTTATATATCATCATTAATGTTGTTAGATGAAAATAAAATTCTTGCGGATTTAAATAAAATAGCTATTGAATTGGGTTTAATAAGAAAAATTAACGAAACCTCTCGTATTTATGTTTATTATGCTGTTTTTGCAAGGGTTTTTGGGACTCTGACTCAAACTATAGCTCAATACTTAAATGCTATTGATATTGAAACAACAACAGACGAAGCATTATTAGAACAATTGATTAAACCTTTTGTGAAAAAACAAAATGCTAAAGTAGCAAAAGTTATTCTCGAGTTCTCAAGAAGAAACAATGATGATAATGCTGTAGATGTATTTATTCCCAGAAATTTTGAAGTAATGACAGAGGGAAGTAACCCTATTATTTTCAGAACAGCTGAATCTAAAATCTTATGGAAGGACTCATATAAAATAAAAGTTCCTGCTTACAGTGTTGAATTTGGAAGTTTAAATAATTTAGCTGCTAACACATTAACATATTTTAATGATTCTCATTTTAGCAGTGTATCCGTAACAAACCCAGAACCAGCATATGGTGGAAGAAACGAGGAAACTGCTTTTGACACCAGAAACAGATTATCTACATTCCGTTATGGTAGAGATGGGTCTAAAAACCATATTATGAATATCTTATATGACAATGGAATTGGATATTATAATTTTAATGTAGTAGAATACTGGGACGGATTTGGAAGCGTTTTGATAGCTATTGATGTTGATTCTGAACAAGAATATTATGATGTCATCAATATGGTTGAAGCCAGTAAAGTAGCTGGAATTAAATATCATTATTGTAGAGTAAATTATGTTTATGCTGATTTAACAGTTACAGCTAAAGTAACTGGAGACAGAATGTATAGTGAATATGATTTAAACGACATTGAACAAACCATTAAAACAGCAGTTGAAGTGTATTTCGGAAAGCAAATTTATGTTGGTAGGCAATTATCAGTTAAAAGGTTAGAGGCTTTTGTTTTACAGTATCTGGTTGATGAGACTTATGATATTTACGAAATAGATATTGAAGTAGGAGCCAATAAAGATTTAAAAATCGACCCCGAAACTGGGTATTTTATTGTTAATGAATTTGAAAAATTATTACCAAATAAAATCACTACTATGGTAGAGTATAATTTTGAATAAGAGGTATTTTATATGAATGATGAGGTATTAGGAGATATTCAAGATATTTTATGTGATATTGGAGACGGCCCATATGTTGAAGGAGCACATGACTTTGCACAACAATGGGTAATAGAAAATGATGACATGGTAATCATTAATGATGCAGAAGCTTTATGGGAGTGTATCACTGGGGTTTTACACACTCCGTTGGGGAAAATTGATGGTGTTGGCTTAGAGGGTTATGGAAGTGAATTGTTAACACTTAGAGGGCAAGTATTAAATTATCATATTAAAGAATTGGCTAAAGTATATATAAAAAATACTATTCCTCAATTTAAGGGAAGGGTAAAAGATTTCCCAGTAATTAAAATTGATGAGGTTACTGATAAGATTAACAGGAGAACAAAGCTTAGAATTTTTTTGACGGTTGATTCGATTTATGGAAGATTTTCTAGGACAACGTATATTTGAGGTTTAAAAAAATGGCTGATTTTGATAAATATGATTATGAAATAAATAAAAGGCTTCCTGAATGGTATAAACATGTTAATGGGTTAGAACCTATTAATAGGTATACTCAAGAGTTATTAATTAGTATACTTGAGGGTTTTTTAAAAAATTTGGGGCTTGTTCAACCTATACAAGTGTGGAAGACTCTTCCAGAGGAGTATAATTGGGAGCATAAATATTATAATAAAGATATATGGGTGGGGAATACAACATTAAATGAAAAAGCTGATTTGAAGATTTCAAATGATAAACCATTATTTTTAAAAATTCCTAATACTAAAAGACCTACTGATGCAGTTATTGATATACATTTTACTGGGAATAAGAATAATCAGACTAAACCCATTAAGAAGTTGTTGATTAAGAATGCTGACCAGATGATTCTTTTCAAAAACATAACTACTAAAACTTCTATTAAAATTAATACAGATGGTAATATTTTAATAGATGGGGTAAATAAAGATGATTTAATTGATGGGAAAATCTATAAAATTAAACCTATAGCAAGAGATGACAAATATGATAATGTTTCTATAGATGATGAGAATAAAAAAACACAACTCGAATTATATGTAGATATCCCTCCAATCACCATTAATGGACAAGATACTCCTGACGAGGTAAAACTAGAAGCAAAAATAACTAACAAAAAACCCATATATGTAACAGAACAAAATGTCAGATTATACACAGTATCAGCATTCCCATTAAAAAGCGTTAAATTATATGGATTCTTCTGTCATGATTTTAATAATAAACAAGAATGGAAATTATTATGGGAAAAAGAATATTCAGAGAACACCAGAACCGTCTATGATAGGATAACTAAACAATATGATTGCGAAAGATTTTATGTGCAAGTTCAATATTATGGGTTAGGGCTTCCTATTAGTATTGGTTTTCCACAGGAACAATATAGTTCAGATGTTAGTTTTCAGATTAATGATAGGTTAGATTATTGGGGGGCAATATATGGGCTTCCAAGAAGACATTATAAACCTCATATTACAGAAGATGAAGAGCCATATACTTTCCCGAAATATTATGCATATCCAATAGAACAGGATTATTGGTACGAGGAAAGATTAGTGAGTGAATATCGTAAAAATATTAATGCAAAAGATATAGATTTCCTGAAAGATTCAGAAGACAACAATATAGCTTTAATGAAGAATATTGACCCGTATTTAAACGATGTATGGATATATACAGAAACAATTACTCCAACCATTGATATGAGTGCAGAAACAAAAGGAATTCTCCCATGTAGTGTTAAACAAGATGAAACTACAGATGGAGTGAGTTGGAAGAATGAGCAGAGAGTTGGAGATACTCAATTATTAACTAGTGATTTACATTTAGAACCACAAAACGCTAAAAATTATAATAATCGTAGCTTTATGGGGAAAGTTTTACAATTAAAATTTAAAGTTCCAGAGCTTCCTAAAGATATTGAGATTACCGGTTTAGAATTAAAACTTAAGGGAGTAACTGATTTACATTCTGATACTATAATTTTGGATAATAGGTCAAATTTTAAACTTCCATTTAAATATGAAAAAGCTAATGGAGATAAGTTTGTTAAAAAAGAAACCTTTTTATTGAATATGTTTGATGGGAAAGAATGGCAAAAAGGACAAAAATATTTTACATTCGGAGGGAAAAATAATCTATTAGGCTTGGACAAAATAGAAAGATATCAATTAGAAGACCCTATCGAATTCAATATTGGTTTAACAAATCAAAGTAACTTTTTAATGGCTAATATATCATTATACAATATTAAATTATATGTATACTATAAAACTTTAACAGAAGAATTCACAATAAGCGAAAAATTAAGTAATAGAAAAATGTTTTTATATGATGATAATGATAACCCAAACATTACTATAAATCAGGAAACAAATGAATCTGTATATAATGAATCTGCTTATTGTGATATTGTATTAACATTAGAAAATACTGGGGTTGTTCCAGTTACGGATAAGACTGTTTATATTACCCCCCCTTATGAATTAGAGGTTTTAAATGGAAATGATAGTTTTTCATTTGATTTAGATGTTGGAGAAAAATTAATTATTGGGAATGATGATAGTACAAGAATAAGAATAGTTCCGAGAGATAAGTTAAATACTCCGACCGGTTTATTTGATGTTCTTATATTTTGTGATGATAAGGTGTTAAAAAACGAGATTATATTGAGGAGGAAAAATAAATGGTAAGATATTTAAATACTGAAGCAAAAATTGAAATGTTAAAATCTGAATTTCATCCATTTTATATTATAAATATTGATTGTGACAGTATTGGGGAAAATGAACCTAGTGGGCCTGTAAATTTAACTATTAACATTGATGAAGTTAAAGATAAACAATGGAAAGATTTTTATTATCATATAAAAGATTATATTAGTTATATAGAGGAGGATGGGAAAAAAATATTAACCTTTGAAAATCTACTTTTTACTGATGGGGATAATATATCAAATCTTTATAGTTATGAGTATTATAAAGGAATATTGTATATTAAAATGACTTCTTATACAAAAAAAGTAGCTATGCATGTTATTCCGAAAAGTTATTATAGTATGGATAAGGTATTGATTTTTAAGGACTCTGATGTACAGGATATGAGTAAACATTTTTCGTGTACTGATGAGTTTTATAGTCGTCACGATAATAATCGTATTAATTTATATTATCAGAAAATTGATTTAGATAAACAAGAAAAAGGAGATAGGAGTAGGCAAGATAGATGTCCGAATTTTGGTTTATATGATAAAACGAACCCACAATCTTTGTTTCAGAAGATTCAGGACGGAAATTGGGTTAGGGAAAATTATAGAGATATGTATGGAGAATATATTTTTGACATTTCAACTCAAACTAAAAACATGAGGAATTTACAAATTAATACTGGATATTATTATAATGATGCCTCCCCATACAATGCCATACATTATACAGGTGTGCAAGATGATACTAATAATGCTGTTGAGGATAAATGTGTTTTATTGGATACTAATTTCGATGATATTCGCGATGACAATTATACAAATGTTATAAAACAGATGGAATACATAAAAGAAAATAATAGTATGAGTTGGCCGAAAACAAATAATATCATGGAAAATAAAGGATTTATAAATTCACATAGTCAGGATAAAGATATTGGAAATTTAAATCATAAAACTATAAAATATTTTAATGATGATTTATATGTAGAAGAAAAAAATAAATATATAGAAGCAAGCTGGGTTGACCAGAAATTATAAGAGGTTTAAAAAAAATGCAAAGACAAAAAATTACAATTTATCCATCAAAAATTGAGGATATTAATGCTAATAAAGAAATTTTAGAAATACCTAATCTTGGAAATCCTAAATGTATGAAAAGAGGATGTTGTGTTCATCCACGTGATAAAAGATATTATCATTCATGGATGAATTTGAAAGAATTAAAAACAGGTGGTTTAGCTCAGTGTGGGTATCCGGCTACTCATAATTGTAATTATAATGTTTATTATGATATTAAAGGATATAGGAATACATGCCCTATTGGTGGGTGTAATGGAACATTTCACACCCCAGCTTTGCTTAAATTAAGTAATTTTGATTTTAAAGAAAAAGGAATACAAAAAGGAGCTACCATACATAGTATTACTGTTAATTTTGAACATCGTTGTAATGGTGTTGATGTGGGGAATGGGAGACAACATTATAATTGGGGACCGGATTTCTCCAGTATTAATATAAGCACTCCTCGTATATATTGTGCTAAAGGAAAAGATGTTTTAACACATGAATTTATTGGAAATAATCCTCCAGTAAGTAAGAAATTTAAAGGAACGGGAGCAATCTTAATTGGGGATAAACTGACCTCTGATAATTTATTAAGTGATGATTTTGGAATTTATATTAGATATGGGCCAAACCTTAGTACAAACCCGGGGATTCTTTTTTTAAAAGGACTACAAATCATTATTGAGTTTACTAACATTAAACCAGCTCTTATGGGAACAGATGATAAACAATCTGTATATGTAAATAATTCTAAACACTGTAGTTCAGTTTTAAAACAAACAGTCTTTGGAAGCTTTATTAATTTTGATGGAACTATTTCTCCGAACACACCTCAAAATGGGTTAGGAAAATATATTAAAGTAGATGAAAAAACACTCCCTAATGGAGTTACAAAAATTGGGGAAACCTTAGTTAATGAATCATATAAAGAATTCTCTTTTAAGGATAATAGTGAGATAGTTGGAGAAAAGAGGATTAATTATTATTTAGAAAATTATCCAGAGGTAACAACTTCCGTCCCATTTGATGGAAAAATCTTCCACAAACCAAAAATCAAAATAGAAAAACAATACTTAAAAGACGATAAAAACCTTGAATTATACAAAGAAAAAGAAGAATATATTACAGCTTATGATGGATGTTGTGATTATCTTTATATATACTTTGATTCAGTGAAAAACACTCCAGATTTAAAATTAAATGTTATAGGGGATTCTATTGATAATAATAATATTTTAATAGATAATAATAAAACTGATTTCACTAATATGAAAAAATGGTATAATGCTGTTGCTCAACAAGATTGTGGGACACATACAGCATGGATTCAAAGATGTTATATTGGGAAAAATGATGAAGAGATACAAGAGGATATTTCACAGGCGATAACTGTAAATTATGAGGTTATAGGACAGCAAATTAAATTTAAAATATTTGATGAGAACAATCCAGAATTAAAATATCCCCAAAATAAAAACCCAGATGAACAATATCAAGAAATCAGTATTCAACGTATCGACAATCAACCATTAACAAACGCTATTGTTACCATTTTTGATGAAACCAACCCACAAAAAACCATTGTTGTAAATGAATCCGGAGAAACGATTTCTTTTAAAAAACAAGAAATAAAAAAGATAAAAATAAATAAATATTACTCCGGAAAATATCACATTAGAGTAGAGGTTCAAAATCAACAAGGATGTAAACTAACTCCAACGGAAGAGCTTATTACTATTACTCCTAATCATATACAATATCATGATAAAATAACTATTAGAGGGGAAGATAGTACCAGTTTCGATTATGAGTACCTTGTAGCATGGGAAGGAGACAATATTCATACTCCTATTAATATTAAATCAACAGAAATCGGAAGAACATTCGAAGATATTCATTTATGTAGTGAAGATGCCCAAACTGGTTTATCTGAAATGGGAATAGCTATATTAAAAGTGTCAAACACAACTACAGATGAATTAAAAAATATTCGTATAGAATTAAACACATTAAAAGAAGAAGATAACGAAACTATACAAACTACTGACGAATGGGTTACAAGAAGTGGAGTTTTCTATAATTTCTATAATAATTTTAATAGTGTTAATAATGATATTATTGATATAGTAGATGTTGAAAATTTAACCCCTGATAATGATTTAACTGGAGAGGAAAATGTATATTTGCATATTAAAAAAATACCCCCTAAACAACAATTGCATATTAAAATTCCTTTCGTTAGCACAACTGAAAAACAGGTTTTTTTACAATATTTAATTTTTGAGGAACCTCAAACTATTTATCATCTTGATTGTCAAACTCCTCGTTTAAATGATTATATTACTTTAAGTGTTTATGATTCTATTTTAACTTCGTTAGATATTACAGGGGATAATGATTTATTGTTCATGGATAAGGATTCTTGTCCTCAAAAATGCTATAAACATAAAGATGGAGAAAAAAATCCTAATAAACCTTTTGATAATCCATATGCTCCTTTAACTTATACAATCATGAATATAGATTCAAGTAATTTTGATGATGGGGAGTTAGCTCCATTTGTTATTAAGAATAGTATTGAAATGAATGCTTATCGTATATTGGATAAAAATAAAAAGGTTATATATGAGAAAGATGATTCAGGAAATGAGATTTTCTCATCAGATAGAATTAAAGTAGAGAGAGGACGTTCCATACAAAAGAAAAGTTTGGAGAATCAACTTATAACTGCTTATGTTAATTATCCACAATTAGATGAGGAAATTATAAAAGGAAGAACAGATAAAAATGGAGAAATAACTTTTTATATAAATCTCCCAGATACTTTAGGGGACAATTACTATACTATAGAGGAGTTATTTGATAATTTTATTCATATAGAGTATGCTGGAAATTTAATATATAATTCTGCTGTTATACAAGGAAATATCACTCCAATTGATACAATATTAAAATATACTGATTTTGTTTATCAAGAACAAAAATATGATTACACACAAAACAATAATATAACAATTAAAAGTGGAGACACATTTAAAATAGTTGGTATTTTCGGATATGAAGATAAAGATACTATTAAATACATATATAATCGCCCATTGTATTTGTATAGGAAAATTGATGGAACATGGAGAAAAATACAAACACTAACAACAACCATGTACACAGATGAATCATATAATTTCGAGATAACAATTAAAAACACTTCAAAGTCAGATAAAAAAATATCCGACATTATGAAAAACATTAGTCTTGCCTCTAAACAAGATACATTATATAACCCATCTGTAATTAACTATTCTGGGGAAGAAGTAACTGATGATAAAAAACAAACAGTATTAAAGTATATTGATACATGGGAAAGCTATAAAGCTGGAACTGTAGCCATTATAAAGGTCAAATTAGAGGGATATGAGGAAACCATCACTAATGAAATTCTATTTAATGCTCTCATCACCAAACCCGGTGACACAGATAGCATTACTGTCTATTACAAAATGTGTAACTTAAAAAATTATAACTGTAATATTAAGAAAGATAATTTTGATTTCATTAACAACTGTTTGGAGAACAAAGGTATTTTTTCAACTATTTTACAAACTAATTCATATACATTAATCCCAAACCAAATTACACTTCCCGTTTACTGTGGAATTGAAAGTAATTTTGATATTATAGCAAAAATACAGTCTAAGGTAATTGAACAAAATTACATTAATGTTTTATATGTTAATGTTAATAACAAAATAAAATATAATAAAGATGTTACTATAGATATCAATTTAGGACAAGTATTAAACAATAATATGTCATATTTGGGAGATTATACATTTTTATCCATTGAGAACGATGATGGAGATTATGTCATTAATCAAGAATTACAAGAAAATGGAAATGAAAACATAATTGTTACTTGGAAAATAGGGGATATGGAACCATACACATCATCAAAGGCTATAATAAAAATAAAAGCTGATGATATAGGTTTATCTGATATTAAAATAATAGGATACGATTATTTACATACAAAAGACTCTACAGAGGAAATCATAGAAGTAGGGAAATCTCCATGTCCGAAAGACTGTGGATAAAAATATCCACCTATTTCTTCATTTTCTAAAGGAAAGAATATTTAAAAGAATATCGATAGAATATTTAATCAGTGAGGTAACATGAATGGCTTATTTTAAAACAGTAGACTTGTATTCGGAAATTATTAACCAGAAAAAACAATTCATCTTCGAGGTTGAACAATCCCAAGATTCTATACTTCCTAATCAATTGTACAAATATCAAATTTATTGTAAAAACATTAGTGGAACTTTAATAAAAGATGTTAAAATTCAAATTGCAAATCCAAATTCTATAATCATCGATGAACCAGATTTAACCCCATATATAGAAATTGGAGATATGGAAGACGGGGAATCAAAATTATTATTTGTATCTAGTAGGTGTACTACAATAGGACAGCATTCTGTACACTTTATATGTTATGGACATACTACTGGAATGTTTTACAAAACATTAACAATAAACTGTTCATATGAAAAATATGTTCCTGAATTAGAACATAAAATCCACATCTATAACTTCTCTCCATATGAAGATACATATAGATTAGAGAGTAAAAATTATAGTAATAAGGTTACTCAACTATTTAAAAAACAAAAATTACCATATAAGGCGGGAAAACAACCATTCAATATATCCTCTAACATAGACGAGGGACAATCTTTTTTAAATCAATTATCTGAATGTAGAAACACTAACGAACACGCATACCAATATTTAAGTCGAGAAAATTATACAATAAACTTATTAGAAGAATATGTTGGAGAAAACCTTTTTAAATTATTACAAGAAATTAATGAACATTCACAATATGTTAATTTCGAACCATTAAGAACTGGGACAAACGAGCTCAAAAACGAATTCAGGGAATTTGAATCTAATGGGTTTATTAATAAATTTGGTTTATTAAATTCAGAAATCTTCCACCATATGGGAGTTATTCCCACCTATACATATATGTCTGATTATTTATTTAGATGGGCTCCGTCTAGTGAAAACCAGTTATTAAACTTATATCCACCGATTAAAGCAATGAACTGGAATACTAAGGCTTGGGCTGGGCATATTTTTGAGGTTTTAGAGCATAGTTATGATGAAAAAACTGGAACTGAAAAAACTAAATTATTGTATACTTTTAAAAATAGGCAAAATGCAGAAACATATGTGAAAAGGACAAAAGAGTACAATGCCTTGGAAAATATTGATAAGTATACATATGAGATAAAAGAAAGGTTCTGGGATACTGGAGTATTCTTTATTAATATTCCATTAAAAGATATTCCGAGTAATTTTTTTATTATAGATAATTCGGAAATTAATGCTCTTATACAGAAAGCAAAACCATATGGAGCTAAATTTTTAATCAGGTATATTGTGGATACAACTTTTGACCATAATTTAGATTTTTATTTGCATAAAACATATAAACCATATATTCCTATTGATTTAGGCGATTATGATAAAATAACTTACTTTATACAAAGTTTAAAATACCATGAAATAGAAGAAACAAATGAATGTGGAGATATATTAAAAAGTATTAGATTAGTTCCAAGTGGTTTAAGTGCCTATAATGGTTGTAATTTTAATTATAATCTTGATTTTTACTCATCATCACCACACCCAACCATTAAAGATGTTTCAGAAAACAATAACTCCATAGATTTAGATATTACCCCAGAATATCTTTTATCTTATCAAAAGCAACCAAAATCATTAAGTAGGATTAAAGATATAGAAAAATTATTATTCGATTATGATTTCTCAAATATTTCTTTTAAAGAAACAATCAACTTTGAAGATATTAGAAAAACCAGTAACGAAGAAGCCGAAGTGACAAATACTGGTCATAAACTATGGATTGATAGTTTAAAGGAAAAAAATAATAACCATCATAAAACATTCAATATTGAAACAACACAAGATGGAGTAAGACTAATAGAAGAGGGGAAAGATTTTGACCTTTTCAGAGTTTTAATCCCAGAATTATTAAGAGAAACACCAAATTTAGAATTTGGAATCTCATTAAAAGATAATACCGGAAAATTACATGGTTTGAGCGTTGAATACAATACACATGTAGGAAAATATTATATAAAATATGTAACCTCATATAATGATAATTATATATTACAAAAAGATGGATATGCAAATCTAAAAAGTATAGGGACAAAAATCCTAAAACATGATGATTTAAACTTATTAAACACTATTGTAATGTATTTTGAGAAGGACGATAATTCTGGAGATGATTTTGTTTTTGATTACTTTAATCATATTGTTATTCCATCTCCATCAGAAATTAGTGCTTTTGTTAGAAACGCCACTAATAAGACTTATATTCTTAATTGGGACCGTATTATACAATATAGTCCTCCATTGAACAATTTAATAACTTTTAATACTCCACAATTTTTTGAAGCTAATACATATAATGAATATATAAATTTATCCAAGAAAGACACAAATTGGGTTAATTTATACAGAATGGATTCAAAAGAAAATAGTTATAGTTATATTAAAAATACTGAAAATGATATATTAGGTGTTGATGATATTACTGTGCATTTCGAAAATTTAAATATTCCTGAATCAGCTATAATAGAAAAGATGTATTTAAAATCGATTATAGAGCCTAATACTTTAAAAGAGATTCATTGTTCTTATGGGGTCCAAAATAATTATGTTGTAAATGAAGCTCAAAAAAATATAAAAGTTTTTGAACCTAATAAAATTGATGGTTTTCATCAAAATGAAGAGGATTCTGATAGTATTTTGTTTAAATTAGATGAAGCAACACTTAATGAAAATACTAAATTGATTGAGTTTTGGAATGAAAAATCTATTGAGAATATTATGTTTAATGATGCATTGGATTTATCATTAGATTATCTTGATAATTATGATGATTATTTAGAAATTCGTAAACCATATTGGGTTCAGTTATCTGATTTTTCAAATATAGCTTATGATTTTAATTCATTTAAATCATTCTCTTTTGTAATAGAGGGGTATAATTCTGGGTCTCCTTTAGATATGATTGTGCAATGTGCTGATTATGTTGATTTAGCTGATTCTTTAACGGTTAAAATTGAATCTGGGTATTTCAAGAAGAAAATCCAATTGCCGTATAAGAATAGGTTCCGTTTAGATGAGGTAAAAGTAAGATTTAGGTTTGATGGTAACAATAATCCTGTCTATATTTTTGATAACTATATAGAGGTTGATTTTTCTAAAAAACAAGATGGAGAAATTATATATACTGAATCTGACATAATTAACAGTGAGGATAAAAAACTTTTAAATATTAATATTTTGAATTCTCAAGAAAAAGCTTATATGTTTAATAATGGTTTAACTGTTAACTTAAGTTTTGATGATTTAAGTCCGGGAGAATTTTATAGGATTTATTCTGTAGAATTGGTTGTTTTGTATAGAAACACTGATAGTAATATTCTTGTAAATAATGCTTTTATGGGAACCAATAGTGAGTATACTAGTTTAATTGGAGATAAAAAAGACGCTTATCTTTCTGGGTCTTTTTATGATGATGTTACAACAATGTCTCAATTAAAAAGTGATATGAATGCTGGTGACGATGGTTTTGTTTTAGAAGATAAAATTTATCAGTCTTTTACTGCTCGTAGTTCTAATATTAGTAGTATTACTGTTTACCCTAATGGTTTTAGGGGAAATCCAAATAGTCTGATTAAAATTGGAATATATGAAAATCATGGGACAACTCCGGGACAATTAATTAAGGAAATTTATGCTAATGGTTGGAATAAATCTAATGCTCAATTTAAAGATTTAGATGAGATTAAATATAATATTAATGTTGATAATTTAGTTTCTGGACAAATTTATTGGTTTAAAATGGAGGTTGTTAACCCAACAAAGAATAATTATTATCTCCTTAAATATACCGATAAAAGCATAAAAGGGTTTAAATTATTATATGAAGAAAATAAAAATCTTAAAAATGCTTTTAGTAGTTTAAGCTTTAAAATTAATAGTTCAAATATTAAAAAAAGTTTTAATAATCTTCCAGCTATACAGAGTTATTTCCCCAACCCTTTTATCCAAATTGGATTACATAGAGGTGTGGGAGAATGTGAAAAGCTGAAAATCGTTAAAGGCAGAGGAGTTAAATAATGATACTTAATGTTGATTTAGATAATGAAATGACTGTGAAATTAATTAAAAAAGATAAAAATGGAAACATTATACAAGAAACAAATAAAGAGGCTGATTTAGATGGTAGTGAGTAGTGACCAAATCGTATATATGAATGGGAAAGAAAAAGGTTTACAAAAACTTTTTTCTCAAGAAAACTTTGGATATTTAGCAATCGGATACAGCGACGACCCTGCTTTTAGTAACGACGACAACAATAATGGTTTTAATGAAATCAAATTAGCAGATGAACCAACATACACACGTGTTCCTTTACAATTACAAGAAAACACTATTAAAGATAATGATACTGGAAAAGTTAGTGTAAAATTTACTGCTGATTTAGATATTGATAATATTCAATACGGAAGCCAAATTAACCAATTAGCTATTGTTGACAGTTCTGACAGTACAGACCCAAACACTGTACATTATGCAGCTGCCGTATTCCCAAAGTTTACTAAAAATTCTGATATAGCGATAACTTTTCTTATTGAAATGAAAATATAAAAAGGTGGTTTGTTTTTTATGGGAATACATATTGAAGCACAACATGAGGCAGAATATAATCAAATTAAAGCGAGAGAGAAACAACAAGAAAGCATCAATAAATTAAATGATATTATCCCAGTAGTTAGCGAAACACAAGATATATTGAATAATGTGGATTTAGAACAAGTATCTGCTGATAATAATATTATCAAAGATGTAGTGGTTCGTAATTTAGAAGAACAAACCGATATTGATGAGATTAAAGATGCAGTTGATTCTTTAACAAAAAAAATTAATACTCTTACGAAAAAAATGAATACATTGTTAAAAACTGTTAATAATATACATGAAAAGATAAATGATGGTGATAAATAATGCCTTCTTATTATAATAGGGTTATTGGGCGTTTAAGACCCGGAGCAATAGCTGATGCTGATGATATTAATATGATACAGACTAATGTGTCTGATGCTCTAAGGGCTGTTATCAATGACCATCATCAAAACGATGCATTCATTTTAGGAGAAGATAAAAATGCTTTTTTATTATCTCCTGCCCCTAAACGTTCTGGACGTTATATCGACACTATGAATTTAGTTGATAAAGATAGAGAAAAATGGTTATCCATTAGAAGATATGGATACCGTCAAAAAATTAAAAAAAGTAAAACTTCCTTATATAGTATTATAGCTAAATTTAGAAATACAAGTAAAAAACCAGTTACTGTCTGGTGTGAATTAAGAGATAGTACTGATTTTTTATTGAAAAGAACTAGTTTTGAGTTACCAGCAAATACTTTAGCAAGTGAATTTGAAATTGTTTTTGATGAAACTTTTTGTAGTACTGCTCCGGGATTATCACATAAAGAGATTGAACCTTTCGATACAAAATATATGGCTCCACCTAAAAATCAAGAATCATTTGATGATGGAGTAGACCATACTAATGAAATGAATGTGAATAATTTTACTGTCGGTGCCAGTGAACTATATTTCGTTATTAAACCATTAAATATTAATCAATACGATGTTTCTGTCAATGGAGATGAGGATGAAATCATTAATGATGATACTTTTGCTGTATTGGCTGATAGAGATGGGAATTATGGTAAACTATTAGAGCAAACTGGGAACGATGGTTTGTATTATGACGAAACAGCATATGATTTGCACTTTAGAGATGTTTACGCTAATAGTTCAACTTATCTTTGTGAAATGGGGGAAGCTGTGATTGATGGGCAAAAAGTAAAATGTATGGATACTCATATTAGTATTGATGGGGCAAGTGAGTTTGGAAATGTTAAAACATATGTTTATATGGATGTTGATGGGCATTTAAAGGCAATTAATTCTAAAGCTTATATGGAGGATAATGAAGCTGATTTAACAGTGCCTCTGCCCGGTGGTATGCTTCTTATTGGTATTATCACTACTTATTTAAATGATAATAAAGCTCCAACTATTAATCAAGATGATACATCTTTGCATGTTAGAATGCGTAGCCATCATGAAAGATTAAGAAGATTAGAGAAAGAATTATCTTATACTAAAGATATAGCGTTCCCTCCTCGTTTAAAATATACATTAACTGGTGAGGATATTGTTGATAGTACTCCAGAGAAAGGTTATAATAGTTTAAATATTGAAACTAATATGCCGGATAATACTAATGGTACTAAAAATGCTAATGAAATTGAAGGAAGTAAGTTTTATTTAACTACTGATTCTCAAGGAAATTTCGTTATTAGAACATCTAGTGCAGAAGTAATCACAATTCCCGTAACTTTACTTGGAGAGAAATCTGTTAGTGTAGATACCACAGATAAAGATGAAAAGAAAACAGATGAAAAGAAAACAGATGAAAAAGAAAAGAAAACTGAAACTGTAGTATCTCAAGAGAATATTCTCACAAAAGAGGAATTAAAAGGAGAGGAGGCCGTAAAACATATTACAGAAAATGTTAATATGGAGGTTGATGGAGAAAAAGGAATAGTTAAATTAAAAAATAATAATAATGCTTCTGGAGTAGGTATGACAGATGAAGAAGCTAAAGCTACTACTTTCAATCCATGGGATGATGATGCTTCAAATAGACCGAAAAATAAAGATGTTACTCCTACAGAGAGAGAATATTCTGTTACAAAAGGGAAAAATGGAAAAAATGATTGGGCGAGTGAATTCCCAGCAATGACTTTCTATACTGATACAGATTATAAATTAGATGGAATACATATTCCTATAACTAAATTTAAAAATTGTGATTCAATAAAATTTGTAATTTGGAAAAGACAAGGGCCAAACAATAAAACAAACACCGTATGGTTAGAGAAAAAAGTCTACACCAGTAAAGACTTTTCACTAGAAAATGCTAAAGAAAAAGACGGATATCAAATCATGGAAGATGGGTTCACCATTAAAATCGAAGATGGTTTAAACTTACCTAAAGGACAATACGTAATAGTATGTATACATACTCCGAAAGAAGGTACTGGGTCATGTTATGTGGAAACATATAAACCGGATAATCCTAAAGATTTCTGTATCAGATATTATGGTGCAGGAGATGCATCTCACTTTTTACTAAAAGAAAGATATTTAGAAATTTGGTATAATAGTGCTACTTTTACTGGAACAGAGAAAAAATACAGTAAAAAAGGACATATTATTAGTGGAACAGTCACATATGAAAACAAAGAACCAATTACTAAAATTTTAGCTACAGGAAACATTCAGGTTCCAGAAAAATGTGAATATCATTTATATGCAGATACTGGAGGAGGTTGGCAAGAATTAAAACTTGATAAATCTACCGCTATTACTGGTGGAGGAATCTCATTCAGATGGAAACTTGAGTTTAAAGGAGATTCAGACACTCCAGTCTTATCTTATAGTGATGAAAAGAAATATGCCCTTAATTTCACATTAACCAGAAAACAGTCTAATGTTGGTACAGGATATTCTGATGAAAATGTTTGTATTACTAGTAAAACTATTAATGGTAACACTATACTCAAAGAATATATGGGTAATCCTAATTTAAAGACTGATAAATTTAGTAATTGGGAGTTTGCTCGTATTTGGGCTACCGATAACCCATCTAATAAAATGATTGTTGATATAGCTGGGTCTGATACACAAGCTTATATTAAAAACGATACTATCGTAACAGATAAATACACAATTCCATCTCAAGAGTCAACTTTCGATATATTCTCTTTATATTATTGTGATTTAACATTAGATGATTTTACTAAAGACAGTGTTGATTATAGTCATTATGATGCAACTACAGAGTATGATGAGCATAATTTACGTTTAAAACTTGATTATGATTATTCATATAATGATAATGATATAGCTTTATTTGATATTAATAGTGGAGTTATTAATGAAAATAGTAATGTGGTTGTTAAAGATGGAGATGCATTACATTTTACAGCTGGAGGAATTGGTGAGAAAAATGAGATTCTTTACAAAATCCAAGAAAAAGGCAATACATTAGATTTAACAAAGTACTCTGGTATTAAAATTGGTTTTAATGCTGGAGGTTTGAGTGGAGATAGTTCAGCTAATGATACTGAACTGATTAAAGGTTTAGGATTATATATTAGTTCTTCTTATGAAGATGATGCTCCAACAAATAAGAATTTATCATTAGATGGGAAAGAAATATTAAAAAATACAGATACACTCCCTGATTTAAATAAGTCAAAACAAGAAATTATTAATCAATATTATGGTAAAATCATTCAACAAAATGTTGTATATAATAATGTAACTTATACATTATATTACCAGTATGTTAAAAATTCTGAAGGAAAATATATTTTACAACAATTACATGATTTAAAATCTTATGAGATTTTTAAATTACCACCATTTGTGGTTAAAAAAGATTCTAAAGGAGATATTCAAACTCAATATGTGCAAGTAAGTATTGACGGAGCTAATAATCGCTTAAACAATGTTAAAGAGATTGGACTTGTAAGTTTAAGAGATGAGGATGAGTTTGAAGTAATTAGGTCATGTACTATAGAGTTGAAGAAAATTAGAGCTATAGAATCTGACTATTACCCTATATACAACCCTCAGGATAACGAAAAACTGTTACCTTTCGACCCAACTTTAGTTGGAGATAAAAACCATTATGAGATTAAAATGCATACAGAGGGGACAGAAAAAGTTAGGACTGAAAAAGTTAAAGAAAAAGTTAAGAAAACTGTTACTGAGAAACAACCAGTTAAAGTACCTAAAAAAGATAAAGATGGGCATGATGTTACAGATGACAAGGGTAATGTTGTAATGGAGGATAAAAAAGACGAGAAAGGAGAAATAGTCTATAAAGAGGTGCAAGTTGAAAGATTAGTTGATGAGGAAGTTGAAAAAACTGTTAAAACTACAACTAAGTATACTGAACCTCAAAAAGTTTGTCAATGTAAAGTCTACTATAATAGGATTTCTAAAGATGGGGAAACCTTATTTTATTGGAAAAATGATTCAACAACTACTCACTTTAACCATGTAGGGTTACAAATTGCTTGTGATAGTTGGATTCCTAAAAATAGTTTAAGGTTAAATCTTTGTAGCGATGATAAGGGGCGTAATGTTGTTTATAGTATGAATATTCCTACTTTGAATTATATTCATGACCCTGTAGCTTCTACCTTAAATTATGATGTTATTAAGGATACTAATGGAAATGTAACTAGTACTACTGCTAAAGAAGATGGTTTTGTTAATTTAGCTGCTGTGTTTAAGAAGATTAAAGATGATGTGGCTATTAAGTCTATATCTATTTCTGCTACTGACAAGTTTAAAACTTATATGCAGAAAGCTAAAGGTGAAAAAACCGTCACTAAGGAAAGTGTTGATTCTACCACTGGTAAGACAACTACTACTACTGAGGTTACTACTATTGGTGATTCTAGCATTAGCTTGTATATTGGTAAGATTTCCTTGTATAAGGCTCGTACTATTCCTATTTTTGAGAATGCGATAAGGTTTAAGTTTTATAATCAGTCTGATGATGCTTCTGAGGATTCTGCGAAAATCAGGAAGGTTGGTGTTGTGGCTGAATATAGGTAAATTTTTTTACCTATATTTTTTTCATTATAATACTATAAATATAGGATATATTTAAAAAAATAAAAAAAATTAAGAATAAATATGTTCATTATAATCTTCTTTCTCATGAGTATCAAGAAGCAATAACAATTCCTCATTATACACTACCTCAATACTACAAATATAATCTTTATTAACAACCCTAACTTTCTCAAAACCATCATATGTTGTTTCAACGAAAGTAATCCATGTATCGTCCTCATCAATTAAAAAACATAAATCATAAGAGATTTCGTTTTGTAAAAGAATATTAAAACAGATTTTATCTATATCCTTTTTGATTCCTTGAGTTTGTAAAGAAAATTTGAGAATATTTTCAATAGAGTTATGATTGTTTAATTTTTGTTTTGAGTCCATTAAGTTTGCCTCATTCTAATTCTTTAATTTTATCAGATAATATTATGCAACTGTACATTATGTATATATTTACAATGAATAGATAAAACAACATTATGAAAAATGTTAAAAATAATATATCTATTTCTCTAATAGGGGGGTATGCTATTAAAGATAATACTCCTTCTCCTAATGCTAAAACTCCCACTGTTAGTGATGCTTTATAGCATTGAAAGGAGATTTGTCTTATATCACTTTTGATATCATGTATATTCCCTAATGTAATATATAAAGTGATAATAATTATCAACATAATGTATGTGACTATCAAGATTAAGTGCATTATTGTTTCTTGAGGTAATGGATGTGAAAATCTTGATAAAAAAAGCATAATAAAAGCCAAAAATCCGATAACTAAACTGATTTGTATCTCTCTGATTTTTAACATTTGCTTCATCTTATATACACCTGTTTGTTATTTTTGTTTTAAGGTTATATTTAAACTTTTTTATAAACATTCATCAATAAGGGAGGAAATGAATTCTGGTGTGAATGGGTCATAGAAAAATTGTCCAATAGATACATCTCTATGGTTGTATCTAAGCATGAAGCATTTTTTTGGATTATTCCCTTTTTCATTATTATGGTATAGATGGTTTGGCAGATAATGTGCTTTCGATGAATCAAATATCGTATATTTATTTTTTCGTGCATTTTGTGGATAGTTTGTTGTTCCACCTATCGTTAAATTAAACGCATCTTCGTTTATTTTATGGTAGGTTTTACATTGCTTGATATAATATTTCTCCCAATAACTTAATTCATCATGTGAAACATTATATGTAAAAAAAGATAATAATGGTATTAATTCATATTTATCTGGATGTTTTTGAAGCTTATTTTCAAAAAGATTATTCTTTTTAGATACCAAATGTTGTTTATGTCGAATATTAAACGACTGTGTAGTCAATCCCACATAAACAATTTGGTTGGTATCAATATCTCGGTAAGCATATATGCCTTTTGCATTTAACATAATTATTTTTCCCGAAACGATATAGAGCATTTTCTCCAACTTTATATTTTCTTGAATGATATTCACCAGTATCAGAATCGTACCAAAAAATTGTATCTTGGTTAAAATAACGCTCCCTGTGTTTATATATCATAATTTCTCTCTCCCATGTTGTTTAGTCTGTATATATATGTCTTCCACATCAAATAATGAAGATAACTCTATAAGTTCATCCCTAGATGGAGATTCATCGAAATCACAATACGAAACATCCATTTCTACTAATACTAAAGGAATATTATAAGAAGAAATAATATTATTTATTTTCTTACATTCTTCTTTATCTATATATTCATTATGATATACTAAATTGAACTCACAACAATAATGATTTTTTACTAAGTAATTAATATTATCTAATATAGACAAAAGATATGAATAATTTTTAATAGAGATATTAATTAAATCAATATTACTAGATATGTTATTAATATCTCCATTTAAAGATGTATCGATTTTTGTTTTCAAATTATTATCGTGTGCATAATCAATGATTTGGGATAAATCATCATTAAGCAGTGGCTCTCCTCCAGTTATTGATACAGATGTAATATAATTTAAATTATTATTAATAATATTTTTAGCAACTTAACAATTCATAATAGGCATTGTGCTAATATCGATAAAACAA
>ENA-UOJD01000465-UOJD01000465.1-human-gut-metagenome-genome-assembly--contig:-P48-NODE-465-length-58806-cov-41.290599_pt1 | contig 58806 bp, 56 predicted proteins | sample MGYA00242342_ERZ723889 | MGnify/ENA metagenome assembly ERZ723889 | reverse complement strand
TCATGGTACAGTACCAGCTTGCAGTAAGCATCGAACTGGCACCGCTCGCCATAGTTATTGCGGGGGATCATATCCATCTTTTCACCCCCTTTCTTGGGGGAATGAGGTGGGTTTCTCCCTTTCCGCTAACAAGGCGAACGCAAAGCCGTTCGCTACCCGCTAAAAGCCTCCTTTTTGAAAATTTCTCAAAAAAATTTTTCGAGGCGGGCTTGTACTCGGAAAACAGCAAAAAGCGCCCAGCAAGTCGCAACGGACCTGCAGAGCGCAGAAATGTTTTATAAAGATGATTGCTTACATGGTATAGTTCATATCCAAAGCCGGACTGCTCCGACGGAGGGGCTATGCTTTTTTTAGCTGGTGCAGATCATGGATACTGCGAAATAAAAAGAAGGACACGGTAAATTAACCTCCAATCGGCTACCGTATCCCTGCAAGTCGTCATAGGTTTGTGCAAACGCAAAGAAACGGCGGCTCTGAAAATCAAAGCCGCCGTTTCAAATGGGCGTGTCAAATTGTCTGCTCTACGACGGCTTTTTTTCTTTTGCCGTCGTCCGGCAGATTAACATAAGGAAAAGCGGCTGACGGATACTGAAAACCGCATCCTTGCCCATTGAGGGTATATCTTGTTCCCGAGCCAAAATGGCTCTGCTTCTGCTGCAAATATCGCGATTTGAGCCACATCTCGGCGTTTTGGCTCAGCCGAACATTTCAAGGTCATCCAGCACACTCTTTTCATTTTCGGCTTGCTGCTCCTCGGTCAACTCCGGTTGTACCTGCTCAAAAACAGGAGATGCCGCAACAAACGACACCTCCTGCAATTCCTCCCGTATGACCTGCCGAATATCATCCAGCAAAACCCCATTTGTGGATGTCTGCCGCTGCATTTCGTTTAAGACCGCCGTTACCATAAAAGCGTTGCGGGATTTATCCAGCGACTGTAAATACTGTGCGGCGTTTGCCTCCATCGGCTTGTCTAAGTCAAACCGCACATTGATTCGATATTTGCTCATTTCTTCGCCTCAGCCTTCATCTGCGCCTCGGCCAGATACTCATATCCCTTTGCGGCGGCGCAGATGTCCTCAATGAATTTCACCCGATCAGCGTTGAACTTATAAAAGTTCTTCACAAGGCAACCGCCTCCGCCGGTCACATACAAGATCATCGTATTCTCATCGTAGCCGTGCTCGCGCAGCCTGCGGAATATATCCCGTACATACTCGGCGGCGATGCCCTTGATGATTTTCAGGTCAGCAGGTGCAATATTTGCCGTGCCGGTGATCAGCACTTCGTCGATGATGGCATCGTTGATTTCCCGCTGCGTTCTCTGCATAAACGCCTCCCGGGCAGCGAGGGTACACTGGTAAGTCCCGAATTTCTCGGTGAACATTTTGCCCTGCTGTGGTTTGCCGTTGATCATATACAGCGTGTTCATCGTGCCGTTGCCGATGTCGCCAATCAGGTTGACGCCTTTCAGTGCGGTTGCAAAGCTCGCAATGGCGGCGTAGCCCTGCGGATAGATGCGCACATCGTCGATATAGATGTGGTAGTCCGCCTTTTTGTAGGTGAACTCCACCTCGGCATTTTTCATCAGATATTCCTTGAAGTCCGCTTTCTGTCCGCTTGTCCAAGTCAGCGGCAGACCGGCGGCAATCACAATGTGCGCCTCGGTAAGATTTTCGGTTTTCAGCTCCTTGGCGATTGCCGCAAGGGTCAGCACATAGTAGTCCTCATCCTTGATCTTGTCCGGCGCAAACTCCTTGTGCCCCTCGCCGATGAGATAATACCTGCCGCCGTAGACCAGCATATCCGCCGTGAACAACGGTTCGTGGTCATAGGCGGTGATGCCGGTGGGAAAACAGCAGTTGGCCGTTTTCATATTCCCGTACCCGTGGTCGATGCCGATAATTTTTGTGTTGTGGATCGTTTTCATTTCCTTATCCTCCTCATTTATTCTGATCTCTGATTTGTGCGTATAACTCACTATCGGACGGCAACACCGCCCGGCGGAAATAGTTGCAGTAGATGCCGCCGCTCCGGCTGATGATCTGCACACAGCAGTGCGGCTCTCCGTCATCCAGCAGGATGCAGTTACCGTGGTCATAGCAGCAACATCGCCGGCGCACCAGTTTGTTGACCCGCCCTCGCTGGGACGGGTATATTCTCCATTTCATAATCTCCACCTCCGTTTGGGCATAAAAATAACACCTACCGATTTCCGATAGGTGTTACCCGGTGATTTTGCTGCCCTCAAAGCCGTAGTCCACGCCGGTATAGGCTTCATAGGCCTGTCCGATCTTTCGGATGCGTTTGAGAACGCCGCTGTGATTTTTGTAGCCCAGCTTTTCGGCAATCTCCTCCAGCGTATCGCCGCTCATACGCAGTTCAAGGATCTGCATATCCTTTTCGCTGAGCGTGGATTTGAACTGATCCACCAGTGTCTGTGCTACCGCTGATTCCTCCACATTCTGCGACGGGTCCGGCTCCTCGTATTCCTGTCCGCCGTGGGCGTCGGCATAGGCCTCCTGAAATTCCTCCAGTGAGATCATCGGGTGCTTGGTGCGGGTGTGGTACCATTTTCGGATGAAGTCCGTTTTCTGGTTGCTTTTCCGAAAGTCGAAGTCCTCGAAACAAGGGTACTCCCGTGCCACTTGGATGATCTCGTCCATCCGGTGCTTTTTCATCACATTGGGCACGATGTAGCGCAGATAGATGTCGATCTGCCATTCCGGTATATAGCCCAACGCCGAGTGGCAACCTTTGAATAATTCGCCGGCGGACGCCAGAATGCCTTCGTCCGTCAGCTCTTGAATCCAGTAGTCCGGACAGTGGGCGAACCGCCACGCCGGGTCGTAGCCGGAGTAAATTTCCATATACTCGCCGAAGCCCATATACGGTCAAACCATAAAGGCGGTGGCGTCTATGATGAGCAGTCGGAACAGGTCGCTCTCCACGAACTCACAGGCGGCCCGGTTGTGAAATAGCTCCTGCGGATTCCGTGGAATGGCGTTCAGCTCCGCCCCACAGCGGGACAGGATACTTTTCAGGATGAAGTAGTAGAACGGGATGTACTCTGTGTTGCGGAACGGCGTAGGTGGGCCGTCCTTTCCGGTCAGCATAATTGGCATTTTTATCGTCTCCTTTCCAGAGGGCCAGCGCCCTCTATTTTTAACGGCATAAGCAAGCGTCGATTGTTCCTGCTTTTCAAAAATAATTTTAGCATAGTTGCTGTCCGATAAAAATCCCTCATTAGAGAAATGCTTCAAAAACATTTTTTAAAGTACGGGATGCACACTTCACTGCCATATAAATGTGTTGTAAAACAAAATTCAAGAATATCCGTGTGTTCTCTCTGCTATCCGTTGAAATTCGACATATTATGCGGTATAATGTATTTGTAAAATTGTGTGGTAATTGCAAATTATGGGGGTTCCACTATGTCGGTAAGCTACAAACGGTTATGGCATCTTCTCATTGATAAAGATATGAAGAAAAAGGATCTAATGGAAAAAGCGAATATCAGTGATTATACCATCCGGAAGCTCAACCGTGGCGACAATGTAACAACGGATGTTCTGGTTCGGATCTGTCATGCGCTGGACTGCCATATCGAAGATATTATGGAGGTCCTGCCGGAGGACAAGAGAGAGTGATTCAAAATATGCTGAGATACAGCGGAAACGAGGATGGGTATGGGAGATTATACGCAATTTCTGTCCCAAAAGGGCAATAGCATTTCTCCAGAGGATGAGAACTACATACAGGAGCTGCTTGAGATAGCTAGTTCCTTCCGGACATTTGACGCCGCACTGGATGAGTTTATTGTGCAGAAGGGCTATACCGGCAACCTTGCAGACACGGATGCCAAAGTCAGGTTTATCAAGTGTAAATTTGATGAGGCGGGCATCCCGATAGAAGCACGCATTCTGAAAGGCTGGTTTCAAAAGCACACACAGGCCGAGAAACGGGATTACGCGATTCAATTTTGTTTTGCATTTCACATGACGCTGGATGAAATACAGGATTTCTTCCGCCGCGTGTATTTGCAGCGGAATCTGGACTGCCACACGATTCGTGAGGCGATTTACTATTATTGCATTCGCCACCGGCTATCCTATTCCGAGGCACAGGCACTGATTGAAAAAGCCCCGAAGGAGAGCGGAAAAGGGCCGGTTGATCTTCATTCCGATGTTCTCTTTACCGGCACGATTGTCAAGGAATTGGACCGGTTTCAAAGTCCGGAAGAACTGCTTGCGTTTTTAACGGCGAACAGCAGCCAGTTTGGCTATAACAACGCAACAGCGAAGAAGTATATCTGTGAACTTTGGAGAAGAATTGCCGGTGAAAATGGACTGGCTGTTCAGGAATTGAAGCACCGCTATCCAAAAGAGACTTTCGCCGAGAAATCCCGGTCGACATGGGACATTTACCGGCAGATTTTTGGACTGCTGGATTTTGATGAATCCAACGGCGAAAAGCTGTACCCCATAAGCGGCGACCGCACCTTACAGCCGCTGCTGAAAGCAAACGCCATGATCCATCCCCTTGTGAGCAAATCATTCCCGGATCGGCAGGGCTTGGAGGCCATCATCGGCGGGAATTGGCAGTCGGATGAGGTCGTCCGAAAAACAATGATCCTGCTGGCCTTCTATCGCTTCTGGACAGAACTGCTTCTCAAGGGAACGGAGCCGGAATATGCGGCAAAGCCGTATGACGGTCCGAGATGCATTGCATCCATCAATCGACTGCTGCTGGATGCCAGCTATCCGGAATTGTATGAGGGGAATCCCTATGACTGGATCTTCCTCTATGCCTCGCAGGATGCCTACCCGCTGGATGCGTTCCGTTCCTTTATGCGGGAGGCATATCTGAATAAAATGGCTCCTGAGAATGCCCTGCACTGAAAAAACCGCTTTCTAAATTTTCGGTGTTAGAATCCAAGCGTCGCAATATGCGAGCAAGGTTAGGATGTGAGAAAATGGACTCTAGAACTGCACTTAAAGCAGGCACTACGCTTAGATTCAATGACGGATGGGAATACACAATCGCCGATGAGCTGGCCCGTGGCGGGTCGAGCATCGTTTACAATGCTTATTACATCGACAATCTGGGAACGAGAAAAACTGTAAGAATCAAGGAATGTTACCCCTTCAGATGCAATTTGCGAAGATCGTCGGATGGAAGTCTGCTGATCCCGGAGACAGAGCGGAAGCTATTCGCGCAGACAAAGCAGAAGATGCGGCGGGCTTATCAACTGGGCAATGAATTCTTTGCAGCGGATGGGCTGACGAACCTGACGGCCAATACCTATAATATTTATGAGGCAAACCACACATTGTATGTGGTTTCTGTGTATGCTCAGGGGCAAGAATTGTCCTATGATCGTTATTCCTCTGTCAAGGACAGCATTGCTGCAGTAAAAAGTGCGGCAACTGCCATTTCTAAAATCCACAATAAGGGTTTTCTGTATCTCGACATCAAACCGAGCAATATTCTGACGCTGGAGGGCACCACGGAGCTGATCCAGCTATTCGACTTCGACACGGTCGTCCCAATCTCCGACGTTCCGGAATTGGGGGATAAAATCTCTTTTACCAAAGGCTTTGCGGCGCTGGAACTGCAAAGGGGTGACGGAAAACGAATCGGAACGCACACGGATGTGTATGGGATCGGTGCGCTGCTGTTCTATATGCTGTTTGATCGTGTACCGGATGCCTTTGACTGTGATGCCGGTGCCCGGTACGATTTTTCAAGGTCCAAGCTATCAGGCGGTGCGTATCGGGATGAGCTGACCTTCCGCCTGACGGATTTCTTCCATCACACCCTTGCGGACTATTATCTGGATCGGTTTTCCAATATGGAAACTGTGGTCGAAAAGCTGTCGGAGTTTCAAGCTCTGGCGGATCTGTCCGCCCGCTATGTGGTAAGCTCCAAAATCTATGGGCCCGAGTTCTTTCTTGGGAGAGAACAGGAGACGGCATGGCTGACGCAGCGGCTTCTGGATACCTCCGGCGGTTGCAGCTTTCTTGTGGGAATGTGCGGTATCGGAAAGAGCGCTCTCGCCCGCCACTGCATCAGGCAGTGTATGCCGAGAATTGATTCTGTCCTGTACCTGGATTATCAGGGCACGATTGAGAAAACTATCTGCGACGACTACGCCGTACAGATTCACGGCGTTCAAAAGGACAAATCAGAAACAGAAGAAGCCTACTTTGAGCGAAAATTGGGGATTCTCCGGGAACTTGGCGACGGTAAAAATTGCGTACTGGTTATGGACAATTACGCCGGCGACAGCGGCACCGGTATCCCGAAGCTCCTGCAAACGGGCTGGCGTTTGCTGTTTCTGACCAGAGACAAGGCGCTTGCACAGGGGTATGACACCCTTGAAGTGGAATCCGTTTCCGAAGAAACTGCGCTGCTCCTTTTTGAGAGGCATATCGGCCACCGGCTCAGTGCGGAGGAGCGGTATTATGCCGCCTCGATCATTCAAGATGCAGCCGGTCACACATTAGTCATTGAGCTGATTGCCAAGCAGATCGGCAGTCCCGTCTGCACACTGTCTCTCGTGCAGGCGGCCCAAATCGTTGCAGAACAAGGCTTCTCAATCCTTGCGCCCGAAAAGGTCGGATACCAGCGGGATGCGGTGCTGCATCAGAAGACCATTCGGCAAATAATCTCCGGCCTGTTCGCGGCAGAGACCTTGTCGGAAACGCAGAACGCTCTGATGAAAGCCCTGTCTCTGTTTGGCCGAACCGGCGTTTCCATTGAACGGCTGTGCGATATGCTCCGCTTACCAAACAGAGACGATATCGGAGCTCTTTACCGGCAAGGCTGGATTGCTATAAACGACACGATTCTCACAATGCACCCGGTTATCGAGGAGGTCGTAACGAACTGGGGGTTCACGGATGCGGCGCTGGATGCAGCAAACAGGGTCCTTCAGTATCTGGATATCCGGCTGAAGGTTGAAGCGCAGAAAGAGGAATATCCGAAGCATCTTCTCCGCAGTCTCCGGCGAGTTCACGAGGTTCAAAAGGATGCTCCCGTCGGCTTTCTTGACCGGAGGCTGCAAAAAATGATGGCGAAAGATGGTTCTGGCTGGGCAAGAGAATCCTACCTTCACAGAATCGGCAGCTACGCAGAAAGCACGGCAACAGATCACGATGAGATTCGGGAGATTCTTCGGCTGGCTGCGGCTGTATTGAAAGGCGGCAAGCGGGAACCTCAGATATATTCTTCGGATATTTATATAGAACTGCTCTATTATGCGATCCAAAATATGCCCTACGAGAATGAACAGTTTCTTCTGGAAAAGAGTACGGAATTCATTACTGTGGTTCCTCCGGGCAATGAGCGGATGCTCCTGAAAGTTTATCAGATCCTGCTGGAGATTCTGTACGATCACAGGCGTTTCTCGGAAGCGGAACGGAAAATCCGGCAAATGCGGACCGCCATCTCCCGAAATCGCAGTCCGGAGCTTTTGGGACGGTTCTATTACATCCTTGCGGGATTTTATGATGCGAAGTTGAGCGGCGCTTACGATGCACAGACAGCAGAAGAAACGCAGATTGTTCGCCTTCTCCTTAAATCAGTAAATAAGGCCATCCACTGGCTGTCCGTTTCCAATGCCGGAGATTCCGGCATTCTTCTGGGTGAGTGCTATCGGCTGAAGGCCCTTGTCCTGATCCGCAGCGGCACCGGGAAGAAAAAGCAGGTCTGGGCAATCCTGGAAAAGGTCCGGAAGCAGATTGACAAATACGCCCAGCCCAATTCCAAGCTGGTGCGGGACTACGATCTGACGATGGCATGGTACTACACCTATCTGGAGGAGAATTATCCGCAGACCTGCGCCTATCTGTTCAAGGCCTACGACATCACAAACATTATCAGCACCTCGGAGCTTGCCAAAATCGACGATCAGCTTTGCCCGATGGCCAATCTGATGCTGGAATGGCAGCAATACGATCAAGCGGAGCTGTACCTGCTCCGCTCCATTCTGACCTGCGGAGATCACTTGGAGATCGCCGCCTATGCAAGACGGCAAGTCGAACTGCTGGGGCATTTGCTGGAGGTGTACTTCCGCGCCGGAGATTACAGCAAATGCCGGGCGGTGATGGATAAGATCAACGAAAAGGTTCGTAAAATCGGCACATTGCATTTTGAGGATTATGTGTCGGAGGAAATACGGGAATTCATCGCATCGGAAAGTAACGCAGAATCACAAGCTTAATGGAGAGAAAGGAATAAGAATTATGGAACAGGCTAAAAACGAAACGACCTCCGTAGCACTGGAAACGATCATTACCAATGCAGTCAAGATACCCGGCGTAAAGGTCAACCGCAGCAAATTTCTTGCAGAGACTTTTGCAGGCGACGGTATCGATTTGCAGACCATCATTGATATGGGGCCGGTCAGTGCCGGAATTCCCCAAGAGCGTATTGAGAAAGCCGCCGCGAAACTGATTTTCGTTCGTACCAGCCAGTCTTCTGTGGCATCTTTTGTTGCCGGTATTCCCGGCGGATTTGCGATGGCGGCGACAATCCCAGCGGATGTGGCACAGTTTTTTGGCATGGCCCTGCGCCTTGCGCAGGAATTGTCTTACTTGTACGGTGCGTCGGATCTGTGGACAGAGGACCAGCTTGATGACGAGCGAGTCAGGAACCAGTTGATCTTGTATTGCGGTGTGATGTTCGGCGTGTCCGGCGCTGTGTCAGGCGTGCGGGTTCTTTCCACACAGATTGCAAAAACAACACTGAAGAAGCTGCCGCAGAAGGCACTGACCAAGACCTTCTGGTATCCGATCATCAAGCAGATCGGCAAGGCCATTGGCGTGAAGGTAACAAAAACCACGGTAGCACAGGGAATTTCCAAGGCGGTTCCCATTGTGGGCGGCGTGATTTCGGGGAGTCTGAATTATGTGTCAATGATGCCGATGGCAAACCGCCTCAATGCAGCGCTGGATAAGGCTTGTTTCAACTACTCTGAGGAGGAAATGGCTGCGGATATAGAGATGGTCGAAAGCATTGACGCAGAAGCATCCGAAAACGCACAGCCAAGCAAGCTCTCTCGGTTCGCAAGCACGGCAAAAGGTGGCCTTCAGGAGGGCTGGAAAAAGGCGTCCTCCGGTGCTGCATCCTTGCTGAACAAGATCAAGAGCGAAAAGCCCGCAAAAGAGGCAGACGAAGCATTGATCTCATATGACGAGAAAATCGAAACGCTGCGTAAATTGAAGCAGCTTGTCGATGAGGGCATTCTGTCTCAGGATGAGTTTGATGCCAAAAAGAAAGAGATCCTTGCGTTGTAAAAAGCATTCCAATGTGATTCTGCACTACCCTCAAACAGCATTTCTCCTATTATTTAAAGAAAGAGGTCCGGCACTTGCCCGGATGACTGGGTGAAGATTATGAGAAAAGTCGTACAATCTTCTAAACCGTTCTTTGCGCTGCTGTTTTCCATTGTGATAGCAATGATGGCGATTTCGCCACCTATTGCGTATGCAACCGAAGAATCGAATGAATCCAAACACTACTTGGGTACTGTTGTGAATGCAGGCCACGATACCGGCTTTTCCGAAAACAATGCAATCTCTGAGAACGATCCTCATTTCGGGTGGAAACTTGGAGAGTTCTACGTAAATGGATACACACGTGTCACAGAGGATAAGAATGGCACTCCAGTATTTTTGAAAACAGTCGGTGATACAGTCACACTGTGGTTTAAACTGGAGCAGGACATTACAAAGCTCAATGGAGGTGAGACGCTTTCGATCAACGATGATGCCAACGGCCACGACGAGTATTTCGGTATTGAAAAGACCGATATGGGGCGTGGCACATTGATTATTCGCCATACAGATTACCAAAATCATGCCGGCGACCCTGTAATCTACACTGATTATTTGGCGGCAACTGCATCACAGAATGCTGCCGTGGAGGTAAAGCTCTGTGAGGAAGGAGATTATGAGGTTGCTTTGGATTATGAGTTGCGTAAAAACAATCTCGATGTGTTCGGTTGGAATCCGTTTCCATCATACAATGACTACCGGATTTTCTTCCGCTTTTCTGTCCGCAATGGTAATTGTATGGTTTATCCATTTGATGTTGTTACAGGAGCCGAATTAACAAACAGTTCGATTACCGAAAACGGTTTCTACCTTGATCTTGCAAAATCCAGATACCTTAACATTGATATTAAGAAAGAAGTACGCAAGGATGGCGCAGAGGGACTAACCGAAGATGTTCGCTTCAATAAGCCTGCCAAAGATGGCGAGAAGTATACAGATGAGGGCATCTATACAATTACCGTAAGTAATCAATATACAAATCAAACAACTACGAAAGTTATCTATGTCGGAACGGATGATGTACTCAAAGCTCACGTTGCAACAGGACTTTCCATTTCGGATGTAGAATATCAACTGTCAATGGGAGCAACTGTTGCGGCAGATGGTACGCTGATTCCAGCATCTGAGCAGTCGCTACCACCGGCTGAGCCTACGAACCCAAATGAAGAAAATGATACAACGACAAAAGACGAAGATAATCACAGCGAGCAACCTAACAGTGAGGTTTCTTCATCCGATGATGCATCAAAAAACCACATGCCAGCTGGCATGTGGCTGTATGCAGGAGGTGCTACACTTTTAGCGGCATTTATTGGGTCGGCAATCGCAATAGCCCAACGCAAGAAAAAGCGCCGTGCGAAAAACATCTCACGAATAGATTCAGCAGACAAAGCCGATAATGGGGGTGATGTTTGATGAAGCGATTGATTGCCCTGATTCTTGCGTGTGCTTTATTGACCGGGTGTGCACCGCAAACGAATAGCGATGGCAGTCAAGAGGAGACGACTACCCCAGCGACGAGTCAACCGGAATCGGCATATTCTTTTACCGAAGAAGAGCCGCCAGAATTCTCTGACCTTAATGATGTGAATCTTCTGCCATATTTGGAGGATAGCATTTATTCCGAGCTTGTAACGGCACTCAATAGCGAAGACTACTTCGTAGAAAATGTAAATGCCATATATATCTCAAAAGAGTATTTGGAAGAGGTCGCATACAATTCGCAGGAAAACATCTACTTTGGCTACACGCTATCAGAACTGGATTCTTACTTTCAGGGAACAAGATATGTGTTTACCCTTGGCGACGACGGACAAACCGTTGTCACAGAATTCCAGAAATACGATGATACCTACGATCAGATGCTCAAGAATGTTGCGATCGGAACTGGCGTTATTCTAGTTTGTGTTACGGTTTCTATTGTGACCTATGGCGCAGGTGCACCGGCTGTCAGTATGATTTTTGCGGCCTCTGCCAAAACGGGCACAATTATGGCACTCTCATCCGGTGTGTTCAGTGGCGTATCCGCAGGTGTTGTCAAAGGAATTGAAACCGGTGATCTAAATGAATCTATGAAGGCTGCAGCATTGGCAGGCAGCGAAGGCTTCAAATGGGGCGCAATTTCAGGCACGATTGCCGGAGGTGCCGGCGAAGCGATTGCATTAAAGGGTGCTACACTGAATGGCTTGACAATGAATGAGGCCGCCCTGATCCAAAAAGAGTCTGGATATCCGCTGGATGTCATCAAGCAATTTTCCAGTATAGAACAGTATCAGATTTGCCAATCAGCCGGTCTGTCTCCACATATGGTCAATGGTAACATTGCTCTCATCCGGAAAATAGATTTAAATTATGTCGATGATATGGGGAGGACAAATCTACAGAGAATGGAGCAAGGAATAGCAGCACTTGATCCATCCGGGACATCGTATGAATTACATCACATCGGTCAGCATGCAGACTCAACTCTGGCAGTGTTAACCAAGGCCGAACATATGCAGGGCGGTAACAACAAGATATGGCATGTGTTTGGTGAGCCTTCTGAGGTGCATGGCGCAGGAAATACCTGGGATTTACAACGCCAGCAATTCTGGAAACAGTTAGCGAAAATGATGGGAGGTACCACATAACTATGAATGACATTGCAACGAAAATGCAACGCAAAGAGAATTTCTGCGCATTAAATGGAGCTTCCGATAAAAACATTCAAAATGCAGAGATTACGCTTGGTCTTCAGTTCGCGCAAGACTATCGAGAATATGTCGCTGCCTTTGGAGCGGCATCTTTTGCTGGGCATGAGCTAACAGGCGTTTGCGGGTCCAAACGGTTAAATGTTGTGCCTGTTACCTTAGAGGAACGCAGCAACACTACTGTTCCGTTGGATTGGTATGTGCTGGAGCAGGCCAATATCGACGGTATTGTTCTATGGCAGGACAAAAGTGGGGCCGTTTATCAAACAGCGCCTCATATAAAGCCTCGAAAACTCTGCGGGTCATTGGCGGAATATATCGAATTGTAACTCAAAAGAGGATCGTATTTATGGGACGAATATCTACAAAAGAAAATAAAACCGTCTATCAGATTAGCCGCGAGGCGCTTGGCTATTCCAGAGAAAAGGCCAGCGAAATGCTGGGATGGATTTCCCCGGAACGAATTGAGAAAATCGAAAATGAAAAGTCTACCCCTCGCTCTGATGAGGTTTTGGAGATGTCCATCGGCTATAAGAACCCCAATCTGTGTAACCATTACTGCGCCAAGGAATGTCCGATAGGCCAGCAATATGTCCCCGAGGTAAAGATCAAAGACCTTTCACAGATAGTCCTTGAAATGCTGGCATCTTTGAATGCCATGCACAAAAAGCAGGAGCGGCTGATCGAAATAACAGCTGACGGACAGATTACAGGCGATGAGATTCAGGACTTTATACATATCCAGGAGGAACTTGAAAAAATCTCTATCACCGTGGAAACGCTTCAGCTTTGGTCAGAGCAGATGCTGGCCAATGGATCGATTGATATCGAGGCTTACAATGCGGCTAAGAGCAAATAGGTAAACATAGTTGTTGAAAACCACTTCGGTCAATTAGCCGAAGTGGTTTTTGCTGTAATAGAGGAAATACGGCATCGTATTTTGCACTTGCAGTCATTTTTCCAAATGCGGCAGAGATGTATACTTTAATCACATTCAGAAAAGCTGTTGAGTACAGGAAAGGAGCAGAAAATGAATGTGAAAGAAAGAGTTCTGGCCTCCCGGCTGGTGGAGAAGTCAAAGCAAAATCAGAAGCTGGCAGAACAAATTGGGTTGACCTGCAAGCTGAGCAGGATGAAAGCCGGAGGCAGTCAAAAAACCAGAGCCAAATAAAATCGGCGTATGATGTAGCCGAAAAAATCTTGTTGGGGGGATAGTATGGAAGACATTTGCAAGAAGAATTACGCCGGATTTTTGGAAAAAATGCTGGAAGCACTGGTGGAAATGCCAATTGAAGGCCTTTGTGTGATTGGCAAAATGAAAGGGGGCGCAACCTTTGTCAATTACTACAAGTCATCCATGGCGGACAAAATCCTGTATGTTGGACTTATTCAGCAGGATGCAACCCTAGATATGCTGAAGGCAAACAAACATAACGAGGATGAAGATTAAGGGAGGAATGGTCATGAGTATCTTCGGCAGCAGAGATAAACAAAAGATCTCTTCTTTGGAAAGGGAGATCGAAAAGAAGGACAGAAGAATCAGGCAACTTGAATCGCTTTGCGCTGAAAAGGATGAATACTTTCTTGGCGCAATATCCGACGGCCTCAGGCACGGCAGTCCGGAGGCGGCCCGGCACATGGCTGACAGGAAGAAGTATTTACACGGGAAGTGAGCAGGAATTTGAACAGTAAGAAGTATGAAATGATGAAGGAGGAACTACATATGATGTCACGAATTTACTGTACGAACCCCCAGCATGGCGAGCTTCATTTCTATCTTTTGCTCCGTGGGAAACCTTATTACTTGTTCTGCCAACCTTATCGTCGGCAAGTATACCAGTTTTATGCTAGACCGATGCTTTTGGACGATGCGCTTTCCTATGCAAAGGCCAAGGGCAGTGACCAGATCAGTAAGACGATCTCGAGACTACCCGGAGCCATACACTATATTGAATCTGAGTATGGGATTGCTGTGCTGAAGCGTACCGCGAAACGGCAGAATATTGCCGCATAAGCTCACCGGAGAGGGCTGATAATTCAGTCCACTTCGGATCAGAGTGTTCGGTATGCAGTTGAAAGCCCAACTATATAAAGCATTGTCGTACAATACAGTTGCACGACGAAAGATTTATTTTTACGGGAGGAAAGCACATGAAATATTCTAATAAGCAGATCCTTGATTCACTTCTGAACAGTGCTGGGAGTACCGCAGCTGATATGACCAGCCAACTCAAACTGTATGGTAACGGAAAAATGGATGCGGGTATTGCTAAAGTGTATGAGGCCGGTGTGGGAAAGGGCTCGATAATCGCTGCAAGCATTATTGGCGCGGTTGCTCTTGGAGGCATAGCGATTAAGAGCATCGTTGATTACTGCCAAACTAAGAAAGAGCTCTCAAATACTCCGATTTTGGAGGCCTCCGCAGAATCGGATGAATGTGATTCAAACGATTCAACAGTGGAAGATAGAAGCATCGCAAACCAGCAAAGCGAAAGCATAAGCGAAGAATAGGAGGAAGCATTATGCAGGAATTAAAATTCAGGGATGACCCCGCAGCGATGGAGCGTTTGATGAATGCGCAAAACGCTATCGATGAGTATGTTTCTTCTCATCCGAAAAAGTTGTCTGAAACTGAACGCGATGAATTGGGAGAGTTGCTAAAGGAAAGAGCTGCCGCACTGTCCGAAGCAACCGACTTTGAAGTTCATTCCATCGTAGACTGACCTAATTTGTATCATTAGTAAAAGGGAGACGGGTTCAGCACCGTCTCCCTTTTGGTGTATAATCTGGTTAGCCCTCTATTGTTCCGTCATTATCATCCTCGTCGGAATAAACTTCCTCGCCACAATTTAAGCACTTCCAGCAACCATCCCATTCCATAACGCCATCGCAGTTAGGACAAACCTTAAAAGGTCGAGGGCTCGTGTCTTCCTGCAATTCGCCGGAGCAATACGGGCAGTGGCTGTATTCGGACTCATCATAAACTTTATCACAAAATGGGCACATTTGCATTTTTAACATCTCCTTAAATCGTCAATCAGAATTTAATTACCGCCTACCGGCCTTACTGTGATCTCGATCTCCTCAATATTTTGAGACTGGACAAGGTTATCATACTCATTTCCTTCACTGTCGGTGCTGAAGACATACTTCAGCTCGGTATTCGGCGAAACGCTTTGGCCGGTGATGACATAATTTTTCAGCAATTCCGTATCTTCCGGATCGATAAAGCTGCCATCATCGGACACGATCACAAATTTAATATATCCAGCCCCGTAATGATCCATCCGGTCGCCGCCCATTGACAGGTAGCCGCAGCTCGCAAGGTTTCTGCCGGAATAATCCCGGATGTACCAAGTGTATTTATCCGGGGATGGTGTGATTTCTGTCAAGCCAAGGGAGGTTTCCTCGCTGCTGCCGACTTTCTTTACGCACAGCACGATTTCTTCAATATTCTGTGACTGGACAAGGTTTTCATATTCATTTCCGTCTTCATCCGTGTCAAAAACATATTTCAGTTCCGTATTGGGCGCATAGCTCTGAGCGGTGACGACATATTGCTTCAGATCATCATCCGTTTCAATGTCAATATATGCTCCATCCGGTGTGACCATAACCAACTCAATATAGCCTGCTCCGTAGTGGTCCATGCGGTCGCCGCCCATAGAGGTGTACCCAATCGAAGCACAATTCTTACCGACATAGTTTTTAATGTACCACGTGTATTTGTCAGGCGAGTTCTTGATTGTAATGGACTCGTCGGTGGGCTGCTTGCTATTCGCATTTCCGGCAGGATTTTCAGATTTGCTGTCGCATCCGGCAAGCGCTATGGTCGTCATTACGATGACCAGCAGCAAGGATATTGCTCTTTTCATTGTTGTCCCTCACATTCTTTGATTTTAGTTTGCAGTTTTCGCTCTGCCGCAATTCCACCGGCAGCAGACCATACTCTGCAAAGCGCAGTGTTTGGTCGAGACGCATTAACCTCCTCGCAGTATTCGGTGGACAATACATAGTCTATCATCAGCGAATTTCAAACTGGGTTTTTGAATGCAGCACGGCATTTGCTCTGAAACGAATAAAATAGAAGCCGGTATTTTGCACATGCAGTCATTTTTCCAGACGGGGCAAGTGCGTATAATAAAATTGTAGTCGAAGAGAATTTTGCTTTTATAGCGCTGCTGAGAAAGGACCATTTATGATAATACTTTGTTTGACAATCCTAACCATACTACTATGGATCGGATATCACATCACGGGTGCGCTGCTTGCAACAATAATATGGCTTTGCGTTAAACTCCCATGTGCAATTATTGTTTGCTGCTTCGGGATTGTGTGCTGTGTACTGATTCTCCTGTCCCCCATCGGGCTTCGGTGCTTCCGCTATGCTTGGAATATTCTTATATAATTGCTGCGAATACAAGAAAAGGCGGTAGAGAGTTGGTACTCCCCGCCGCCCTTGGTCATATATCCTTATGAGAAAATCAGTTCTGTATTTACGATCTCCATAGCTCGGTTTCGGATGCTGTTCATTCGTCTGACCCATTCCATTTGGTCGCTTGCTTTCAGTTTTTCCGTAATTCCCTCTGCATCTGCCGTTTGTTTTGCAAGCCGAAGAAAAAGTTCCTCTGCCTGTCGGTCAATATCCGCAAGATATTCGGGTAGCTTGCCGCTTGTCAGCAAATTTGCATAGATTACCTTGTAGTGGCGTTTCAAATAGTGTAAATGCCGCTGCCCCCATATCCCGATTGGCTGATCTTCCTCCGGCTCATCCTCTCCGGCAATCAGGTAATAGTCACCGACCAATTCATATTTCAGCCCAGTGCGTTCATCGGTAATGTACTTTTCCATCATTAGCGCCTCCATCCCCACAACATTGACTTCTGCGGCTTTGCCTTGGCGACTTTGAAATATCTCATCTACGGCATCTGTGTACCGTCCCGCCGCAATCAACTTGTTGCGGAACCGGCTCAGCCCCTCAATGATAAGCCGCCATTCCTGCCGGTTCAGTTCTACATAGTATTTCTGCTTCATACGCTGTTCCTCCTTTGATTTTCTGCAATTATTGTAGCAGGAGAATTAGCGTAAACCGAATGTACGGATATAAGAAAATCACCGAGAAAAGTCCGTAGTGGACTGATCTCGGTGATTTTCCTTGCCATTGCTACGCCTGACAGCTAAGTCCTTTTAACATTTCGTTTTCAGTCCGTGGCTTTGCATCTCGGTTTTTCTCCCATTGCCGATTCAGCTGCGGTGATAATTTGATTTACTGCCTTATCGACGAAAACCGAAGGGTTTCCGGCGTTTTTTCATTTTTACGAAGAAACAGCAAAAACGAAAAAATCACAAATTTTCATTAGGGTCTATCTGAAAACCGGGAATATGACCAACAGCGAGGGATTTTTCGCCTGCTGAAGCCATTTTTCCGCAGGAATACTTTGTGTATTACAAGGGAAAATGGTGCACAGCAGGCGGAAAAGACCCGCTGTTTGGGCATGTTGACGGTTTTCAGATAGACCCTAATAAAATTCGCATTCAACAAATCAGCAGGTTCAAATTCTTCGTCCTGTTTACAACATATTGTAAATCGAAGTTATGAATATTTCTACCCGCCGTCTATTGACCTCTATTACGAGGGAAATAGGCGGCTTTTTTGTTTGCATAAAATTTTTTCAAGAAATTTTGAAAAAACACCCCCAAAAAACGCTCTCCCATTTCAAACAAATGAAGGGGTTAATTCCGAACCACGAAAAGGTCAGCCCTTTCACTTGTATTTTGACAACTGAATAAATCATTCACTAAGACTTTAATTCTGATGATTTTAGCCACCTTATCGGGTACGCCGTGACTTCTGCATTGCAGAACAGCGAGAACTCCCGGTATAAGTAACAGGTTGCCCCTGTTACGGCGATGACAGTCAGAAGGATAATGATACTTCTCTACGGAGCTGGCGGAGTACCCGGCAGAGGTGAAATTCCTATGATACAGATTGCAACACTGGTGCAAATCGATCCCAAACCAGTTAATTTGCATCGGTATATGGATGAATCTATCCCAGCCATTCAGAAGAACTTGCAGAAATCAAGAATGTGTGCAGCACTCCAAGAACCGTGGGAGAGCTGCGTTCTACGTTGAACACCCTGTTCCGGCCTTTCCTTTTAGATGGCATTACCATGCTTGGATTGGCCGGAGAAACAGAATTAGCCAATCAGTTTTCGCATATTCAAAAAATCTTCCTCAATGCCCTGCGGCAGGAACCCGGCACAACAATCGTCCTTGGCGAGTATCTTCCGATTGCTGATCTGGAAAGTGCTGTGGATGAATATACCGTGTTGATTGAGAGAAATAAATGAATGCTGCAATGATACGTAATACCTGCAAGATGTGGTACATTTGGCGGGGTACAGACTTGCTTTTTTCGACGGAATTTGCTATGATACAGGTTACTGCGCTGCGGCGCGGTAATTCCGTTGGGAAGGGAAGGATGTTTTGTGCAGAGTACGACCCGGGACATGACGCACGGCAGCCCGTGGCGGCTGATCGTATCGTTTGCTGTCCCTGTGCTGCTCAGCCAGATATTTCAGCAGCTTTACAACACGGCGGATACGCTGATCGTCGGCCGTTTCCTCGGCGACGGGGCGCTGGCGGCCGTCAGTTCGTCCGGACCGCTGATTTTCCTGCTCATCAGCTTCTTTGTGGGCGTGACCATGGGCGCAAGCGTCACCATTTCGCGCTATTTCGGCGCTGGCGACCACGACCGTGTTTCCCGTGCCATCCATACAAACATCCTCGTCAGTATGTGCAGCGGTATTTTGCTGACAGTCTGCGGCGTCGCCTTCACGCCGACGATCCTGCGCTGGATGGGAACTGACCCGGAGGTTCTGCCGGAGGCCATCTCCTATTTCCGCTACTATTTTACAGGCGTGCTGGCCGTCGTGCTCTACAACGCCTGCAAGAGCATCATGAACGCCCTTGGTGACAGCCGCCGTCCGCTCTACTACCTGATTCTCTCGTCCCTCATCAACATCGCCCTCGACCTGCTCTTCATCGCTGGCTTCCACTGGGGCGTATGGTCAGCGGCGGTCGCTACGACGATCTCGCAGGCTATCAGCATGGTGCTCTGCCTGATCCACCTGAGCAAGAAAGGGATGCCCTATCAGCTCCAGTGGCGCAAACTGTGCTTCGACAGGGAGATGCTGGGACAGATGGTGCGCTATGGTCTGCCGTCCGGCGTGCAGAACTCGGTCATCGGTCTGGCGAACGTCATTTTGCAGAGCAATATCAACTCTTTCGGCAAGCTGGCCATGGCCGGATACGGCGCGTATTCCAAGCTGGAGGGCTTTGCTTTCCTGCCGATCACGAGCTTTACGATGGCTCTGACTACCTACACCGGCCAGAATCTCGGCGCGATGCAGTATGATCGTGCGAAGAAGGGCGCGCGCTTCGGCATTCTGGTCTCCATCACGCTGGCGGAGCTGATCGGCGTGGGCATGTATGTCTTCGCGCCGCAGCTGATTTCGATTTTTACGCCGACTCCGGAGGTCATCGCCCTCGGCACGCAGCAGGCGCGAACCATTGCGCTGTTCTACTGCCTGCTGGCCTATTCCCACGCCGTCGCCTCGGTCTGCCGCGGTGCGGGCAAGGCTTTCGTACCCATGACGATCATGCTGGCAACCTGGTGCGCACTGCGCATTGTCTATATCACGACGGTCATGCACATCGTACACGAAATTCAGTACATCTATTGGGCCTATCCGCTTACATGGTCGGTCAGTTCGGTGATTTATTTTATCTATTATCACCGCTCCGACTGGATACATGGCTTTGAGGCGAAAAAACATTAATGTAATATTGACTGCCAAAACAGGCCGCTTTGGATGCGTTCCATCCAAAGCGGCCTGTTTTCAGCATAACATACAGATTTAGGGTCTATCTGAAATCCGGAAATATGACCAACAGCGAGGGATTTTTCGCCTGATGAAGCCATTTTTCCGCAGGAATACTTTGTGTATTGCAAGGAAAAATGGCGTACAGCAGGCGGAAAAGACCCGCTGTTTGGGCATGTTGACGGTTTTCAGATAGACCCTAGTTTGTCTCCCTGTACCGATGCAAGCTTATGTGGTCTTCTTCCAGCAAAGCCTGGGTTGACAGAACGGCAGACCATATTCTGTCCGGTAAGTCACTCTGTTTCCGACGAATTGGAATTTCCCGTTCTCCAACGGCCTGACCGTCAGTTCATGGGCAAACAGGCAGTCTGTTTTCAGATCGGTGGACAACATTTCCACGGTCAGTGTGATCGTTCCGTCCTCGTCCGTCTGACAGGCTGTCACTTCCGGCTCGATCATGTAATAACGCAGAAATACATAATCATTGGTTTCGATTTGCCGCCAAGGGTAATAATCCCCTTCCCCGCTGTAATGCGCCAGCTCCCGGAACTTGTCGAGGTCAATGTCGAAATAGGGCAGGATTACCTTCTCAAATTCCTCCGCGGGTATCTCATAGCAGCATTGCTCCCTGATATAGGAGTATCCGTCCGGCTGAAACCGCTCGCCGTAAGTATCATAATACAGATACTCCCACATATCATTGAAGCTGAGGTTTTCAAAATTATCCTCATTCCAGTCTGTAAGATACATATTCGTGCCAATGTATCCGCCTGCCATGACGTACTTTCTGTTCAGATCGCACAGCTCCTGGTCGGGCGCTTCCAGCCGGATCAGGGAAAAATCGGCATAGTGCTTATCCCCGGCCGGATAGAGCCGGTAATAGAAATTTCCTTTGTCCGTCAGATTCCATTCCAGAATTTCCTGCTTCTCATAATACACTTCCGAGCCGCCGCCCATCGGGTAATCCATGCTGTAAACACAGGCGTCACCGTCCCCATCGGTAAACAGCTGATAGGTAAACGTGCCGGTTTCCCTGACGGTAATGGTCTCCTGCTCCGCCGTTTTTCCGCTCTGGACGTTCTGCCAGAAATCCCGGAACCTATCTGCTGTCATCAGGTACGCAGGATATTCCCCACTTGTGTCGATCACGTCCAGTCCGGCGTCATATAGGGCGGCTTCCATTTCATCAATGGTGCTTTGCGAAAGGGTCGTTCCTGTCTTGTCTGCTCTGCGGTATGTCTCACTGCAAACTGACGCAATTTCTCCACACCGTTTCTGAAGCTGCTCCCGCATGGGGTCAATTTCCTCATCTGGCTGCTGACTGCATGCAGGTAGAAGTAAGGCCAGAAGCAGGAAAAAGATTGCCGCGTTTCTCAATTTCATGAATCTCAGCACCTTTCTATTCCGTGATTATGAAATAAGGCCGGTTTTCACCGGCCTTGTTGTATTTCAGTCTGCCCGCTGCACTTCTTCCGTCATGATGACGGTGGCAACGGAATTCATGCCCAAGTGGCAGGCGATGCTGCACGGCAGGTTGGCGTAACTCACCTTCGCAAAGGGAAATTCCGCCTGCACCTGCTGACGCCAGTGCTCTGCCAGTTCGCTGTTTTCCAGCGTTCCGGCGGTTTCGATCAGGAGGCGGGACTCCGGGACGTCTTTGAAACGTTCCGCCCGGTCTTGATGAATTGCTTCGATCATTTTGCTCTCGGCAAGCTTCATGCCCCGTACCTTGGCGAAGGCGTCCAGCTTGTCCCCCTGAATGGTCAGAACCGGCTTGAGGTTCAGCACCGTCGCCAGCGTGGCCGCGGCGGGCGTGACCCGGCCGCCCTTTTTCAGGTACTCCATGGAATCCACGGTGATGTAGATGCTGGCATCATAGGCGTGCTTTTCCAAGAAGTCCCTGATCTGTCCCACGTCATACCCCTGCTCCACCAGACGAAGGGCGCTGATGACCGACTCCTTCTGGGTGACGGAGATGCGGTGATTATCCACCACCTGTACCCTGCCGTCGTAGTCCTGCGCGAACAGAGCGGCGCTCTGACAGGAGCCGCTCAGGCCACTGGACATGGGAATATACACGATCTCATCATAGCCCTTTGCCAGAATTCCGTCCCACAGCTCCATGAGCTGCCCCGGCGACGGCTGGGAGGTGGAGACATCCCGGTGCTGCCGCATGGCGTCATACAGCTGTTCCGACGTGATGTCGATGCCCTCGTAGTGGATGGTTTCCTCCAGATTGACGGGCATGGCCAGAACAAAAACGCCCAGCTTTTCGCCCTCCATGGCGGTAATTCCACTGTTGGTATCCGTTGCGATTGCGATTTTCATAGTGCGATAGTGCCTTTCTTCCTGCCGAAACGATGCGGCTGTCAGCCGTTGAGAATTTTCATGAATTCCTCACCGGTGATGGTTTCCTTTTCGTACAGATAGCTTGCCAGTTCATCCAGCTTCTGCCTGTTTTCCGTGAGAATGTTTTTCGCCTTTTCGTGCTGCTTCTTCACCAGAGCGACTACCTGCCGGTCAATGCTCGCCTGCGTCTCAGCGGAGCAGGCCAGAGACGCGTCTCCGCCCAGATACTGGTTCGTGACGGTTTCCAGCGCCACCATGTCAAAGTCCTCGCTCATGCCGTAGCGGGTGATCATGGCCCGGGCCATCTTGGTGGCCTGCTCGATGTCGTTGGATGCGCCGGTGGAAATGGTGCCGAACTTGACTTCCTCCGCCGCCCGGCCGCCGGTGTAGGTGGCGATCTGGTCGAGAAGCTCCTCCCGGGTCATCAGATAGTGGTTTCCCTGCTCCACCTGCATGGTATAGCCCAGCGCGCCGGAGGTGCGGGGAATGATGGTAATCTTCTGCACCGGGGCGGAATGGGTCTGCATAGCCGCGACCAGCGCGTGGCCGATCTCGTGATAGGAGACCGTCCACTTTTCCTTGTCGGTGAGGATGGCGTTCTTCTTCTGATAGCCCGCGATGACCACCTCAATGGACTCTTCCATGTCCGCCTCGGTGGCAAATTTCCGTCCGTCCCGGACGGCGCGCAGCGCCGCTTCGTTGACGATGTTGGCAAGCTCCGCGCCGGATGCGCCGGAGGCCATCCGCGCGATCTGCTTGAAGTCCACGTCGTCGGCAATTTTGATCTTCTTCGCGTGTACCCGCAGGATGGCTTCACGACCCTGAAGGTCGGGCAGCTCCACCGGCACCCGACGGTCAAACCGGCCGGGACGGGTCAGGGCGGGATCAAGGGATTCGGGGCGGTTGGTGGCGGCGAGAATGATGACGCCGGAGTTGTCTTCAAAGCCGTCCATTTCCGTGAGCAGCTGGTTCAGCGTCTGCTCCCGCTCGTCATTGCCGCCCATGACGCCCGCGTTCCGCTTCTGGCCGATGGCGTCGATCTCGTCGATGAACACGATGCAGGGGGCTTTTTCCTTCGCCTGCTTGAACAGGTCGCGCACCTTGCTCGCGCCCATGCCCACGAACATTTCCACAAATTCGGAGCCGCTGATGGAGAAGAATGGGACGTTCGCCTCACCGGCGACGGCCTTTGCCAGCATGGTCTTGCCGGTACCCGGAGGGCCTACCAGCAGGACGCCCTTGGGCATGGAAGCGCCGATCTCCCGGTACTTGTCCGGATTGTGGAGATAGTCCACGATCTCCTGCAGGCTTTCCTCCGCCTCGTCCACGCCCTCCACGTCGTCAAATTTGATGCCGTCGGAGGATTGGACATACACCCGGGCGTTGGAATTGCCGCCGTTGAACATCATGGAATTGGGGCCGCCGGCTCTGTCCATCAGCTTTTTGGACATGAACTGCCCCAGAGCAATGAACAGCACAACGGGCAGAACCCAAGTCAGCAGGATGTTTAAGAGCGGGGAGGTTTCCTCCACGATCTCTCCGCCGAACTGTGCGCCGGAATCGTGGAGCCGGTTTACCAGATCGGGGTCGTTCATCAGGCCGGTTTTGTAAACCTTGCCGTCCTTGCCCTCAAAGAGAATCTGGTTGTCCTCCACCTTTACCTGATCGATTTCCTTATTTTCCGTCATGGTGATGAAGGTGCCGTAGTCCACCTCGATGATCTGCTGCTCCGCAATCCAGGGAACCAGCAGGAAGTTGAACAGCACCAGCGCGACCATCACCAGCGTGTAGTAGAAAATAAGGGGTTTCTTTGGCCGTTTGACTTCATTCATATCCGTTTTTCCTCCTTTTGCCGCCGGCCCGGACACAGCCGGCAGATGTATTTTTTTGATTTCAGGCAGCGCCGTCAGGCGATGCCTTCCTGATTAAAATTAAGATTTTAATCAGGAAATAGTATCAGACTGTTTCTTCCTGCTTGGGCAGTTCCACGGTAAAGGTCGTCGAGCCGCTGCCGCTGTCCACCGTGGCAGTGCCGCCGTGGAGCTGCACCACCTGCTTCACCACGGCAAGGCCGATGCCGTTGCCCTCCGAGGAATGGGACTCGTCCGCCTGATAGAATTTTCCCCAGATTCTGCTGACCTTGTCCTTGGGGATATCGGGGCCGTAGTTGGTGATGGTGACGGCCAGCGTCTCCGGCCCCTCGGAAATCCGCACGCCGATCTCCCCGTAGTTGGGGGAATACTTGATGGCATTGTCCAGCAGATTGATCCAGACCTGTTTCAGCAGTTCCTCGTTCGCCCGGATGGTATATTCCGGGAATTCCAGATCGAGGTCAAGCTCTTTGCGGCTCCACTTTTCTTCCAGCAGAAGCACGCAGGCACGAATCTGTTCCGACAGGTTGAATGTGGTCAAATCCGTTAAAATCGTCTGGTTTTCCACCTTTGTCAGGTTCATCACATTGGTGGCCATTGCCGCCAGCCGGAGAGATTCTTCCTCGATGATGGCGAGGTATTCCTCCTTCTGCGCGTCGGTCAGATTGCCCCGGCGCAGGAGCTTCGCAAACCCGGCAATGGAGACGATGGGCGTTTTGAACTCGTGGGAAAAATTGTTGATGAAATCGCTCCGCAGCATCTGGGTGTTTTCCAGTTCTTCCGCCATGGCGTTGAAGCTCTCCGACAGCTCCTGAAAAACGGGGTTGTCCCCCATCACCTTGCCATAGTGCATTCTGGCCGTGAAATCTCCCGCCGCCAAACGGTCTATGTTGTTTATCAGCCGGTTAAAGGGGCGCAGTGGAATTTTCACGGTGCCGATGGCAACCACGCTGCCCACCAGAACGCTGATGAGCAGCATCACGATCAGCATGGCAAAGCCGGAGTTTCTGGGAATACCCAGATTGTCCAGCACCCCCAGCTTGGTCAGCAGGAAAGACAGTGCTGCCGTAATGAGAACCGCCGCCAGCTGAATGAGAAAAAACGCGGTGGAATAGAGCAGCGTCAGCGACCAGCGGCGCTTTCCCGGCTTTTTGCTCATACCTTTTTCACCGCCTTATAGCCCAGTCCCCGGACGGACTCAATGGTGAATTCCGGCCAGTCCTGAAAGCGCTTGCGCAGACGTCCCACGTGTACCGTCACGGTCTCCCAGCCGGTGTCGGAATCCGCGCCCCAGATCTCGTCCATGAGCTGGATACGGGTGAAGATTTTTCCGGGATAGGACAGGAGTTTGTATAGAAGCAGGAATTCCTTCTGGGGAAGCTCCTGCACTTCCCCCTTCCGGCTCACCGTCAGGCAGTCGTAGTCCAGCACCACGTCCCCTACCACGATACGGCGCTCGCTGGCGATCTTCGCCCGGCGCAGCAGCGCCTTGATGCGCCAGAGCATTTCTTCTTCGTCGATGGGCTTGGTCATGTAGTCGTCGGTGCCGACTAAGAAGCCGTGCTTCTTGTCGGAGGGCAGCTCCTTGGCGGAAACCATCAAAACGGGCAGGTTGTTGTTCGTCTCCCGCAGGGTTCTGGTAAACTCGTAGCCGTCCATTTTGGGCATCATGATGTCCAGCACCACAAGATCGACGTACTCCGAGTCCATGAGCGCCAGAGCGTCCTCTCCGTTTTCGGCGGTGAGCACCTTGTAGCCGTCCGCTTCCAGCACCGCCTGCAAAAGTCTGCGGGTGTTTCGGTCATCGTCCACGACCATGATCTGAAACATGCGATTTCCTCCCCTCCACATTATTTATTGTCAGGTCACTGAACGCCGTTTTTTCCAGCGGACAGCCCAGTAGCTCTTGCCGTAGGCGATTCCCTCCGCCAGCAGACAGACGGGCAGTGCCACGAAGAAGTCCACGGCGGAATGCTGCTTGATAAACATGGTGGCAAGGCAGATAAACACCACCGCCACGATGATAAACGCCTTGAACCACTTACCCACGTCCTTTTCCTTCAGCCACGCCGACGCGATGCCCATGGAATAGGCCACATGAAGCGACGGACACACGCCGGTGGGCGTATCCTGCCGGTACAGCAATCCAATACACGCCGTGAGGAAATTTTCTCTGGGGAACACCTCGGGGCGCATATCCTGCCGGTTGGGATAGATGATGTAGATCGCCATGGCCACCACCTGGGTGACGATGATAAAAATCTGGAACCGCTTGAAGCCCTCCACATGGTACAGCATCAGGTACAGCAGCGTAAACACGATCAGGAAATACCAGAATACGTAAGGGATCAGGAACCACTCGCAGAAGGGAATCAGATCGTCGATCCAGCAGTGGACAACATGGCAGCTTTCCGCGGGAATCAGGTTCTCCGTCAGAAAATACATGATAAAGTAGCCGATCCAGCCGCCCAGAAGCTTTAAGTGCGCAAACTGCGGGTCATTGAGCTTGGACAGCCGAAAGGTGCGGTAATCAATTTCCGGTTTTCTCATGGGTGGCCTCCTGTGGGATATTGCAGGGATATTGTTTTTTGGGCATGTTTGGATAAGGTACGACGATGTGCTTTGGCAGCGCCTGCGCCATTTCCGTGACCTGCTCCATCAAATAGTCGCAGATGCGTCTGCGCTCTTCCTCCAGCGGTGCGTCGGGCTGAAAGCGGATGGGCTTGCCCAGATACATGGTTTTCAAGCTGGGCGCCAGATACTGCGGCACAAAGGCAAGCGCCTTTCCCGTGCGCTTGTAGTAGAGCTTCGCCACATCGATGAACCTGTCCTGGAACTCGCAGATAATGTTGTTTCGCGGCACGTGATGCTCCGGAAAAATCACCACGCTTGCGCCTTCCTGAAGCGCCGTCACCGTCTTTTTGAACGTCGTAATAATCCTGGTGTCGTGGTACACGCCGATGGTGTTGGCGTTGGTGAAAACCAGCTGGGACAGGGGCGCGATGATGTAGGACAGCAGCTTGTAAAACCAGCGGACGGCCTTCGGCTTTTCCGACCAGAAGTCCTGATAGGCGTAGGCCGGCACTTCTTTTTTGTCCATCATCTCACCGGCGCACCAGATATAATGCTCACCGGGGGTATACAGCTCGCATGCGATGGGGCCGTTCATCTGGCTGTGGTTGCCCACATACACCACCGGCTCCGGTGGAAGGTTCTCCTCCCCCACGACCTTGATTTTGGGATACACCGCCCGCACGGCGGCTTTGATCAGCCGGTACAGCGGAGAAATTTTCCGTTCTCCCATCTGCTCCTTCCTTTCTCTGGGAATAATGCGTCAAGAATATCGCGGGAACCTAAACCGAAAATAAACAAAGTTTCGTTTCAGTTTAGATTCGCATGGTATACGGGTGGTATAATTATCGTCGAAAGGACGGGAACTTTCAAGGGGCAAAACCGCATAAAATGTCGCGGCTACACGAAAAAGTTTTTTGCCCCAAAGATTTCAGAAAGAGAGTGTACTTATGGCAAAAAAATTCGGAGACAGGAAAGACGGTGCAAAGCTCAGAAACATCCACGCGATGCATCTGGTCATGCCGCTGATGTATCCAAACCGATGTGACAACGAGGCGTTCATCAGCGAGCGGATCGACCTGACCAATGTGCTGGCTTATCTGGACGAGAAAAACGCCTCCGACCCGGACTACAAATACAATTTCTTTCAGGTGATGGTCACCATCATGCTGAAGGTCATCACCCTGCGGCCGAAGATGAACCGCTTCATTGCCAACAAGACCATGTATCAGCGCAATGAGGTCTCCGCGGCCTTCACCGTGAAAAAGGAATTTTCCGACGACGGCGGCGAGGCGCTGGCTTATATCCACTCCAAGGGCACCGACACCATCGACACCGTTCATGACGAAATTTTCCGTCAGATCTCCATTTGCCGCAGCAACGACGAGGTGGATAAGGGCACCCAGAGCTTGAACGCGGTGCAGAGCCTGCCCGGTTTTCTCGTGCAGGCGGTGGGCGGCATCGCCCGTTTCTTAGACCGCCACGGCTGGATGCCCCAGAGCGTCATTGCGGGCGACCCCTACTACTCCTCCGTGGTGCTGACCAACCTCGGCTCCATCAAGCTCCACGCGGGCTATCACCACCTGACCAACTGGGGCACCACGTCGGTGTTCTGCGCCATCGGCGAGATCAAAAAGCGCCCCTTTTTCAATGACGACGGCACCTTCGAGATGAAGCCCAGCATTGATCTGGGGCTGACCATCGACGAACGCATTGCCGACGGCTATTATTACGCCAAAACCGTCCGTCTGTTAAAAACGCTGCTGGAAAATCCCCAGCTGCTGGACAAGCCGTTACAGGAAGAGGTAGATTACTGATGGAGACAATCACCGCAAAGACCCCATGGGCTGGCTCCATGGGCAGTATGCCCATGCACCTTGACTATTTTGAAGGCTCCATGTTTGAGGCTGTGGAGGCCATTGCCGAAAAATACCCCAATTACGTTGCCTTTGACTTCATGGGCAAGTCCACCACCTACAAGAAGCTGGTGCAGGAGGTGGAGACCTGCGCCAAGGCACTGAAAACCATTGGCGTCCGGGAGGGCGACAAGGTCACCATCGCCATGCCCAACTGCCCGCAGGCCATTTACCTGTTCTACGCCATCAATCTGGTGGGCGGCATTGCCAACATGGTGCATCCCCTGTCTGCCGAGAAAGAGATCGAGTTCTATCTCAACGAATCCGAAAGCGTCACTGCCATCACCCTCGATCAGTTCTACAATAAATTCGAGTCCGTCCGCAAGAACACCAAGGTGGTCAACATCATTATTGCCAGCATCAAGGATGCGCTGGCGCAGCCCATCAAGGCCGGTTACATGCTCACACAGGGGCGGAAGATCGAGAAAATTCCCGAAGACGCCCCGGTCATCCGCTGGCAGGAATTCGTGCGGATGAGCCGCTATTGCTTCTATAACTACAAGATCAGCCGCACCGCCGACGATCCCGCCGTCATCCTCTACTCCGGCGGCACCACCGGCACCACCAAGGGCATCGTCCTGACCAATAAGAACTTTAACGCGCTGGGGCAGCAGGTCATCGCCGCCAACCCCATGTTCCGTCCCGGGGACAAGATGCTGGCCGCCATGCCCATTTTCCACGGCTTCGGTCTTGGCGTGTGCATCCACACCATGCTGACCCAGGGCGGCCGGTGCATTCTGGTTCCCCGGTTCACTCCCAAGAGCTACGCAAAAGACCTGGTCAAGCAGCGCTGCAACTTCGTCGCGGGCGTTCCCACCCTGTATGAGGCGCTGCTCCGTCTGCCGGATATGGAGGGCGCTGACCTCAGCTGCCTGAAGGGCGTTTTTTCCGGCGGCGATTCCCTGTCCGTCGAGCTGAAAAAGAAGCTGGACAAGTTCCTGTACGACCACAAAGCCTCCATTCAGGTGCGGGAGGGCTACGGCACCACCGAGACCGTCACCGCCTGCTGCCTGACCCCCAGCCACATGCACAAGGAGGGCAGCATCGGTCTTCCCTTCCCCGATACCTACATCAAGATCGTCAAGCCCGGCACCGAGGAGGAGCTTCCCTACGGTGAAGAAGGTGAAATTCTTCTGGCAGGCCCCACGGTGATGAAGGAGTACATGCACCATCCGGAGGAAACCGCGAAAACCTTACAGCACCACGCCGACGGCCTGACTTGGGTCTGCACCGGCGACCTTGGCACCATGGACAGCGAGGGCTTCGTGTATTTCCGCGGCAGAGCCAAGCGGATGATCGTCACCTCCGGCTACAACGTCTACCCCGCCCAGATTGAGAACATTCTGGACGCCCACGAATTCGTGCAGATGAGCTGCGTCATCGGCGTGCCGGATTCCTACAAGATGCAGAAGGTCAAAGCCTTCGTCAAGCTGGTTCCCGGCGTGGAAAAGAACGACGAAACCAAGCGTTCCATTATGGAGTATTGCCGGAAGTACGTGGCCAAATACGCCATGCCCTACGATATCGAATTCCGGGACGAGCTGCCCAAGACGCTGGTCGGCAAGGTTGCCTACCGGGTTCTGGAGGAAGAGGAGCTGAAGAAGCTTCAGGAACCTGCTCCCGTCGAATAACATCACAAGCGTTTATTTCCGCGTACCCCTTGCCGGGGGTACGCGGATTTTACTATTCTTGTCATCTACACGCCAAGCAGCAACAAGAATTGCCGCCGAAATCCATCGTATAATGAGTACCCCCATGGTATAATGGCAGCATCTGGTATTTTACCGTACCGCCAATACAAGGAGGACTTTACCATGCGAAGAACGATTCTTGCTCTGCTGCTTGTCTGCCTGTGTCTGCTGACGGCGTGCAGTTCTGCCCCGCAGGAAACCACAGCCCCCACCGCTTCCGAAACGACTGTCCCCACTGAAACCGAGCCGGCGGAGACCATTTCGCCGGTGGCGGAGGAAAAAGAGGTCATCGTCTACTTCGCCAACTGGTATCTGGACACCAAAACCGCCGAGGAAGGCGCGGAGGTGTGCAGCATTCCATGGGATAAGGTCACCTGCATCAACCACGCTTTCTGGGCGGTAGAGCCCGCCGACGGCTCCACGGAGACCTCATGGGACCGGCTGGCGGCGTCCGGGGAACCCCGAACCAGCTTCCGCGTGGCGTCCACCCTCCCCAAGGCGGATTTTGACAACGACGAGCCGAGCCGGATGGCGCCTGGCCTGCCCCGGAACCACTTTGCCCAATATCAGTATTATTCCGAGCAGTACCCGGATGTCAAAATTCTGATCTCCATCGGCGGCTGGACCCGCTGCGGCTATTTCTCCGAAATGGCCTACACCCCCGAGGGCCGCACCTCCTTCGTGGAGAGCTGTCTGGACATTCTGGAGGAATACCCATGGGTGGACGGCTTCGACATTGACTGGGAATATTTCGGCGGCAGTAAGGACGGCGCGCGCCTGCCCGAAAGCGAAGAAGATCAGGGCTGTCCCATCTGGGGTACGCCCGAGGAGGACAGCGCCAACTTTGCCGCCCTTGCCCAGCAGCTCCGTCAGGCCATGGACGACGCCTACGGCCCCGGCGTGAAGCGGCTCACCGCCTGCGCCTCCGCCTCCACCGGCTGGACGCTGCCCATGCAGGACTGGCGTCTCGTGTCTCCCTACATGGATTTTGTGAACATCATGACCTATGACATGGCGGGCACATGGGATAAGATCACCGGCCACGCCAGCAAGCTGCAGCACGCGAAGGACGCCGTCACCGTCATGAATCTTGGCTACGGCGTGGAGCTGCGCAAGATCTGCATCGGCAGCCCCATGTACGGCACCGACCTGAAAATGTTCACCCCGCCCTCCGGCAGCAACCCCGTGGGCGTTTCTGTGGAATCCAAGGCCCCCTCTGACGTGGAGATCACGCAGGAAATGCTGAAAGCGTGGGAAGCCGAAGCCGTCAGCGGCTACACCACCGAGTGGGTGGACGGCAAGCCTGTCATGGGCGAGTCCTTCGATAATGGCGGCACCGGCTGGCATTACGGCTACGATGCCTTCAACCGTGGTGCGTATCTGTACAACGACGACGAAAAGTCCCCGTATTACTGCTGGTACATCTCTTACGAGACCCCCATGACCCTACAGGACAAGCTGGACTTCATCGAGCAGAAAGGCATTGCCGGTCTGATTGTCTGGGAGTGCAGTCAGGATACTTACGACCACGCCATGATCTCGCAAATGGCGGACAATCTGCTGAAATAACGCATAAGGGAGAGGCTTCTCCGGAAGCGCTCTCCCTTTCCTGATGCAATACAGCCCCGCGGCATTTCAAAATGCCGTGGGGCTGATTTTATTTCCGTCTGACCAGCTCCAGAACCTCGCTCATTTTTCCGCAGATGGCATTGTAGTTCTCCCGGCGGTGGGGTCTTAAGCAGGCAGAGCAATCCTTGATGCCGCTTTCCGTATACCGGAACGCGCCGCCGCATTTGTCACCCAGACAGTACAGCGGGCAGTAGCAGAACAGGCAACTGAAGGTCTCCGGGTCAGCGCCCTGATGGCAGGGAAAATATTCGCATTCCCGGTTCTGGAAGAAATCGTAGTGAGTCTGGCGTCTCAGGTCAATCCAATAGCGCTGCTCCACCACGCCGTCCACTTCCACTTCGTTTTCCAGGACGCCGCCGTTGCGCCGGATGCTCCTGGCAGAACCGATGTTGTCCTTGTCACAGACCATCAGCACCCGGTCGATCCCCAGCTTCTTGCATTCCTCCAGCGCAAGAGCGATCATGCGGGTGGCGACGCCCCTGCGCCGCTGGGAGGGCAGCACACCGTCGCCGATGTGGCCGCCGTCCAACAGCAGCCTGTCATTCAGCCGGTGGCGGATATTCACCGCGCCAACGAAAATATCCTGCTCCGTGTCCAGACAGAAGAATGTGGAGTCCGGCACAAGTCCCTCCGTCTCATCCTTCACATCCAGATTGGCAAGATAGTTGTCAAAGTCCCGGTAATCCAATCGGCGAATGGCGTAAGGGACGATCTTCTCCCCCGTCGCGTACCACTGGGACATCATATCGTTCAGGTGCCGCCGGTACTTTGGTTCCAATTTTACAAGCTTTAACGTCATTTTTCTTCCTCCGCTCTTTTCAGCGCCGCAAATCTATGGTATAATCTTTCCAAATTCCGTCCACGGGAACGTAGCGGGCGGCTCTTTGGAGAACTCCGTCCACTCCCCCGTTTCCGGATGATGAAAGCCGATTTTCGCCGACCACAGGGCAATTTCACACGGGTCGTCCAGAACGGCATACTTCCGCTCCCCCACCAGCGGCATTCCCCGGCTGGAAAACTGCACCCGGATCTGATGGGTGCGCCCGGTGTGGAGCCGCACACGCACAAGAGACATGCCATCCGCATATTCCAGAACACGGTAGGAAAGCGCCGCCTCCTGCACGCCCTTCCCCGGCGCGTCCGCCACGAAGGTCATCCGTCTTGCCTTGTCCCGCGCCAGCAGGTCACGAAGCGTCCCCTCCGGACTTTCCGGTCTGCCATGGACGACGGCCAGATATTCTTTGCTGAACTGATCTTCCCGAATCTGTCGGGACAGCTCCGACGCCGCGCGGGCGTTTCTCGCCAGCACCATCACGCCGCTGACCACCCGGTCAAGCCGGTGCACCGTGCGCACGTCGGCCTTGGGGTCGCCCAGAGCTTCCCGCACCAGCTCCGGCAGTCCCCCCGGCTCGTCGGTGGAGAGGACTCTCGCCGGCTTGATGCAGACCAGAATATTAGCGTTCTGATACAGAATTTCCATTGCGCACCCCACAAAAGCGTTTTCCCTATCCTATCAAAAATACGCCTGTTTTGCAAGGAGGAATTGCCATGAAGATCGTCATTCTCGACGGTTACGCCTTAAATCCCGGCGATTTGAGCTACGAGCCTCTTCGCCAGTTCGGCGAACTGACCATTTACGACCGCACGGACACCGAGGACGAAGCCATTGCCCGCATTGCGGATAGTGAGATCGTGCTGGTGAACAAGCTCCCCGTCACCGAGCGGCTGCTGGATGCCTGTCCCAGCATCCGTCTAATCTGCGTTCAGGCGACGGGCTACAATACCGTGGACTGTGCCGCCTGCGCCCGCCGGGGCATTCCCGTGACCAACGTCCCCACCTACGGTACCGCCGCCGTGGCGCAGTTTACGTTCGCGCTGATGCTGGAGCTGTGCCACCGGGTCGGACACCACGACGTGCTGGTACATGCGGGTCGGTGGGAAAGCTGCGGCTCCTTCTGCTTCTGGGACACCCCGCAGATGGAGCTGGCCGGGAAGACGCTGGGCATTGTCGGCTTCGGGCGCATCGGTCAGGCCGTGGCGAACATTGCCCGCGCCTTTGGCATGAATGTTCTTTCCTACAGCCGCACCCGCCGTCCCGAAGGGGAAGCACTGGCGAAGTATGTCGATCTGGACACCCTGCTCGCCCAGTCGGATTTTGTCTCCCTCCACTGCCCTCTCACCCCGGCGACAGCGAAGCTGATAAACGCCGGCACCCTCGCGAAAATGAAGGCGGGCGCCATCCTCATCAACACCTCCCGGGGCGGTCTCGTGGACGAAGCGGCGGTAAAAGCCGCGCTGGAAAGCGGCCGTCTCCGCGCCGCCGCTGTGGACGTAGTATCCGAAGAACCCATCACGGCGGGCAATCCGCTTCTGACCGCGCCCAACTGCATCATCACGCCCCACATGGCATGGGCGCCGCTGGAAAGCCGCCAGCGGCTTCTGGACTGCGTTGTGGAAAACATCCGCTGTTTTCTGGAAGGAAAGCCCCAGAACGTGGTAAATATGTAAGCGCGCAAGCTCCATCACGGAAAACCTCCGTATGACCAAAGTCATACGGAGGTTTTGTCGTCCCAACACAGGGTGTACATTTTCTGATTCACCGAACCGTCCACACAGACGGCAAAGTCCGCGACGCGGCGGAAGCCGCATTTTTCGTGGACTTTCAAGGAGGACAGGTTTCGCTTGTCCACATGAGAATAGAGCTTCGTTTTTCCCTCAAGGAAGCACTGTACCGCCCGTATCAGCGCGGCGGCAAACCCCTTTCGCCGCTGCTCCGGGGCAGTCTCCAGTGCTTCCAGTAAAAGCCCGTCCCGGTACGGTTCCAAACGCAGGGCGCTGACATACCGCCCGTTTTCCTCCCAGACGGCGCAAACCGCCCCCGGTGACCTAAAAAACACCTGACTCAGATAACGGTAAAAATCTTCTTCCGCCAACTGGATTTGACGCATTTCCGGCTCCTCCGGCCAGAATTCCCGGCCGTTTTCCCGGTTGGATTCTGCATAAACTGCCATCAGGCTGCTAAAATGCAGCCGGGAAAGGCTCCGCGCAAGATACAGCATTTCTTCTCCTTATACCGCGTACTGGCTGGTGTAGAGGTCGTAATAGAAGCCCTTTTTCGCCAGCAGCTGAGCGTGAGTCCCCTGCTCCACAATGTGGCCGTGATTCAGCACCAGAATGAGGTCGGCGTCCACGATGGTGCTGAGCCGGTGGGCGATGACGAAGCAGGTTCTCCCCTTCATCAGCTTGTCCATGGCCTTCTGCACCAGTATTTCCGTCCGGGTGTCCACGTTGGAGGTGGCCTCGTCCAGAATCAGCAGCGGACGACTTGCCAGCAGCGCACGGGCGATGGTCAGCAGCTGCTTCTGCCCGCCGGAAAGGTTGGTGGTGTCTTCGCTGATCATGGTATCGTAGCCGTCGGGCATGGTGCGGATAAAGTGGTCGCAGTATGCTTCCCGGCAGGCAAGCTCAATTTCCTCCCGGGTGGCGTCCGGCTTGCCGTAGGACACGTTCTCGGCAATGGTACCCCGGAACAGCCATGTATCCTGCAAAACCATGCCGAAATTCCGGCGCACCTCGTCCCGGGATAGGGACTTGATGTCCTGCCCGTCCAGCAGAATTTTCCCGCCGTCCACGTCGTAGAACCGCATCAGCAGATTGACGATGGTGGTCTTTCCCGCGCCGGTAGGGCCGACGATGGCCACCCGCTGGCCGGGATGGACACTGAGGTTCAGATTTTCGATCAGCGGCTCGTCCTTGGTGTAGGAGAAAGCAGCCTTGTCAAAGACGACCTCGCCCCGGCAGGGTTCCGGAAGCGTTCCCTCCGGCCGCTCCTCTTCCTCCATGTCCATTATCCGGAACACCCGCTTGGCGGAGGCTTTGACATGGGTCAGGTTCGCAAACCCCGAGGCGATCTGCTCCAAAGGAGACGCAAACTGCCGGGCAAACAGCACAATGGTCACCACAGTCCCCACGCCCACGCCCCGGCGCACGATCAGCCATCCGCCAATGAGGTTGATGCAGATATAGGCCATGGCGTTGGCAAATTTGATCAGCGGCTGCACGATAGAGCCGGTAAAGTTGGCCTTGGACACGGCCTTGCGCAGCTGCTCGTTGACGACGGCATGCTTCTGCGCCGTGTATTCTTCCAGATTGTAGGCTTTGGCTGTTGCGAAGTTGGTGAAGCTCTCCTCCACGATCTCCGTCAGCTCTCCGGATTTTTTGAACCACTCGTCGTAGTATTTCCCGCTGGCGCCCGCGATTTTCGAGGAGATCCACAGGGAGATCGGGGTCAGTACGATGACAAGGCAGGCCAGCACCCAGTTCTTCAGAAACATGGCGACGGCGATCATGGTGATCTGGAAAACGCCCTCCACCATCACGTCAAACACCTGATGGATGTAGTTGCCCATGGCGCTCACATCGTCGATCATGCGATTCAGCACGTCGCCCACCGGGGTCTGATCGACGTATTTCACCGGAAGACGCCGGATTTTGTCGGAAATGGCAATTCGCAGGTCGCAGGTAAAATGACGGCTCACCGTCCGGTTCATCAGCTGCATATTCAGATAGCGGAACACGCCCTGCGCCGCGTACACCGCTGTCAGCAGAAGAAGCCCGCTGACAAGGCTGTCCCGGATGGGTGTCTGCCGGTCGCTCAGTCCGAAATCATAGAGCTTTTGTATCAGGTTTCCCAGAATTTCCGGCGCGGCAATGGAGCACAGCACCGCGAGAATTCCCAGCACCGCGCTGACCGCGACCCATCCGGCAATGCCCTTCGCCTCCCGGATGATCCGCCATGTGGTCTCGTCCAGCAGTTCATTCTTTTCACGCATTCAGGTTTCCTCCCGTCTGGGACGCATAGATTTCCCGGTACACCCCGCACCGTTCCAACAGCTGGGCGTGGGTGCCGCTGTCCACCAGCGCGCCGCCGTCCATGACGAAAATCACATCGCAGTGCATGGCGGAGGTCACCCGCTGGGTGATAATCAGCTGGGTCTTCCCTGCAAGATTCCGGTTCAGGGTGGCGCGGAGCTTCGCTTCCGTCAGGAAGTCCAGCGCGGAAAAGCTGTCGTCAAAAATGTAGATGGGGGCGTTTTTCAGCAGCGCACGGGCTATGCTCAGCCGCTGTTTCTGTCCGCCGGACAGGTTCTTGCCCGACTGGCGGATCATGTGGTCGATACCATCCGAGAAGCCGTTCACGAATTCTCCGGCCTGCGCGATCTCCAGCGCTTCCCGGATCTCCACGTCCCCCGCTTCCAGCCTGCCCATGCGCACATTGTCCCGGATGGTGCCGGAATAGATGGTCGCGTTTTGCAGCACGCAGCTGATATTGTCCCGCATGGTGCGGCGGCTGAGGGTCTGAGTCGGCATTCCGTCCATGCGAACCTCCCCGGAGGTGGGCATACGAAAGCCCAGCAGGAGCTGCACCAGCGTGCTTTTTCCCGAACCGGTGCCGCCGATGATCGCCGCCCGTTGTCCCTTTTTCACGGAAAGGGTGATGTCTTTCAGGGCGGCCTCCGCCGCGCCCTCGTAGCGGAAGGTCACATGGTCAAAGTCGATATCCCCGGACAGGGTGATGTCCTGCCGCTCGATGGGGTCGGCCATGCCCTTGGCATGAAGCACCTGCCCGATGCGCTTTGCCGCCACTTCGGCCTGGGGGAAGCTGATGATGGCGAACGCCCCGGTGACAACGCCCGCAGAGACCAGAGACACATACTGGACGATGGCGAAAATGTCGCCGCCGGTCAGACCGGTGGATGTCTCCATCCGCCAGCCGCCTAAGTACACGATCAGCACCGCCGCCACGTTCAGCAGGAAGGTCGCCAGCGGGGAAATGGCGCCCATGGCCACATTGCCCCGGATGAAGCTGCTTGCCATGATACGGGTAGCTTCGGACACCCGCTCATGCTCCCGCTTCTCGGAGTTGAACGCCCGGATGACCCGGATGCCCCGCAGACGCTCCCGCATGATCTCATTCTGCCGGTCTACAAACTTGTCGGATACTTCCCAGATGCCGTCGATCTTCTTTCCGATGAAGATAACGATTGCCAGAATCACAGGAACGAAGGCCAGCATGGTCAGCGACAGCGCCATGTCCTTCCGCAGCGACAGCACCACACCGCCAAAAAACAGCACCGGGATCATGATGACAGTGCCGGACAGCTCCGCTGCGATCCAGCTCACCGTCTCCACATCGTGGGAACAGCGGGTCACAAGCGCCGCCGTCCCCAGCTCGCCGAATTCCTCAAAGCTCATCTGGTTGACCTTGCGGAACACGGCGGCGCGGAGGTCGGCGCAGAAAGACGCCACCACGTCGTTGGAAATTTTCGATCCCAAGAGCACCGTTCCCAGCCCCACCAGCGCCACCGCCGCCATGATGGCGCAGCATCTGACGATGTAGGCAAAATCCGCCCGATAGACGCCCTTGTTGAGAATTTCACTCATGATGGCGGGCAGCAGCAGGTCGCAGACCGTGGATATCGCCACGGCAATGGTCGCGGCGAGCAGCCCTCTCCAGTAGGGCTTCAGATAATGCAGCATTTCTTTCATTTTTCTACCTCAAGCAATAAAACTTCATGCATGTGCGCTACACCGTGAAAATGCGCAAATGCTGATGCATGAAGTTTTTGTGCATCATTTCCGGTTGCCCCGTAGGGGCGAGGAAATGGCACATTTCTTATTTTTCTATGCATTTGCATAGAAAAACGGCCCAGGCCGAAGCCTGCGCCGCACAAATCGCCCGTGCCGGTATTCCTACCGCACAGTTACCCCCGGAGCAAGTCTTCTGCCACAAACGTTCCAGCCGTTCTTCAACATATTCACTTTCTCCTTTCTCATAAATTTGAACGTATCATAACACGCCGTTTTCGCTTTGTCAACCAGTATTCTCCAGTTTTCAGGACAAATTCAGCAGTGGATAAGCCGGGATTATGCACACTGTTATACACAGTTTCCACAATTTTATCCACAGGCAATCTACATAACACCCGGCAAAATCCATTATGCTCCGAAAAATGTAACGTTTTTGTAATCTTTAGTTACAGTTTGGTTTACATTCACCGTATATTCGTCGATATTCATGCAAAAGGGGGAGACTTCCCGTCTCCCCCACATTCTATAGTGCTTCCCCCAGAATGGACTTGGTGGCGTAGGCATTCAGGCTCATGTCGGCCACATGCCCCGCTTTGTACTCGTAATACGCCTGAGCGCCGATCATGGCGCCGTTGTCCCCGCACAGGTGAAGCGGCGGCAGGTAAACCTCCGCCCCCAGCTTCTCCGCCGCCGCGAGGATGTCCGCGCGGATGCGGGAATTTGCGGCAACGCCCCCGGCCACGGCAATTTTCCGATAGCCGGTCTGTTCCAGCGCCATTACCGCCCGGGGCACCAGCGTGTCGGACACCGCCGCGGAAAAGGCGGCGCAGAGGCTGGGAATGTCCAGCTCTTCCCCCACCTGTTCGGCGTGGTGGATCAGGTTCAAAGCTGCGGTTTTCAGCCCGGAAAAGCTCATATTGTAGGGATTTTCCCCGGGCTTGCTGCGGGGAAGAACATATTTTGTCTCGTCCCCCTGCCTTGCGGCCCTGTCCAGCGCCGCGCCGCCGGGATAGGGCATCCCCAGCACCCGGGCGACCTTGTCGAAGGATTCCCCCGCCGCATCGTCCAGCGTCGTGCCGAGAATGTTCATGTCCGTATAGTCTTTGACCTCCACGATCATCGTGTGGCCGCCGGACACCACCAGACACAGGAACGGCGGCTCCAGCTCAGGATAGGCGATGTAATTGGCGGCGATATGTCCCCGGATGTGGTGAACCGGAATCAGGGGTTTCCCCAGTGCCAGCGCCGCCGCCTTGGCGAAGTTCACGCCCACCAGCACCGCGCCGATCAGGCCGGGGGCATAGGTCACGGCCACGGCGTCGATGTCGCTTCTTAATAGACCCGTCCGCGTCAGCGCCTGATCTGCCAGACCGTAGATGGCTTCAATGTGCTTCCGGGACGCGATCTCCGGCACCACGCCGCCATAAATGCGGTGCAGATCGACCTGAGACGCGATGCAGTCCGTCAGGACCTCCCGTCCATCCCGGACAATGGCCACGGCGGTCTCGTCACAGGAGGACTCCACAGCTAAAATGTTCAAATTTCCCACTCCTTTCTCAGAATGAGAGCGTCTTCTTTGGGATTTTGGTAGTAATTCCGGCGGGTTCCCACATGGGCAAAGCCCAGCGATTCATAGAGGGCGCGGGCAGGGTCATTGGATGCGCGAACCTCCAAGGTCAGGCAGCGGCTTCCCCGTTTCCTCAGTTCCCCGATCAGCGCCAGAATCAGCGCCCGGGCGACGCCCTGCCGCCGGAAGTCCGGGTGGACAGCGACGTTCATCATGTCCGTCTCGTCCAGCACCGTCTGGGAGCCGACGTAGCCCGCCACCGTCTCGCCGTCCAGCGCCACCAGCCAGCAGGAAAGGGGATTTTCCAGCTCGGAAGCGACGCTTTTTTCGCTCCACGGGTCGGAAAAGCAAACTTTTTCCAGCGCCGCGACCTGGGGAACGTGCTCCGCCGTCATGTGCGCAATTCTCATTTTGCCTCGTACCAGCTCTTTCCGAATTTTGCCTCCGCCGTCAGCGGCACACTGAGAGACGCCACGTTTTCCATCTCCCGGCTGACCAGCGCCGCGACCTCTTGGGCAATGCCCTCCGGGCATTCCACGATCAGCTCGTCGTGAACTTGCAAAAGCAGCTGTGCGTCGGGGTATTTTTCATTCAGGGCGTTTTCTACCCGAATCATGGCCAGCTTGATCAAATCCGCCGCCGTTCCCTGAATGGGCGTGTTCAGCGCAATGCGCTCCGCCCCGCTGCGGACGTTGAAATTGCTGCTTTTCAGCTCCGGAATATACCGGCGGCGGCCGTACAGCGTCTCGGTGTAGCCGATTTCCCGTGCATCCGCCACCACCTTGTGCATGTATTCCTTCACACCCCGGTAGTTGTTCAGATAATTGTCGATATACGCCCGGGCTTCATAGCGGGAAACCCCGATATCCTCCGCCAGAGAGAACTCGGAAATGCCGTAGACAATGCCGAAATTGACAGCCTTGGCATGGCGGCGCTGCAAAGGCGTGACCTCCTCCACCGGCACGCCGAACACCTGCGCGGCCGTAGCCGTGTGGATGTCCACGTGGTCGCAGAAAGCCTTGCGCATGGCATCGTCACCGGCGATATGCGCCAGCACCCGCAGCTCGATTTGGCTATAGTCCGCGTCCACCAGTACGCAGCCGGGCTTGGGAATGAACATTTTCCGTATCTCCGCGCCCAGATCCGTGCGGACTGGGATATTCTGGAGATTGGGTTCCGTAGAGGACAGCCGTCCCGTGGCCGTTACCAGATTCTGGAAGGTGGTGTGGATCCGCCCGTCCTCCCGGATTTCCTTCATCAGGCCGTCGGCGTAGGTGGATTTCAGCTTGGTCAGCATCCGGTAGTCCATGATGGCCGGGATGATGGGGTGCTTGTTTTTCAGCTTTTCCAGAACTTCCGCATTGGTGGAATAGCCGGTTTTCGTCTTTTTCACCGGGGGAAGCCCCAATTTCTCAAACAGGAGCTCTCCCAGCTGACGGGTGGAATTGATGTTGAATTCCCCGCCGGAATAGGAGAAGATCAGCGTTTCGCAGTCGGAAATCCGCCGGGAAAGCATATCGCCGAACTGCCTCAGCTGTTCCCGGTCGATGCAGATGCCCCGGTTTTCCATGCGGTAAAGCACCCGGCACAGGGGAAACTCAATCTCCCGGTAAAGTCTTTCCATACCGTTCTTTTCCAGCTCCCCGGAAAGCACCGGGCGCAGGTGCCACAGAGCTTCGGCACAGGCCGCCGCGTCGGCGTCCTCCACGCTCAGCCCCAGATAGTTGGTCGCAAGCTTGGAGACGGTATAGTCGGAAGACGAGGGATTCAGGTCATAGGCCGCCAGCGCCGTGTCAAAGACGCATTCCCCCGCCTGTATCCCCAGCTCGTCCAGCCGGTGCATGGCGGTTTTGCTGTCGTGGAAAATCAGCTTTTTCCCGGCAAGGGACAGCTGCCCCATCTGGGCTTCCATGGGGGTCAGGGCGCAGACGCCCTCCGCCCATGCAAGGCCCACACTGCCATCCTCCGCAAGATACACGGCGCAGCTGTCCACATCGGCGGGCATTTCCTCCCGCCGGGGAAGGGACTGCACCTTCCGCTCCGGCTTGGGAACGTCCGCCGCCGCGCCCCGCAGGCCGTATTTGTCGATCAGCCGCACAAATTCCAGTTTCTGGAACAGCTGATACAGCTCCAGCCGGTTATAGGGCTGAACAATGGCATCCTTCGGCGCAAAATCGATGGGCGCTTCCGGGCGGATGGTGGCAAGGTCGAAGGAAAGATAGGCGTTCTCCTTCCCCGCTTCCAGCTTTTCCCGGAGCTTGGGGCGGATGGAGGGGTCGTCCAGATGGGCGTACACCCCGTCCAGACTGCCGAATTTCGCCAGCAGCTCCTTTGCGGTCTTGGGGCCGACGCCGGCCACGCCCGGGATATTGTCGGAGGAATCCCCCATGAGGGCTTTCAGGTCGATGAGCTTTTTCGGCTCAAAGCCGTATTCCTCCCGGAATTTTTCTTCGTCAAACAGCGTCGTCGTGGTCTGCCCCGGCTTGGAGATCACCAGCTTGACGTGGACATTTCCGTCGATCAGCTGCAAGGAATCCCGGTCGCCGGTGACGATGACGCACTCCCAGTCCTGCTGAGAGCAGATTTTGCCCACGGTACCGATGACGTCATCGGCCTCCCAGCCCTGACACTCATAGATGGGAATATTCATCGCCCGCAGAACGTCCTTCATAATGGGCATCTGCTGCGCCAGTTCCTCGGGCATGGCATGACGGGTGGCCTTGTAGCCCTCGTATTTCAGGTGCCGGAAGGTGGGGCCGTGGAGGTCGAAAGCCACGCACACCGCCTCGGGCTGCTCCTCCTTCTCCATCCGTTCCAGAATGTTGAGGAATCCGTAAATGGCGTGGGTGTACAGTCCGTCCCGGGTGGTCAGGGGCTTGACGCCGAAATAGGCGCGGTTAATGACACTGTTGCCGTCCAGAATCAGCAGCTTCATACTTTTCTCCACTTCGCGCCCTGAGGCGTGTCGATGATCTCAATGCCCCGGGTTTTCAGCTCGTCCCGGATGCGGTCCGCCTCAGCGAAGTTCTTCGCTTTCTTCGCTTCGGTTCTGGCGGCGACCAGCGCGTCGATCTCCGGGTCGGCGGATGCCTGCTCCTCCTGCGTCTGCTTCTCCCGCAGCGTCTTGGCGGCGGACAGCAGATTCAGGGACAGCACCTGATCAAAGTCGGCAATGGCCGCCAGCTTGGTGGCGTCATTGCATTTGGCCTTCAGCACATCGTACAGGGCGGTGACAGCCACGGAGGTGTTCAGATCGCCGTTCAGCGCGCCCACAAAGCGCTCTTTCAGCTTGTTGAACACGTCGGCATCCACCTCGCCGTCATCCTTGAGGGCGGCGATCTTGGCAATCAGCTTGTCATAGGCCGCGACGGCGTTATCCAGATTTTCCCAGCTGAATACCAGATTCCGGCGATAGTGGCTCTGCAGGCAGAACAGCCGGTAGGCCATGGGGTCGTAGCCCTTCTGCTCCAGAAGGCTCACGGTGAGAAATTCCCCTTTTGATTTGCTCATTTTGCCATTGTTCGTATTCAGATGGTGGACATGGAACCAGTAATTGCACCACTTGTGACCCAGATAGCTTTCAGACTGGGCGATCTCATTGGTGTGGTGAGGGAAGGCGTTGTCGATGCCGCCGGCATGGATGTCCAGATACTCCCCCAGATGCTTGATGGAGATGCAGGAGCATTCGATATGCCAGCCGGGATAGCCCACGCCCCACGGAGAGTCCCATTTCAGCGCCTGATCCTCGAACTTGCTCTTGGTGAACCAGAGAACGAAGTCGTTCTTGTTTTTCTTATTGGTGTCCTCTTCCACGCCCTCCCGGACGCCTACCGCGAGATCTTCCTCGTCATGGTCGTTGAAGACGTAATACTGCTTCAAAGTGGAGGTGTCAAAGTACACGTTGCCCCCGGCGAGATAGGCACAGCCTTTGTCCAGCAAGGTCTGCACCATGTGGATATACTCGCTGATGCAGTTGGTCGCAGGCTCCACCACGTCGGGACGCTTGATGTTCAGCTTGTCGCAGTCGGCAAAAAAGGCGTCGGTGTAGTATTTCGCGATCTCCATGACGGTCTTGTGCTCCCGCCGGGCGCCCTTGAGCATCTTGTCCTCGCCGGTGTCGGCGTCGGAAGCCAGATGGCCGACGTCAGTGATGTTCATGACCCGCTTGACGTTATAGCCCAGATACCGCAGGGACTTTTCCAGCACATCTTCCATAATGTAGGTGCGCAGGTTGCCGATGTGGGCGTAATGGTACACCGTGGGGCCGCAGGTGTACATTTTCACCAGATCAGGGTCGTTGGGAACGAACAGCTCCTTTTTATGGGTCAGGGAATTGTACAGATACATGTTTCTTTCCTCCATTTATTATAATGTAGCGCGTACTGATTTGTTTTATACCGTTGCAAAAAGAAAACGCCCCTTGTAACTGCATACAAGAGGCGGGCAAAGCTCGCGGTTCCACTCTCATTTATCACTTTTTGCTGACGCTTTCGCTCCCGGACGCACTTTCCCGCGCACGACACCGCCCGGGCTTTCAGCCGCCGACCCGGACTCTCTTTGGGTGCGAAGCACGGTACTCTTTCCGTTCATCGCGATATTGAATTCCCGTGTATTTTACCATTGAACAGGCACGATTGTCAAGCCTTGGCAGGAAATTTGACGGGTCAGTTTTCCCCGCCAAACCGCCCAAAACCGTGGAAACCACTGGAAATTACATTAAGAAATTCTTATCCTATTGACACTTCCCCCCTTTCTCGCTATAATATGTTAGAGAAATGAGACGAAAGTGAGGTTACGCCATGAATTTCTCCAACGCTTGCAGGCTTAAAAAAGGTTTGAGCCTGATTCTGATCGTACTTATGGTAGTCGGTATGTTCTCCGGCTGTAAGAAGAACAACTCCGAGACCGAGCCGAACACGACTCCCTCCCTCAATCTGAATATGTCGGACACCTCCGCTCCCACCCAGGAGACGGTCCCCCCCACCACGACGGAACCCATCGTGTATAACGAGAATATGGGTACCGTCACCAACCAGATCAGTGTCCGCGTCATCCCCAGCAAGGACGCCAACGTCACCGGCACACTGGACGCCGGCACCGTGGTGGAGATCCTGCGTCAGGAAACCATCGCCGACATCACATGGGGCATGATCAGCACCCCTGTCAGCGGCTGGATCTGCATGGACTATGTGAAGATGTATTCTTCTCAGAACGGCTCCGCCAGCAGCGAGACCGATCCCAATGCTTCTCAGCCCACCACCCCCGCACCATCCGACAATACGGGCAATACCACCAACAATAGCGGTACTCACAACACCAAGGGCGTCATCAGTGCCCGCAGTCTGAACGTCCGTGACGAGGCCAGCGCCTCCGGCAAGATCGTCGGCTCCTACTTCAAGGGCGACGTTGTAACTATCCTCGAGACTAAAGACGGCTGGGGCCGCACCGACAAGGGCTGGATCAAGATGGAGTACGTCAACACCACCGGCACTACCACCGCCGGCAACACTACGACGACCACCACCGGCAACAATAACAACACTGCCGGCAACGGCAGCACCACCACCGTGGCCAAGGGCATCGTCAACACCCAGGAGCTGAACATCCGCAGCTCTGCCGGTACTGACGGCGACCGGGTCGGTAGCCTGAAATACGGCGACCGGGTGGAGATTCTGGAAAAGAGCGGCGACTGGGGCCGTATCTCCAAGGGCTGGATCTCCCTGAAGTACGTCTATCAGGACGGCACCACCGGCGCCAAGTCCGCAAAGGGCATCGTCACCACCGACGGTCTGCGCATCCGCAGCGGCCCCGGCACCACCTATGAATCCGTCGGCTCCTACAACAGCGGCGACCGGGTCAAGGTTCTGGAGCAGTTCACCTACGGCGACACCACCTGGGGCTGCACCGACAAGGGCTGGATCTCCATGGGCTATGTCTATCAGGACGGCACCGACGTGGGCAAGACCGTGGAAGGCATCGTCACCACCGACGAGCTGAACATCCGCGGCGGCCCCGGCACGGGCTACGATTCCGTCGGCAAGCTGTATACGGACGAGGTCATCAAGATCTTCTATCAGGTCACTGTAGGCGAAACCACCTGGGGCTGCACCAAGGACGGCTGGGTCTCTTTGAAGTACGTCAGTCTGGAAGGCTAAAAAATGATATAATACCGGGACTTTCAACAGAAAGTCCCGGTATTTTTTCCGCAGAATATCCCACATGACCGGTATTTGCTTGGTGCGCACGTTCAACTTGCTCAATTTTTCCGGATTGTAACTATTTTTTTATTGCAAAATCACGGAACATGTGCTACAATTCGTCCTATGAGGAGGGCGTCCGCGCGGAACGCGCTGACCCCGCTGAAATACATTTAACTGGAGGAACAATGATGAAAAAGGTTTTTGCACTGCTTTTGGTTCTAAGCATGGTCTTCGCCCTGTGCGCCTGTGGCACGAGCACCACCCCCGCCGTGACCACCGCCGACGTTTCCAAGACCGAGACCGAAGCCGCCCCGGCAACCGAGGCCGCTCCCGCCGAGAAGGCTCCCGAGGACTACACCGGCAAGCTGGTCGTCTACTCTCCCCATGATGCCGATCCTCTGAACGCGGGCGTTGCCCAGTTCGAGGCCAAGTACCCCAACATCGATGTGGAAGTCATCGCTGCCGGTACCGGTGAGCTGTGCCAGCGTATCGTCGCTGAGGCCGCCAACCCCCAGGGCGACGTGCTGTGGGGCGGCGGAGCTGACACTCTGGCTGCTTACAACGACTACTTCCAGCCCTACGTCTGTGCCAACGACGAGTTCATCGGCGATGCCTACAAGGATGCCGACGGCTACTGGATCGGTGAGTCCCCCCTGCCCATGGTCTTTATCTACAACAAGACCATGCTGGACGAGGCCGACGTCCCCACCACTTGGGAAGGCCTGTGCAACGAGAACCTGAAGGGCAAGATCGCTTACTGCTCTCCCTCCAAGTCCGGCTCCGCCTACACCCAGCTTTGCACCATGCTGTTCAGCCAGCCCACCATCGAGGAAGGCTGGGATCTGGTTGGTAAGTTCATCGCCAACCTGGACGGCAAGCTGCAGGACTCCTCCGGCAACTGCCACAAGCTGGTTGCTTCCGGTGAGTACGCTCTGGGCGTGACCATCGAGAAGTCCGCCGTTCTGTACGCCGACAACCCCGACATCGGCTTTGTGTATCCTGAGCAGAACTCCGCCGTTCCCGACGGTGTTGCCCTGATTAAGGACTGCCCCAACGAGGAGAACGCCAAGCTGTTCATCGACTTCGTCACCAGCGCCGAGTGCCAGACCGCTCAGAACGCCGACTGGGCCCGCCGCCCCGTCCGTTCCGACATCACCCCCAAGGGTCTGTGCTCTCTGGAAGACTGCCACGTGGGCAACTACGACTTCAGCTACGCTGCTTCCCACAGAGATGAAATCAAGGAGCAGTTCAACGATCTGGTCGCAGGTTAATTTCTCAACTTATGCTTTACTGCGGGAGGCACCCTCCAGGGTGCCTCCTTGCGGTGTATCGCCTGCGGCTGAAAACTGTGCCGGATGCTCCGGCATACTTTTGAACCGCGCGCAACATATCTACACATACGGGAGGACACCACATGAGCAATCAAGTCATTATTCAGAACGCCGTAAAGCGCTACGGCGATTTCACCGCGCTGAACGGCGTTTCGCTGGACATTCAGGAGGGCGAATTCTTTACCCTTCTTGGCCCCTCCGGCTGCGGCAAAACCACGCTTCTGCGGATGATCGCCGGCTTCAACTCCATCGAGGGCGGCGATTTTTACTTTGGCGAAAAGCGGATCAACGATGTTCCCGCCCACAAGCGCGACATTGGCATGGTCTTCCAGAACTACGCCATCTTCCCCCACCTGACCGTCCGGGAGAACGTGGCCTACGGTCTCAAGGCGCGAAAGATGCCTGCCAAGGAGATCAAGCCCAAGGTTGACGAGGCGCTGGAACTGGTGCAGATCTCCCATCTGGCAGACCGGAAGCCCAACGAACTGTCCGGCGGTCAGCAGCAGCGTGTGGCTCTGGCCAGAGCTTTTGTTATCGAGCCAAGTGTTCTGCTGATGGACGAGCCTCTGAGTAATCTGGACGCCAAGCTGAGAGTGCAGATGCGCTCCGTCATCAAGAAGCTGCAGCGGCGTCTGGGCATCACCACCATCTACGTCACCCACGATCAGGAGGAAGCCCTCGCCATCTCCGACCGGATCGCCGTCATGAAGGACGGCCACATCATGCAGATCGGCACCCCCCGTGACATCTACGCCAAGCCCCAGAATCCCTTTGTCGCGGGCTTCATCGGCGTGAGCAACTTCCTTGACTGCGAGGTGAACGCCCCCAACGCCGGAAACGCCGCCGTGAGCATCAAGGGCGAGCTGGACATCACCGTCCCCGTCTCCCGCGCCTACACAGGAAGCGGCAAGATTTCCGCCCGTCCCGAGCAGCTTTTCTTCTCCGAGAGCGGTATGCCCGGCACCATCCTGTTCTCCACCTTCCTTGGCGATTTCATCGAGTACGAGGTGCAGCTGAACGACGGCCAGAACCTGATCGTCAACGAGTACACCAAGGACACCACCGAAATTCACAGCGACGGCGAGCAGGTTCACCTGAGCTTTGACCCCATGCGCATCAGTCTGTACGACAAGAGCGAGGAGGTGCTCAGCCTGTGAACAAACGGCTTAATTCCCGCTGGAAACCGGATTTCTGGTTCTTCACAAAGCTGTTCGTGATTCTGGCAATGTGCCTGTTCATTGTCTACCCCTTCTACACCATCATCACGAAGAGCGTGTTTTCCAGCAAGGTAGAGGGCATCACGCTGTACAACTTCAAGCGTTTCTTCACCAAGCCCTACTATTATCAGACGCTGCTTCGCTCCATGGTCGTGTGCTTCTCCACGGTACTTACCACGACACTGGTGGGCGTTCCCGTCGCTTATCTGATCACCCGCTACAACATTCCGGGCAAGAAGATCCTTCACATCTTCATCATCATGAGCCTGATGAGCCCTCCCTTCATCGGCGCTTATTCCTGGATCATCCTGCTGGGCCGTAACGGTCTGGTAGCACGGGCGCTGGCGAAGATCGGCATGACCGCTCCTACAATTTATGGTCGCGGCGGTATCATCTTCGTGTTTACCCTGCACCTGTTCCCCTACATTTATCTGTACACCTCCGGCGCCATGAACAGCATCGACAGTTCCTTGGAGGAAGCCTCCGAGAATCTGGGCATGAACAAAATCCGGCGCATCTGGACGGTGACGCTGCCCGTTATTCTGCCCTCCATTCTGGCAGGCTGCATCATGGTGTTCATGACCTGTCTGGCTGACTTCGGCACCCCCATGCTGCTGGGCGAGGGTTATACCGTGCTGCCGGTTCTCGTGTACAACGAGTATATGTCCGAAAGCGCCACCGACCCCTATATGGCTTCGGCGCTGTCCGTCATCATCGTGTTCTGCTCGCTGGTCATGCTGAGCTTCCAGAAGCTGGTGGTGGACAAGCGGAATTACACCATGAGTTCTCTGCGTCCCCCTCAGGAGACCAAGCTCCACGGGTTCAAGCGCTTCCTCGCTTCCCTGCCCATCTACATTGTGGTGTGTCTTGCATTCCTGCCTCAGATCGTTGTGGTGTGCCAGTCCTTCATTGAGCGGAGCTTCTCCGGCGTCATCAAGGGCGTCAACCTGAACAACTACCGCACCATCATGTCCCGCCTTGGCCGGAACATCCGCAATACCTATGTGTTCTCCATCGTGGCCATCGTGTTCATCATCTTCATTGGCATTCTGGTGTCCTATGTTCTCGTCCGGAAGAAGGGCAAGATCGCCAGCCTGATCGACACGCTGATCATGTTCCCCTACGTCATCCCCGGTTCCGTTCTGGGTATCGGCCTGATCGTGGCGTTCAACCGCAAGCCTCTGATTCTGGTCGGCACTGCCGCCATCATGATTATCTCCTACGTCATCCGGAAGCTCCCCTACACCGTCCGGTCGGGCAGTGCGTTCCTGTATCAGATGGACCCGTTCGTTGAGGAAGCGTCCATCAATCTGGGCGTATCGCCTATGAAGACCTTCTTCACGGTCACGGCGCGGATGATGCTGCCCGGCATTATGTCCGGCGCGGTCCTCAGCTGGATCACCTGCATCAACGAGCTGAGCAGCTCCATCATGCTCTATTCCGGCAAGACATCCACCATCGCCGTTGCCATTTATCAGGAAGTCGTCCGCATGAGCGACGGCACCGCTGCAGCCCTGGCCACCATTCTGACCCTGACGACCATCGTTTCACTGGTCATCGTGTTCCGGGCTACCAAGGGAAAGGTTAAGATCGTCTGATGATCAAAAACGTTATTTTCGACATGGGCAACGTTCTGCTGCGCTTTGACCGGGACTATTTTCTGGACGCCGTGGGCGTTCAGGGCGCGGACAAAAAGCTGCTACTGAACAACGTCTACCTCTCGCTGGAATGGGCGAAGATGGATCGCGGCTCCATGACCGAGGCCGAAGCAGCCGAGAGCATGTGCCGCCGTCTTCCCCAGCGGCTCCATGAGACGGCGCACCTGCTGGTTGACCGGTGGGATCGTCCCATCCTCCCCGTCGCCGGTATGGAGCAGCTGGTAAGCGACCTGAAAAAGGCGGGATACGGCGTATATCTGCTGTCCAACGCCAGCTACCGCCAGCATGAATACTGGCCGCGGGTTCCCGGCAGTCAGTATTTTGACGGAACGCTTATTTCCGCCGATGTCAAGCTGGTCAAGCCCTGTGCAGAAATCTACGATTTTCTGTACGAAACATTCCATCTTGTTCCTCAGGAATGTCTGTTTATCGACGATTCCGCTCAGAACATCGAAGGTGCCGAGCGCACCGGTATGCCGGGCATCGTCTTCCACGGCGACGCGGACGAGCTGCGCCGGGAAATGCAGGCTTTCGGCGTTCAGATTCCGTAAATACGAAAGAACGGCTCCGGGAAAATCCCGGAGCCGTTTCCGTTCCAAGATACTATGTAAAGGGGTTGTACCGATACGCTCCATGAGCCGTTTTTTGTACTATTGGGCATATAAAATCCGCCCGATGCCAATGGCATCGGGCGGATTTTCAACTTCTCAAAGACTTTGGAACGACCAGCAATCAGTCCTTCTTCGCCTTGTCGGCTTTCTTTGCGGCCTTGGCCTTTGCCTTGGCTTCCTGTGCCTTCTTGGCCTCCGCCTTGGCGGCCTCCGTAGCGGTCTCGTTGGAGGAAATCGCCCACTTCTCCAGCTCGATACGTACCTGATCGGCGCTGGTCTCGACGACGATGCGGCTTTCCTTCACGTCCACAACAACGCCCACGATACCGCCGATGGTGACGATCTTATCGCCCTTCTTCACGGCGCCGCGCATCTGCTCGGCCTCTTTTTTCCGCTTGTTCTCAGGACGGATCAGCATGAAGTAGAAAATCGCGATCATCAGCACCAGCATGATGACGGTGCTGCCCATACCGGCAGAGGTGGTTCCAGTCAAAACATTCATTGGGAAAACTCCTTTTGTGTTATTTCCTGTTCATTATACCATTAATTGCGTAAATTGCAAGGGGGCTTTTAAGTGGTTCTTAATATTTTTATATTCTTCTGCCCAGCTTCTCCGAATACTCCCGGCGGAAGTCTTCAAAGCGTCCCTCGTCCAGCGCCTGACGGATCTTCTCCATCAGCTTGTTGTAAAAATACAGATTGTGCATGACGGACAGGCGCATTGCCAGCATTTCCTCCGCCACGAACAGATGGCGGATATAGGCGCGGGAATAGCGGCGGCAGACCGGGCAGTCGCAGTGGGGATCGATGGGGCTGCCGTCGGTGATATACTTGGCGTTTTTCAGGTTGATCGCGCCCTCCCATGTGAACAGCCGGGCATGGCGGGCATTCCGCGCCGGCATAACGCAGTCAAAGAAATCCACGCCCCGGGCGACCGCCTCGATGATGTTGCTGGGCGTCCCCACGCCCATGAGGTAGCGGGTCTTGTCCACCGGCATGTGCTCCTCCACAGCCTCGATGATGTCGTACATCTCCTGCGTGGTCTCCCCCACCGCAAGGCCGCCGATGGCGTAGCCGGGGAGGTCAAGCTCGGCAATGCGTTTCATGTGATTCACCCGGATGTCCGTATATGTGCCGCCCTGATTGATGCCCCAGAGCATCTGCTGGGAGTTCACCGTGTCCGGCAGGGCGTTCAGACGGGCATTTTCCGCCTTGCAGCGCACCAGCCAGCGGTAGGTTCTGTCCACGCTTTTCTGAACATAGTCCCGGGGCGAGGGGTTTTCAATGCACTCGTCAAAGGCCATACACATGTCGCTGCCCAGATTGGACTGGATCTGCATACTCTCCTCCGGCCCCATGAAAATCTTGTGGCCGTCGATGTGGGAGGCAAAATACACACCCTCCTCCTTGATTTTCCGCAGGGAAGCCAGACTGAACACCTGAAATCCGCCGGAATCCGTCAGAATGGGGCCGTCCCAAGTCATGAACTTATGCAGTCCCCCCATCTGGCGCACCACCGTGTCCGTGGGACGCAGATGCAGATGGTAGGTATTGGACAGCTCCACCTGACACCCGATGTCTTTCAAATCCTTGGCGCTCAGCGCGCCTTTAATCGCGCCCTGCGTGCCGACGTTCATGAACACCGGCGTCTGGACGGTGCCGTGGGCACAGGTGAATTCTCCCCGGCGGGCTTTGCCCTCGGTTTTTTTCAGTTCAAACATGGCTGTTTCTCCTTGTCGATAGGTTTCATCAGGTTGTACATCTTCCCCGGCTCGTCAACACCCCGTGCGGTGGGCGTGACCACATTTTTCAGGAACCGGAAGCCGCTCTTTTCCACCACCCGGCGGGAGCGGTCATTTCTGTCAAAATGGCCGCAGGTCAGATAGTCGAAAGACAGCTCTTGGAAGCAATAGTCGATCACGGCTTTCACCGCTTCCGGCATCAGTCCCCTGCCCCAGTAATCCCTGCTGAGGACGTAGCCGATCTCGCGCCCCTGTAATTCTTCCGGCAGCCCCGCGTCCTCGTCCCGGGGTTCCAAGCCCAGCGAGCCGATCACTTTTCCGTTTTCCTTCAGCTCCAGCGCAAAGGTCTTCTTTCCGCTGATAAAAAAGTCAAGTATCCGCCGGGATTCTTCCATAGACTGGTGGTGATTCCACCCTGCCATCTCCCCGACACCCTCCACGCTGGCATATTCATAAAAGTCCGCCAAGTCCGTCTCCCGCCAAGCGCGCAGGATAAGGCGATCGGTTTCGATTCGGATATTTGTCACGTCAACCGGTGCATTCATGTTCGTTCCTCACAAAGTGCATTTTGGAAAGCGTGCTACCATTCTACCCTTTCTTTCCCATGGTGTCAACACATTCAAGCGTGATTCACGCCGGCGCGCCCTGTTCCGTCCGCTTCTGCTCCAATTCCGCCCTGAGAATAATTCCCAATGTCAGGCAGTAATCCGGGTCTTTCAGGTCGCTGCCCAGCATGGCGGTGATATGCGCCAGCCTGTCAAGCAGCGTAGAGCGGTGCAGGAACAGCGCCGACGCGGTTTTCGTAACGGAGAGGTTATTGTCCAGATACACCCGCAGGGTATGCAGATACGACACCTGAGAATTGTCGTCATGCTCCTTCAGCCGTTTCAGCCCCTCCGTGTAGTACACCCATGTCGGCCTGCCTGCCAGAGCGCCGCTGAGAAGCTGGGGCAGCAGATAGTCCTGAAAACGGAATATGGTGCCGCCCTGAGAAAGCCCATTTTGCAGGGCGGCGGAAGCCTGAAACCATGCGTGATTCGCGTCGTACAGGTTGGTAAAGGGCGAAGAAACGCCGCAAACGACCCCCAGCTTTTCCAGCACCGGAAGCAGCGCGTCCAGCGTCTCCTTCTTCGCCTGATCGATGGAAAGAAACGCGGCGACGGAATCCACAAACTCAAAGGCAATGGCTCCGGGATGCCGTTCCTCCAGCGCGGCGGAGAGATACGCCCCCGGAAGATAGGTGCTGCCGGACTTGGGGATCAGCTTCACGCAGACCCAATCGTGCTTCCCGCTTTCCACGCTCAGGGCGCGGCGGTACTCAAAATCAATGCTCTGCCCGGAAATGACACTGCGCAGCGCCCGGCGTACAGCGGTACGGGTACTGGCCAGAACGGGATTCTGCTGAACCGCCTGCCGCAGAAGCTTGGAAAAGAAAACCGCCAGCGTTTTATCCGAGTCCCGGAACTCCCGGGAGCCTTCAAAGACGGTCAGGCAGCCCAGATATTCCTCCTGATCGAAAATATTGACGGAAAGTGTGCGCTTGCCTTGCAAATCCAAAAGAAGCGGCTCCCGGACGTGGGTGGACATATCATGCAGGGACAGGAAGGTCGCCATTTTCTCCACGTCGAAGGACTGGGTATCCAGCTGCAATCCCAGCTTGTTTCGCAGATAATCTTCCTCCGTAACGCCAAGATACCGGAAATCGGAGCCGATGAGCAGCATGGGGTTTTCAAAAATTCCCCTGCTGGCCTCCAGCATCTGCGGGAGATTCCCGCCGTGGCGCAGGATCGTCCAGAGCTGATCTTCCCAGCTGTCGTACCGGTTGAAAATTTCCTGCACCAGATTGAACACCCGGAAAATATCCCAGTTTCCCTCCACCAGAATGACGCTGCACCGGTCATAATAGGCGCTGAGGTTCCAGTGCTGTCCCAGACAGATCAGGCACACATTTTCCCCCAGCTTCGGACTTTGGGGCAGATGATCGGCAGAGCATACGTACACCCGGTTCTTCTCAAAGGATTGGGAACGATCCAGATAGAATTCCGGCCGGTTCAGGGTAAGCGCGCTGCCCCCTTTGCCCCGCTGGGTGACCGTTGTCAGCTTTTCTTTCAGACGCCAATAGAGAATATCCGCGCACAGTTTCATGCCTTCCGCCCTCCTGAATTCTTTTGAAAATATTATAATTTCTCCTCGTACAGCTGTCAAGGCATCTCCCATACATTTTGTATGGGAGATGCTCGATTTATAGGAAAAATTCACAAATACTGCACCTATAAATTGTATGGTTTGCAGGAATACAAAATGTATGGCCGTGCCCGCCCAAAATCCGGCCTTTTGTAGAATATCCGGCTGAGCGCTTTTCCATTATAATGAATCCACAGCAATACAGGATAGGAGGAACACCATGCTGAAAGAAAAACTGGATTCCAGAAAATGCTTCGCCACCGCCTGGGGCAAGCTCATCACGGAGGGGGAAGCCTACCGGCAGCTGAATCGTCAGATCGCCGCCATGACGGCTAACCTCTTTCAGGTCATGCGGATTTTCGAGCCAAGCTGGGAAAAACGCACCGCCGCCATCTGCGACATTGCCAATATGATGAATATGGCCGTCGCGGGAACACCGGAGGAACAGAAGGACTACGTCAACGCTTCGCTCTATGAAGCCTTCAACATCCCTGAGCTGTGTGAAAAGTCCAGCTGGCTGGGCGGCATCACCGGCGACTCCGGCGACGAGTGGGAGAACATGGCGGGGCGCGTCGTGCAGTTCACCCGGAACCGGGTGGAAAAGGAGCTGGATACCTGCCCCTGGGACATCGTGGGCAGCGAGCTTTGCAACATGACCACCAGTATGTTCACCGCCAACTTTGACCTTGCGTCCTCCAACGGCACGGAGAATGAAGTAGCGCTGAATATGTGTCAGGCCCGGGGCTGCGGCAATAAGCACTGCCGCGTGGTCGCGGAGCGCCGGGACGTCTACAACCTGCCCAAGCAGGACTGGCTGGAGCATATGCAGCAGCCAGTGGACCCCATTCACGACACGCCCCGGGAACGCATGGTCAAGGAAGGTCAGTGCCTGCGCAACGGTCAGTACACCCAGAATTTCGGCGAGGAAACGTCGCTGGAAAAGGCGTACCACTGGGTCGCGCAGATGGGCTGGGTCTGGTCGATCCAATTCCCCATGATGGCCATTAAGGACATGGCTCCCGACGAGGACGAGTTCCTGCGGGTATTCCGCATCGTTTTCGCCACGGCGGGCAAGAACCAATTCATCGACCCCTTTGCCAAGGAAGGACTGCGCAGCTTCCTGGGCGTCCCCCACGAGATGGACGAAAACGACGGGCGCATTCTGGGCGGCTACATCCGCTATATGCTGGACGTGCAGCAGGTGCCCTATGAGATGGTGCGCTGGACGAAGGACGAGACTTGGATCAAGGTCAAGAGCGAAGATTTCACCGCACGCTATGAAATGGCGCCGCTGGACGAGCTGGTGGACGCCTACGAGGCACAGTGGAACGGCGCGGCAAAGACGCTGGTCAGCCCGGAATGGTCCTGCGTAATTGAAGGCCGGGACGAGGAAGATATGTACATTAAGGTCATCCGCAAGGAAGACCTGCGGATGCTGTAAGGAGGTGCCGGAATATGCTGTTTAAGGAAGATACTGTTGCCCGCGCCGACGCCATGGCCATCCGTAAGGGCGTAGGCTTTTACCGCTGGACCCACGATCTGGTGGAGATCACGGGCGAGGACGCGCTGGAAGTCCTGCAAAAAATCTACATCAGCGACATTTCCAAGGTCGCCGTCGGACGCTCAAAGTACACCGCTTCTCTGGATGAAAACGGCGAGATCATCGACGACGTGATCGTCATGCACATGGCCGACGGTCTGTACTGGGTCTCTGACCTGTACGGCCCCCGGCTGCTGCCCTGGATCGAAAAGCACAAGGGGAATGCCGATATTCACGCGAAGATCATCACCTACGACTGGGATATGTACGCCGTACAGGGGCCAGAGAGTGTAAAAGCCATGAACGCCATGCTGGACGCGCCGGTAGACGAGCTGAAGCGGTTTGCCATCTGTGAGCGAAAAATTGGGGATATTCCCGTTTACATCCATCGTTCCGGCTTCACCGGCGAAAACGGCTATGAAATCTACTCCGCCTTCGACAAGAGCGCGGAAGTTCATGATCTGGCGCTGAAAGCGGTGGAGTCCGTGGGCGGCCGGGAGCTTCAAACTCTGGAAGTCTACGTCCGTTCCGTCCCCATGGAGAAGGGCTTCCCGCTCAAGCAGGATTTCAAGCACCTGAGTCCCTACGAGTGCGGCCTTGGCTGGGCAGTCGCCGCCGACAAGGACTTTATCGGCAAGGAAGCGGCGCTGGCGCGGAAAGAACATCCCAAATACCGGATGGTCGGTCTGGAATTCTCCCGGGAATCCACGGAGGATATCTCCATCTGGGAGCGGGTGTACTGGTACGGCGTAGAGGTCGGCCGCTGCGCCCAGACCATCTACGGCTACACGGTAGAGAAAAATATCGGTTTCGCAACCCTTCGCGCGGACGTTCCCGACGGCGCGGAACTGACCGTCGGCTGCAACGATTCCCCGGCTGTCGTAGTAAGCAAGGTTTTCTGCTGAGGAGGAAATTATGGGAAGATTGGAAAATAAAGTCTGCATCGTGACCGGCGCGTCCGCCGGTATTGGCCGCGCCACAGCAGAGCTGTTCTGCCGGGAGGGCGCGAAGGTCGTGGCAGTTGCCCGCCGTGAGGAACGCCTGAAAGAACTGGCCGAGGAATGCAAGAACGCCCCCGGCGAACTTGTCTGGTATGCGGGAGATGTCGGCGACCCGGCGGCGGCCGTGGGAATGGTAAAAAAGGCAGTAGAATCCTTCGGTCGGCTGGACGTTGCCGTCAACTGTGCGGGCGTGATGGACGACAACACAGCCATCGCGGATATGTCTGACGAGATGTTGGAAAAGACGTTCCGCATCAACACCTTTGGCCTGATGTACGGCCTGCGGGAGGAATGCAGGCAGTATCTTTCTCAGGGCGACGGCGGCGTGATCGTCAACGTCTGCTCCGTCGGCGCGACGCACCAGACCGCTGGCGCGGCCTACTGCGCCAGCAAGGGCGCTGTTCTGGCGGCGACAAAGAACACGGCGTTCATGTACATGGAGGAAGGCATCCGCTGCAACGCCCTCTCCCCCGGCGGCGTCGTGACTGACATCCCGCTGGTCATGCCGCCATCCGATGAATTTGGATTCAGCAGAACCAGCAAGCTGCTGGACTTCTCCGGCGAACTGGCCATGCCGGAAGACTTGGCGGACGCGATTCTGTTTCTTGCCAGCGACCAGTCCCGCTACGTCAACGGCGAAGAGATCAAGTGCGACGGCGGCTGGACGTGCTTCTGAGAATATAATTGTCACAGGCGGCACCGGATGGTGCCGCCTGTGTAATGTCAAGAAAAGAAAGCGGCTTCCAAATACGGAAGCCGCTTCCACATGTCAAGGGATCATTCGATTGCCTGAAGTTCCTTGTCCAGTTCCTCCAGATGGGGCTGCAGGTATGCGGACTGGGGGAAGGAAGCCAGCTTGCGCAGGGTCAGGCCGCCGACCAGCTTCATCTGCGGGTTCTTGGACGCGCCCGGGCAGAACTTGTCCAGAATTTCCGCTGCCGCCGGGTTTTTCAGAATGTCCTTTACTTTGCTGTCAAGGGAAAATGCCATGATAGTTACCTCCTGTTTGTTGATTTGTAGTAATATTATACAAAACAGCGCACAGAAATGGTAGCCTGCAAAGTGCAGGATTTACAATCGCTTCACCCCGTCAATCTGCCGGGTATACCATAGGTTGGCCTGCTCTCATTCCCTTATAGTCCCTTAATCAACCCTCCCTGCCGTTTTCATACTATTTCTCGATAAAATGGTTAACACCATTTTATCCTGCGAATTCTTCG